>Ga0164313_10002623_pt1 | contig 16071 bp, 10 predicted proteins | sample GuaBasSedimGuay4_FD_113735 | JGI IMG/M metagenome (GOLD analysis project Ga0164313, IMG submission 113735) | Subseafloor sediment microbial communities from Guaymas Basin, Gulf of California, Mexico - Guay4, Core 4569-4, 0-3 cm | ecosystem: Environmental > Aquatic > Marine > Hydrothermal vents... | reverse complement strand
TGGTCAACTTCAACAGTACGGCCACCGCCAGTGGCTGCACCGGGGCCATCGAGTACTTCTGGTTCCCCGACGACAACAACACCGCCACAATCTTCACCCGAAATGCGACCTGGAGCTACGATGCTCCGGGCACCTACACCTGGAACTACACCGCGATGGTTGATAACCAACGGTGCGATCGCACCGGAACCATCACCGTCACCGGAGGCGGCGGTGGATCGAGCGTCATCTGGGTTCCGGTGGTCAGCCGCGCCAACGGCGCCAACAACAGCACCTGGGTGTCGGATCTCGGCATCTTCAACCCGGGGACGATCGCGGTGACAGTCACGATACAGATTCACGTGACCACCGGACCGATCATAAAGACGGTCAACATAAACGGGGGCGGCCAGTTGGTCATCACCGACGTGGTCGGGTGGTTCAACCCCGGGCTCTATACCTCGGCGGCGATTTCAATCGCATCCACTCAGACCTTGATCATCACTTCTCGAACCTACAACCTGCTCGCGAGTGGCGTCATTTGTTTCCCAACGGGAACTCTCGGTCAGGGCCTCAGCGGGTTTCTCACCACCGGTGGAATCTCCTCGGGCCAATTCGGTTGGATTCCCAACATGTTGGAGTACGGAGCGTTCCGGAGCAATATCGGCTACACCAACACCGGCTCGACAAACGCAACGCTGACCGTCCGTCTTTTCAACGGCAACGGTACCCAAGTGGGGAGCTACAACGTCAATCTGGCTCCGGGCCAGTGGAAGCAGGCGAACCAGCCATTCCGCACGCATGCCAGTCTGTCGAACATGCGCGGTGGCTCGGTCAAGGTCAGTGTCACCAACGGCAGCGGCATTCTCGTCTACGGCTCGGTGATCGACAACATCACCAACGACCCGACTACGATCCCCTTCTATCGCTGACCTTTATCGTCTCCCACGGCGCCCGGCCACCCGGCCGGGCGCCTTTTTCTTTCACCCTCCACGGGGCTGGACCCGTCACCGAAGTCCCAACGATAGGACAGCGGCTCGCCCCCTGGGCGGATGACAAAGACCGAACACGAAAGTCCTCCCTTCCGGTCCCCCGGCAAGCTCCCCGATCCGGAGGACCGATCCCTGCACAGTCGCCTCGAAAGCGACATGAAGAGTCGCACCGATCGAGGGACGACGGTCATCAGCTGCGCTACTGTATTTGCGTGCGGTGTATCAAACCTTGGGATTCGATCCGTCGATGGAGCCCGGTGGAGGGCAGATGAAACTCGTAACCGGATGTATGGGCATGATCCTGGCATCGGTATTGTCGGGATGCGGCCCGGCCCAACCGACCCCCGACGAGATCAGCGCCGACGGTCACATGGCCAACGCACTCAGCCTGATGCGCGAGGCCAAGGTTGATGAGGCGAACCGGGAGATCGAGGCGTGCCGGACACTCATCGGTGACCGTCCAAATGTCGTCTTCCAGCAGGCCCGAATCGCTCTCCAACGCGTGGCAGGGACCCGGGACCCCGGCCAGAACGACGACGCGGTCGCAGGTCTACTGCTTCATGCCACCAAGGACCCGGAAACGAGGATCAAGGCCCGTCGGTTGCTCTTCGATGTCGAGACCCGCCGTGGCAATCTCGATGCGGCCGACCGCCATCGGCGTGAGGTCGTTCAGCGGTACGGGAAGCTCGGCGAACTCGAAATGGCGACGTTTGAGAGTCTGATGCGCGGCGAGCCGCGGGTCTTTCTGACCCGTGACGAGCTCGACATGACCGGCGACGCCCAAATCGACCACTTCATGCTCGAAGTCAAGCGTCTGCGCCGGGGACCCGACTACGCCCCCACCGAGGCCGTTCCGGCCATCAACGAGATCTTCGACGAGCACCCGCAGCTCGCCAGCCTCCGTTTTCTCTTTGCCAAATACCTGGTCTTCGGCCAGATTCGGCTCGCCGCCGCGGACACGACCGGCGGCGCCCAACTCAGCTCGAAACACGGTTTGGATCTGGCCCGACGGTACCTCGAGGAAGCCTTCGATCAACTCGACCCCGGTTCGGAACTGGCGGCCCAGGCCATCCAGTGGCTCGCGAGAATCGAGGTTCGGTCCACCAATTTCGAGACCGGTCTGGCCCTATGCAACTTCGCCCTGAACTCGCCTCATCCCATCCCTCCCTCGGAACGCCGCAGGATCGTGGGTCAGAAAGCAGTCTCACTTTACAAGCTGGGTCAGAAACAAGAAGTGGTCGATTTTCTGACCACATGGTTCGACTCCGATGTCGGCGCGAGTGCTCCCGATCTCTCGAATCGTTGGTTGCTCCATCTGGCGTACGAGAAGTTGGGGACCCCCGGCCCGGATCGCCGGCACACCTTTGCCTTCCGCCCGGACATCGAGCAACCCGACCCGACCCACCTGGCGTTTGTGGACGTGGCTCCCCAAATCGGTGTCGACAAGCTCGACGGCTATGGACCGAACGCCTGGGGAGATTTTGATGGCGACGGCGATTTCGATCTCTTCGTCAGCGGTGGTGAGACCTTTGCCGCCCTCTTCCGCAACGATGGTGACCACTTCACCGAAGTCTCCTCGTCCGCGGGTCTTCATCACGTTCGATCCTGTTTCAGCTCCACTTTTGCCGATGTGGACAATGACGGTTGGCCCGATCTCTATCTCGGGCGTGACGGGTGGGCCGGCCCGGGCCCCAACTCGCTCTACCGCAACAACGGCGATGGCACCTTCACCGATGTCACCAAGTCGGCGGGACTCGGGGATCCTGCCGACACCTTTGTCCACACCTGGTCGGATATCGACCGCGATGGCGACCTCGATCTGTACCTCGCCAATGGAATCACCCTTTCGTTCGAGACAAACCGCCTCTACCGAAACAATGGAGACTGGACCTTCACCGACGTCACCGCCGAGTCGGGTCTGCTCGAGGAACCCGGAAATCGAACCATCGGCGCCGCGTTTGCCGACTATGACGGAGATGACTGGCCAGATCTCTTTGTCAGCGGGTTCCAAACCGTCAATCGCCTCTACCGCAATCTCGGCGATGGCACCTTCGAAGAAGTCGCTGCCGCGGCAGGCGTCGACGGTAAACGCCACCAGACGACCGGCTATGTCAGCTTTTTCATTGATCTCGACAATGACGGGTGGCCGGACATCCTGAGAACCGCTCTGGCCCCTTGGGACGATGTCCTTCTGGGTCTTTCGGCCGGGTACGACGCGCTTCCCGAGGTCCAGAAACGGCACATGTCCAAACATGGACCGAAGCTCTACCGCAACAACCGGGAAGGAACATTCACGGAAGTAGCTTTCGCGTTAGGGTTGGTCCACTCCATCGGAAACATGGGCGCCAACGTCGCCGATGTCGACAATGACGGTTGGATCGATCTGTATTTCGGTACCGGAGATCCGGGTCTCTCGAGGATGGAGCCCGATCGCTTCTACCAAGCAAACGGCGACGGGACCTACTCCGAGCGCACGTTCGTTGCAGGCCTTGGCCACATCGGGAAGGGGCACGGGATCACCTTCACCGATTTCGACGGTGATGGCGACCTCGAGATCTACGCCGCCGAGGGCGGAATGGTCTTCGGCGATCTGTGGGCCAACGCCTTTTATCTCAACAACCAGACATCCGGTAACAACTGGATTCACATCGATCTCGAAGGGACAACCAGCAATCGCGACGCCGTCGGCGCCAAGATCTCGCTCGAGGCCGGCGACCTGACTCTCAGGCAGGAACGACGCAACGGCGTCGGCTTCGGCTCGTCCGACTCACCGACAGTGGAGTTCGGTCTCGGACGTGCACGAATCGTCGACCGCCTTCACATCTGGTGGCCGAGCGGACTCGAGCAGAGCTTTGAGGACATTGGGGTCAACCAGAGGATTCACATCAGCGAGGGCGAGTCCTGGACCAGGGTGGAGCACGCGGCGAGCGCGACCACGCCCTGAAGTCGATCGACGAACCCGAAGAGAATCAAACGCTTAAATCTCGGCGACAGCGTATTTCGGGGAGAGTACAATCTCAAGTACACCCTCAAAAGGAGGTCGCAATGAAAAGGTTTTCTCTTCCGATGGTCGCGCTGGTTCTTCTACTGACCCCCATGACCGCCGACTCCGCGGATGTCACCGGGGTCCTGCTTTATGATGACCGGCCGGTGGCGGAGGTGTTCCCCGACATCACCGTCGCGGTGATCCAGGCGAACCCGTGGGAGCCCGGCGACCAGATCGACGGCACGGTGGATCTGGCGACCTCCAGCTACAGCATCAGCGGGCTTGGCGCCGCTCGATACGGCCTCTCGGTCTATCTCGATCGGACTCCGCCAACGACCAACGTCGGCAATCCCGGCGATCTCCAGGCCTATATCAACATCGAACCTCCCGATGCTCAGGCCGTAGTTGAGCAGGACCTCGACATCCTCTACAACTACCATGTCGTCTCTCCCATCGACGCCAACGCTGACCTCGACGGCGCAGGGCTCGACTGCACAGCCCACCCCGCGGTCGACTACCCCATTACCTTTGCCATCGAACCCGTTCCCCGGGCCGCCAACTATGTCTTTTTTGCCAGCCTGAACTCCTGCCCCGGAGGCTCGGCGGATCTCATCGAGATCCCCACTGATCAGACCTCCGCCGTGATCGACTGGGGCACAGCCGACGAGGACTTCCAGCAACTCTGGGTCCAGTGCGTGGGAGCCGGCGGAAGCAATCTCTGCACAGGGACCACATATCGATACAACGACGCCCACGTATGGGGACTCATGCTCCGCGATTCGGACTCGAGCGGGCGCGGATCCCACCGCACCGACGCGGTGGTGATCCCGGCGGTGGCGAGCGCCTCCGGCGCCCAGGGAACCTACTGGACAAGTGCGGTGAGCGTGACCAACCTCATGACCACCGATCGCACCATCGACGTCACCTACACCCCACGAGGTGTCAACGGTCTGTCGACCTATCAGGAAACGAGCATCACGCTCCCGGCATCCTCACAACTCTCCTGGTCGGATGTCATGGACGAGCTCTTCTCGGCCACCGGCGCCGGCGCACTCGAATTCCGCGGTCACCAACTCGCCGTCACAAGTCGGACCTCGACGCCCGGCTCCGAGGAGGGTTCCTACGGACAGGGCATCCCGCCGATCCAGCCCGAACAGATCCTTGAATCGAGCGCCACCGACTCGGCAACCATGGGCGGCGTCGAGGAAGGCGAGACCTTCCGCACCAACCTTGGTCTGTGCGAGGTCTGGGGTGAGAACACGACGGTCAGGGTCACGATCTACGACTCAGCTTTGAACGAACTCGGTTTTCAGGACAAGCAGCTGCGGCCATATGAGAACATCCAGATCAACCAGGTGGCGAAGACGGTGGCGGGCGCGAACAACCTGAGCAACGGAATCGTCAAGGTCACCGTCACATCCGGAAGCGGTCGGATCGGCGCCTATCTCTCGGTGGTCGACAACGCCACCGGCGACCCGACCTACATCGCCATTGCGCCCCAGGCTCCGGCAGGGGGCTGACCGGCGACCGTTTCTTTCACTTTCACACCCGAATCACCTACAACCGCCCGGGGCCGAGACGTGGGCCCGGGCGGTCAATGTATAACGACGGTCGCGCTCAACCTTCACCGCGGCGGCACGGTCGTCGGGTCCGAGGCGAGTGCCCCCGAAGGGGCGGATCTGGCCAGCTGGCGATACTTAGTTCCCGGGTGCGAACTGCCTGAGCAATGCACCATGTCCTCTCCTGGACATGACAAAGCTCTATTCAATTGGCTCCGATCCGGCACCGATCCTGCAATAACCTTCCCAAGATGCGGCCTGTGCCGCGTGGGTGGTTCGTTTTGAGACACCACCGGAAGGATTCTGACCTTGCAGTTCGACCTGGTTTCATCCCTGATCACCGTCGGCGCCCTGACCACCGTCATGGGTCTCTGGATGCTGGCGGCAAGCTACGCCCGGGATGAGGCCAATGCCGAAGAACTCAGGATCTGGGGCCTGTCGTGTCTGATCTTCGGGATCTCCTTTGCCCTGGTCGCAACCCGGCAGGCCATCCCGATCTTCTGGTCGCTGGTGGTGGGCAATCTTTTTTTCGGTCTCGGTTTCGGCGGATTCGGTTTCGCCATCGCCCACCTTTTCAAACGGCGGTTCCCGTATCGAACCGTTCTGATCGGGGTCTTCGCCTGTTCGCTCGCGCTGTATTTCACCGAGGTCGTGAACGGCGACTCGTCCTGGCGGGTGATCATCCTGGCGGCCGTGACCATCGTTCCGTGGACCGTATCGGCCATCCAGTGCACCCGGGAGTGGCGCGCCAAACCCGCACCACACATCCTCGTCATGAGCCTGGCGTTCCTCACGGTCATCCTGGTTTCGGTTTCGCGACTTGCAATTTCCGCGTACCACGGAGGCTTCTCCTACAGCGGTCTTCCCACCGAGACCGGCTACCTCATCGGCAGCCATATTCTGGTGGTCTCACCCGTACTTCTCACCGTCGGGTTCTTTCTGCTCTGCGCCGAGCGGACGCATCAGATGACAAAGAAGCTCGCCGACACGGATCCGTTGACCGGGATTCTGAACCGCAGGTCAGCGATCCTGCTGGCAGGCAACCGCATGGCCTCGGCGCGGAGGCACCACCAGGTTCTGTCATGCGTCGCCTTCGATCTCGACAACCTGAAACCACTCAACGACCTCCACGGCCACGCCGCCGGCGATCAGGCCCTCATCCACCTGACAGAGGTCGTCGCACAACTCACCCGGGCGGAGGACATCTTCGGCCGAGTCGGCGGCGACGAGTTCGTCGTCTTCATGCCCTACTCGGATCTCGGCGGCGCCACGGCCTTGGCGGAGCGGTTCCGCGAGGCCATCGCCACCAGTCCGTTGAACTACGAGGACTCCGAGATGACCATCACCGGATCGTTCGGAGTTGCGACGCTGGACGAATCCGATGAGTCGCCCCTGGATCTCCTCGACCGTGCCGACCGAGCCCTTTATGGTGCCAAGAAAAAGGGTGGAAACGCCGTGATGACGGCCGGCGGCTGAGTACACTGGCGGGGTTCTTTGGCCCCGCTTCTCATGCCCTCCAAACTCGCGGATCGAGGCTGAACGGCCCTCCTTTGCCGATCGTGATCGAAGGAAAGTCCGGGTGGACCGGGTTGAGCACGAAGTTGAACTCCACCGGGACGATGGTCGACGGCACCTTCAACACGCACGACTCCCCTTCGCGGAGCCAGGTCGACCCTACATCCTTGGTCTCGGCGGGCGAAGGTTGATCGCGCCAGTTCTTGGGCAATCTCGGAGGCTTGGAGACCAATTCGTCAGGAATGTCGACGGGGACGCTGGTCAGCCGGATCGCCGAACGCGATCGTGGCGGAAGGTGGACAAAGAGCTCGAGGACCGCCAGGGACAGGGTGCTCGAGACATAAACGACGGAATAACCGGGATGGTTCCACCGGCCGCCCGCGAGACGTGCGCCGATCCCGGTGAACGCGGTCGGTGCGTGTTTGTCCTTGACCAGCCGCCAGGCATGGATCACGAAATGACGCCGTAGTCGATCCGCATCAGAAGGGCTTCAATCTCGCGACTCCCGGCATCGCTGGTCATCAGATCCATGGGCACGCGATCATCGAGACCGATCTGTGGACTGCGCAACCACTCGCGAGCGGCTTCGGAATCCTCGAAGACCTCGACCGCGAGTTGGAACAACCGAGCAACACGGTAGAGCCTGTCGCTTGCCGAGCTGCTGAGGTGTCTGCCCGGGTCCTTGCGCAGTCGGTGGATGGTCTTCAGACTGATCCCCAGGGCGTTACCGAGCTCGGCGTCGGATAGGCCGAGAGCCAGTTTGACCCGGTTCAGGGAGACCGTCGGCAGACCCTCGTCCACGACATCGGCCATTTTCAACTGGCTGCTGACCCGTTGACCGAGGACCTTCGACCCTCCGAGCAGCTCTGCAACCTCGGCGACGCTCATAATGACCTCCATGTCATATGACATAAATATATGTGTCAAATGACCGATCGTCAAGTTCACGCACCACATTCCAGTATTGGCCGCCAAGGGAACCAAAGGCGATCTTGAGTCCTTGTCTCGTGATAGGATCAATCAAAACCACGACCGAACCAGACCGGAGGTGAACGTGAATCGTCATTGGCGTTCGACGCAGCTCGCTGTGGTGTCTACGATAATCGCGGTCTCAGCCGGCGCCCTGTTCGCGGCCTCTCTCCCGGGATCCGAACAGCGGATTGTCGCCTCGGATGCCGACACCTTCGATTGGTTCGGCCGGGCGGTGGATGTCTCCGGAGATTTCGCGGTGGTGGGCGCGCCCGGTGACGACGAAGAGGCGACAAACGCAGGCGCTGCCTATGTCTTTCGCCGCCAGGGGGCCATCTGGGTGGAAACCCAAAAGCTCACGGCAGAAGTGGACGCCGAGCAGTTCGATGAGTTCGGATTCGATGTCGCCATCGAGCGCGATCTCATCGCCGTCGGCGCACCCGGTGACGACGACGCCGGGAACGACGCCGGTGCAGTCTATGTCTTTGAGTGGGACGGCTCGAGCTGGTCGCAGATCGAGAAGTTCGTCCCCGACGATCTATCCAATGCCGCCTACGAATATGGAACCGCCGTCGACATCGGCATCGCAATCCCCGACGACGGAACCGTCGAACTCGTCGATGTCATCGCCGGGGCGCCGAATGCCGATCAGTCTCAGGGCGTCGTCTTTCTCAGTGAGCGCAACGGCGGGGTCTGGACCATGAACCAGGGTCGATTCAGCGACAGCGATTCCACCCCGGGGATCAACGACAACGGCCGTTTCGGGGCTTCGGTGGCCATCCGCGGTGACAATCTCCTGGGTGGCGCCCCGGACGACGATCAGAGCTTCAACAATTCCGGCGCCGCCTATCTCTTCGGTCGGACGGGTGTCACGAACGTCTGGTCGGAGGTCGCGCAGTACTATCCCGACGCGCCGACCGGTGGGGAGCGCTTCGGTCTCTCGGTCGCCCTTGGCGACTCCAGCGTGGTGATCGGGGCTCCCGCGCCATCGTCGGGCGCGGCGGTTGGAAGGGTCTATGTCTACTCTCCGAGCCTGCAGGTTTTCACCGAAGGCGGCCCGACGGAAGAGTACGGCAGTTCGGTGGCCATCGACGAGTCCATGAATCTGCTCGTCGTCGGTGCCAAGCGTGACGACGAGGTTGCCGCCCTGGCGGGGGCGATCTTTCTGCTCGAGCGCGACGTTCTCGGCAGCTGGCAGGCAGGCGGAAAGGTGCTGGCTTCCGATGCGGCCATCAACAAGGAGTTCGGAGAGTCGGTGGCTGTCCAGGACGGGACGGTCATCGTCGGTGGCGGCGAGATCGATGCCAACAGCCCGGGCGCCGCCTATGTGTATTCATCGAGGCTTTTTGCCGATGGTTTCCAAAGCGGCGACACCAGCGCCTGGTCGTCTACCAGCCCATAATTTTCACTGGGAGATCAGCGCTCGGGTTTGAACGTTCCGAGCGACCGGCACCTCAGGGCTCCACTCGCTCCCATTCGGTGTCATCACCGGTTTCGAAGTCCGCGATATAGAACGGCACGCACACGGTCTCCCCGTTGGCCGTCGGGCACCGATCGCACGCATCACCCACACCGTCCGCGTCCTCGTCGCCCTGGACAAAGCCATCGACCGGACGCGGCGGGTTGAAGACCGACGGGCAGTTGTCAGCGCCGTCATCGACGCCGTCTCCGTCTGCGTCGCTCGCGGTCGGAACACCGTCATAGTCGATTCCATCACCCTCGTCCCGGAAGGGTGTACACGTACGCTCATTGGTGGGAGCGCCGGAGCACTCGAAGAGCGGGTAGTTGGTGAAGCTCGAACTCAGCGAGGCCAGCGTCAGTCCGTTGGCAACGCCCTCACGCGTGACACACACACGCTTCCCGTCGAGGCAACCGCTCAGCAGCTCGCACTGACCGGCGCCCGCACCGAGGGCCTCCATGACCGGCGTATCGCCGTACATAGGAAGACCACCCTTGAGGACCAGCACAATATCCGCAGTCCCAGCATCGACCACCGCGGTGGCGTCTTCCCCCACCGCGCCGTCGAAGATCGCCACATCTGCGACCCAACCCTCATGGAGGTTACCGATGCTGTGATTCATCCGCGCGGCGCTCGCCGCCTCCCAGGTCACCATCCCCAGAAGCTCATGATCGGTGAACGCACCTCCGTAGTAGATTTCGCTCAGCTCCTTGGCGCACTGAAGCTCGCGTTGGAGATTCATCGAACCCGAGGGGAGCCAGTCGGTCCCCAGGGCGATCCTCACCCCGCTGTTCTTCAGAACCGACACCGGCGCCGTCATGCCGTAAAGCGAGACGTTACTGCGTGGCGCCCACACGACGGAGCCACTGCGACCCCTGAGTCGATCCGCATCGGTCGGTGTCAGACCCACGGCGTGGACAAGCGCGGCATCCTGGATGACATCGAGTCCGCCCGGCAGATCCGCATTGGAGAGGCAGAGGAACTCGTTCCGGGCCTCCGCATCGACTCCTTCGGCAACGTGGGGAAGAAAGATCTCTCCAGGATCGGGACCGCTCGGGTTCGGGTAGGTGCAACTCCCGGCAATCAAGGTGCCGTTGGCGTCACCGAGCGGGAAGGTCGAGTAATCGAGCGGGCTCTCATCGAGACCGTCCAGATGGGCGGAGTAGTCCAGATTGCGAAGAAACAGCGGCGCATAGCCGGAGCCGGCCATGGATGTGGTGCCCACGAGGAGGTGGCGCAGTTCCGCCCACGATTTTCCGGCGACGCTGTTGGTCGTCGACGGGGTGTAGATCTCGGTGTGACCACGGGCGCCCGTACGCCAGTCGTGACGATGGTCATACCTCTCGAGGCCGTGATCCACCGGCGGCGAGTCCGCCCAGCCGACATGGTCGTGGAGATTGATCAGACCGGGAGACGCCACACCCTCGGCGCAGGTCACACGGGTGGCGGTGGCGAACCCGGGCCGGCCGCTGCAGTCACACCCGGAACAAACGATCACACCGGTGGGATCGATGAGCAGGTGGCCGTCGCGAAAGACCCTTCGCTTGGTGAGCACCGTCGCCTCGACCAGAAGGTTGGCGTCACCAGCGGTGACCTCGCAAACTCCCTGCGCCGGTGGGGCTGGAGAGTTGCCGCACTCGACAATCTCGACCTGGGCTGCACACGGAGAACACATCACGACCATCAGACCGACGACCCCAGCCACACGACCCATCAAACGACCTCCTTGAACGATGATTCTGCGATTCATTTTCGAGTTCTTTCACAGTCTCTCATATCTCTCGGCCGAGAGATGTCTGGCTCGGGTAGATCGGCGCTCGGGTCATCTCTCCGGCCCCGCTCGCGCTCTCGATCAAAAATCGAGGAGCCGGGCTTCGCCGTTGGACAGATCGAGAACCGCCGCGCTGCCGCCGTAGTGGTCGGCCATCCCGACATCGACCCGCCACACCAACCCGTTGCACGCCGACGAGATCCCACCGTCCTGGATCGTGTGACCGACCACCATGCGGTTCGCACCCAGGCGCTGCAGGGTGTCTTCGAGCAGTCGGCAGTCCCCCTCGTCGGGTTCATCGGAGTAGTGTCGACTCCACACCGGGCCGTCATTTCCGAACAGGGGCTCTGGAGGACACCGAAGGTCACCCCGGATCCACTGCCGCGTCTCCTGGTTGAGTCTCTCAATACCGTAGTCGGCGATGTGCGGGAGCACCCCCCCGTGGACGAAAACCGTGTCACCGATGACGGTGATGATGTTGCGCTCCGCGAAACGTCGGGCCACGGCGCCTCCGGGCCGAATCGCGAGAATTCGCTCGGTGATGCCATCGACCACGTCTTGGGCCGTCGCTGTCTCCGGGGCCGGCTTCTCACCCGGAAGAAAATCGAGATAGCCGCCGACGCTGACGTAGCGCATGTCGAGCTGAACGTTCATCAGCTCATGGTTGCCGTTGAGCAGGTGGATCTCACCCCCCGCCGCCCGGGCCTGCTCCGCGAGAGCGTCCATCAGCTCGAGGATCTCCACCGCGTCGTCTCCGCGGTCCAGGATGTCACCGGTCTGAACCACCACCAGATCGCCGCCGATCCAGCGATCTTCGGCGTCGATGGCATCGGCGAGGACCAAAGCGTTTTTCGTCGCCTCCAGATCACCGTGCAGATCGCCGATGGCCACCAAACGTTCGGCGAATGGGTACCGGGAAGGGATGTCGAGCGGCCCCGCCCAACCCTCTTGCACAACTTCGGGGGCCTCTCGCTCACCGCAACCGACCGCGGCGAGCAGGCAGGCCAATCCAAACACGACACATGGCAACCGGTGGGTCGAGTGAAGCATGGCTTCATCCTTGCACAGATCACACTATCTGTTCGAGCTTTCCATCGGTGGTGACATTCACTACTGTTCTCGCAGAGGCAATTCAACTCGCGATCTGATAGTTTTCTCACGAACGGAGGAATTGTGCGACTAGATCCAAAAGCAGCAGCGGTGGATCTCTCCAGAGCCGCCAAACAGTGGCAATCTCTCGGCGAGGCGAAGACCGCCGCCGGTCGAAATCCTGAAGATCACAACCACCTGAGACGGCTGTCGAGTTTCCTCGACGCCATCGGTCCCTTCCGCAAGGCACAGGCACTGTGGACCGAGACCGCTTCGCTGCTTCGTGAGCTGGGAAGCACCAACGAACGGTCTGCGGTGGTCGCCGACCAGCAGGCCCAGTCGTGCGGCCGTCAGTTGGATTTCTGCGGTGAGTCATTCCACGAATTGGCGACCCACCTCGCCCACAACGGCGGCGAACCCGCCAACCTCATTCTGAACAGGATCGCAGCCTACGAGTTCGAGCGCAACGCCGACACTAGATCCTTCGAGTGGCTGATCCCAAAATTTCTCGAAGACCCGGTGCTTGGACGTCGCGTCAGTTGGGGCAAAGACGTCGATCTGTGGTGGTTGCCGGCGCCATCCACTCGATCTTCGTGAATCCTTGACCTTCAGTCGGCGCCGAACCACTGCTGTCGTCCGAGCGACACCGCAAAGGCGGTCACAGCACAGATCAGAACGACAAACGGAGGAATCAACGTCATCGGAGAATACCAATTCGACAATGACAGCATCGGTGGACTGGCCTGCAAGAGGTTGATGACAAAGATCAGGGAGATCAAGGTCAGCAAGCCGTAGCGCAAGAGCGCAGCCATGACGACGCCGAGTACCACCGCCGAGAGCGCCCCACCCAGGATTGGGTCACTCGAACCGAGCGCGCCCATCGCGACAAAGATGATCACCGAGAACGCAACCGCGGCCCACATTCGGCGCAGGACGAGTTTCAAAACCAGGATGAGGACGGTGATGAAGACGCCCGCGAAGATCGCCTGGCTGATCTGAGCCAAGACGGTTCCGACGACCACCCCATTGCCGATCAACTGCGAGACCCCCCTGGCGCTGAGTTCAAACTCGGAGGGTTTGGCGATCCTGGCGATGAAATTGATCAGCGCGATCATGAGGTTCAGTGTTGTGCCGAGCAGGATGCCGATCAGCACGTGTCGCCCGACGAGGGGATCCCGATAGCTCTTGGCCAACATCCGCTGCCACGAGATCAGACGCTCGGGCCAATGCCGTCGCACCTCCGGTTCCAAGGCCATGTAAAGCAACCACACGAATCCCGCCATGAACAACGCGCCGCCCGAGGCGAGTACGAAGAGGTTGAGCTCGCTACCGGCGCTGAACGAATGGTCGGCCGAGACCAACCAGGCCGCCATACCGGCGGCGAAGACCACCCCCGCCATCTGCCACGAACCGCGCAGATCCCCTCGGCCGCGGCGGACGTTGCGGCGGGCAATGAGTGCCCCGACGATCATGATCACAACGATGAGAAGCGTGTTCAGGGTCTGTGCGAGATCGGACCCGGCGGCATCGGACGATCGGCTCTCGGCAACATCGAGGGCGGTTCCGGTTCGCAGGTATTCGAGATGTCCGGACCGGACTCCGGCCTCGATCCGATTGATACCGAGATCGGCCTCCCCACTCAGACGCGACCAACCACGGAGCTCATCGACAAACTGAGGCGGCGACCAGACAGGTTCCGTCTCTTCGAACGATCGGGAGTCAAAACCGGCCGCATCAAAGATTCCGATCCAGGGATCCGGCAGAACGTCGGTTGATGGCGGCTGCTCGGGCGTCAACCGCTCGTCCGGAACGACCTCGAGAAAACGGATTCTCCCGTGAGAATCAAAGGAGGCAAAGAGCTCGCCGGCCATGGTCCGTGGAGGACGCGTCGGACCCACCCGGCCCGAGGTCCTTTCGGCCACCAGTTCCGATGGCGCTGCCCGCAGCCAATAGTCGATCACCGAGATTGAACCCGAAGACATCGCATCGAGCTCGGGCCTCGTCGCTCCATCTTTATTGATCTCACGCAAGGTCTCCCGATCGACTTGAAATCCCGAGATCCGATCGGTTGCTGGCACATCGACGCCAAGCGCGTTCAAGGTCTCGATGCCCCGATCGAGCTGAACCGCAGGGGGGCGTTCCATGGGCTCATACCGGAGCACATGCCAAGACGAGCTGAGAGCCAGAAACGCCACCAGTAATACGAGAACCGTCGTTAATAGTATCCATCCGTGCGCCGGTTTCAGGGTGCCCTCCTCGCCGGCCTGGGCGACGAGTTCGGGCGACGGTGTTTCACCGGCCGCCAACGCTGCCGCCAAGGGGTCGCCCCCGGGCAGCGCCATGGCCACGGCCAGCGCGGATTTCGGTCTTGCGTTCGGGTCCTTCTCGAGACACTGCAGGATCACCCCTTCGATCTGGGGATCGAGATCGCTCACGATGTCGGACGGGGGCGTCGCCGATTCCTCGGCGTGTTTCCTCGCCAGCTCGGCGACACTTTTCCCGCTGAATGCCCGCGCTCCCGTGAAGAGTTCGTACAGGACCAGGCCGAGGGCATAGATGTCGGATCGGGTTGTCACCTCACGCCCGGCCAGGGTCTCGGGGGCCATGTAGGCCGGCGTCCCGCTCTGGATCTCGGACCCCTGGAATCCGCCGGCAATCCCGGCCAGCCCGAAGTCGGCGATCCGTACCCGGCCTTCCGAGTCGATCATGACGTTGGCCGGTTTGAGATCCCGGTGGAGAACGCCGCGATCGTGCGCCGCGGCCAGACCGGCGCAGAGCTGGCGGGCGATCTCAAGACCCCGGTCGGTGGGCAGGCGGCCGATTCTCTTGAGCAGCGATGACAGATCTCCACCATCCACCAACTCCATGGAGAGGAAGATCCTGCCGTCGGCTTCACCGATGTCGTGCACCCGGCACACATTGGGGTGCGACACCTGGCGAGAGACCCGGACTTCCGCCCGGAACCGTTCGAGACGTTCGTGGTTGACGGCCAACTCTTCGGGGAGGAACTTCAGCGCGACGGGTTGGCCGAGGGTGAGATCATCGGCCCGATAGACCGACCCCATCCCGCCCCGCCCGAGCAGACCCACCACGCGGTATCGACCGGCGAGGATGGCGCCCGGTTGGTGCTCGCCGCCGCCACCCTGAACATCGCTGGTGATTCCGATGGCGGAGGGGCCAGGCTGTGATCCAGAAGCCGGCGGGTGCTCTTCATTCGAGTCAACCGAGAGCCCGGTCTCGGTCATCAACGACGAGACATCGAGATCCGAGCCGCAGCTCGGACAATTGTCCAGACCCTCCGGTACCGCCGCCGAACACGATGGGCACTTTGTCATCTCGATCCTCCAGGATTCAAAGGATCATAACCCGCCCCATGCCAATCCCTTTCGCTCAGGTTGGACCGAGTGTGTTCCGTCAGCAGTCTGGTTGCGGGTCCTGAAGGACCCGCCTACAGTCGGACAAGGAATCGATAATAAACGAGATAACTGTAGGCGCGCCCTTTAGGGTGCGCGACCAAACCGTTGTAAAGAGCTACGACTTTGGAGTCAACCTGACTCAAGTGGATAGGTAGGATCCGCCCTCGTCGCCGAGGTCCTCTTCCGCACCTACGCCTGATCGATGAGTCCCTGCTTTTCCATTCGTGACAGGGCCTTGATCCGGTACTCCCGAGCCGAGGCGCTCGACCGGTCGGGTTGAAGCTCGTGGTAGCGGAGGACGACAGGCCGGCGACTGCGGGTGTATCGGGCGCCCTT
>Ga0164313_10002621_pt1 | contig 16072 bp, 19 predicted proteins | sample GuaBasSedimGuay4_FD_113735 | JGI IMG/M metagenome (GOLD analysis project Ga0164313, IMG submission 113735) | Subseafloor sediment microbial communities from Guaymas Basin, Gulf of California, Mexico - Guay4, Core 4569-4, 0-3 cm | ecosystem: Environmental > Aquatic > Marine > Hydrothermal vents... | reverse complement strand
TAATGTAATTGTAGCCTTACCACTTGGTACGGTATCTTTAACTAATATATCAAATCTCTCTGGGTTAATTGGGTCAATGCCCTTCTTCCAATCACCAACCAAGTCCATATAATGATTATCATCGTCATCATATAATTCAATCTTTTCATCTACAGACTTTAATCCACTTTTAGATAACTGAAGCACCTTAGTTCCGTTAGTCCATAAGAAATCACTATATCCATCAAAATTACCATCTGCACTCTTTAATTGAATACTACCAGTTATACCTACAGGTGAACCACCGCCACCACCAGAACCACCTAACTCTTTCCATATGGTTCCGTTATAGTAAAAATAAGTTTCTGCGGAAACAATATATGTTAGTAATCCCGCATACTCATTATTTATAGTGCTTAAATCTGCTTGTATATCTACTACACTCGCATCATCTAAAGGAGCATTATATAATCTCTTAAATCCACCTATTAAATCAACTGGGTTATTATACGTCATCTATCTTAAATTTATAATTTTGCCCCTTACTTTCTAGTGTAGTTAAACTCCTATAAAACTGAACAGGTTCGTTTGTTCCATCATTTAATACTATGAATCCACTTTTATGTATAAAAAAATCATCACTAGTCCAATCTCCAATTTTAAAGAATAATCCATTCTGGTCAAATATCTCATTGCTTGCGTTTGGTACTATAAACCACATATTCATAGAGTTTAATACCCCACTGTATTCTATAGTGTTTGAGGCCCCTATATACTTAGATAATGGTATAGCAGAAACAGGATTACCATCATAATCTAACCCTAATGAAAGCCCATAAAGTTTAGGAACATAACCATTGCTAGTTATTGTGTCTGTTTGTATTGTGGTATTTCCAGATTTTAAATATGTTACTTTTAATATATAATCTTTAGTAACTGTTATAGAATCTGTAGAATTCACTGTAGTTTCGTTAGCACCAATTTGTTGATTAACATTATTTAAAGTTATACTCAATACCGTTATACCTTTATGCTCTATTAAACTATTATATAAAATACTGGTAGCTACACCCTTTTCAAACTCTGATACATCCAGAGTTGAACTTATCGTTACTGTTCCATATAACAAGTCAAGTATAGCCTCTACTTGCTCTTCTGTGAACTGAGATTCGGCAATATTTATATAATTAGATTGCGAAGTAGCTATACCACTAGCACCATATGTACCTAATGGCGCATCAAATAGATATGTTACACCATTGTGATATATTATATCTAACTGCTTTTGGTCATGCTTTAATGTATATGAATTATTTAAATCTGTCCACACATTACCAGTCCCTAATATTGTATTAGGAATAATAGCTATGGTTGTTGATAACGTATCAATTAAATCAGCGAAATCTTGTTCCGTTGGTTTATCATACGTTTCAAATAAAGTTTTTAAATAATCAAGATTTAATACTGCCATTCTTTTAGTTTAAACTAAAAATGCCCTTAAATGCCGTTCTAAGCGTTTCTAAGAGCATTTCTATTCATTTGTGTATGTAGTTATGTTTTCATTATTATCGTGCGTTAAATCGCTTTAAATTAGTTATCATGGAAAAGGTCTATCCCAATTAACTATTGAATATATAATAACTCTGTCGCCAACCGTTTCATATAACATATATATTTCTGACTCTGAACTAGTATCTAATGGAGTACTATCTACAAAAAGATAAGGTTCTTGAAAGCTATTAGGCTCTAAACCTATTGTAGTAGATTCCACTCTATATACTTTTATATATCCAGACTTTCCGCTTTGCACATTTGACGCAGTAAATTGTAACCCTTGACCTGGTTGACCACCTACATTATCTACAAGAAGGTTAAAGTTCTCATAATACTCAAAATCCAAATCTATTGTCTGCGTATCGCCTAAATACTCAGCAGTAATATCCCTATCTTCTGTTAAGTTTTTTTGGTGTTGTTCCGTTAATAATACAAAATTAGATTCCTCAGAAGCAAATTGTCCACCAAAACCATACCATTTAATTCCTCCATCAGTAAGATAATCTGGGTTAAATAAATAAGTGCTATTGTTATGATTAACTATCCATATTTCTGGGGGGTCTGATTGAGTTGCTATATTCGTAGTGTTATTAAAATCTCCCCAAACAGTTCCTGAACCTGGTACGTCCTTGAACCTTACAATGTTAGGTCTAAATACAGGTTTTTCAGCTACATCGCTCAACATAGTAGAATTTATAGGTAAAGCGTTTTTACCATAAACTCCTGGCTCTGCATCAAACATGTAAGAGTAAACTACCTTATATGGAAAGTTTGCTCGTTGTTCTATAATAGTAACTTGATTTGCTGTATGTGTAAAAGTATCAGACCCATCTACACCATCTGTATTTATTTTATCTACTAATGTAGTAACTGTGGTTGGTGTACCATCTAATATACCTATTGTGTCATTTACCTTTAATGTTTGAGCACTTATTTTACTATCACTTGCTGTATGTGATATTTGAATAAAATTCAAAGCATCGGTTTGTATTTTCCCTAACCCATAACTATCTATATTACCATTAAACAAATAATACGTATCTTCATATAAGATAATGTTTATTTGCTGAGTTGTTTGTACTAAAGTTACTGTTTCATTAAAATCTTGCCATACACTTTGGGGTGATGCCAAGGGAGTTACAGTAGTTGTTTTTATTGCCGAATTACTTCGTGATGTGTCTATTAAGTCTATAAAATCTGACTGTGTGGGTAAATCTCCAGATTCAAATAATGCCTTAACTTCTTCTTGTGTTAATACTGCCATTTTGTTATGTATTTAATTTTAATAATTTATATAAAGCTAATCTGTCGTCTTCGTCTAGATGTACTGCGTGGTCTAATGCAAAATATGTAGCCTTAGTTAATATGTATGGTATAAAGTTTGTGTCCCCATAAATATACATACTTTTATTTGTAGCAGTCCTTATTGGTAACAGTATACTTTCTGAATTCAAAAGCTCACTTGATATTTTAGATTCTAATAAACTCATTATTGTACAATAAAGTCATCCTCAATAATCCAACATCCAATTCCACCAGGGCACGCGCCTTCTGGGGCAATACTAAAGTCTCCATAACTAGGGCACATTAATTTAACTGTGTCTAATGTCTCTAATGCTTTAACAAAGTCATAAGATGCTAAAAACATTATAGTGGCTTCCATATTCATATACATTATGTTTATTGCTGTAATACCCTTACAGTCACCACAATCATTTGGATAATTTAAAACCATGTTAGATAAACATTGACTAGGGGCTTCTAAACTCCATATACCAGCCTCTGATTTGTTATTCTTTTCATCCTTTATAGATAATATATAAATATCTGTTAGAGGGGCGGATTCACTTAGTTGTGATGCGTATATTACAGTATCTATGGCAATCCTACCATTAGAGTCTATAACATTAGGTTTTGGTATGGGCACGTCATAGTATTGGTTAGTTAAATAATTATTACCAACATATATCCGAACATAGTCATAATCAAAATCTGAAGCAATACTTAGCGTTATACTAGCTAAGTCATCACTTAATTTAAATTCATTAATTATAATCATTTTTTATATTTTAAAAAAGATAGGCGAGTATTTCGACTCGCCCACCCTTATAATTATGACAAGTTGCCTAAAGATAAGCTTCGTCTAAAATTATTTATTATTATGTTAAATCAATTAATCCCAGACCAATTGCTTGTAATGGGTTAATTAATTGTGCGTTAACATCAGCAGCAGTCAAACTAGCTAAAGCGGGAATGGTAAGTACCTTTCGTTGCTTATCGCCAGGAGCTGATAGTCGTTCTGAGTAATAAGAAATCTCTATTACATCATACGTTAACGTTGAATCTGCTAAGATTGGCACATTATAACTAATCTCTGATTGTACATAAGGGTCTCCAGTAACCATCTTACTGAAAAATTCTAAGCTATGCATTTCAGTTCCTTCTCCTACACCTACGCTTGAAGCAGTAGTTAATACTTCTGCAATAACGACAGGTTGTGTAACAGATGCTACAAAAATCATAGGTCGTCCATCAAATTGGAATACCTTGTATTCTGTTGCAGTTCCTGTAAGAATTAAATCAGCAGTAGAACTAGTAGCTACAATCTTAATTTCACCAGCGTGTGTGGCAATATTTTGATTGAAACTAGCAGCTAAACCAGCAGCTACATCAGCAACAGCATCACCACTAACGGCAACATACTGTGCATAAATGTTATTATAATCACATGCGCTAGTCATACCATAGTCTCGAACTCGAATAGTAGCTTCCCAGCTATCTCCTTCAGTTACAGTACCAGCAATAGTTACTGTTGATACTTGATTAACTTTAGCAGAATATTCGCTAGTGCTAGACTTTAATACTTTAGCAGGTTCAATCAAATCAGAACTTTCAATTACTCCAGCAACATTTGTGAAAATTTTAAAGTTTTCACCTGCTCCAGCAGCACCTAAACCTGATACGTTAAACGCTTGTACTTCTCCATCAGCCAATAAATCAGCAGATGCTCGTGCAGTAGCATTAGCTGCAGTTTGAGTGAGTACCTTTCTAAATTGTTTATCTCCGTAAATCATTTTTTATGTTTTTATTATTTTATTTGTAAATTATTTGATAGTGAATTTTCCCTGTAATGCAGGATTGCCAAATCAACGGCGGCATCCACTATCTGCCTATGGACTATTTCTGAAACGTCAGTTGCTTCTTCGTCACTATAAGGTAATGTCTTTCCATATATTGAATAATTATCTCCAGGAAAATATAACGATAAATCGCTTAATATAATCGGATATGGTTTTTTAATATATTGAAGACTATACGTATTTATAGTAGCATTCTTCGGCGGTATAAGTTGTATAATATCCGAACTACCTTCCAACCCACTGTCTATCCTTAATATTCTATCTCTTTCTGGGCCTAAGAATGGATTCTTCAATACTCTTAGAACTCTGTCGTAAGGTACGGGAATTACTTTAGCTACCCAGCCATTTAAATAAGGGTCATCTGAGTTTAATTTGGCTTGCTCTAATTCTATATGATAGATATCAGAGGCTCTTGTGTAAAATACTGCATTACTTACTATTTTCTTTCTTGTCGCTGATTCCCCAACTTGGGAAGTAGTTTCATAAGATTTCTTTAGTTTTTTTGTAATTTCACTTGGAACAGTCATACCTTCCTTTACTAAGTTAGATTTTGATATGTCCAATAGTTTATACATGCCGTTCGTTAAGAAGACTGACTTCTCGTAGTCATCCAATGCTGGCGCAGATTTACTTGAAACATTATCGTATTTCAGGTCAAACTCTCTTGACATTTCTAGTGTAGTCACTATTTTTTATGTTTTAATAACCAGCTTCAATAGCTAGTTTAATCTCTTGGTTCTTATCATTCCTTAAGAAATTTATTGTATTAATTAAAGTTGGGACTTCTCCCTCTTCGCATAATGCAACGCCATCCTTAGTTGTATACTTACCTCTGGTAAGCTTAATTTCTTTTTTACTAATCCCTTTTTTGATAAACAATTGTATCTCATAATCAGGGTCTGTAAGCACGTTAACAAAACGTTTAGCGTCTTTTTCTATTAACTTGCCGATTTCTTTAATCAACCAGTCATTGTCTGATGCAGCTACTGATTTACCAGTTAACACTCGTATAACACCAGCCATCTGCTCATTACTATCTTCAATCTTATCAAAAAGTTTGTAAGCTGAACGATTATAATTAACACCAATTTTATCTTTCGTGTCGCTATCTTTAGTTCTAACTATTTCGTATTTATAACTACGTTTAAGTTTAGTCTCCAATATAGACGGAGAGATAAGGTCATCGTAAGTTAATAATACTTTATAATTAATATATTCAAAAGGTTTAGATAAATCTAACACTATTCCCTCTTTTCCCACTTTAATCTTAACACTATCCCAAAAATTGTCTTCTGGTTTATGTGTAGAAAGATATCCTGGTTTTACAACTAATATTTCTTCTAGTCCTTCTTGCTCGTCTCTTGTTAAAACTTCTTTATATTTACCAGAGCTATCCATTTTAGCAGGTAACATATCAAAAGCTCCCTCTAATTTACCACCATAAGCTACATGCTTGGGGTTAACTATAAAACCTGTTTGTTTCTTTACATACCGAACTAGTATCTTTTCTTCAGGTAATTTAAATCCAGCCACCTTCGCTGGGGCTTCTTTTACTTTTGTCATAATTTAAAATTTAATAAAAGGGGGCAGTCTATTACCCCCTTATAATATTATACTAATAAGCTAGGTATCAAACTAACTGTTTTACTTGGGTCAAAAACAACTGCTCCTAACTGCGTATAGCGAGTGTAGGTTGCACTATCTTCCATAGTGCTCATGTTCATGTTGTTAATTCCACCAGTAAATGGGTTTCTGAAACCAGATGCGTATCCATGTAAATCTGCGTCACCCTTAATCATCACTTTTTGGATGTTAGGTTCATCTGAATTACCAACATAAAGGATATCGTAACGATAAGATTCAGCTACCCCACCTTGAGGATGCTCAATTTTATTTCGTACTTTATCGTCATACATTGAATCTAATTCAAAGATTACGTGTATACCATTAGGAGCTAACCATTCAGTAAATTGGAATCCAGCCTTAAACGAATTGCTATGAAATATAGAACTAGTTCGTTGATAAGTTTCTGGATTAGAATCTGTTAATGATTGCCATCCACTAGCTTCAGCCATAATAGCTTTATGCGCTTGGATGATTCCCCGTTCACCTGTACGTACTAAGAACGTACGGTCATTCATATCCAACTTAGCTTCAGAAATATCATATAAGATAGACTCTAAAAGCGTAATTGAAAATTCATTATAAATGGTTGTATTAGAAACCTCCATTTGCTCGCGAATACCAGACCCTTGTCGAACAACGTGACCTGATTTCCCAAAGTCATTGTATTGTCCGTTAGCATCCCTGTTACTTCTAGCAAACATAAGTACGCGGGCTTTTTCCCTAGAGAAATCAATATCGAACTTCCATTCAACATGTTGCATCCATACGTTTAATTCTTTTTTATTCCCACTCGGGTCTAGCCCAACTACTTGAGTACCAACTCTGTATCCTAAAAGATTACCAGGAACTTTATGCTCCATTCTAATAGTTGTAAGTTCGTTTCTCATTTCAATTGGAGTAGAGAAAGTGATATCGCCCCCTTTGATAGACAATGTGTCCTCAACTGGAGAGAAGTCTTTCGAGAATCGTTTACCAGCAGCTACTTCTGCGGCAGGTACACCACTCTCAGAGGCACCCATAAGGGTCACTCTATATATATAATTTGTACCTTCCTGTTCTGGGTCATCCATAATACGGAATTGATACAATTCATTTTTTTCACCTACAATAACGTTAACGTCAGAAAAATGCAGCTCGTTAAATACTAGCTCGAATTCTCCTCCTGATACACCAGCGTTACCTGAGGTTACTACAGAACCATTTTCCCGTGCTTCCACTAGGGCAATGTTTCGTTCTGAGGCTCCAACCAACTTCCAAGTGAAGTCATCATCACTATCAACAAACTTGGTAGGTAAGTTAGATAATGTAGTATCTAGATTCTTAACACCAGATGCCGAGAGCATACGATGTACTACACTAGATAATAGTTGAGGTTGAGCACCGAAAACTTTCTGTATGTGAAATTTAGTAGTCATTCCTGCCCACTGCTTTCCACCTGTTACTTGAAATTTTGATTGTTTAACACTCATAATTTTTGTTTTTTAATTTAATTTATTCATTAGATAATTCTGTTATTTGAGGAATGTCTTCTTGGTCATCATCTTTAATGTTAGGAGAACCTCCTAAATTTAAAATATTGGCCCCTTCCAATACAACCCTCTCTAATTCTCTAGCGGCTTTGGACGATGCGTTCCGTTTAAAGGAAGCAAAATCTGTAAACCCTTTGGTCATTGTGTATACATAAGCTAGTCGTGTATCAAACCCAACTGGGTCTTTATCACGGTCACTAACCATTTTATTCATAGGCTGACCAGCCTCGCTGTAAGCTACAGGTTTTGTCATTATTTCGTAAACCTTGTCACGAAGTTTCTCTGTAATCTTAAAGTCCTTTACAATTTCTTTTATTTCGTAAACGCTATTCTTTAGTCGTTTCGATTTATCTTTTTCTTTATCTTCAGCAGCCTTAATCCTCTTGTTGTTATCAGCAACAGTCATATCATATCTACCCTTTTCAGCAAGCTTTAAATTGTCTAGTGATGCGCTAGCTTCACTAATATCTTCTCCAGATTCTTCTAATGTCTTATAAAACTTCTCAGCCCTATCTGGTGCCATACCTTTTCCTGTCAAGTCTGCCATTACAATATTTTTCCTAAGAGTTTCATCACCCGCAATCATTTCTTTAGTTATATTATTATAACTTGTTTCTACTTGCTTGTGCTGTAAAAAGAGTTTTTCTGGAACTCCATCTCTAATTGCTGTAAGGTATTCGGATTGTAATTCGGATAAATCAGAATATTCATTCTTCTTAAGCTCTGATTTTAATGCTTCTACGAGTCCGTCAGATGATTTAATTCCTTTTAAATCCATCTCCTCATCAAATAATCCTTCCGATTTAAGAAGCTTTGCTATATTATTATATACGAGTTTAACTTTATTAGTGTCATTATCACCCTCTTCGTCGTCTTTTTCGTCTACAATTTCTGGAGGTTTTCCCTCACCTTTATTGTCATCGTCGTCGTCTTTAGTAGTCCCTAGCGCGTTAGCTATAGGATTCCCTTCTGCGTCTAATTCATCTACATCATCTGCTGCTTCCCCACCTTCTACGGTTTCATCAGCAAACAAATCACTATCTTCACCAAACATTGAAAGGTCTAGTTCGTTATTTTCTGCCATAATCTTTATTTATTCTTTGTCATATTTGTACTAGCTGCCTTTTTCATATCTATCTTCTCAGACTCTTTATTATGTCTAACTACTTCTGACAACTCTTTTGTTTTTAATTTGAGTTCTTCATTTTGATTCTCAATATTACTCTCTATTTCTGCGGACTTTAACGTAAGTTCATCAACGTTAACCCCATTTTCAATATCTATTTTATACTTTTCAAGCAATACTCTGTTTTGCTCTATTTGTAGTTTAGTAGATTCAACAAACTCTTGGAACTCTAATAACGCTTGGGCTTGTTGTTGCGCTGCTTGCGCTGCTTGAGCATTTTGTTCATTCTCTATTTGTCGTTGTTCGTCTGCTTTAGCCTCACTCTCTTCAATTGTTTTCCTCATTTCAACAAATGAAGAACTAGAATATATAGCAAATAAATCACTATATTTTATTAATTGATTCTGTAATGCTGCTTGCGCATTCTCAACTAAACTTTGCCTAAACTGTTTCGTATATTTATCTGAAGTAATTACAATACCATAATCTGCATCTGCAAACTCGTTACCGTCAACTTCTAATATTTGCATACTTAAATCATCTAATATATACTGAATCTTCTTATTGGTTCCTTTAAGTGCTTGTTTAGCAGTCTCTAAAAATATAGTTATTGCTCTCTTCTTAACTGACTCATGCTTCATGAACCACCATTCAGTAATATGAGATGACTGCATAACTGAGCGTTCAACGCCACCTACAGTCTCTCGATTGCTTATTTGTCCTTCTCTCTGCTTAGTTATACCAGCCAACTCAGACATTTCCATCTTAATAAACTCTAATAACTGAACGTGTTGTTGTATATATGAACCCGTTTCAGCATCTAATATCTTACCAGTAGTGTTATAATTACCAGCCAATACACCTGTTGATGCACCTTTATTACCTTCCTTAAATGAATCAACCATCGCAATACCCATTGTATTTGCATAGTATAGCCATTTACCAACATCCCAATTCCCAGGAATCTTAGCCATATCTAGTTCCATCATTTTTCCTAAATTCTTAGCTATTGCTTTCATCAACCTATCCCATATGGAATCATATAAATATTGATATCCCTTCATTCGTTCTACTAAGGATACAACCTTACCTTGGTTAGTGTTATAGACTTCTCCTATAATCCCAGGATGGCCTAATGAGGGAGAATGCATTCGTGTATATTGAACATCTCTAGGCTTCATTTCAACATAAATGTCAACACCTATCTTGGTGCCTTCCCACCACTCATTAACCCATAATACCTCAGCTTCTTCGCCTAAGAATTCATTAACTTCATATTCTTCACTGCGTATCTTATATTGGATATCTCCAAATTCGTCATAGTACTTAACTTTCTTAATTAACTTCTGAGACCTCCATAATACCTTTAATACTTTTATATTACCTAAATCATCAACATACCTATCACTATTATTATTATAACCTTCATTTTCTGAAAATTGTAATATATCATCAACCAAATGTGTAACGTCGCTATCTACACTATTTCCTGGCAACATAACAGGAGGTAACGCTGATATGGTTGGGTCGTATCTTCCGTCTTCCCCAGCCCAATCTTTTGCATTAGCTAACCTATCTATGTCCTTAGGTTTCAATGATTTATAATAAACATCTAATATTTTTCCAGGACTCCAATAATCTTCTAAGATTATAATATCAGAATCCTCTATTCTTGAGGATGTATTGTCTCTAATTGTAAATACTTTATGTGGGTTTAATTTCATTAAATAAGGTTCTGCGTCTAGAATAGAACATTCGTATAACTCTTCACCCATAATTAAAGCATCCTTAAATCCGTTCGAGAATGTCTTTTCAAAGTCCTGTTCTAAAGAATAATGCCTCAATAATCTGTTGGCTGTTAGTTCTTTAATATCTTTAAATGAGTATTTAGAAAACTTACTTATCTCCTCCAGTCTTTGCTTTACTTCGTCCTCAGGTATGTTATTATTCATTATAACCTTAACTACCTCGTTAATAACATAATTACTTTTGGCTTTCTGCTTATCGCTTAAAGCTGATGGATTCGTTACTATAGCTGTATAATCAAAATCTCTATTAATTTCTTCTCCGACTAATAAATCAATCTTAGGTACTATAATATTGTGATGACCTACCTCTTTATTTATCTCTAATCCAACTATACCATAAGGGTTTAAGTACGCAGCCATATCTCTTTTAGATACTGACCCTTCGTATAAGTTCTGATTTATCACCTTATTTCTGTAATAACTACGAACTAATCCGTTATTGTACATTCCCCAATTTGAATCTACCGCATCCAAATTTTGCTTTCGCCAAGCTTTTCCTTTTCTTTTTTTACTTAACCTCTGTTGAGGCATCGTTCTGTCTTCACTCATTTAATCGAAATTTATAATATTATCATATTGCCCAGAATAATTCCTTTCTAAAAAATCATCAACATCGTATTGTGGGCCTCCCTCTCGTTGCACGGTTGTTTGTTTATATAATTGCTCTCTAGCAATCATTACCATACCTATGCTTGAGATTCTGTCAAAGTTACCATCTATATTCCAATATAAAGCTTCCTTCAATAGCCCAATACTTCTTAATCTTTTTATATTTAATTTTTGTTCACCTGTCTCTGCGTTTACCGTATAAGGTGTTAGCAGCCAATCTGCGAACAATTTTCTAGCCCAGAGGTTAACTCCCTTGTTAGCTGGTGTTCCTTTTGCCTTATTACCATAACCTATTTGCTTTATGAGTTCTTGGTCTCTAAGTATTTGAGGTGTATCCATTAATAGATATAATAGATTCTTGTGGTCAAAGTAGGAAAACAAGCCTTTGAGGTTGTTCTCATAATTAATCTTAGCGTTATAGAATATAGCTGCCTTGATTAATAACTCAAAATTCTGATTTGCTGTAGGCCTTCTTCCTGTGAATTCCGCAACAACATTATCAGTAAATAGGTCAAATACAAAAAAGCTAAACATAGATGTTCCAGTATCAGCGTCTACGGGGTCAACCCCTATAATGTATCTACCTCTAGCTGGTCTATCTGCATCTCCCTTCTTTGGTAATTCAAATATTTCTAATGCTCCTCGTATATTAGTATCCTTAATTGGATAATCCCTTAGTGCATGAAGACCATCGTCCAGATGCCAAGTAACATTCTCTACATCTATATATACGAGTTCACCAACATAATGAGTTGATAGGAAGGTTTCTTCGTTTGGTTTTATGTCTGAAAGGGTATCTTTAAGCTCTCCTATTGGGAACAAACTGTGAGTAACTCTAGCTGTTGCTTCCTGCGGTGTCCAAGGCTCCTCGGCCTTTGCAATGGTAACAGCGTTAGGGTCAGACGTATTATATTTAATAACAAATCTCCTTTCTGCCACTTCTCTAATTGCCTTAACTACATCCGAATTACCATTATCATCGTAACAGTCAGCTCTATTTAAATAGTCAGGTGCAAAAAATCCACACCGAGAATTCATAGCGTTCTTATCAAACATGTTAACCATAGAGAATATCCTGTAACCATCTGGTTTATAGAACAGTTCCTCTAACGACATAAAGTTGGACTCATTATCTCCACCTGTACCAAATGCCAACATGTATCCAAACACTCTATTACCATCTTCCAATGACTTCTGAGCAATCTTCCATGACTTCAATAGGTTAGGGAACGAACCTGCTTCTTCCCAAAGCATCAACATACCCCGTTTACCACGAGCTTTGTTTGGATTATTCTTTAACGTTACTCCGATAATCTGAGATTTATATCCTAATTCTGCCCCAGTATCTAAATCTTTGTAACTAAATTTCTTATGCATCATGGTATCCTTACCAAGAATCTTAACCCATGCGGTTTGTGAATTAATCCAATCCAGCGAATCCCACGCCTTATTCAATACACCATCAGTCTCTAAGTACTCAGTATCAGACGCTAATGCATACGATACAGACATAGGAAAGAATGTCATATTTCTATCTAACATACCACCAGCCTTATAACTAAAACCTCTACCCCTAGTTTTAAGTACTGAACCATATTTACCAACACTAGCACCCCTTTCTATATAATGGAAGTACATATAGTCACCATCCCATACATCTGGAAATCCTGGCACCCTATCGGCCTGTACAGCCTCCCCAGTGTCCTTACCTGTTACTACAGTCTTCATGATAGGACAGTAGTTCAGATAGTAATAATAGTATCCTGTAATCCATTCCCCGTCAGACTCTCTAATGTAGCCCTCTATGCAGCGCCTACGCTCCTCTTCCCAGAACTTATAGTACTGAGAATTCTTATTTGAATTAGGAAATAGTTTAGTGTATTTATCATTCTTTTCGTGGAAGATAGCACGTTGACGAAAAAAATCCATATCTTCTAGGATATGAATGTTTGGTAATTCTGGGATTATCCTACCCTTCTCGTCTCTGGGTAACTCCCTAGCTTTTTTTCTTTTAGGGTTTATGAAATGCTCTACTAACGGAATACTACCTATAGCATCCATCATATCATTATAAGGTTCCTTTTTTAGTTTATCCTTATAATCCTCAGGGTCTGTATTTCTACTATTTACTAGCATCCTCGAATATCCCTTTTTTACGTCCCCCTTTTATCTTAGAACCTTCAGCCGCTTCCTTGTGGATACGCTCTGTTAATTCTTCTAATGATACTATTAAGGAAGGAACTTTACTTATTAAATTGGCTAACCCCTCACCATCCTTGGTAGTTATCAGGTCAGCATCCTTTATCAATACTTCTATTTTTTGTAATCCATCAAGCGAAGACTTTAAAAACGATAAAGCTGGAGTGCCTTGCAGCTTCTCCAACTTCTCTATCGCTATTTCTGTCTTGTCATCTAATTTTAATTTCCCTGTATCGCCACCGTAGACTTCTCCAATAACTTCTTTACGTCTAAGCTCTGGGTCTAATATGCTGGCGAAATCTGATGTGTATGAACCGACGAACCATATATAAGCGAACTCAGCTAATGCCAATTCCTTATTTCTATACTTCTTCCAAATATTTTTAAAGTCCTTTATATACAAGGCCTTTGGGTCTACTCGGACTTCCATGTTATCATACTTAAATAGTTCCATATTATTTCTCTATAATATACAACAGATTTCTAGGGGTAACTAGTAAAAATTCTGTCTTATCCTCTGTTTCATATAAGGGTGGAATTACGGTGTAAGTGTCTGGCCCTACGTCATGTTTTGCTGGTTTTCTAAGTTTAGGAAATGTTTCTAAATTTAATTCAACCATCATACCTGGTTTTAGATACTCAGGTACGTTCTCTCCTACGCGCAGTACTTCTTGCGTAGTGTTTAAAGCTGCCTTTCCATGCATGTCTTCTGCCATATATATACCACTTGCTGTAAACACTTTTCGTTTAGCCGTCAATATCATATTATCGAACAGTGGTCTATACTTCATCCTTTTCTTTACTTTTGTCATAATATTTTTTTTGTTATATAATTGTTTTTCCTTAATTTAAAAGAACCTAAATACTTCAATCCAGTTCTTTTTAGTACTTTGTCATAATCATCTTGTGTCTTAACTTGTCTAAAGTCTACTCCTGCCATATCATCTCTTAATGAATTATAGGCTGATTCTATTACAAGCTTAACCTCTCTCTCAGGAAGTTCTAGTTCTTCTGCCACTTCCTTAATCATTTCTTCAAATACTTTATCCTTCATCTATCTTTACGCATACTTCTATTGAACCTTTTTTAATGTTGGGAACTATCTTACTAACTAAGGTTCTATCCTTAACTAACCCCATACTCCTAAGTTTACTTAGTATGCCATCATATCTAATAACACTCATATCCATAGATTCGGATATGGCTTTTCTATTATCTGTTGAGAAAAGTAATTTGTTTACGTATTCAATTTTCTTAACATCCTTCTTAAGTTTGTTGTACCTTAACATTAAGTTAGCCAGTACATCCTGCTCCTGAGGTGTTACTTTTAAAATTGGGTGTAGGAAGTGTATGTAATTACGATACATTCCTAACTCGTCGTTTGCTTTTAACTTTATAATCATCTTGTCATATACTTATATACGGGTTCACCGTTATTACCAGTTACTTAAGCCTTTTTGCCAAAGTCTTTTCTGTAGTTAATAGTCTCATGGTCTCTGAACGAACGCTTGCAAACTTGGCATATTGTATCATAATCTCTACCGTAAACTATTTTCTTAACTCCGCCACTCTCCTTATCTATCTTTAATACAGTGATTGGTGGTAAGTTATTACATACTGCTTTCGGTATAATCTTCATCTCTTGTGGATGTTCGTTTATCCCGTTTTCCGATTGGTTGTCTTTTGCTATGTCTTTTGCTGTCATAATTATATTTTATATTTTCTATTGTTTCTTCTGTTTCCCTTTCTGCGAATGCTTCGTATAATGCATCATCAATCTCATCCCTAGATACTTTCATCTTTTTTTGGTTTTAAATCATAACCTTCTTCTGGTTCATATATTATACACTTCTCATCAACTTCTCTGTACTCTCCGTTCTTCATTTTCTGCAATCTATATGTTCTATGTATTCTAGATAATACTTTTTTTATTCTTTCCTTTTCACTCATGTTGTTTTAAATCCTACCCTACCAGGCGCTCCCTTCTCTATAAGTTTCATTAAATCATTAAATGTTTCCTTAATGACATAACTATCGTCTGACGTTATTATAATTAATTGTTTTTTATATTTGTTACCTTTCTTATTGTGCTTGGGTGTAGCTGCAGTTATACTGAACTCATTTATAAAGAATGGAGATTCTACGTTCTCTTTAATTACGTAACTTTCTTCCATCTCATTACCCTCTTCGTCTTTGATTGTCTTAGTACCAAAAACATCATGTATAATAGTCGTAATCACCTATCTTTATTTTTTCTAACTATAAATGTCTTGCCTATTTTACCACCTACTGCTCCAGTAAAGAATGAACGAACCCAGTTATAAAACTGGATAAGCCCAATCTTTATCTTATTAGTTCTGATATTCCATCTCATATTGGCTTTCCTTTTCTAATGTTTTATCGTTAATTTCTAATTCCTTGTACCAATGCTTACTAGTCCTAACCCTAAAACTTCCATTCTTTAATCTAAGTCCTAGTGCCACATTGTCGTCTTTCAATCGT
>Ga0164313_10002620_pt1 | contig 16073 bp, 7 predicted proteins | sample GuaBasSedimGuay4_FD_113735 | JGI IMG/M metagenome (GOLD analysis project Ga0164313, IMG submission 113735) | Subseafloor sediment microbial communities from Guaymas Basin, Gulf of California, Mexico - Guay4, Core 4569-4, 0-3 cm | ecosystem: Environmental > Aquatic > Marine > Hydrothermal vents >... | reverse complement strand
GCCGAGCAAGGTGGGCAGGAGCTGCGCATCGTCGGGATCCGGCAGGGTCCGGAGGTCTCGAGCGTTCAGCCGCGCTGGGTACGTGAAGGTGATCTGGTCACGATCTCCGGCTCCGGCTTCGCGGAGACCCACCCGTTTCTCGGTAACCCGAATACCACGAAGGCCTACTTCAATGGTGTGGCCGTCTCGCCGACACATTCCACACCGACTTCGATGTTCGTGCCGGTCCCCGCTGGTTTCACCGGTGGCACCGTGCGAGTCGGCGTATCGGGCGCGGCTGTCCTGGGCCAACCCACAGAGCTCTTCTCCAATCCGGTCAGCCTGCTCACTCTCGACGCGACCATTCCGGATGTGGAGGACCTGGCTTCGTCAGTCTTCCTGATGGCCAGCAACGGCTACCCATGGGACGGCGTTGGTGTTTCGGCCACGGTCGCAGCGTCGCCTGACAGTCGATTCATGATCGCCGTCTCGCTCTCGAACCGGGCTTACATGATCGACAGCGACCCGACGAGCCTGCGGCGCGGCGAGGTCATCGGCGTCATAGACATGGCGGTGACACCGGTTGCCGGTCGTATGGTGGTGGGGCTCGATGGCAAGTTCACCTACTACGCAGGCAGTGACGGCGAGATCCATATCCTCGACACCGATCCGGAGAGCGCAACCTACCTGACGGAGATCGGTACGATCCTATGGACCCTCGCAGGTCAGGGCTTGCAAGGCACGCCAGACCTGATGAAGCTGACCCCGTCGGGCGAATACCTGATCGTGAGCGACAGCCTCAACGATCAGCTCTACATGGTTGATTTGCGACCGGGCTCGGAGGTCTACCACGAGACTCTCATTGGAACCGGTCCTATCGGGTTCGCAGTCGGGTTGGCCATCCATCCCAGTGGTCTGGCGGCCTATGTCGCTGCCACGACCAACATGATCCACGTGATCAGCCTCGACCCGCAGAACGAGTTCTTTCAGCAGGTTGCGCTGTGGGATGACGGCAATGGGCTACGGGACCTGGCCTTCACACCCGACGGATCGCGCTGTTTCGTGTTGCAACGGCCTGGTGGTCCCACCGGGGATCATTTCATCGAGGACATCGACACGAGCGATCCTTTCGTTCCGACGACGGTCAGGCTGAACCCCCAACTGCTATTGGTGGAGACCTCGACGGACCCGGCCCGCCTGTTCATGTCGCCCAACGGGGATCGCATGCTCGTGGACCTGCCTTCCGACGGACAGACGATCTGGCTGGACGTGACCCCGACGGTCTCTCCAGGCCCGATATTCGAGGACCTCGGAAGCCTGAGCCTGAATGGTACGATGGATCCGTTGTCGATGGCTTTCATGCCCGATGGAAACGGATTCTGGAGCGCCTCGCGCGGCGACACGGGGATCAACTTTGTGGACCTCGTTCGCTCGCTCAAGATGACTCCCGTTTCTGGTCAGGGGCAGGTCGGGGTTGCCGGGCAGCCTCTGCCGGCGCCGCTCGTCTATAACGTGCTTGCTGCCACGGATCAGCCCACTGCAGGCGCTGTGGCTGAAGTCGAGATCACCGGTGGTGGGGGCACGCTTGGTAACGGGCTTTCCTACCAGTGGGTCACGGTCGACGCGAACGGACGCCTCACGGTGGACTGGACGATGGGTCCGCTGCCGGATTCCGGCGTGCCGGCGAACAAGCTCACGATCAGCTTCAACGACGGCACCACGCTCGCCGACAACATTCCGATCCCGTCGGTGCTGGATCCGGACACGCAACCGCTGGCGCAGATCCAGGTGTTGCCCGTCGATCTATCCGCGGATGTCTCGCTGACCTCGACCGTGCAGGTGAGCTTCTCACGCGGTGTCGACCGGGCGACTATTGATGTGGCAGGCGGTGCGGCAGGACTGCTGCTGAGAAGGCAGTCTGATGCCTCCGTGGTGGAAGTGGCCTACGGGTACTCCGCTGGTGATTCGAAAGTCTCGATGATCCCGCTCAACGGCCTGGCGCCATCGACTCTCTATGAGATCGTCAGCGCTGCAACGATCACCGATGCCTCGGGTGGAGTGCTGACGAACCCGACGCTGACGACCTTTAGCACGCAGGCACCGCCACCTCTGGCCATCACGTCGATCGGTCCGCCGTCGGCCACTGTTGGCACGCCGATCGTGATCTCCGGCTCTGGCTTCGCGGCACTCGCGTCCGACAACACGGTGGCCTTTGGAGCGGTGAGCGCGGCGGCCTCCGACGTGGGCCCCGGTTTCATCACGGTCTACGTCCCGCTCAACGGCGAAAGTGGCGACCTGACGGTCCGTGCGAACAGCCAGACTTCAAACGGCCTGCCCTTCTCCGTACTGGTGCCCGAGACGGCACCGCTGGACGAGGTCTTCTCGACAGTGGAGACGGGCATCAGCATACAGAGCGTCGCCGTTACGCCTGATGGTGCGAAGGCCTACACGGTGAGCACGGAGACCAACAAGGTGCTGCCGGTCGATCTGGGCACCTTCACCAACCTGCCGGCAATCCCGGTCGGCAGCGGTCCGCGCGGCGTGGTGATCCACCCGAACGGCGGCACGGCCTACGTCACGAATTTCGGCTCGGGCACGGTGTCGGTGATCGATACTGCCGTAGACGAAGTAGTCGATACGATCTCGGTGGGCGCCAACCCCGTGGAGCTGGTTGCCTCACCGGTCGGTGACCGCCTCTACGTGGTCAACCAGCTCGACCAGACGCTCTCGGTGATCGACATCGACGCCAGCAGCGCCGGATACCACACGGTGGTGGCCAGCGCCCCGACCACGAAGACCACACGTGGCGCGGCGATTCGGCCCGACGGCACGGTGCTCTACCTGGGCACCGACGACGGATTCCTCATCATCGAGCTGAGCCCGACGTCATTTGGTGTGGTGGCTTCGGTGCCGACCAACAAGAGCACCAAGGGCACGGCGATCACGCCCGATGGCAGCCTGCTGTTGCTGGTCACGACTACCAACGAGGTGTTGATCGTGGATGTCTCCGAGGGCGGCGAAAACGCGGTGGTGGCGAGCGTGCCCTCGACCAAGACCACCAAGGGTGCGGCCATCACGCCCGACGGCAGCCTGCTCTACTTGCTGCAGGAAGATACCGACGAGGTGATCGTGGTCGCACTGAACATCGTCAGTTCGGTCGGTGCGTACAGTCGTGCGGTGCCGGTAGTCGTGGATCCGGTCGTCGTGAAGACGATCCCGCTCGATCCTTCACCCAGCGTGGTGGCATTCGATCCAAGTGGCAGCGGCCTGGCTGTGGTTGCACACGAGCGCACAAGCGGCCAGCTCAGCTTCCTCAACACCAGCAGCATCCCGCGTGGTGAGCTCGCTGCGCTCGTTGACGTGCGTGAGAACGAACTCAACGGGGTCGAGCAGATCCGCGGGCTGTACATCAACGTCTACGTGGAGCTGCCCGCGGGCGTCGACCCGCACACGGTCGACCTGGCCAGCGTGCGACTCAACGGGACCTTCCTGCCGCAGGTCGACGCGACGGGGTTTGCCGACAGTGACGGCAACGGAATCGAAGAACTCGTACTGCGCTTTGACCGGCGCCAGCTGCGCGATTTCCTGCCTGTCGCGAACAGCGTCGAGGTGATCATCACAGGGACGGTGGGCGCTCAGGCGAGCACCTTCTCCGGCCTGGATACGATCACCACGAACTGGCCCACGGTGACCTTCCCGACCGAGAGTGCAGTCTTCTTCGGTGGCCAGACGATCGTTGTGACCTGGGATACTCCGCCGGGTCTGGACATCGGCTGCGTGGACCTCTGGTGGACGGCCACCGGCGGTGTGTTCTGGGCCGACCTCGCCGACTACTTCGAAGAAGGCAACCCCGGCCAGTATGTGTGGACGGTTCCGGGGCTCTTCTCGCCCAACTCGATCGTGGAGGTCGTGCTGTACGCCGACATTCCGGCAGCGCCCGATGGCAAGGAGGTCGTGCCCTCCGCCAACAATCCGGAGGTGCCCGTTGGCAAGGAGATCGTGGGTATCGCCCTCAGCGCGAACTTCGCGGTCAAGGACATCGCTGTGCCGGTGCTGATGCAGGACGTCGAGCTCGCCGTTGCTGACGGGGCCGGCCGGATCGGCTGGACTGCGCACGATGCCGGCGGGGCAGTGGATGGCTTCAACGTCTACCGATCAGACAGCGAAGGCGGTCCGTATCAAAGGGTTAGCACCGCGCCGGTCAGGGCGATCGGCACCCTGGATGGCATGAAATTCGTATTCGAGGATGACACGATCTTCGCGAACCGGGATTATTACTACCAGCTTGAAGAGGTGCGGCCTGACGGGCAGGGATTCCAGCATGGTCCCTACCAGCTCAACTGGGCGCTGGACAACGAATTGTTCCAGAACAGGCCGAACACCTTCAACCCGAGGACGACGATCTCGTTCACCCTGGCCAGGGACGGACGAACGCGCCTCGTGGTCTATGACCTGAGGGGCCGACTGGTCGATGTGCTCGTGGATGAGGTCTTGCGCGCTGACACGCATGACTACATCTGGGATGGCAAGGACAGGTCCGGTCACAGCGTGGCGAGTGGCGTGTACGTCTATCGCCTCACGACCTCGGACGGGTTCGCCGCGGCGAAGAAGATGACGCTGGTTCGTTAGATTTTCAGCGCGACGCCCGAGCGAGACGGGCCGGCTTCAGCGAGCCGGCCCGTTTCTATTTAATCGAGGTCCGGCACTCCGGGCTCAGGCTTTTGCCGTTCCCCCGGCGGAGGCTTTGCTCGCCAGCCCGCCCAGTTCATTGTCGATGTGGTAGAGCCCGCGGCCATCGATGCCGATCAGCCGGATGCGATCGAGGATTCCCGCGAACAGGCTCTCTTCTTCATGTTGCTCCGAGACATACCACTGCAGGAAGTTGAAGGTCGAATAGTCCTTCGAGGTAAAGGCCGCATCGGCGAGCGCGTTGATGCTCTTCGTCACGTTCTGCTCGTGCGCGAAGGTCGCCGCGAACACATCCTCGACCGATCCGAAGTCTGCCTGGGGATCCTCGATGGCGCCGATTCTCGGCATCGCGCCCGTCTCGATCACATACTGGAAGAGGCGCTGCATATGCTGCATCTCTTCGTCGGCGTGTGACTTGAGGAAGGCGGCGGCGCCGGGCAGGCTCTTGGCCTCGCACCACGCGCTCATCTGCAAATAGAGATTCGACGAGTAGAACTCCAGGTTGATCTGGGCATTGAGTTTCTCGACGAGAGCGGGTTCGAGCATCGGCTCCTCCGGGTGGCTGGCAGAATGGTGACCTAGCCAGTCTAGGCAAGGTTGCGCACGCATGCGTCCGGGAATCTGTGACGTGTTCTTGAAGGTTCGGCGCGGGGAGGGCTGCTGCACGCGCGGGGTCGCGCTGAGTGATGCAGCAACCTTCTCCCCGATCGCCGCGCCGATCCTGAGGCGAGATCGCAGGACCGGCAGGCTGGACCACACCGGGGTGGTCCGCGCTCGAAGCAATGCCATTTGGGGAGCACGCTACCGGTTCGGGGACCGGTAGCCGCATGGGCACTGCCGAGCCGGAGGAGCATAGCAGAATTCACCGACATAGGGATAAGAGGATGATTGTTCTACTTTTGTTCGCCTTATGTGGGGGAGTTCGACGAATTGGCGGGCGCGGGGTCATGGGGGACGGATGGGTCGAATTGTAGAGCACGGATTACGGGTCCGGCCAGCGTCGGCTTAGTTGGAGGCGCTGGGCGGGGTCCGTTGCCTGGTTGAGTTCCGCTGCGGGACTGGTGGTCGAGTTCCGACGCGGAACTGGCAGCCGAGTTCCGAGACGGAACTACCGGTCGAGTTCCGCCGCGGGCTCGCGAAATCGAGGACCTCTAGGTGTCCGTTGGCCGGCCGAGCTTCAGCGGCGGTTGTGCGACAACCGTTCCGCGACAGCGACCTGAGTACAACCGCCGCTCCGCTCCTCTGCCCTACCTGATCACGATTTTGCACCGCGACCATTCTTGACCCAGCAATCGTCTTCCGTTTCGCTCAACTCGATCCGTGCAGCACTGGATCGGGGGCTCCGTGACGCTCTCTGATCGCGTTGTCCCTGAACTGCGCAGTGGCCGTCCAACTGGGAACAGCCTGCACGAGCCCTGCGACCCCGATCCGTCCGAGATTCGAGGTGACCGGCGCTGACAGAACATACCTGATCGAGAAAGGAAACTTCGATGAGCCACTTGATCCCATGCCGACCAGGAGCCGAAGACTCCAACCTCCGCCGCCTGCCCGCTTTGCTGCTGGCCGCTCTGGCACTCTTGCTCACCGCCCCAGCGGTGGTTCACGGTTAGAACTCCACGATCCACGAGCTGTACATCCGGTTTGATCCGACGGTCGTGGTCGGCGGCATCAGCTACCGGCAGTCCATGCTCGGTGTCCAGGTGGAAGCGGAGGCGCAGCAGGGATCGGGAGGTGAAAGCGGTGTTGTCTCCGTGACGCTCGAGACAGACAGCGTCGACGTCGTGGTCGATGTTCACCCGATTTTTCCTTACAGCTCATCGCTCCAGTCCGACACAGGACCGTTCCGGCTGCTAGTGTCCTCGTCGGACCCAATCGAAGTGGTCATCGCCAGGTTCAAGGCGCTCCCGGAGATATCGGCGTGCGGAGCGTTGGGGTCTACGCAGTACGAGATCCTGGGTGGTGTGGCGAAGGCGCACTTCCCGGGCGAGGCCACTGAGGGTGTTGACACGGGTGGCATCTGCAACCGTCAAGCATACTTGCACTTCCCGAGCGATCAGCATGATCCGCTTCCTGGCCGACTGGAGATCGGCTCTGATCCTTGCTGGTGGTTCGTGGACGGAGTCGGTGATTCTCTGACATTCGAGTGGTACGAATCCTGGTTTCCCCGCGACCTCGACATGCCCGAGGCATGGGCGATCAGTCGTGGCGCTGGCCAGCTCGTGGCTGTTCCGGACAAAGGCACGGACTGGACCCATCCGGAGTTCGGCGGTACTGGACCAACAGCGGTTGCGGGTGTCGATTACCACGGGGACTCGGCCGCGCTTGAGGCGCTGATGACTGCCCACCAGACCGATGCAATCTTCAGACGTCTCGACGATCCCATCGGCGACAGCGATGGGCTTGCCGCCCCCGACCGCTGGGGACTTCTGGCGACGCCGGCGGGTCGGACAGCGGAGATCCCCGCCGACTCGGTGACGGTTACCGGCGTGAGCTTTTTTCAACTGCAGCTGGACGAGACATCCTTTGCAGACGGCGAGTTGGTGGGCGACCGCATTTATGTTTACGACGGTGTTGTGAGTTCCGTTACGAGACTGTGGATTGCGGACATTGACTCGAATGTTGGGGGGCTGGTGACCACCGCACTTCCACTCGATGACTCACTGGAGTTCGTGGGCAAAGGTGGCTGGGTGGGCGTATGCAGAGATGGCTCAACCCCTGTAGCGCGGTCGGCACTTTTGATTCAGGAGTCTCTGAAGAATGGCCTCGATGATGACGGCGATGGCGTGATTGACGACATCGCCGTCTACGAAGAAATCTACCGGAATGATGACGACTACAACGGCTATCCGGACGATGTTATAGGTGTCGGAAATCTATCTAGCCCTCTCCCTGATCCTTGGCGCCTTTCCTCGCTGAACTGGAATTCGAGTGCAGCCAACTGTTCGCTCCCGTACCCCGGCGGAACCGAAGCGAATCATGGCACTGCCACAGCCGGGATCCTCGGAGCGCGTGCGGACAACGAAGGGATGGTCGGAATCGCGCCCGAATGCACGATCCTCCCACTCCGTGGTACCACTCTGCCAACCCCGTTGGACTACGTTCTGGAGATCCTCGATGGTGACGGCAGCCTCAGTGTGGATGTGGTGTCCATGTCGTTCGGGCCGTCGGTGAACGCTACGGGAGTGTCGTGTTCTGAATTCCTCGAACCAGATGTGACCCCGGGTGCACCACCGGACGCCCTCGCCAACCCCACCGCTGAACTCATCCGTCGGTTGATCGATGCCGGTGTGGACGTGGTTGCAGCCGCAGGCAACGACTTTGCGATGGACGCACTCGACTCAGGATCTGCGGATTGGGAATCGGAGCAGCTGTGGGTCCACTGCTTTGATGAAGTGTACTCCGTCGGGGGCACAAACTCCCACGTCGCCAGGCCCGCGCGCGTGACAAGCGCAGGTGACTGGATAGACATCGCGGCGCCGGCAAGTGGAACCCTAACCCGGCCCTTCACCAAAGTGTTCGCTGGCGAAGGGGGCAATTCGGGTCACGGATATCCGAGCACGCCCGAACACGGTTACGAGTTCTTTGATCCGTCCGGCGGTACCTCGTTCGCGGCTCCGATCGTGGCGGGGGCGATTGCGCTCGTAAGGTCAGCGTACCCACACATGTCTGCGGCGGAGCGGAGGGTTAAGCTGCTCTCGAGCACCACCGAAATCAATTACGCGAGTGCCCCGGAACTCAGAGGCTTTCTGGGATCGGGCGATGTGAATCCCTACAAGGCGCTGACATACTACGGGGACCTGTCGAAGTTCACGCTCGACTCGCTGCAGCCAACGCTGTCGACGACCTGGCGTGACTCAGTGTGGGTGAGCGGCGATATTCATGTGCCCGCAGACCACACGCTGACGATCCACCAGGGGACGATTGTTCACGTGGCCCAGGATGACCTGCTCAATGGAGGCGATCATCCTTCGATGGTGGAATGGTTCATCGAGGGAACTGTGATTTGGGATGGTGATGATAGCAACCCGATCATTTTCTCCTCGTTTTCTGACAGCGATGACTCACTTTGGATCTCGCCAGGAATCGCCGTTGGATCCACCTGGATCGTTTCGAACGTGCTATTCGAGGACGTCTACTTCGAAGATGAGCTCGTGGAACCGATGGGCGGCGAGGTTCGAATTGCCGGGCAAGTGCTGCCGATCATTTGGACGTCCGATCACCTCGAGCCAAGCGAGACCCCCGGGACCGCCCCAGCCTACTACCGCGCGGAGACCGTCGACATCGAGGTGTCCTGGAACGGTGGCACTGACTACGAGTTGGTCGTGGATCGCTACCCGGTGGATGCGGACACCCTGCTCTGGGTGATGCCGGATTCGGTCAACTCGACCGAGGCGCTTGTGCGGCTGCACTATGTAGACACCTTCGGAATCCGCGTGGCGACCGTGGAGTCGGACTCGACCTTCTCGGTTGAGCCCCTGCGGATGTTGGCGACTGGTGATGCGACCGGACTTTCTACGACAGAGGTGCCCTATGCCACGCTCTACCTGGATGCAGATGGTAGCCTGACCCAGGATCTGGTGCTCTCGAAGCCGCAGACGGACAAGGCGGCAGTGCTGTTCGAGGCCAAGGCGAACGCCCTCAATCCCTCGCTTCCTTCGTATTCACCGATGCACGCAGCGATAACGGGGATCACAAAAACCCGCGCCGGCCACGTCGCCGACTACGACGGCGATGGCAGGCTGGACATCGTCCTGGCTGCCCAGGATGGCACCCGCATCCTAAGAAATACGTCCACGTCCAGCCTGAGCTTCAGCGACGAAACCTCGACTCTCCTGTCCACGGCCAATGTTGACAGCTCCTGGTCGGTGGCCTTCGCCGACTACGACCGGGACGGAGATATGGATCTCTACATCGGTCGCGGCGAAACGAGTACTGGGGGCCGGCCAGGCGCCGGGCTCCCGGACGTTCTCCTGGCACAGGACGCCAACGGCCAGTTCGTGAACGTCTCGGCCGCGAGCGGCATCAATGGCTCACCCCCCATTGCTTCGACAGTCGTGATTTGGGGTGACGCCAACAACGATGGCCAACTCGATCTCTTCGTTGGGCAGGGCGGGGACGATGCTCCGGGCATCAACTCTGACCGTCATTCGAAGCTCCTCACCCAGTACTTCGATCCTGCCACGGAGTCGCCGAAGTTCACAACGGGCGAGCCCTGGGACACCAGCGGCCACGATTTGGCCCACGCAGAGATCAGAGGCGCCTCCTGGGCCGATCTGGACAATGACGGAAACCTCGACCTGATCGTCGCCAGCGAGATCGAATTCGCATCGAAGATCCACTGGGGAGACGGCAGCGGCGGCTTCTCTGCCACGACAGACCTGCCGGTCGCGAAGGGTCTCTCGATCGCCGACCTGGATCTCGATGGTCGCTACGAAATCGGTCTGAGCCGACTACTCCCGGATACCGTCGCTGTGGTGGCGATGATGAAGGCCACTGACCCGACGGATGCGCGTGTTTTCACCGACGAAGCGGCCGCCATGGGGTTGGACAACACCAGCATCGGGTCCGACGCAAACTTCCAGTCCATCCTGATGGCCGATGTCGGTGGACCGGGCGCCAAGGGTGACGGTGATCCGGACATCCTGCTCGGCCGATCGACCTCGGTCGGTGGCGAGTTCTACCTGGAAAATCCTGCTGCCAACGACCCGGCCAGATCGCCACAGTGGTTCCGGCTCAAGCTCGATGGGCTGGACAACACCGCCAACGAAGGTATGGGCACCGGCGCGATCGTCCGGGTCACGACAGATCCGGGCGGAGCTGCGGAGGTCGTGCAAACACAGATCATGGGCCAGGGCACGGCCGGTTCCCCGGTCGACGAACTCGTATTCGGGCTTGGCTATGGGGATCCGACGGCCACCACGGTCGACGTGATTTGGCCGGACAGCTACGAGCAGTCTATCCAGCTCGCCGAAGCCGACATTGGCCAGACCATGACGATTCTGGATCTGCACACCTCAGCCCTGATCACCTCTTCGGCCGGTGCGGCAGTAGTCGTCCAGCCCAATTACAAGGCTGACTGGGTCTTCAACTGGCAAACGGATCACAGCACTGACCCTGAGCTGGACATGGTCACGGTCAAGCGGGATTCCAATCGTGGATGCCCGGCAATGGCAGCCGTAACGCTCACGCCCACTTCCGGCTACGTGACGCACAATGTGTTCCCTATCGCTGATGGCAAGTTCTACCACCGCCTGACCTGGCACAACCGTGACTGCAGTCCCGGCTGTGCATTTCAGTTCGAGACCCAGAGTGCCACGAGTCAGGGCGCAGGAGCCTCTGGCTGGAAAACATTCTCTGTCCCTGTATGCATCAATTAGAAAGGGGTGAACCAGCATGAATAAGAATTCCAAGATGGTCCTGTCCACGATCCTGCTATCGATCCTCAGTGCGGTGACTGCGCTTGCAACCACCACGCCGACGGTGACGGGCGTGCTCGCTCCGACCCCGGTCCAGGAGCACAGCTGTATCGCCGTCGAGTTGACGGTCCAACTCGGCCAGCCAGTACTCGGTCTGAGCTGGTACCACAACGATTCGACGGTGATGTTTCCGCGGCTCCTGCTGCTCGAGGGCACGGCCGGGCAGGCGCCAGACCTGACGCAGACCAGCCTGGTGCTCGCCGACCTGAGTGGCGATGCCCTGGACTGGGGAGAGGTCTCCTTCCAAACGCCCATCACCAGTTCCACGGGTGTGATCTGCGCGGTCTTTGAAATGCCCGCGTGGACCGAGCGTACGGCTGTCGGAGATGGCGGAGGTCCGGGTCTTGGCTACGTCCAGGGCGACGGTACGGGCAACGCCTGGGTCAGCCTCGATGGCGCTGAGTGGACGCGCGTACACGGGGACTACGGTCTCGCCGTGTCTCCAATCCTTGGCGCAGCGGTGAGGGGAGTGGCCGCCCCCCAATCGCTCGCGACTCTCGCTGAGAGTGCGCCTGAGGGTTGGTGGACGCATGTCAGGCCTGCACAGCCTGCAATTCCATCGATCGAGGAGGAACCGGCGGAGAAGACACCACAGCGCGTCACCGCGGGCTCTCCTCTGCACGTTGCACCAAACCCGTTCAATCCCCGGACCAAGGTCTGGTACTACACGGGCCTCGCTGGCCCGGTCTCGGTGGACGTCTACGACGTGCGCGGACGTCACATCAAGCGTCTGGTGTCCGAATCCGTGGCCGCGGGTCAGAGCACGGTGATCTGGGAGGGCGACGATCATTCCGGTCACCGCGTGGCCAGTGGGGTATACTTTATTCGTCTGCGGACACCGCAGGGCACATCCCAGAAGCGGGTGGCTCTGGTTCGTTGATGACGCTCCTTACTTCCCCGGGGAGGCTTGCTCTCCCTGGGGTGGTGGGGCGTCAGAGGAGGATGCATCATGATCGATAGATTCAGCCAGCAATTTGCCATCTACGTGCTCTTCGCTATCGCGGCCGGCATCATGGTTGTCACGGGGCCAAGAGAGGCCTGGGGCGCCACCATTCGAGTCGCTGCGGACGGGACCGGAGACTATACGTCCTTGTTTGATGGAATAGATGCGGCGCAGGATGGGGACACGGTCTCAATTGCTCCGGGGGAGTACACTGAGCCGCAGTGGACGAATCCGTCAGGTCTGTTTGCGTTCGAGGCCATGGGCATCGTTTGGGCTTCTAACGTGACGGTGATCGGAGATGATCGCGATGCGGTACGCATTGGGCCTGCCACGTCACCGCCGGTATTGCAGGGTGACGACATCTGGGGCCTCGGTGCAGCCAACGGCGCGGGCGGCGTGATATTCGAAAGCATGACCCTCAGGAATTTGTCACAGGCGATCTTCGACGGTGATAGTGCGCCAACGATCCGCGATTGTCGATTCGTGGGGAACGACTTGGGAGTGTCACAATTCGGTCTGGGCCGCTTCGATATCAGAGACTGCGAGTTCGTGGATAACATTCAGGGCATTGTAGCTTTCAATGGCTTTGGCGCCCGCGAGGTGTACATCGCTGACTGCACGTTCGTTGACCAGGTCGACGAGGCAATACAGATCCAGAGCCCGACCAGCGAGGTTGCAAACTGCCAGATCACGGGCGGCAAGATCGGGATCTCAACCGCTTTGGGCGGTCAGCTGCTCCTCCACGGTACCACGATCAGCAATGCGTCATTCTACGGCATCTACATTGGTGACGGCGCAGCAGCCTCAATCTACACATGCATCTTCGACGGTGCGATGCAATACAGTGCCTTTGTCGAAGGATCAATCATCGCACGCGACGTCCTCTTCGGCGGTGGAAGCGTGGAGACCCTTCACTTCGGAGCGCCGTTTCTCGTCGACATGTTCGGCAACCACATCCTGAATGCCGGCGCTTTGTCGGTGTACGCGGGAGGTAGCCAGTTTGAACCCCGGACAATCGACCTCTCCTCGAACTGGTGGGGCACATCAGATCTGGACCAGATCGAGGAGTGGATCCACCACGCACCGGACGACCCAACGGGCAACGGCCTGACTGTGGACTACGTGCCTATTTATCTAGGCCCTGTCCCGGTTGACGAGTCGAGCGTCGGGGCCTTGAAGTCCAGTTTTTTGCGCAACTGAGACCATCTCGCGCGGCGTGGAACGTGTATGATTCCTGGTGAGTGACTCGCTAGATATCGACTGAATAGAGTGTTCGAGTCGAGGCCGTCCTGGCTTCGGGAGCAGCGGTTCGTGGAGGTCGATCTGGCCCTTCAGCGCGTCGCAGCCGGCACAATGACTGTCACCATAATCACCGTGGCCTGCATCGCCTCGATCGCTTCCTTCGTCGCCCGGGCCGTCATCTCACCACGCGATGCTTGAGGTCCCTGGTGTTGGCGATGCGCGTGACCCAGTCCTGTATGCTGCGCGCTTTCTCGCGCTCCGCGATGGTCGCGATTCACTCGTCCAGCAGGGGATCGCCGAGCGGCGTGCGATCGTCCATCACGACACGGGGCTTCTTTTCGTCGTTCAGGTGCAGCTTCTCGCGCAGCAGCAGCTCGGACATCAGGGCCCCGCCAACCGCGAAATTGTAGATTGCACCCGAATTGACCGTGCCTTCCTCGTCCTTCAGAGCGAGGAGAAAGATCAGTTCGTGCAGGAAGAGATCGCCGTACTCAGGCATGATAGGCTCCAAGTTCATGATCTGGTGCGCGCGGACCCTGCCGCGACCCGGCCCGACCTGACAGTCTTCCGGCCCCCGAACCCTCGAGGCGGACATGCGCATCCCGAGAATCCTGACCGCACTTCTCCTGCTCACACTGCTCGGTGCCTGCAGCGAGAACAGCAGCACCGGACCGGGCGACGGTGGCACGAGCGCCCGCTGGGGCGAGTTCGAGTTGCCGGCTGAACTTGATAACGGGCTCATTGTCTCGCTCTACTCCGGATCCGGCCGCGACGTTGCCCTCGCGGTGTCGACCGTAGGGGCCTGGACGCTCGAGTTCGACGGGTCGAATTGGAACACCGTTGGCGACGATCCGCTACCCGGGTCGGAGTCGCTGGCGATGCGGGCGATCGCTGACCCATCCGGTGCTGCCAGCGCGCTCTGCGTGGACGGGACGGGCAAGGTCCAGGTCGTGGGCGCGGACTTTCCGTCCACCGGAGCCCAGATCTGGTCGGAGGGCGTTGGCAACTGGACCACGACGACAGCGAAAATGCCCGGCTTCCTGCAAGACGTGGTCGCGGTCGGTGGTGAGGACATCGCGGCCGCGGGCACCGGGGAGACGGGCGTCGCGACCACGACGGGTTCGATCCACAGCGAACTGAAATTCGAAACCGTTCAGTTGCCGGGTGTGCAGAACGAGGCAAGCCTCGTAGATCTGGCAGTCTCGTCCGGCGGTGTGTACGGCTGCGGCTTCAATGACGGTGGCGATGGCAGCCCCGAAGAACCGCGCCAGATCGTCATGAGATATGCGAATGACGAATGGACATTGCTGGACACGCCCTGTGGCCAGGACTGCTTCGGCGTCGGGCTCGCGGCCATCGCTGCGACGCCGACGGAGGTCTATGTCGGTGGATCGCGGTTCATCTCCGAGCCCGGACGGGCGCAGGAGTCAGCGTGGCTGGCGGTGTATTCGATCGAGATGCAGGAGTGGCAGGAGATCGTCTTGCCCGAGGCGGACAGCCTTGGCAGGGTCAGCGCGATCCTGGTCGCGTCCGATGGTGTGGTGTACCTGACCGGTGGCGAGTCCTCGGCCTGGATCGCCCGCAAGGAGGCTGCATCGGAGCCGGTCGTCGAGTGGAGCTCACACGACGTCGTGCTTTGGTCATTGGCGGAACTCGATGATGGACAGATCGTGGCCGGCGGCGTGGAACCCGGCCTGGCCGCGGGTCGACCTGTGCTGTTTGGCCGTGGTCTCAGTCTGGCCGGCTTCTGATCTCCCTAGCGCGAGTCCGAGCTGTAGCGCGCCTTCAACATGCCCGGTGACCAGGCTCCGGACTCAACTCTTGGCGCCCCGCTCACGTCGAGCTGCGCTCGGTAGTCTTCACCCGGGATGTCGCCTGCAACCACCGGGTACGGCTCGAGCAGCATGAGCATGATCAGGTAGCCCTCGATCTCGAACTGCTGCGGGCCCTCCATCGGGTGCGTGTGCAGGGTGATTTCTACGCGCTCCTGGCCAGGCATCTCCGCCCACACATCCACCCACGCATCCCCGCCCCAGACGCAGGTCACGCTCAGCGGGCAACGGCTGTCCATGGGGTGGCCGTTGTACTCGGGCACACCGTCAAAGCCGACTACGAGCCCCTGATCGCCAACGGCCACCGACTCGCCGGGCGCGAGTTCGATCGACACCTGCAGGTCGTCCGTCGAAGCAGGCGCGGCGAGCAGTACAAAGAGGGAAACCATTACGATGCGACACCACATCGGGATACCTCCAGTTTGCGGGTCCATTACCAGTATACGCCCCTGATCGCGGGAGGGGAATGTCGCCGGTCCCCGCGAGTTCGTCTCAACTGACAAATTCCCAGGCTTCGCGTACAGTTCCTCCACCCTGACCCTGTCCCCCCAGCACCAAGCCCGGAGACCATGCCCGACAAACTCGCGCAATACGAACTCGCTGAACCAATCGGCGCCGGCGGCATGGGGGAGGTCTATCGCGCGAAGGACACGCGCCTGGACCGCGATGTCGCGATCAAGATCCTGCCCGAAGTCATGGCCAAGGACCCCGAGCGTATCGCCCGATTCGACCGCGAAGCGCGCACGCTGGCCAGCCTGAAGCACGCCAACATCGCCACCGTGCACGACTTCATGACTGTCGACGGCACCTCCTTCCTGGTGATGGAACTGGTCGAGGGTGAGGACCTGTCCGAACGCCTCGAGAAGGGTCGCATCGATCCTGACGAGGCCCGCCAGATCGCCATCCAGCTGG
>Ga0164313_10002619_pt1 | contig 16078 bp, 15 predicted proteins | sample GuaBasSedimGuay4_FD_113735 | JGI IMG/M metagenome (GOLD analysis project Ga0164313, IMG submission 113735) | Subseafloor sediment microbial communities from Guaymas Basin, Gulf of California, Mexico - Guay4, Core 4569-4, 0-3 cm | ecosystem: Environmental > Aquatic > Marine > Hydrothermal vents... | reverse complement strand
GCGACCCGGCCTGCGTAACGCCCTTCACCTGTACTGGCGGTGATTGCCTCTAGTGCGCTCGGCCAGGGTCACCAGCTTCCGCGAATCACAGCACCGCTGGCGGTGACCCCGACGCGCAGGGCCACCTCGTCTGCAGCGGGGCCCTCGTCGTCAGGGGCAAAGAACCACAGGGCACCGCCGCCGACGATGGCAGCTGCACCGACAAAGAAGACCACGGTTCCCACGGTGCCCAAGGTCACGGCATCATCTTGTTGATCGAGTCCGTCCTGAGCGCAGAAGTTGCCGCTGCAGTGGTCGAGCGAGTCGTCGTAAGTGGACTTGGCCACCACACCGAGCACGATTCCCGTGCCCAGAGCTGCCACGCCTACGCCTCCGATCACCATGCCGAGTGTGGGTAGTGACATGAAGCTACCGCTTGGTTCGGGCGCTACCGGCTCGGGATCGGTCGGGGGTGGCAGTGGCGCCAAAGGTGCCAGTGCTGGAATTTCTACCGTCACCAATTGGGCTTCCCCAGCGACCGAGACTTCCTCTGACCAGCCCTCGTGATCAGGAGCGGAGACGGTGATGTGGTAGCTGCCTGGATCGACGTCCAGTGCTTGATCCCACTGCTGCGGCGGAATGACGGTGTCATCTTGGCTGACGCTGAGGCCGTCGGTCGCTCGGGCCTCGGGGGTCAGCATGAGCACAATCTTCGACACTCGGGCCGCCAGCCCGTCGGCACGGTTGCGAGCGAAGTCCCGTTGTTTGGTTTGGCCTGCCTGGTCAGCGGCTTCAGCAACCTCGAGGTAGTGTCGCCTGGCGCTCGCGAGCCGACCCAGCTGCTCGTAACACTCGGCTAGGCGGAACTGGGTCGGTCGAACGGGAGCAAGCTCGAGGCTTTGCTCGAAGAGCCCACAGGCCTCGGTGAAGCGCTTGCTGCGCATCATGGCCATCCCGTCGGTGAACGTCTTCGCTGCCGCCTTGGCGTCAGTCGGGGCCGCCGCGGCGGGGCTTGTGATGGCAGCCATCAACAGGCCGGCCGTTAGCGCGCCGCGCAGGCCTCTCATCCCCTTGACCATCCTGACCTTGACCATTGGCCGCTCCGCGGACTCTCAGTCTAGCGCCACGTCTCACCGAAGGGGTCATTCTTTGGTTTGCTCGGCGGCTTGGTTCCCTTGTGGCCAGCCGGCGGCTTGGGTTTTTGGGGCATGCTGGACAGGGCGGGCGGGCTTGCCGGTTCGCTGCTGTCTCCAGCATCATGCTCGGTTGCTGGTGGCTCAGTCTCGTCGTCGAGGGCGCTGTCGTCCTGGTCTTGGGCACCCAGGTCGTCCGAGCTCTCGGGAGCTTGGGCCGGAGCAGGTCGTGCTGTGCCGCTCGAGTCTTCTGCGCCGCTGGGTGCGGTGCTCGATTGACCCACGGCGAGAAACACCAAGGCAGCAATTACGCAGAGTGAGCCCACCGGCACCGCCACCTTGATGAAGAGCCCCGAACGGCGTGGTGACAGAACCTCGGGGTATTGGTTGCCACCCCACGAGGCGCCGGTACCGGTGTCGATTTGCGGTGCGATGGCGGCATCCGAGCTGCTCAGTGAGCCGTGGGAGTCGGCCATGCACAGGGTGGCGGCCTCTTGGTCGATGTCGCTGGGCTGCCCGGTCGGTGTGCCGTCGGCGCCAGCTTGTGTCTCGGGCAGCCGAGCGGTGGGAGGGACGGGTGCCGCCTCTGGGGTCCCAACCAGTGGCGCCGACCCCGACTCCTCCTCCGCATGCTGGTGGGCACTGATGTCCATCACCGCGGTGGGTGAAGAGTCAGGTGGCGGAGGTGCCGGCTTTTCCTCCCCGCGGCTCTGCACACGCCCGATGCGCTCGATGAGCGCTTGCGACTCGCTGGATGCAAAGGGCGCTAGGGCCTCTGCTAGCTCGGCGACGTTGTCGTAGCGGCCGTCTCGGTCCTTATCCAAACAACGGAGCATCACCTGCTCGAGCTTGGCGGGGATCTCCGGTCGGCGCTTGGACGGCGGCACGACCACGTCCTTGGCCACTGACATCGCGACCGCCGTAACGGTCTTGCCCGAGAAAGGACGGGTTCGGGTGAGGGTCTCGTAGAGCATGACCCCGAGGGACCAGATGTCGCTGCGGGCATCGATGTCCCGGGCCGATTCCATTTGTTCGGGCGACATATAGAGCGGCGAGCCCATGACGCTTGTCGTCTGTGTGAGGTCCATGCCGGCGCTCTCGGCGAGCGCGCCGGTCAACTTGGAGATTCCGAAGTCGAGCACCTTGGCACAAGGACGGGCATCGTTGCCGGTGGTCACGAACAGATTGGAGGGCTTCAAATCTCGGTGGATGATGCCAACGGCGTGAGCTTCTGCCAGGGCCTCGCAGGCCTGCACCATGTAGTCGACCGCCTGGACGATGGATACGGCCTTGGACCGCTTGATGATCGCCTTCAGGTCCATGCCCTCGAGAAACTCCATCACCAGGTAGGGCTCACCGGCCTCGAGGCGGCCCATGTCGTGGACCCTCACCACGTGTTCGCTCTTGAGCCCCGCCGATGCGCGCGCCTCTCGCAAGAAACGCGTCTCGGCCTCGACACTGGCCCGGGCCTCCGAGCGCATGAACTTGATCGCTCGAGGCTCGTCCAGATCGATGTGAGTCGCCGCCACGACCATGCCCATGCCGCCGATGCCGAGCACCCGATCTACTCGGTATTTACCCGCCAGGATGTCGCCTGGCGCGACTGGCGCGTCCTCTACCTGCTTCATGGCCCCAATCCCCATCTCTATCACGGTTGCCCGCGCACAGCAGGTTTGCGCGCTGCCAGACGTGCTGGGGTCCCGGGACCGCGACGAGGCCTCGGCCGCGGAGCTCACCATTGAGCGCGGTGCGCAGGTCACCATGGCTGCGTGGCGCCTGGCGCGCCTTTTCCACCGCCTAGAGGTATTGCTCGGTTAGGGCTTTGAGCACGTCTCGTCCCAGCTCAGTCGTCGGTGTGTAGACGTCTGGTTCGATGCGCAGCGGCACCCCTTCCGGCTTGCCTGGTCGCTGACCCAAGGCGCGCTCCAGATCGTTGCGGAAGGCGGCCATCGTCGCATATCGATTGTCTGGCGCTTTGCGCAAGGCGGTGCCCACGATCAGATCAATCGTGCCCCGGTCTGCGAGCTGTTCAACCAGCCAGGAGGGCGGTGGGGCCGGCGAGCTCAGCTGGTGGCACATCACCTGGCCCGCTGCTCCCTGAAAGGGAAGCTCAGCGGTGAGCGCATAGAACAGGCTGATGCCCAAAGCGTAGACGTCAGTGCGAGCATCGATTGCGTCGGCGAGCACTTGCTCTGGTGCCATATAGGCGCTGGTGCCCAAGGTGTTGCCGGCTTCGGTGATGCGCTTGTCGCTGACTCGAACGAATCCCAAGTCACCCACCTTGAGACGAGTGGGCTGCAAGCCCTCCATCTGAAGCAGCAGATTGGCAGGTTTGGCGTCCCGGTGGACGAGGCCATGGTCATGCATGGCCTCCAAGGCGCCGGCCGCCTGCCTGATGAGCTCGAGCGCGAGCGGCCAGGCCAAGGGCCCACGCTCCCCGACCAGATCGACGAGCGACGGCCCGGCGACCAGCTCCATGACCATATAAGGAAGACCCTGGTGGTCCCCGGCTCCGACGAATCGCACCACGCTCGGGTGGTCGACCAGCCGCGCCGCGTCCACCTCGAGCTCGAAGCGCTCCCGCGCCCGGGCGTCGCTTGCCAGTTGGGGAAGCAGGATCTTCACCGCCACCTGGCACAGGTCGTGACAATCGTCGGCGATCATTACGATCGCCATGCCTCCGCGACCGATCACCGAGCGCAGCGCGTAGCGATCATCGAGTATTCTGGGCAGCTGCCCGGTTTCGACTGTCGGCGCACCGAAGTGATCGAACAGGTTGGAAGAGGGCACCCCCCTGTCTTGCCACGGCTCAATGCGGAACGCACACTGAGTCGTCGACCATGGGCAATGGGATGCTTATCGCACCGCGCCCGGCGCTATTGGGATTGGCCGCCCTCGAGCCACGCGCGATAGCTCACCCGCAGCTGTTCCCACAGGCTACGGGTCGTCGGATCCTGGGAGAACCGGCCGCTGAAGATCTCGTCCAGGACTGAGCGCTCGTATTCGTCCCGCACGCCGATTCTCTGCTGTGCGGCCTCTGCACGGTCGGGAAGGGCCTCGCATTCGGCAACCAGGTAGGCGTACTGCTCGAGGGTCACACTGTGAAGGTGGGCCAGCGAGGGCCGGACGTGGCCGGGGGAGGTGGCTAGCTGGTCGAACTCGGCGGTGGCTGCGTCGCGCTCTGGCTCGGTAGCGGTCGGCGATGATGGTCTCGCCTCGGGCGCTGATGTCGAGGCGGGAGGGTCCGGCTCGGACGGTGGTGCGAGTTGCATCGTTTCGTCGGCGTCGCTGATCACCTGGCTGAGCAACGACGGGTCTGACGGAGCAGTGCGGAGCACAGCGATGGTTGGCTGATCAGGGTTGCCGTCGCCGTCGTTCTCGTCGGGATTATCTGTCGCGGGCTCGTCGGCGCCCCGATTCGGTGCGCTGTTGCGGAAGGGCAATGCCGGGGAGACCCCATCGATAGAAAAACCGACGGCAGTGCCGCCTTCGTGCCAGTTGAGCTCTTCTTCTGCTGGTGTTTCAGGCTGCGTCGCCGGCGTTGCGCCCGGCTCCGTGAAAGGCAGCGCTGCTTGCTGGCCCCTGGAGGGCTGCTCGAGGACCGGGTTTGAATCGCCGGGCTTGGGCAGCGGGCGCAGTGGGCGTGGGACGCCGAGCGGGACGGCTCCAGCAGCTCGACGGCCATGAGATGCGGCGGGAGCAAACTTGCGACCGGTGACCGACGAGCTGAGGCCAGGCGTAGAGGGGGGCGGTGCGGGCACATCGGGTGCGGGATCGGCGACCGCTGGTTTTGACGGCACTGATTCCGCTTCGCTGTCGTCTGGCTCAGCTTGAGCGGCCTCAGCTGGCACGGTCGCTACCGGCTCTTGGAGGCGTTGCCACGCTGCCCCAAGGCTTGCCCAAGCTTGGTCGTCGTTGGTTTTGAGCGCCAAGCCGAGCACATTGAGAACGTCTCGCGCCTGCCGCAGATGGTCGAGCGTCCAGGTGTCGTCCCCAGGCCTTCGCGTCCGGCGGAAGCGGTCGAGCGAATCGTCCGTCGTGATCCAAAGATCGGTGAGTATCCGAGCGGTGACCTTCTTGGCCGCTCCAGTCATCTCCCCCGCGTTAGGTTGCTTCGGTTTGCTCATGCTCGGCCCTCAGGCGCACTCAGGGACCCAGGTCCGCTGCGCGACGGGAGCTCTTGCCATACTAGTACAGGCCGCTGGTCATGAGCACGACGGGGATCGACCAAAGATATCAGGCAGCCGCGACCGTCAGGGGGCCAGTGACGACGACGTCACTCTTCACAGCGAGTAGCTAGCTCCAGCTTTCAAAATCTCGACGTCCCCTTCCACCTCTTCGGTGAGCCTCTTCAGCGCGTGGTCACAGGTGTCATGAGCCGACAAGAGCAGCCGCTGGACCTTGTGGGCGTTCAAACTGGCGATGGTCACATCCAGATCCGCGTCGGTGATCTGCTGCCAAACGGCCTTGCCGGTACCGAACACTCGCTGCGCCTGGATGCCCGCGCGTACCAGACGGGAGCTGGTGATGGGGAAGTGCAGTCCACCGCCCAAAGCATAGAGTGGCTCGTCGGACATCTTGCGGGCCATCTTCAGAATCACCTCGACGGTGGGATGCCCGCAGCCGGTGAGCACCACTAGCCCCTTGCCCTCGACTCGCGCCACCAGGGCCTGTTCCTCGAGCCAGCCAAAGAAGAACAACATGCGGGCCAATGGTCCGGTGGTGGCCAGCCCCCCTTCGACCATCATTGGCCCTTCGACGCGGCGCACATCGAAGGTTGGCGCACGACAGCGGTCGGGCACGTAGCAAGGTTGGTTCGTCCCCCGGTCGAAGCTTTCTGGGATGGCTACCTCGCGGGCCCGTTGGGCGGCCATTCCTCCCATGTGGTCCAAATGCAAATGAGAGATGAGCAAGGCGTCCGCATCGTCCATGCTCAACCCGAGTCGTTCGGCGTTGTGCGCAAAGGCGGGATGCTCTGGCCCAAAACCCAGGTCCATCAGCACGCCGCCTCGATCGGTGCGCACCAGGTAGGAGACCGCCGCATCTCCTTCGAATCCTGGCTCGTGGGCGTGCTCCACGATGACGGTGATCTCCAGTGAACGAAGCGACGGAAGATTGAGAGGTGTGGCGGCAGCGATGCGATCAGCATTGCGCTGTGCGGCCTGGCGCCGTCCCCGGTTGAACCGGTAGGTCTTGGCTGCCATCCAGGGGACGACGACAGGAGAGGCGACTGCGAGCACGGGCCACAAGGCCGGAGAAACACGGAAGTCGAACGCCACGACTGGCCTCCTTTGACGATCTCTTAACGGTGCGCTGGTTTGCTGCGAGGCTGCCGCTTGACGGCCAGGTCAGGTATCGGGTGCCACCTAGGGCGGCTGGACCGGTCCGCCGGTTCCACCGTTGCCGTTGCCTCCTGCGTGTGGCTGCATTCTAACACCTGGGTGAGGCCAGCCGCAGCAGAGGTGGGCGCCGGTCCTTGGCATCGCTAGGCTTCGGCGCTGGCGCAATGATCCGTCTCGAGCAGCTGAACAAGAGCTATCACCTCGCCCAGAGCTCGCTGCACGTGCTTCGGGATCTCGACCTGACCGTCGAGCGTGGTGAGCTGGTCGCCGTGATGGGTTCGAGCGGCTCGGGCAAGTCGACGCTGCTGAACATCTTAGGCATCTTGGATGACTACGATACGGGCAGCTACCGGCTCGACGACGTCTTGATCCGAGATTTGTCGGAGCACCAAGCGGCGGTCTATCGGAATCGCTACATCGGGTTCGTGTTCCAGTCCTTCAACTTGTTGCCCTTCAAGACCGCCGCCGAAAACGTAGCGTTGCCGCTCTTCTACCAGAAGGTGTCCCGTCGCAAGCGCAACGCCATCGCCTACGACTACTTGGAACGGGTCGGGCTGAGTGACTGGGCGGAGCACCTGCCTGCCGAGTTGAGTGGCGGCCAGAAACAGCGAGTCGCCGTGGCCCGTGCGCTGATTGCCAAGCCCCGCCTATTGTTGGCTGACGAGCCCACCGGTGCTCTGGATTCGAAGACCTCCTCCGAGCTGATGGATCTGCTCTTGGAGGTGAATGCCGAAGGCGTCACGATCGTGATCGTGACTCACGAAGCCGACATTGCGGCCCGCACTCAGCGCATCATCCGACTCGTGGATGGCGAGATTCCCGGCTGACCGACAAGGGGACAACCGGCATGTTCGATACCGACCGCTGGCTAGAAGTCCTCGAGACGTTGCGCATGTCCAAGCTGCGCACGGCGGCGACGGCCTTGAGCGTCGCCTGGGGGATCTTCATGCTCGTCATTCTGCTGGGGGCGGGCCGGGGCATTCAGAACGGCATCGACAAGAGCTTCCGCGACGATGCCGTCAACAGCATTTGGGTCTATCGCGGCCAGACGAGCAAGGCCCACGCGGGCTATGGAATCGGCCGCGCGATACGCTTCCATAACGACGACTTCGAGGCGCTCCATGAAGCCATTCCCGAGATCGAGCACTCGACGGGACGCTTCTACCTCAAAGGTGAGTTCACGGTGCGCTACCGGGACGAGGTCTCGTCCTACGAGGTGCGAGCGTGCCACCCGGGACATCAGTTCATCGAGAACACCATCATCACTGCCGGACGATTCTTGATCGATACCGATCTGGCAGAACGTCGCAAGGTGGCCGTCATCGGGCCGCGGGTCGTGGATCGGCTGTTTGGCAGGCGCAACCCGGTAGGAGAGTGGATCGAGGTCAGCGGCACGCCGTACCGAGTCGTGGGCACCTATACCGACGAGGGGTGGGAGGGAGAGCTAGCCAAGATCTACATCCCCATCACCACGGCACAGACGGCCTATGGTGGCGGAACAAACGTCCACCAGATGATGTTCACCGTCGGCGACGCGAGCGCCGAGGATGCTCGTCGGATCGCTGAGCGGACGCGGCGCCTGCTGGCAGCCCGTCACCGGTTCGCCCTCGATGACGAGCGCGCCGTTCGCGTCCGAAACAACGTGGAGAGCGCCGAACGAGTGTTCAAGCTCTTCGCGAGCATTCGGGTGTTCATCTGGATTGTAGGGTTGGGCACGATTCTCGCGGGCATCATTGGGGTCAGCAACATCATGCTCATTTCGGTGCGTGAGCGAACCAAGGAGATCGGCTTGCGCAAGGCACTTGGTGCGACGCCTCGTACCATCGTCAACCAGATCGTCCTCGAGTCGTTGGTCATCACCTCAGCCAGTGGCTATGCCGGCTTGGTAGCCGGCCTTGGCGTACTGGCCTTGGTGCGGCGCTACGTGCCATCGAACGACTATTTCTTGAACCCCGACGCCAATCTAGCCGTGGTCGTCGGCGCGACGCTGGTGCTGATCATCTCGGGCGTGCTGGCCGGTTACTTCCCGGCGCGGATCGCTGCCCGTATCAACCCCGTGGAGGCGCTCCGCGCAGAGTAGTCGATGATCGATCTAGATCTGTTCGGCGAGATCTTCAGCACGTTGCGCCGCAACGCGATGCGGACGGCTTTGACGGCCATTGGCGTGTTCTGGGGCGTGCTCCTGCTGATCGTCATGGTGGGGTTCGGCAACGGGCTAGAGACCGGCACTCGCAACAGCATGTCGGGGCTAGTCACCAACAGCATGTACATCTGGGGGCAGCGGACCAGCGTGCCCTATCGAGGCCAATCGCCAGGTCGCTTCGTCCGCATGACGATGGATGACGTCAAGGCGCTGCAGCCGCTGCCCGGGGTGGACGTGGTGGCGCCGCGAGTGTCCCTCGGTGGGCGCCGGGCCACCCAGTCCGTGACCCGAGGTGAGAAGACCGGGTCCTTCGAGGTGATGGGCGACACGCCCGAATATCTCCGTCTGCAGCCGATGGATATCCACGGGCGGTTCGTCAATCACATCGACATGGTGCGTAAGCGTAAAGTGACGGTGATTGGTTCTCGAGTTGCTGAGGTTTTGTTTCCTGGAGGCGATGAGCCCATCGGGCAGTCGATCAAGATCAAAGGGATCGACTTCATGGTCGTCGGCGTGTTTCGTACCCGGCAGACTGGTGAGCGCGGCGCCCGTCACGCTGCCACGGTCTACACGCCCCTGACGACCTTTCAGAAGGCTCTCAGCTCGTCACCTCACATCCACTACATGGCGGTCTTGAGCACCCCGGACGTGCGCGCCGGTGCTATCGAGCAGGAGGTGGTGGCTTTGCTGCGTAAGCGCCATCGGGTCGCGCCGAACGACAAGGAGGCGATTGGCAGCTTCAACGCCGACGCCGAGGTGCAGAAGATCGGCAACCTCTTTCGAGGCATCTCGCTATTGGTCTACCTCGTTGGGAGCGCCACGCTATTCGCTGGCTTGGTCGGCGTGAGCAACATCATGATGGTCAGCGTGCGGGAGCGAACACGCGAAATTGGGATTCGCAAGGCCATCGGCGCGACGCCGCGGACCGTGATGGCTCAAATCGTGCTCGAGTCCATGGCGCTGGCAAGCGTGGCAGGCTATTTGGGGCTCGTGCTAGGCGTAGGACTGCTCGAGTTGGTAGGCGCAGCAATGGGATCGGGACCTGCGACCTCGAAGACCATGTTTGCGCCGCCGGAGGTCACCTTGACCACTGCGGTGGTGGCGACGGTGGCCGTTGCGCTGGGCGGCGGGCTGGCCGGGCTGTTTCCAGCGCTCCATGCGGCGCGCATTCGCACCGTGATGGCACTTCGCAATGAGTAGCGTCTCATGAGCGGACGAAAGAAACCGTCGCGGTGGCGTGGTGTCGTGGCAGCCGCTTCGGTGGCTCTATTGGTGCTGGCCTTCCTCGGGACCCTGGTCTTTCTGTATCTTAAGTCCCAGGGCGATGCGCCGGTCTTCAAGACTGAGACGCCCAAGGTCACCGACATCGTGAAGAAGGCCGTCGCGACTGGCTCGATCGTCCCGCGGCGAGAAGTGCAGATCAAAGCCCGGGTCAGCGGGATCGTGAAAGAGCTCCGCGTCCAGCCTGGGGACCTGGTCGACAAGGGCATGCTCATCGCCGAAATCAAGATCGTGCCCAACATGGCGGCGCTCACCCAGGCCGAGGCGGCAGTGCACAAGGCCCGGATCGCAGTCAAACACGCCGAGGCGGAGCACCACCGCGCCGAACGGCTCAGTGGCGGGGGCTTGCTCTCCGAGCGTGCCCTGTCGGAGCGAAAGCTCGACTTCAACTTGCGCCGCGCCGAGCTCAGCGCCGCCCACAGTCAGCTCCAGGTGGTGAAAGAGGGGGCTTCGCGGTCTCGCGGTGAGACGGCGAACACCAAGATCCGCTCGACGGTGGCGGGCACGGTGTTGGAGGTCCCCGTCGAAGAGGGCGGTAGCGTCATCGAGAGCAACAACTTCAACGAGGGCACGACCATCGCGGTGGTGGCCGACATGGGGGACATGATCTTCCTCGGTCGCATCGACGAGGCAGACGTCGACAAGGTTCGGACTGGCATGGCGGTGAACATCCGCATCGGGGCGATTGATGAACGCCAGTTCGAGGGGAAGCTCGAGACTATCGCTCCGAAGGGTCAGCAGATTGAAGGAGCCATTCAGTTCGAGATCAAGGCGGCTCTGAATCGGGAAAAGGGCGTCGTGATTCGCGCGGGATACAGCGCCAACGCAGAGATCGTCCTGGAGGAAAAGCCCCAGGTGCTGGCGGTGAGCGAGAGCCTGTTGCAGTTCGAAGGCGACCAGCCCTACGTGGAGGTCGAGACGGCTCCCGGAGTCTACGAACGGCAAGACCTGACGGTCGGTATCTCGGACGGCATCAACATCGAGGTGAAAGACGGTGTGACCGCCGAGAGCAAGATCCGCCAGCCTCAGCCAAAGCCGCAGGGCTGAGCCTCTGCCGGCGATGGCGGGCCGACTCCCCAGGCAGTGGCGAAGGCTTGCCTAACCGTCGGGACGTTCGCTGCGATCCGTTAGTTTGGCGGCCCCCGGTCAGGCGCTTTCGGTGCGCTCGTCGATGGCAGCCATCGCCTCCTCCAGCTGCTCGAGGTCATCGTCAGCGGCCGCCTCGAAAGCCCTCTGCAACGCTGGATTGGCGGTGGCGCGGCTCAACAGCCGGATGCGCTGTCCCGCATTGGCGTCCCCCGAGGCTGCCAGGGCAACCGCGCTTGCGGCCCGCTGCTCGACCTCGGTGCGTGGGTCCTCGAGCATCGTCCACAGATCGTCTAGCGGTGCTGCAGCACTCCGATGTCCAGCCTGGGCCCCACCACCGATGCCACGCAGATCCCGGACCCAATCGGCTGCGGTACGGCCGCCCCGATCGAGAGTGCTGAGCCGTGTCCCCTCGGTCTTGCGGTGATCTGCCAGTGCCGCCTGTGCCTCTCGGAAGATGAAGTCCTTCTGTGGATCGCCGTGGCGCAGGCGCTGGGCGAGGGTGCGCAGAGCGATGGTTTCGCCAGAGCGCAGCATCAGGTTGAACCCTTCAGACGTCGCCCCAGTGCTCCGGGAGTTTTCCTTCTGAGGCCACCGCCGGAGGCGCTCGATTTGACCATGAGCGATGTATCGCCGACGTCCAAAGCTCTTCAGGTGGAGGCCATCGCGCCCAATGACGAGCTGTACCCGAGACCATCGGTAGAGCAGCAGGGCTCCCAGGGCGAGGGTCACCAGCGTGGCTATCGAAGCGGTCATGGTCACCACGTCAGACCCGCCGAGATGCTCGATCACCGTTGAGACCCCGAACAGGACGGCGCCGCCGACGACCATGGGTAACCAGGAGAGCCCGATGATCATCCAGGTCTTGCCGAGCACATGATGGGTGAGCGTGAAACGGGCCACCACTGCTTCGGTGTCTAGGTCGGTGGCCCGGAGGAGCGCCCTGGCTGCCTTACGGTTAGGCGTCTCGATCTCGAGCAAGATCTCGTCGTGAGGACCAACGATCCGTACTCGCGGTGACTGCCCCGCAACGCTGCGCATGAAGCCTCGCGCGGCCCGCTCGCGGGGCAAGACCAGCTCTCCGTCCAGCTGGACGCCACGCCCATCGGCCCGCACCTCGCCGCTCGTCTGAGCGGGCCAGGTGAAGAAGCGCACGATTGCATTGGCCCCGACCAGCCCCAGCGCAGTCATGGCCATCCCGATGGTTGCAAAGGGCTGTGGGCCAATCGAGGTGAAGGTGGCCACGAGGCAAAGGACACCAGCGGCGACCACCGCTAGGGCCACCATCAGCGCCCGGCGATTGGTGCGGAATATGATGCACCGGCCGTTGACGAAGGGCTCATTCACCCGGCCGATCCTAGCAGCCTGCGCGTTTCGCGGCTCCAGACTGGCGTGGCGCAGCCTCGTGGCCCCTGCCGGCTACCTCAATTCCAACGGAGCGGTGCGACGTAGCGCCCTTGTTTGAACTCGTCGAACACGTGGTTGATGATCGGGTGGGTGATCGGCAGACCGATGGTATCGAACTCTAGGTTCTGCTCGGCCACGTAGGTCTGATGGGTCTGATCGTGGACCGCCACGTGGTACCAGGGCCGGTCTCTCGGGGGCTGGCTCTTGGCCACCTTGCGGTACCACTCTTCGGTGCCTTGAAAGCCGGGATCGATGCTGAGAATGACGCCTCGGTAGTCGAACAGCCGGTGGTGGATGAGCTGTCCGACAGCGAATTGGGCTTCGCTAATCAATGGTTTGCGTTTGGGTCCTTCGTTGCTCATGTCAGCGCACCTGGTCACATTTGGCGGCGAGGATGAAGTCGCTCTCGCTCAGTCCGTCGATCTTGTGGGTCCACAGATCGATGCTCACTTTGCCCCACGACAGCAGCAGGTCGGGGTGATGTCCCTCTTGCTCAGCCACCTGACCAACCCGGTTCACGAAGTCCAGAGCGGTGGCGAAGTCGTCGAAATCGTAGCTCTTGGTGAGGTGGTGTCCCGTCTCGACGCTCCAGGCGGACAGCTGATCGAGCAGCGGTTCGATCTGCTCGCGGGTCAGTGGTGGGACGCCGCCGCGGCAGGGCACGCAAGACTTCGACGCCAGCTCACATTGCTGGCTGCTTGGGGAGGCCATGGGGGCAACTTGGTGCTGCAATTGGCGGTGTCAAGGGCAGCGCCCTGAGCGGGGCGGTAGCGGCAACCCTCGATTCTCGCGCTTCACGGGTCGAGCTCGAGGGCCCGCACAGCCCTTCAGTGTCGGCGGGACGGCGACGCCCTCGATAGCTAGCAGCCGGGCCTTCGTTGCCGTGCCACCGTGGGCGGAAAACCCGCCCAGACCGCCATCAGCAGCCAGCACTCGGTGGCAGGGCACTACCAAGGGCCAGGGGTTGCGAGCCATCGCTCCACCCACTGCCTGGGCAGCGCCTGGTGAGCCAATTTGCGCGGCGAGCTGCCCGTAGGACACGGTGCTGCCGGCTTCGACCTGGCGCAGGGCGTCGTAGACTCGCCGAGCGAAAGGCGGAACGCTGCTCATGTCCAGCTTGGTCGCGCCGAAGTCGGCCGTCTTCCCGCCCAGGTGCTGTTTGACGAGTCGAATGGCTCGGCCAATCGGCGCCGGTGGTTTGCGTTCATGCAGGGCGCCGAGGTGCTCGCGCAGTCGGCCGCGAAGCCGGGCCCGACTCGCCTCGGGAAGCTGAACCCAGGTGAGACCCTGGTCACTCCACGCGACGGCACAGGTGCCTATCGCCGTGTCGAAGATCGTGCACGCCGTTGCTTCACTCGGGTTACCTCGTTTCTTCGTGGCCATGGGCTGATGATAGGGGCCTGCCCCACGCCTGTCAGCGAAGCGATCCGAAACCGCTCCCTCGCAGGTCAGTCACGCCGCAGACAGCGGAAACAGCAGCGAATGGGAAGCGCCCGTAGCGGCGCGAAAGCAGCGCTATCCACTTGGAAGTAACGCTCGAGAAGCGCGCGCATCTCAGTGATGGACCAGACGTGCAGATGAAAATCGTCGCCACCCCAGTCGCTCCGAGAAAAGAGCGGTAGTCGGGACAGGCCGCTGCGCCGCAGTAGGGCCTTGGCGCCATTGATGAGACGGTCATTGGGAAAGGTGACGACCAGCCCGCCGGCGGGGCGCAACAGGCGTTGCATCTCAGCCAGGATGGCCTCGGGCTCGACCACGTGCTCGAGCACTTCGGTACAAATGATGGCATCGAAGCTCTGGTCGCCGAACGAGTGGTCGGCGAGCTCCCCTTTGAGCAATGTCGCGCTGAGACCGGCCAGGTTGCGCTTTGCCTTCTCGAGCATCACCCCAGAGACATCGACGCCGGTCAGCTCCGAGTCGGGAAAGAGCCGCAGCACGTGACCCCCCCCACAGCCGACTTCGAGGATTCGGTGGTGGGCCCGATCGGTCACCAGTTGGTGGATCAGCCGCAGCCGCCGCCCTTCGATGAGCCGCACAGGTAGGCTCGACCGGCCGTAGTAGTCATCAATGTCGTGGGTCCTAGCCAGCTCATCATTGAAGGCTTCGACATCGTCGATTGCGACCTTGCGGTGGCTTGTCATTCGTCGCCTCGAGAGGGCCCATGAGGCGGTAGAGCACCCAGCAGCCGCGGCCAGCTGCGTGGCGGCACGAAGCGGCGAGTTGGCTCTGGTCCATCCTGCCGCTGCTCCAGACCTTGTAGATCGCTGGTTCGCAAGAGGCGGGCCGAGAGGGCTCGGGCAATGGTCGGGATCTGCTCGGGATCGAGGCCCATGGTGCGGGTCGCCACCCAGTCGACCAGGCAAGGATCGAACCCGCCGATCAGCAGCCCACTCGCAACCGGAGTGGCGCCCAGCGGTCCCTCTCCCTCACCGGCCAAGATGCCGTCGACGATGCTCAGGCAGCGGCGCTGTGGCTCAGCTTGCATACGTCCGTCCTTGCTGGCGTAGAGCAGCACCCGATTCAGATCGAGGATGGTACGCCACAGGGTATCGTTGCCCTCCCAGCTGCCATCGGCCACCGCTGGCGGCCGTCCGATGCGAGGTGCTCGCGCGACTAGCGAGTGGTCACCTGGTAAGGGCAAGCGGCTGAGCCGGTGTTCCAGCTGGTCGGCCCAAGTCTGGGGGCGATCGAACTCGTCGCCGCCCATCGACGGATCGCCGGCGCTGAAGTGGGGCAACCAGTACTTCTCGCTGGTCAGCCCGATGACGCTCTTGAGCGACAAGGTCACCCCGGTCTTCTTGTGAGTCTTGAGCTTGGGCAAGTTGATGATGACGTCGGCATCGAGGACCGTCTGGCCGAAGCTGTATTCGTGGCGCTGCTCGGTGTGGTGGGGCAGCGGCGTGCGATAGTGACTGCGGTGAAAGCGCAGCCCGGCGAGGGAAGGGGCGTCAGCCAGGCTGAAGAAGCTGTCCCGGCCCACATCGATTACCCGATAGCCCCGCGGATCGCCGCTCAACGGCGTCCGGATCAGCAGCCCGAGGTTGAGTGACCGGCCCAGGCGTTGCACGTCGTCCAAGGCGAAGTGGGGCGCCACGCGGAAGGTGCGCAGGTCGAGGAAGCGCACCGGGTGTCCCTGGCCGCGCAGGTGATCGACGACTCGATAGATGCCGAGCGGCTGGGCGACCCGCTCGATCTCACAACCTTCTACCGGGCAATCGACCACTGTCACTTGGCCCCGCGGGCCGGCGGCGCGCAGCGCATAGTCGAGGATGGGGCGCAGTACCGAGCCATGGGTGCTGGACGCGCTCAGCTCTGCGCCTTCGATTCGCTCGTGGAGGTTCTTCGAGGCCACCAGGTTTGGCTTGATGGCCACCTGGTTGCCCGGCTCGATGACGTCGCCGAGCGGGTTCCACGCGGGGCTTCCCGCCCGCGCCGCGTCGAGGCCTAGGCTCCGGAAGAGCGCCTCGACGGCCTCGTACACCGGATTTGGCGGGTCGAAGGGCGGGGGTTCGTGGTAGCCGAGGCCTGGCCGCGAGACCGTCGTCACTGGCGTAGAGGGGAGCGCTGGGCTCATCCGCTCGGGTTCCCTGGTCGTACGATCACCGGTGCGGCGTCCCCTTGGAAGTCGACGCCGAGCTGGGACATGCTGGGGACTCGTTTGCCTGTGGGGATCAGCTCCACGTCAGCGACCTGCTCGACGTCGATGT
>Ga0164313_10002618_pt1 | contig 16082 bp, 9 predicted proteins | sample GuaBasSedimGuay4_FD_113735 | JGI IMG/M metagenome (GOLD analysis project Ga0164313, IMG submission 113735) | Subseafloor sediment microbial communities from Guaymas Basin, Gulf of California, Mexico - Guay4, Core 4569-4, 0-3 cm | ecosystem: Environmental > Aquatic > Marine > Hydrothermal vents >... | reverse complement strand
GTCTCAGGTCTCAGGTCTCAGGTCTCAGGTCTCAGGTCTCAGGTCTCAGGTCTCAGGTCTCAGGTCTCAGGTCTCAGGTCTCACGTCTCATGTCTCATAAATAACAATCTTATTCACAACAGTTTCCTTCACTTTTATCACCTTCGTTTTTCCAGGCAGGGATTTGAAAATTTCAATCAGATCCGTAGCTTCTTCTCCGGCTTTATGATTATAAACCAGTTTATTGAAGACCACCATACCTCCTGGCCGGAGACATCTTTCCAGGTCACCGATAAATTCTTCTGTTTCACATGACACGGGCACTTCAAAGTCGACATATACATCGACAACGATCAGGTCGAAGGTTTTCTTTTCGCTTGCCATAAAAGCAGCTGCATCGGCTTCTATGATCTTGAGCTCCTTAAAACGGTCGGTGCTGAAATACGTCTCTCCGAGCCGGATCACCACAGGATCTTTCTCTACTCCAATGATCTTGCAATCTATCTCCAGTTCTTCACGCAGTATGCTGGCAATGCTCCCTGCTCCGAATCCCAGGATGAGAACATCCTCCGGTATCCTTTCTGCCATCCTGACTTTCTTGAAAACCTTTTGAAAAACCCGGTGCAAACCACCAAATGAATAGTTGGTATTGGCGGCATTCAGCATGAGGGTATCACCTACCCGCACCACTTCGAGCCTGGGGCTCACATCAGAGTCTACCTTCTCGATCACTTCACGGGAGGCAAGTTTCTGCATTAGCTTATTCAGACCTGATATTTCCTTTTTTGTCATGATACGAAAGCCACGATTATTTATACGAATCCTACATCAAAAATAGCAAAAATGGGAATACAAATGGGGTAGCGGGGACCTGATACCGGGACCAGGACGGGGAACCGGGTAAAGCATACACCCTGAATACTATCTGATTATGATCTTTTCGGCGTAGAGGAAATCATCTCCCTGAAAACGGATATAGTACATCCCTTTCTGAAGGTCGGAGAGGTTCAGTTCATCTTTAAATCCTGTTGTGGTCAGTTGAATGGTTTTGCTAAAAACTTCCAATCCGTTCACATTGATCACGCTAACCCTGGTCTCTCCATCGATCCCGAGTGACTCTATATTAAAGAGTCCATAAGAAGGGTTCGGATAGATATGGAAATGGCTGTTTCTGAATGCCTCATCGATTCCCACACAGGCATCGAAGTCGAATACCACGATGGTGGAGCCGATTCCGGTGCACCCATGACCGTTCACTACTTCAACAGAGATATCCTGCTCATCGTAAGCCAATCCGGTGGTCGATATTATGATCTGCTGGGTAGTATCACCGGTCGACCAGTCATAGGTTGAACCGGGATTACCTGCATCCAATATCACCTGCTCATACAGGCAGTGGATCTGGCTGCTTCCTCCCAGTTCTACTACCGGGTCGGGCAAGAGGTCAATAAAAATTGTGGCATTAAAAGGATTATACCCATCGGTAAAGGTCACGCTGAATGTTGTAGGTTCAGTAATAGCCACGATGGGATTCTCGAAACCATAGGTCTGTCCACCTGGACTAGCAAGCCATTCGAAGTAAGAATATCCTGTTGTATCTCCTCCGGCGGGATTGGCAAACAACTGTACGTTACCACCGGCACATGATACCGGAGGAATAGCATAAGGCGCTGCACCCAGGGGAGGCCCATCGATGATCACATCAACGCTGCTCAGTTCGCTTTCGCATCCTGTTTCAACATCCGTCACGAAAAGGGTGAAGGTGATGTCATCATAAATATTTTTTGTCGTGGGACTTGAACTGGTCGGGTTCACCAGCATATCGGACGGTTCCCAGATATACAAGAAGTCACCTGATCCGCCAACAACATCACTGTTGAGGTCGATCCAGATCCCATGTGGGATATAACGGTCGGGTCCCAGGTCGGTAAGAGGTTGGGGTCCGATATCGAGGTGTATTTCATCAGAATGCACAGAACTGCCATAGGCTGTCATGGTGAGTGTAACCTCCCCGTTTGCAATATCACCGGAACCCGGTGTATAGAGTGGGCTAAGGATTCCCGGATCAGAAAAGATTCCATCACCGGCGGTGGTCCATTCCAGGTAACTATAAAAGAGGGCTGACCCATTAAGTTGATACTGCATTCCTTCACAAATGGCATCATCAGCACCAGCCAGGGCTGTTGTACCTGATACGATAGAAAGCACCATAGAATCGATGGAATCACCCTGGCAGGGTTCATTGGCTTCTGCATAAATACTCAGGGTTACCGTGCCGGCAGTAATATCCGCTGCAGATGGTGAATAGATCGGGTTAACTATATTTATATCATTAAAAACACCCGTTCCTGAGGTACTCCAGGTAAGGTTATCATAGTTATGCGCATTGGCAGCTGCCAGCGTATGGGTTTCACCTTCAGGGATCAGGGCATCCGGGCCGGCACTCACATCGGGATCACCAAATACCCATACTTCCTTCAGCACATCATTCACACAAATGGTATCGGTACCAAAGGCGCTCACATCGATATAATAGGAGGTATAGAAAATTTCGTTCAGTCCGTTATTGGCCAGGGCCGGATAAAAAGTGTCGGCTACAATTCCCGGGCCTGAGAAGACTCCCCCCGGCGGGCTGCCCACCAGGGTCACCGGATCGTCGGTATCACAGAACTGGTTAAGCAGGTTAAAATACGGGATCGCGGTGGTATTATCGAATATATTTATGGATGTAGTGTCAGCAGTCGGGTCACAGCCTTCAGCAAACTCAAAAATAAATTCGGCGGTTTCGGTGCCTTCCACGAGATCATCCGAATAGGGAAACATGTTAAGCGTCACCGATAGTTCACCGACAGGGATCCAGAGAGTGTCATCAGCAGGAGAAAGGCCATAATCCACATCAAGGATAGCGGTTCCAAGGGTCTGCTTCCTGACAATAAAATAATCCTCATTTTTAAATTCATCGAGTTCGAATACCAGTTGTGCATCATTGCAGGCCTCCACTGCACCCCCAAACCATACAGAAGAGTTTGAATAGCCCAGGTTGGAGCTTGGTCCGGTACTGGAAAAGGAGTTGGCCTCAAGAAATACACCTGAATCCCACACATCATCTACCGCGTCACCAACAGCAAGCTTGATGTGATATTGCTCACAGGGAATACAAACAAGTAATGCTGTCAATACCGTCGTAAATCCATCCCAAACTATGGTTTGACCGGTATTGGTAACAAAATACTGTGAATAAGAATTTGCGTTGACATTATTGATTGTTACGGGCAGATTAGTGCCTGGAATCAGGGCAATATTATACTCATCATAATTTCCTAAACCGTTTGGGTTGGGTCCGCTAACGAAAAACCCAAACGCATCATTAAACTGTCCAACATATTCAGGGTATTCTTCAGATCCAAACACATATCTGAATAAGATTGTATCCGCTGTTGGAACAAAATCAAATTCCAGTACTGCAGCATCGTTAGTATTAAAACCACATGTAGCGGTAAGCGTTGGATCTCCGGGCAAGCCATAACCCGTGCTTGCCTGAGCAGACGCCGGATTGGGGACCTGGTGTACGTTTCCGGAAGACAGCAACACACCCTCGTCTATTCCCAGATTAGTAGTATGTCCATTTGAGAAAGAACCTCGCATGAAATTATTCCCCTGATAGGTAACATTCGAAACGGATACACCACCACCGACCAATACCTGGTTAACCAGTTGCTCAGGAGTGAGGTTGCCGGATACAATCAATTGTGCTTGTAATGTCCCGCTTGTTAAAAAAGCAAATACGAATAGAAGAATATACCTGAATAATGTGCTCACCTTTAGTCTGTGTTAATTAGCCAATTATGATCTACAAATTTAGTAAAATATTAACATATGTAATTGACTAGATATCAGACTCCTATAACAAGCTGCCCGGCAAATCATAAGTTTAAGTAATATTAACTAAATTTGAGCCTTCAATAAAAAATAGAACCATGAGCAAAAAAACATTCCTTTTCCTGGCCATACTGGCTATTCCTGCATTGATCATCACTTCGTGTAAAAAAGACGAAGGAGAGGATGCACCCACCAATACGCCGCCTGTTGCGTCTTTCACTGTAGATCCTCAGGTGGGTAGTCCCCATATCGAATTTAACCTGGATGCCACTGCTTGCAGCGACCTGGAAACGCCGTCCGGTGAGCTTTTAGTCCGCTGGGACCTGAATGATGACGGCACCTTTGAATCAGACTATTCAACTGCTAAACTGGGTACGGCTACTTTCGACACACCGGGCTCATACACCATTCGTTGTGAAGTAAAAGACGGTGGCGGGCTCACAGCATCTGCTACGCAGCAGATCACAGTGCATGATAACGAACCTCCCACTGCACCTGCCAACCCTAATCCGGTAAACGCTGCTGCTGACATGCCAATCCTGGCAGGATTACAGTGGACCTGTGACGATCCCGACGGGGACCCCATAACATTTGATGTATATTTCGGAACCTCACAAGACCCAATACTGGTTTCCGAGGGGCAGGATCCAAACTCATATCAGCCTGCATCCATGCAGTATTCAACAACTTATTACTGGAAAATAGTAGCCTACGATGACCATGGTCATTCAACTGAAGGTCCGCTTTGGAGTTTTTCCACCAGCGCACAATCATTCAGTTGTGGAGAGAGCCTCATCGATACACGCGATGGCCAATCTTATGGCACGGTACTTATCGGCACTAAGTGCTGGATGGCCGAAAACCTGAATATTGGTTCACCTATTGATGCCAACCAGGATATGAGCGACAATAGCATCATAGAAAAGTATTGCTTCAACGATAATTGCGACACCTATGGTGGCCTCTACCAGTGGGCTGAGATGATGCAATATGGAAAGCCATCCCAGGGCATCTGCCCTGACGACTGGCACCTGCCCAACATAGAAGAATGGCAGATACTGGAGATGGAGCTGGGCATGCCGGAAGGCGAAGCCACTGCATCGACAGGCTGGCAGGGTAGTGATGAAGGCGATAAGTTAAAAGCCGGTGGCAGCAGTGGTTTCAATGCCCTGATGGGCGGCAAGCGCAGCACCAACGGAAGCATTATCCTTGCAGGCAACGAAGCTGATTTCTGGTCTGCCACAGCAGCATCAACATACAATGCAAAAAGCCGCATACTCGATACAGGCCATAGCGGCGTACTTCATTCCGAGATCAATAAGGAATACGGATTTGCAGTAAGGTGCATTAAAAACTAACGGAGCAGCATCACGGTACCGGCCATCTTAATCGGGCGGGTGCCTTCATCACTTACGGTTTGATAATCGATACGCCATGCGTACACGCCCATGGGAGCGGGTTCGTTCCTTATCTCGCCATTCCAACCTGTGCCCAGGTCCTGGGATTCAAACACCATTTGTCCCCAGCGGTCGAAGATCTGTAAACGGTAATCCTGCACTGCATTGAAAGGTGCTACAGGCTTAAACTCATAGTTTATACTGCTCGACGGCTTAAAGGCATTGGGAATATACAGTTCATATTCGACTACATAAACGGTATCAGCATTCCTGCAACACTGGCCGTTCTGCACCTCCACCCAGTATTCTCCGGGTTCCGACACCTGTATCTCGGGCGTGGTGGCTCCGTTGCTCCAATAATAGCCTGCCCATGCGCCAACATTCAGGCGGGCATAATCACCTTTGAAGATATAAATGGTATCCACTCCAAATTCTACATCCGGCAGAGAATACACTGTAAGGGATTCGGTATAGGTATAATCAATGTTCTCGTAGCTTTCAGTAACAGATACCTGGTACTGGCCTTCTGCTGAAAAGCTATGTGTAGGCCTGAAGAAGTCCGCGGTATTAGAACTGCCGCTGGGGTCGTTAAACTCCCAGCTGGCATCTGCTATGTTGGCCACATTGGTGATATTAAATGATGTGAGGTCGCCAATGCAAATACTATCGTAGGTAAAGTGAGGCCAGTCGACAAAACTTTGAAGCACATTGGGCAGCCCCCAGAAACTTTGCTTTCCGCCCAGGTCAAATTCAACGCCTGATGATCCTTCCAGCTTATTGAAGTTGCAAGCTGTATCGGCACGGTTCGGGTTATATACCACCCCCAGAAAATCAGAGTGGGTGGAGGCATTCATACTCTTCGCAAGATAGATCCTGCCATCGATCCCCAGCTGAAGACCTGCAAAGCGGAAAGCATCCGTAGATGTATGTATCAGCTTGGTCGTCCCAAAAATATCTGATTCATCCAGGTCGAACTGGTATAATTCAGACTGGAATGCCGGTACAATATTGGCGTAATCAAGTGTAGTAAGGTATACCTTGCTATTATCCGGTGAGAATTCCAGCCCATAAGCACCTTTATAATCAGCCGGAGAAATGAGTGGCGAAGTAACTTTCCCTGTCTCATTATTGAAATTGAATACCTCAATGGACTGGTTCCCGTACAGGGCTACAGCCAGACGTGATCCGTCAGGTGAAGCTTTCATAAATCCCAGGAGGTTATCATCACCATCATGAACCGACCCGGTCTGACTGCTGACAGGGGTTGGGCTCACTCCGGCTGAGGTGATCCTGAAGGCCAGGAATTCATTCGATGCCCAGCGGTGAGCGATCAGCCAGAAATCATTTCCATTGGAATGCTTTACGGCAGTCAGCCGGCCATCCATTCCGGATGCCACAAGGTTCGTATTCAAACTGACTACATTCCCCTGCTCAAAGTTGGCATCCATATCAATATCAGAGTAGTTCAGCCCTTTGTCACCATTGATGTCACGGTAAGAATCTGAAGTAATAATATAGTATCGATTGAGGTCGCCCGGCCTGGGTATGATGATGGCAGGTTGGGTACAGGAATAGTGCCCGTATAAGCCATCAGCCATGAGATTAAAATGCTTGTTGTAGATCTGCTTCCCATTGGTCATAAACAAGAGGTTCCCGGAACTGTCGGAGATGACAGCGGGGCTGATGGGGGTTTGAAAAACATCGGGTTGCCAGGTTTCGGGTACTGCATCGCCCGAGTTAAAATTTATTCCGGCATAAACACCAAAGTACCACAATCCGGCTTCTTTCATATCCCGCTCACAATTGGTATGATCAGGAAAAGGATTCTGTGCCAGGGCAGTCTGCATGGCAGAAAAAGTCAGTGTTATGAGTATCAGTTTGACAAGTATCTTCATCGGCGCTTTCTTATCTTAATTATTGCAATAATACTTTTGCAGTATGGTAAAAGTTATCCCCTTCAATGATCAGGAAGTAGATCCCCCGGGCCTGATTCGACAAGTCCAGGGTCTCAGTAATATTTTTATTGGCATCGGGCTTAAAGGTATGCTCACTTATACTGGTTCCTACGGCTGTCCTGATATGTACCCTGACATTACCGGAAACTCCGTCTATATTGAGATTCAGCATCCCATTTGTCGGATTGGGATAGAGTTCTACCTCCACCCCATTGGCCAGTTCCCCTACTCCCACGCAATAATCATAGTCGAAGATGATGGTTGTGCTGGCATCGGCCATGCAGCCCTGTGTGTTGACCACATGGACTGATAAAGTTTGTTCATCATAGCCTAAGCCTGTAGTGCCCATGGTGGTATATTGGTTTGTATCACCATTCGACCATAGGTATGCTGATCCGGGATTTTCGGCATCCAGGGTGATGGTCTCATGTACACATACATACTGTATTGCACTACCCAGGTTGATCACCGGGGCCGGATCGACCCTGACCCTCACATAGCCATATATGTCATTGTATCCGTCGTCTACTTTCAAATAGAAATAGTAAACTCCAGCCTCCGACAATGACAGCTCAAAAGAAGCTTCGTTCGATAATACGACCCCAGCAGTATCCGTCCATTGGTAGTTGTACAGGCCCGAACCTCCGCCTGCGTTGGCATACAGTTCAAAGGTCTCGTTAAGACAAACAATAGTATCGGGCAGGGCGATGGGATTCACATTCAGCATCCCTCCGGTAATATTTACGATTACCTCATCGGTTCCTGATGATTCGCATCCTGTCTGTTCATCAATAATGGTGAGAAAGAAATGTGTGGTCTCGTAAAGGTTTCTTGTTTGCGGGTTTTGCACTGCTGCATCTTCCAGCTTATCTACCGGGGCCCAGAAATAGTTATAGTCGCCGCTTCCCATGCTTGCCGAGCCTTCCAGAAAGGTATAAATACCATGCGGGATCGCCTGGTCAATACCTGCATCAGGTACCGGCAGGAGGAGGACCGTAACAAGTACACTTCCGTTAGCTGCGATATACCCATCCCACAATTGCAGATGGTAAGTAGTATTTTCGGTTGGAGCCACTACCGGGTTTTCCAGGTTGGAACTAAATCCTTCAGGCGTTGAAGTCCATGAATATTCATATGTCCCTGATCCACCACCGGCACCTGGCGAGAGCTGCACCTGTTCCCCAAAGCAAATAGTTGAGGGGTTGGCAATGGGGTTGGTCGTAAGCGGGCCACCCAGTTCTCCTACAAAGTAAGGGCCTGCATATGCTTCACATGTGTTTTCATCTACAACCGTGAGATCATAATAGCCGGAAGATACATCGATCAGATCGACTACATTTCCAACTACTCCACCCTGGTCGTCGGTCCAGATATAATCTGTGATGGGCACCAGTCCGTTTACCAGGATTCCTGTAATGGATCCATTGTTCACACCATAATTTGACGGAACGATCACCACATTCTGGTCGTTGATATCAGGGGCATCGAAATCCGATACTTCCCATGGTCCTCCATAAGTGATGCATGAGTTCAGGTCATATATTTCCAGGGTATAATATTCCGGTGGAACATTGATAAGATCGATGGTGTTGCCTACGATTGTTCCGAAGGAATTTTTCCAGTTATAAGTTATGGATGTCTGTCCGCTGGCTGAGAGCCCGGTAATTGACCCATTATCCATACCACAGGTAGCGGGGCTGATGTTCATAGCCGAGGTGTCAAGGTCAGGCGCACCCAGGTCGAGGAAGAATGGAATCTGATCCGATTCTGCCGGGTTGTTGCATGCATCTACTATACCTGGGAAGAGGGTAAGCACATGAAGGACATATTCACCGTTGCTTGCAAAAGGTGGGTCGACGGTAAGAACAAATTCCTTCTCCCAGGTGCCTCCCAATTCACAGGCTATGCCCTGTACGTCGGTAACGGTATAAGGGCCACCCGGGCCTGTTACATCAAAATATGAAGGTTCCACCCTTTCGCAAAGAACATTTTCACTCCATAGAAAGGTCATGGTATTGGTATTGCAACCATGTACATCTTCGTCGTAGATCTCATCTATCACGGGAGGGACATCATCATAGATCTGGGCAGTCGACATGGAAAAGTCAAGTGCATAACCATATTGTGTTGACGAGTAATTGCTAATATTAATCACATAATTTTCTCCTTCCTGTACGGGGATCATGGCATTGAAAGGTGTACCGCCGGCACCCTGGCAAACCATCCCTGAATTACCATTAGGCCCCGTTGCCCCTTTCGTCCCCGACCAGTTGCAGCTTGCCTGCAGTTGGGTAACCTGAGTAAAAATATCTTCACACCGCGCAAAAGTCAGATTATACACCGCCCAATCGTAGTCATCAGTAACATTATTGGGAGAGATCACGAAACCCATAAGGCCATCGCTCTGTACAGTGACATAATACCAGACACAATTTAATTCACCGTCCGACATGCAATTCCCGGGACAAGCGCCAGTGGTAGGTATCTCATTAGGATAGGCGCCGGAGCCAGTATAAGAGTTGGGCTGGGAATAATAGCCTTCACACACGGGTATGGCACCCAGGCAATCCTGATCGGTTGGTATCTGGGCAAACAACTGATTTGTCAGGAAAAGTACAAATAGTAATACCAGGGTATTTTTAAGTTTGGGTTTCATGCAGTTCACAATAATAGATGAAGTGGTCTGATTAACAGGGCAAAAATAACATTTTTCATTAATGAATAACAAGTTCTGTCGTCATTGCGCCCTCATTTGCGTGGACCTGAAGCAGATAAACTCCCTTTGGGAGTATGGAAAGGTCAAGATCCTTTTTCAGGCTACCCTCGGGTGATGATATAAATGAATTGCGATATTGCGTCTCACCCAGCAGGTTGAAAATGCGAACCTCTATCCTGCCACTGATGTCATTCACCTCCAGTCTGATCATACCACTGGTAGGGTTGGGAAAGATTCGGGCATCCAGTTCATTTACATATTCCTCAAGACCGACACAAAAATCATAATCAAAAACAATGGTTGCGCTTGCATCTGCTTCACAGCCATGCTTATTGGTCACATGTACCGCGATGCTTTGTTCATCATATCCAAGTCCGGTTGTACCCATGCTTGTATACCTGTTAGTATCACCATTCGACCATAGGTATGTTGATCCGGGGTTTCCGGCATCCAGGGTAATGGTTTCGTGTACGCATACATATTGAATATCACCGCCAAGGTTAACAAGCGGTGCCGGATCGACCCTCACCACTACATATCCCACAATATCGTTATATCCATCATTTACCTTTAAATAGAAGTAATGCACTTTGGCTTCCGATAAGGACAATTCAAATGATGCCTCTGTTGACAGGACCGTTCCCGCGGTATCTGTCCACTGGTATGTGTACAGCCCTGATCCCCCACCGGCATGGGCCTGCAATTCGAAGATCTCGTCAATGCAAACAATGGAGTCGGGAAAGGGTTTAGGGTTAATACTCAGCATACCACCTGTAATCGCCACGGTCACCTGATCTGCTTCCTCACTCACACAACCGGTAACTGCATCTTCCACATCCAGATAGAATGGGGTTGTCTCATATATATTTTTCGTTTGCGGGTTCTGCACCGTGGCATCTTCGAGTTTCTCCACCGGCGTCCAGAAATAGTGGTAAGATCCGCTTCCCACGCTTGCCGATCCTTCCAGGAAGGTGTATATTCCATGGGCGATGCTTTGATCAGGACCTGCATTCGGCACCGGAAGTTGATGCACTTTCACATCCACGCTGTCGGTTACAAGGAGGCCATTATCTTCGATGGTAATATAATACCTGGTATCTGTTTCGGGCGCAACCACAGGATTTTCGAGGCTTGAAGAAAATCCGGAAGGATTCGATGACCAGCTGTAGGAATAATTCCCTATTCCTCCCCCGGCTCCCGTAGAAAGGCTCGTAGTTTCACCCCTGCAAATCACATCGGGGTTCGCAGAGGGGTTTAGTGTTAAGGGCCCGCCAATTTCTCCAACAAAATAGGGCCCGGCAAGCGCTTCACATGTATTCTCATCGATTACTGTGAGCGTATAATAGCCTGTCGGAACGGCATCCAGATCAAGGTTATTGCCAACCACATTGGACTGATCATCATGCCAGATATATTCATCGATGGTCCATACAGAGGTCACAATAATACCAGTGATGGAGCCTGTGCTAAAGCCATAATTGGATGGGGTGATCACGATGCCATTATCATCTAATTCGGGTGCACCGATCTCGGCAACCACATATGGCCCGCCATAGGTAATACAATCCTGGTTATCATATATTTCCAGCGTATAGCTCTCAGCCGGGATATTCAGTAAGTCGATGGTACTTCCTACGATTGCTCCCTGTGAATTCTTCCATACATAAGTTAATCCCGATTGGCCTGATGCACTTAATCCCATGATGGATCCATTGTCCATACCGCAGGTGGCATCAGCGACAGACAGCCCGGACTCATCCAGCAATGGAGCTCCCAGGTCAAGATCAAAAACCAGCGTATCGGCCAGCGCGATGTTTCCGCATGCATCCTGTACACCGGGGAAGCCAACCGACATATACAAGGTGTATGTCCCATTGGAGGTAAAAGGATGGTCGACAGTGAGGGTATACTCCTTTTCCCATTCTCCGCCAACTGCACATGCAGGGCCATACACATCAGTGACCATATAAGGCCCGCCGGGCCCTTCAATGGTAAACATATTTGGAGTCATCCATTCACAGGTGACATTTTCAGAGAAAACGATACCCAGCTCTGTTTCACTGCAGCCACTCACCTGTTCAGCGCCGATGGTTGAAATCACCGGATCCACATCATCAAAAATAACTGCTGTGGACTCGCTGAAATCCAGTGTAAAACCTGCCGTGGCACCCGCTCCCCAGTTGCTTACATATAAAACGAAAGATTGTCCGGATAAAACCAGCAGGTCGGCATTCCAGCGGTTGGTGTTTGTCGTACCGCAAACATTACAGTGTACACTCCCACCCAGGCTCGACATCATGCCCGTTTCACCATCAAAGGCAGCAGAATTGCAACTCACCTGGAGTTGATTCACAAGGGAATAGATCTCTTCACACCTTCCGGTAGTCAGGTTAAAAACAGCCCAATCATAATCATCACCGCTATTGTCAGGGATAATTTTAAATCTCAGCATGCCACCCTGTTGGACCGTAAAAATATACCAGGCACTGTTCCACTCTCCATCCAGGCAATTATTCGGGCAGCAAGTCTCACAATTTGCGTAGCAATTTGGGATCTCACTGGGATAGGTACCGGCACCTGAAAAAATAGTCGGCTCTATATATACATCCTGGCATACAGGTATCGCTCCCAGGCAGTCTCCGTTTGTAGGGGTCTGAGAAAATATTTGTCCTGAGTAAAGTAGAACAAATGGAATGAATAGCACAATTAAAAACCGCACTGATAGGTATGCTTTTGTCATGAGATCTCTTTTTACCACAGCCAAATTTAATTTCAGCACTAAGTTAGGGATATTTTAGCACAAAAGTCAAAGAAGAATTGTCTTTCAGGGTCTGGAAGGTGCTGCATGGAGTAAGTCAGGTCTGCGAATTAATTCACAAAGTTTTGGATAAACTTTAAAAACTTCGTAATTTCACATGCTGAACTGATTCTTTATCAGTTTATAAAAGGCAACTCAAAACCCAGATCACTATCAAAACCGGCTTTATAGGCGTTTATGAAACCTCAAACGAACTGATAGACCTATGAGAACTTTTACCGTACTAATCGTTTTGATCCTTGCTATAGGATTGCAGTCATGTGAAAAGAAAGAAGACAAAAAGCCGCCTGTAGCGGCCTTTAATATCTCCCCAAGCAATGGGCCTTTCACATCCACCTTCAACTTCGACGGCTCTGCCACTACTGATGAAAATGAACCCACATCAAGCTTACAGGTGCGCTGGGATTTCGAAGGTGATGGCATCTTCGATACAGAATTCACTACAGCCAAAACTGCCGAGCATAAATATGAAGCAGCGGATACCTATGCAGTAGGCATGGAAGCTATGAACTCTGAAGGATGGACCGACTATGAAGAGAAAAGCCTGGTTGTTTATTCCGACAGTGTGACCCCTGTTCCTTCATTTTTTATTGATCCGGACAGTGCAAGTGTGGCTACTATATTTTTCTTTAATGCTACGGCCAGCAGTGATCAGTATACTCCTCAGGAAGAATTGCTATATCGCTGGGACTGGGAAAATGATGGAACATGGGATACACCCTTTATGACTGACTCCACCTTTTATCATAAGTATGAAATAATCGGAGTTTACAGGGTTATGCTTGAAGTCCAAAATAATATTACGCTGACTGATACCACGAGCAGGCCTATCCACGTTCATGAATTATAGGCCAGGATATTTCCAATACTCCTTGATAGCTTACTAATTTGTATTCACAAAATTGTCGATAATGAGGTCCTCCCTGACATTATTTCTAATTCTGTTGCTGGCGGTTACTGCCCAGGCCCAGTTCAAGGTAGAGGGCACCATCAGTGGTTATCTGAACAGGAATCTAATCTTGCTTGAGTATTTCGGTGATGAGCACAGAATACTGGACTCCACCGATACCGATGGCAATGGCTGGTTCAGCTTTGAGATGGAGAGGGATGCCCCCATTGGCATGTATTCCATTGCAGCGGGAAAAAGCCCGCTCTTCAATTTAATATTCAACAGGGAGAACATCATTCTGAAATATAATCCGGGGGAACTGGGGCCACCGGAATTTATTCAATCTGCCGAGAACCTGATATATTTTGATTTTCTGGTTCAGTCCGACCTCTACGATCAGAAAAGCAGTATGCTCATGGAAATCCTGCAATATTACCCTGAGCGGGACAGCTTCCATGTTTATACAGCCGGCCATTTCCAAAACCTTCAAACAGAGTTCAGGGCCTATACCGAGATGATCCTCAATGATTTCCCAACTACCCTGGTATCACATATTGTTAAAAGCAGCCGGCCTGTCATGTACCCGGATAACATGGATTGGGAGAAATATATCTCTTTCAATCAGCGGCACTTTTTCGATGAAACTGATTTCAACGACACTATATTAATACGTACCAATGTCTTTACTGCAAAAGCCATCGATTACCTGGGCTTTTATTCAATCAACAACCAGAGCAAGGCCCTTCAGGAGGAGTTTTTCGCGCAGGCGGTAGATACCATCCTTCACAAAGCCATGGTAAATGGGAAGGTGTATAATTTCCTGATGCAATACCTGATCGAAGGCTTTGAAATGTATGGCTTCGAGCGAGTGATCAGTCATATTGCCGCTATTTATGAGCCCGCCAATGCCTGTGTGAACGAAGAACGTAAGTCGGAGTTGGAGAAGAGGATGGAAAACCTGCGCAAACTGGCTGTTGGCAACATAGCACCAGATATTGCTATAAAAGATCCCCAGGGGAACACTTTTGACCTGGCAAGCATCGACAGTGACCTGACCGTGGTCCTGTTCTGGGCATCGTGGTGTCCTCACTGCAACCAGATGATGCCTGGCCTGAAAGAAGCTTATGAAGATAACAGCCTTCCCGACTTTGAGATCCTGGCCATTTCAATCGATACCAGTGCTACGGATTACAGCCAGGCCCTGGCTTTACATGCCAGTCCCTGGATCAACTATTCAGAGTTTAAAGGATGGGATTCGCAGGCAGCGATTGATTTCAGCATCTATGCTACTCCCACCATGTTTCTCCTCGACGGTAACAGAAAGATACTGGCGAGGCCGGTAACTGTCCGTGACCTCCGCTATGAATTGCAGACGCTGAAATAGATATCTCAATTTTTTCATCCCCATCACACTTGCTTTCTGCTTCGAAATTTCGTATATTTAGGAAAATCAGGTCTTTAATACAGGCCTGCCTGTTTTCAACGAAAGAGTATTTATGAATAAAGTGAAGATTATTTATTTAACGGGAAGAACAGGTAAGAAGTATCGTTTTTATACATTTCCGGGCCCCGAAAAGATGAAGGCCAAAGGAGGTGTATTCGCCGTCACCAAACGCACGCTGATCAATGAAGTGTGGGAACATGAAGTGATGCGTATTGATGAAATGGAAAATCTGTCCGAGCTGAAGATGCTATTGAGCAGGGCGGGTTATGATTGCAGCCCAGGCGCAAATTGCATTGCTGCCAGGCTTGAAAACAATCCGATCAATAGAAAGAGAGCCGCTGAAGATCTCTGGGGAAATTATTTCCCTTCGATGCTTTCAGCATAATGTAAAATCGATTACTGAACGTTCTTACCTGTCCGAACCCTGATCACGCCGGCAATATTTTTGGCGGTGGTGAGGGAAGATATGTCCTCATACAAAAGGCCGTTTTGTCCTGCATAATGGCTGTGTCCGGCTATTTCCATGAAGTAAACAGTATCAGCCACCGATGGGTCCACCAGGGCAGTATATACCAGTGCCGGCTGGCTGGATGTTTTATAATCCCTGTTGTCGGGATATTTATCATTGCTCCAGTACTCATTCCAATCCCAGGACTGGTTGATCTCCATCACTACCCTGAACGTTTGCGGTGAGGAAACATCAGCATTCGATATGAGTACAAAATCTGATTGTGGCGTGGGACCTGTGATGGCATCGGGTAGCGGTTTATCCTGATTTGGGAGGTTTCCCCACTTATGCCACCAGTATGGCAGGGCGGCCGGCCTGCTTACGGGTCCGGGCTCCCATGCTCCATCTTTCACCTGGCCATGTCCGAAAATGCCGGTCCCTATCGATTCAGCCACATAGATGGTCTCAAGGTAGTTCCCGTCAGTGTCTTCAATCCAAAATGCCATCAATGGATGATTATGTGCACTCCCCCTGATGAATTCTATTTCTATGGGAAT
>Ga0164313_10002617_pt1 | contig 16083 bp, 9 predicted proteins | sample GuaBasSedimGuay4_FD_113735 | JGI IMG/M metagenome (GOLD analysis project Ga0164313, IMG submission 113735) | Subseafloor sediment microbial communities from Guaymas Basin, Gulf of California, Mexico - Guay4, Core 4569-4, 0-3 cm | ecosystem: Environmental > Aquatic > Marine > Hydrothermal vents >... | reverse complement strand
CCAACAATACTTTTTTCTAAAATTTGATTTTTCATTTCTACTAAGTTTGATTCAACAATTACTTAGCAGTTTTAAAAATGAAGCACCGAAAAGCAGAAAGAAGCAATTGGAATAAATCTTATGCCGAGAAAATTCTTTCTGGTTTTTGGTGTGAAATTTACTTTTGCTTTTTGGAATTGGGGAATTGTTTGAATGAAATAAGTGTTTGCAAAAAGATGTTTTTGAGATAAGATAAACATCCTTAACTGATTATAAATCACTAATTTTGTATTTAGTTAGAAGTATTCAATACAAAAAAATGGAAGTATTATTACCACAATTATTTAACCTGCAAAGAATTGGCAGTCGTACAAAAAAGAATATTATTACTCACCTTATAAAAGAGGAATGCAAAGTAAATTGCAATGTTATTTCTTCTGATAGAACAAATTTTTTACTTGAAGATGAAAAAGAAATACAATACTTCATTACATCAAATAAGAATAATGTCCCAGAAGACCAAGATTATGTTGTTCTAGCTAAAAAATTCAAAAGAGAAAATATAACGAACGGAGACATAACTATTACAAAATGGTTAAAACATCCCGAATTAAGAGAATACACTCCAGAAGAGATTAATGAAAGTTGGGAAAACACATTTACTTTTAAAAAAGAAAACCAAGAAGAAAATATTTTAGGATTAAGAACACCTCAAATAGGTGCTATTCATTCATTATTAGGGCATCTAACAAACGCTAAAGAAATTGCCACTGTTGTATTACCTACTGGAACAGGAAAAACTGAAACAATGCTCGCTACTTTAGTAGCCAATCAATGTAACAAACTTCTTGTTACTGTGCCTTCAGATTCTCTTCGTACTCAATTAAATCGAAAGTTTTTCAATTTAGGATTACTCAAAGTAACAGATAGCAATGGTAGTTGTATTCTTAAATCTCAAGCAAAATATCCAATTGTTGGTATTTTAAAAACAGGGTTTAATAGTACTGAAGAGTTAAAAGAATTTTTCAGCAAATGTAATGTTGTTATTTCTACAATGGATTTACTTACAAAAAGCTGCACTCTATTTCAACAATCAGAAATCGCGGAACTATGCTCACACCTTTTTGTTGATGAAGCTCATCATTCAAAGGCAGGTAATTGGAATAAATTCATTAAAGGGTTTGAGCCTAAGAAAGTTGTTCAATATACAGCAACTCCTTATAGAAATGACGGACAATTATTAGATGGAAAAACAATTTATAATTTTACTTTAAAAGAAGCCCAAGAACAAGGGTATTTCAAGGTAATAGATTTTATTCCTATTCGTGAATATGACAGAGTAGAATCAGATATTAAAATTGCTGAAACAGCTGTACAGAAGCTGAAAGACGACCTCAGTGATGGTTACGACCATATATTAATGGCGAGATGTGAAAATAAAAAAAGAGCATCTGAAGTTTTTGAAATATATGAACAGTATGACGATTTAAATCCAGTTATGATACATTCATCAATAACTGGAAAAAACGGTATTAAGAATAGAATTGTAAACAAAGAACATAGAATTATAGTCTGTGTAGATATGCTAGGTGAAGGGTTTGATTTACCCGAATTAAAAATTGCTGCTTTTCACGATGTTAGAAAAAGCTTACCAATTACATTGCAATTTGCAGGAAGATTTACTCGTACAAGTAGAGATACTCGATTAGGTAATGCGAGTTTTGTTGCGAATTTGTACCAACCAAAAATTGATGATGAATTGAGCCTTTTGTATGTTAAAGAATCTAATTGGAATAGTATTTTACCGACTTTAAGTCAGCAAGCAACACAAGAGCAAATCGATTTACAAGAATTTTTATCTGACTTCCAAAACATAGAAGAATCAATTATTCCTTATCAGGATGTAAAGCCAGCTTTTAGTGCAGTCGCCTATAAAAATCAGAGTGATAATTGGTTTCCTAAAAATTTTTATAAAGGAATCAAAGGATATGAAAACTATGATTACAAGTTTTTTGATATTAATAGTAGAAAGAAAACTTTAGTTGTTTTTTTAGGTAATAAGAAAAGTGTTGATTGGGGGAGTTTTAAAGATGTCTACAATATTGTTTGGAATATTTTTATAGTTTATTGGGAACAAAAGAAAAATACTCTCTTTATTCATTCTTCAGAAAAAGGGAGTGTATTTAAAGAATTAGCACAGTCAATTATTGGCGAAGATGCCACGTTATCAAAAGATGAAAATGTTTTTAAAACTTTTCATAATATGGACAGAATAAAGCTATTTAATGTTGGATTAAGAAAAGGTTTAGGGAAAGATATTTCATTTCAATCTTATTACGGAAAAGGCGTCCAAGATGCTCTTTCTGATGAAGAGGAAAAGTCAGGTGTTAAAAATAATGTTTTTGGGGTAGGTTTTGAACAAGGAGAAATAACTTCTATGGGTTGTTCTCGTAAGGGAAGAATATGGTCATATTCAAGAGGTACAATAAACGAATTTATTGATTGGTGCGATAAAGTAAGTTTAAAACTATCTAATCCCAATATAGACCCTAAAAAGATTTTGTTGAAAAATACAATTAGACCTCAAAAGATAGATTCAAGACCTAATTTATTCCCAATTACTGCCGATTGGCATCCTAATATTTATAAAGAAACAGAGGAGAGAACTATAATTAAAATTGATGGGCAAGAATATGATTTATCAAACTCAGAAATAAATGTTTTTGAGCCAAGTTTGGATGGAGATTTGCAATTTTTTTTAGAAACTGATAGTGGAGAAAAAATAATATTTAAGAAAGAATTATCAAAAACACTGATTAATAAAGAAGAAGTGTTTGATTACAAGATAAGTAAGACTTCGGTAAATAACGCTTCTGTCAAATTAGGTGCAAAATATTATGATACTATTGAAGAATTTTTTAATCAATATCCTCCTGTATTTTGGTTTGCAGATGGTTCATTTTTACAAGGATATGAGTATGTAACGTTTAATGAAGAAATTCTTTTATTTCCAAAAGATGAGATAATTGAATGGAATTGGGATGGAGTAAGATTGAATGAAGAATCTGAAAAATTTAAAACTATACGGAAAACATCAATTCAATATCATTGCTTTCAAAAGTTTTTATCACAAGACTATGATATTATTTACAATGATGATGATAGTGGAGAAATAGCAGATATAATTACAATTAAAAGTTTAGATGAAAGTATTGAGGTAGAACTTTATCATTTAAAATTTGCAACAAAAGGAAAAGTCACAGGGCAAATTAAGAATTTTTACGAAGTTTGTGGACAAGCTCAAAAATCCTTAATTTGGAAATACAAGGATGGAAGAGAATTTATTGACCATTTAATAAAGAGGGAGTTCAAAAAAAATAAAGAAAACCTTACACGCTTAAAAAAAGGAACTATAGAAGATTTGGACAGCTTATTAGATATAGTTAAGAGAACCAAGCCTGTAAATTTTGATATATACATTATTCAACCAGGTCTATCAAAACAAAATGCTTCCGACGGTATTTTAAATTTGTTAGGAGTAACTGCAAATCATATAAAGAAACAAGGAAATATTAATTTGAAAGTTATTGCTAGCGAATAGAAAGACAAAAGTGAAAAATAACAAACTTTATACTTAAAAGAATTGGAGAATAATAGGAAGCATACAAAACGGGGCTGGGAATGGACAGAAGAAGAAAGAGATTCAATTAAGCCATTAAAGCGAAAACTTGAAAAGCAATTTAAATCTGTAGAATTAATGGTTGTTGGTATACCAAATGCTTTACCAAAATTTGCATCTTATGCAGAAATTTATGGTAATCCATATTTGGTGAGTGTAAAAGAAATTCTCAAACTTGATTCAAGACGTAAAGGAAAGAAATGGCAAGATATTCCCTTTTCTTCTGTTCCCAAAAAGTTAAGTAAAATAGCCGAGATCTACCTTGAATATCAAGTATGTTTTCTGGCTAGAGAAGATTTTCAATCTGCTTTAAAAGATTATAATAGAGGGGTAAACAAAAAAAATAGAGAAATAAAAAAGGTTGAAAGCAAAATCATAGAAAAATTAATTTTATCTAATCTTGAATATCTTGAGAGTTTTAAATTAAATAAGGAACAGATTGAAAAAGAGACAACAGATTATCGAGAATGCTTGTATATTGCTGGTATAATTAAGTTAAATCAAGTATCAAAGCTTCCCGAAAATGAAAAAAATATCCTGCATAACTGGCTGGTTATTCAATTTATTGATATTGCTTCAAGACAGAATTTAGAAATATTAAAATATGCTAGAGAAAAAATTCTCAAAACCCACAAACCAAAAGAACTATTCAATGATGTTTATGTATTGATTATTGAGCAACAAATTTATTCATTCAATAATAGAATTAAGAACTCCCCACCTTCATTATTTCAGTATTCTTCAGCAAAAAAAGCAGTGGATAGTTTACTTGCAATGATTCTTGAAACAATAATTTATAGATTAAATAAAATAATAGAAACAAATCCTAACATTATACCGTCTCAACTAGAATTTTCATTATTTGATAGGTCTTTATAGTTGAAGCAAAGTAATTATGCTGGGGGTCTCCCTTTGGCAAGTTTCGCGTTTTCTGATAAATATGATAATAAAAACGCTTGTTGAACTGGAAATAACTCGTAGAGTTATTCTATTTCAACAATGCCACGTTTAGAAATTCACAACACTATCAAGAGCTTCATCAAAATCTTTATGGATAAAGTTAGATTGGTACTGAATGGTAGTAGTAATTGTAGAGTGTCTATAGAGTCTTTGTAGTGTCTGAATAGGAATTTTATCGCCAAAGATATTTCCAAAAGTATACCTAGGTGATTGTTGAACCTTTATAGTGTATAAAAAAAAGCCTGTGCAAGAAATATGATTGTAATTCTTAAATTTGTATCTAATATTTTCAACTTATGGATTACGAAGATTTTATGCCGAAAATTACCAAGAAGGAACAACGTTATGTAAAACGTATACAAAAGCATATTCAATATTGTTCATATGACCAATCTTATGATGGAGGAGAAGTGGTTTGGATTTTTGGGGATAAAATTGAGCTAACAGATTTGCTTTTCGATTGTAATGTTCCAGAGGAAAGTTGGGATAATGTTATTACTCATTTGCATTGCCCTGGATGCGGACATTCAAATTTTGAGTTAGGAGAAATAATTGGGCTTCAGACGCAATATGAGCGTGAAATAGAAGATCAGTATAAGAAAGCAAAAAAGCTCTATGGTAAACAAATTAAGGAATTTGAAAAACATCTAGAGTATAGCCCTATGTTGGGTTTTCAACATAAGTTTGGCAGAAAGCTTTATAGGGAAATAAAAGCAAATAATTTACCACATACTCAGGTCGTTGGTGAATACTTTAGAGCACGTAAAGTTCAATCTTCAGAAGTTTACACTTCAACAAAAATGTATAATGCTCCAAATGGGAAGACTATGGAGGGACGTTTTAATCACGCAGGACAAAGTTATCTCTATCTAGCGAGTGAAAAGGAGGTTGCATTGAGGGAAGTTGCCTCAGATAAAGACTCAATGCTAGTTTGGTGCCAACAATTTGAACTGATTAAAAAGGTAAAAAACATTCTAGATTTATCATTTGAGTGGTCAGAAATGTCAGCATTAACATCTTCTTTATTGCTTTCATTGAAAATGTATGAGGCAATTGATAAATCCGATGGAAACATTGATTATTGGCGTCCCGACTATTTTCTTACTAGATATATTATGGATTGTGCAAAAAGTGAGGGTTATAATGGGATTAAATACAACTCAACTAAAGCTTACACTGGACATAATATTGTTCTTTTTTATCCTGAGAAGTTATCAATAAAGACTGTTGGAAAGCCATCCATAGAAAACTTTATTAATGAATCTTTTGATAGAGAAGATTTTATGGATTTGCCTGATTTTTAAAATGAAATAGCTTGTTGAACTGGAAATAACTCGGCAGAGTTATTCTATTTCAACAATACCACATAAAATATGGGTAAAACAATAGAAATAAAAGTGCAAATTAAGTGCAAACAAAAAAAGCCCATCCAATACGGATAAGCTTCTCATTAGTCTAATTTAGACTACTAGCCCTATTTAAAGGACTCAACACAACATTTTAATTGCGGTCTGGACGAGACTCGAACTCGCGACCCCCTGCGTGACAGGCAGGTATTCTAACCAACTGAACTACCAGACCGTGCTTACAATACTAAGTATTGCTTTATAGCGGTGGCAAATATACACCTCCTATTTATTATGGCAAACTATTTTTAATAAAAAAATTAGGAATATTTTATTCTCTAGACAAACTTTTGACGCTCTATTAGATAGGTCGTTAAAATGGTACTAAAATCACCGTTAATATCTACCGGAACATACTTTATACGATATTGTCCACACCGTATTTTTAATTCTGAGAAGTAAGCTGATACAGCAGTTTCGTAGTTTTCTTTTATATTCTCAGCATATAAGTTTAGGTGTTCTCCTGTTTCTACATCTACAAATCGTTTGGGGCGGTTCGAGAAATTAAATTCTATTTCTTTTTCTTTATCAAACGTATGAAACAAAATCACTTCATGCTTATTATACTTTAAATGTTGTAATGCTTCAAACAACTTTTCTGCCTCAGCATCGCTCTGAAACATATCGGTAAATAAAAAGATCATAGAGCGTCTTTTTATCTTGTCGGCAATTTCATGTAAAAATGTGAAGGTTTTTGTACCTATGTTTTCTCTTGTCTCAAGTAATGTGTCATTGAGTTTTCCTAGTAATATTTGATGATGCCGTTCGCTTCCCTTTTCATTGATATAGTATTCATATTCATTGCTATAAATACTAAGTCCAACTGCATCTCGCTGTCTTTTTAATAAATTCATTATGGCTGCGGAAGCTAAAGCTGAAAAAGCAATTTTGTTTAATGAATTAATATCGAATTGTTTTAAAGCAGGATAATGCATCGAACTGCTATTATCAATAATCAAGTGACATCGTAAATTGGTCTCTTCTTCGTAACGTTTGGTGTAAAGCTTATCAGTCTTGGCAAAAAGTTTCCAATCTATATGTTTGGTGCTTTCACCCTGATTGTAGATTTTATGTTCTGCAAATTCTGCAGAAAAGCCGTGAAACGGACTTTTATGCAAGCCAGAAATAAATCCCTCTACAACCTGATGTGCAAGAAGCTCAAGATTATTAAAACTGGAAATTTCGTTTATTTCTTTTCGTATATCCAAACGTCTAAAATAAAAAAGGTTTGCCAAATGACAAACCTTTTAACAATCTTAATATTTATCTATTATTATAAAATAGAATTTAATGCTTCTTCGTAAACATTTTTAGGAGCTACTCCTACTTGTCTTCCTACTACTTCTCCATTTTGGAATACCAAAACAGTAGGTATATTTCTTACACCAAATTTAGCAGCAAATTCTTGATTTGCATCTACATCAACCTTACCTACAATAGCTTTACCTTCGTAATCATTGCTTATTTCTTCAATGATTGGTCCAACCATTCTACAAGGCCCACACCAAGCAGCCCAAAAGTCTACTAAAACTGGTTTGTCGCTTTTTAAAACAACTTCTTCAAACGTTTTATCTGTTATTTCTAATGCCATAATATTAATTTTTAAATGTTATGCAAATGTAGTCAATATTAAACCCAAAACTTACAAACTTATTATTAGTTTATTCAATTCTAGTATCATAAAATCTTATGGATTCTCACTACTAATTTAGTTTAATAACTTCCAACTAAAGCATAAATTTAGATGATGGAACGAAACATATAAAAAGATATTTAAATCATTATTTAATTTTCCTAACTTTGTATATATCAGAAAACATAAATAAAAATTTAATCAATCAATTTCAGCACAGCTATCATTTTAATTAATTTACTATGAAAACCATCATTTCTTTATTCACATTATTAGTGTTATTCTTTTCACCAAATTCTTTTTCCCAAGATTGCTTACCTTCAGGTATAACTTTCTATTTTCAAAGTGAAATTGACGACTTTAGCACTGATTATCCAGGTTGTACAAATATTCTAGGAGATGTTGAAATTAGAACTTATGATATAACCAATTTATTAGGTTTATCACAAATAGAATCAATTCAAGGCTATTTTAAACCTCTAAACGGAACTATTTCTAATTTCGAAGGGTTAAATAACTTAAATTTTATAGGAGGTGATTTTATAATAGCAGGAACAGGATTAACAAATTTTTCTGGCTTATCAAGCCTAATAACTATTGGTGGCTCAATGGATATTTCCAATAATTCTACACTTAACAATCTAAGTGGATTAGAATCTGTCACAACTATTAACGGATCACTTATTATAGAAGATAATCAAATAACCAATTTAGTTGGTTTGAGTAATGTAAATTATTTAGGTGGTGATGTAAATATATTTGACAATCCTTTGTTTATAGATTTTAATGGTTTCCCAAATATATCAACCATAAATGGAGATTTATTCGTTACTGGAAATCAAAGCCTAAGCCATTTTTATGGATTAGAAAGCGTTAATATTATTAATAATAATTTTTATGTCACAACTAACGAATCACTATTAAATTTTAGTGGGTTAGATAATTTAACTAACATTTTAGAAAATGCCTCATTTTCAAATAATAATAGTTTAATAAACTTTATTGGTCTTGGTAGTTTGGAAAGAATAGAAAATAACTTTTCAATAAATTCTAATGACAGTTTGATTAACTTCGTTGGGTTTAATAATTTAACGTCAACAGGAACCTATGGCTATCAAGTCTTTAAAGTAGAACAAAATGATGCTTTAATTAATTTTGAAGGATTAAGTAATTTAAATACGGTTTCTAAATTTAGAATCAATGGCAGTTTATCATTACAGAATTTAGAAGGATTAAATAATTTAACAATTATCACCCCTGGCGGTATTCGTTTTAGTGGAGCATCTATAACAAATCTTATCGGTTTAGACAATCTAACAACAATAAATGGGGGGTTATCAATTGGACCTGGAAACTCAATTATTAATTTAATAGGCCTTGAAAACCTTGAAAGTGTTGGAAGTTTAGGAATAGATGATGCATTTACTTTTGAAAGTTTTCTTGGATTAGAAAGCTTAACTTCATGTGGACTTATTTATATTGATGCAGCTCCCAATCTTGAAAATTTTAATGGCCTAGAAAGTTTAACAAATTTAAATAATTCTGAAATAAATATCACTTCTCATGAAAATTATAGTATGACTAGTTTAAGTGGATTAGACAACATAGACCATACTACTATTGGAAATTTAGATTTTAGTTTTATTCCGACTTTATCTGATTGCTCCATTAAAAGTGTTTGTGATTATTTAAACAATAATGATTCAGGTTTTATTATTCATAATAATGCACAAGGATGTAGTAGTAAACAAGAAATTTTAGATTTATGTGAAGATTTATCTATAAATAATAATAGTTCATTAAATATCGAAATAATTCCAAACCCAGTTTCTAACTCATTTAAAGTTAATTCTGAAATAAATATTAATAATATAAAAATATTTTCTTCCCTTGGATCTCAATTAATGAATTTTAAAAATCAAGAAGAATACTCCATTGCAGAGTTAAGCAAAGGCATATATTTTGTTGTTATTGAAACTGATTATGGTACTGAGAAAATAAAAATTCAAAAAAAATAACTGAATTATAGTTAATGATTAAATAAATTAATTCAACTTAAACCGAACCTGTTCCTTTTCTAGTTCTTCCAATAATTCATTAGAAATTTTAACCTTATGTTTTCGACTCGGCATGGTAAGTTTTACCTTATTTTCCATTTCATATATTACAAATTGCAACTGTTTATCCCCTTTGTGTAATTTTAGAATATCTTTTAAGTAGTTGATTCTACTTTCACTTACATCTTCTATAGGGATTTGAATCGTCAATTTTTTCGTCTGACTTTCCATCACATCATGCAACATTTGCATGCTATTAAACTGAATTCTTGGATCTCCTTTTTTCTGAGTTTCCCGATTCACCCAGCCTTCTTTTATGAAAACACGCATATATATAAATGAATTTGGAACCAGGAAATGACGAAACTTTAAATATTGCTCACCAAATATTCTAAACTCAAAACTATCATCAAAATCTTCAATGATAAATCTCGCCCAGCCTTTTCCTTTTTTAGATTCTAAATGCTGAACATCACCCACAATTCCGCCAAAGCACAACTCCCTATTTACAAATTTTTCTAAATCGTTAAAATCTGAAGCTTTACAATTACAAAACCTCGTTATTTCTGTTTTAAAATCATCTAAGGGATGACCAGAAATATAAATACCAACCACTTCTTTCTCTTGTTTCAACTTTTTCATGGTTCCCCACACCTCACATGGATGCACTTCTGGTTCTGGAATCTGAACTTCACTCGCATCCCCAAACATACTCACCTGTGATGAATTTTGTGTTTCCTGAAATCTTGCCGCATATCGCATCACTTTTTCAATAAATAACACTCCCTTTTCATCGGGATGCAAATATTGTGCTCTATGCGCATTGAAACTATCAAATCCACCAGCCAAGGCAAGTCCTTCAAAAGCTTTTTTATTGGCTGCTCGAAGATCAATTCTTTTGGCTAAATCGAAAACCGATTTGTATTTTCCATCTTTTCTAGTGTCTATAATAGTAGCAACTGCATTGCCTCCAACACCTTTAATAGCACCCATTCCAAAGCGAATTGCTCCTTCATTATTTACCGTGAATTTATAATAAGATTCATTTACATCAGGCCCTAGAACTTCTAATCCCATCCGTTTGCATTCTTCCATAAAGAAACTCACCTGTTTAATATCTCTCATATTATTAGAAAGTACCGCCGCCATATATTCAGCTGGATAATGAGCTTTTAAATAAGCAGTCTGATAAGCAATCCAAGCATAACAAGTAGAGTGAGATTTGTTAAAAGCATAACTTGCAAATGCTTCCCAATCTTTCCAAATTTTTTCTAATTTTTCTTCATCATGACCTTTATTAATAGCTTGCTCCAAAAACTTAGGCTTCATTTTATCCAACACTGCCTTTTGCTTTTTTCCCATCGCTTTTCTAAGTACATCGGCCTCACCTTTTGTAAAATCTGCCAATTTCTGTGAAAGCAACATCACCTGCTCTTGATATACCGTAATACCGTAAGTTTCTTTTAAATATTCTTCCATTGCAGGAAGGTCATACACGATCTCCTCATCTCCACTTTTTCTTCGAACAAAGCTTGGAATATATTCCATAGGCCCTGGACGATACAAGGCATTCATTGCAATTAAATCATCAAAAACAGTAGGCTTTAAGTCTTTTAAATGCTTTTGCATTCCAGCAGATTCATATTGAAAAATCCCAACGGTTTCTCCCTTCTGAAATAACTCGAATGTCTCTTCATCATCTAACGGAAACTCATCTGGATCCAAATCAACATTATGTTTCACTTTCACCAACTTAACCGTGTCCTTGATTAATGTCAATGTCTTTAATCCCAGAAAATCCATTTTTAATAAACCTGCATCTTCCACCACAGAGTTATCAAATTGGGTAACATACATGTCTGAATCTTTTGCCGTCGCCACAGGAACAAAATTGGTAATGTCGTCTGGCGTGATGATAACACCACAAGCGTGAGTTCCAACATTACGAACCGAACCTTCCAAAATTCTTGCTTGATTAACGGTTTGTGCTTCTAAATCATCTCCTTCAGAAAGAGTAAGGAGTTCATTTACGCTTGGCACTTCATCACTTCTGAATTTATTTCTTATTTCAGCATCACTATAACCAAAAATCTTTTTCAGCTTAGTCATATTCGGAATTAACTTCGCGATTCTATCTGCACTATTCAAAGGCAAATCCAATACTCTGGCTGTATCTCGAATAGAAGATTTTGCAGCCATGGTTCCGTATGTAATAATTTGTGCTACTTGATTACTTCCGTATTTATTGATCACATAATCCAACACTCTTCCTCTTCCTTCATCATCAAAATCAATATCGATATCGGGCATACTTACACGCTCCGGATTTAAAAACCGCTCAAAAAGCAAGTTGTACTTAATCGGGTCAATATTGGTAATCCAAAGACAATAAGCAACCACCGAACCTGCAGCAGAACCCCTTCCTGGACCTACCGAAACATCCATTTTCCTTGCCTCAGCAATAAAATCCTGAACAATTAAAAAATAGCCCGGATAACCCGTGTTGGCAATTACTTCTAATTCAAAATCTAGTCGCTCTTTGATTTCATCTGAAAGTTCTGGATATCGCTTTTTGGCTCCTTCAAAAGTGAGGTGTTTTAAATATGAATTCTCTCCTCTATTTCCTTTATCTTTTTCATCTTCAGGATCTATAAATTCTTTAGGAATATCAAATTTTGGAAGCAAGACCTTTCTTGCCAATGTGTAAGATTCAATTTTCTCAATAACTTCAGAAATATTCTCAATGGCTTCTGGCAAATCCTTGAAAATTAATTTCATTTCTTCAGAAGACTTAAAATAATACTCCTGATTTGGCAAACCATACCGATACCCTCTTCCACGACCAATTGGCGTAGCCTGTTTTTCGCCATCTTTTACACACAATAAAATATCGTGAGCATTAGCGTCTTCCTTGTCAATATAATACGTGTTATTACTGGCAATAATTTTTACCTGATGCTTTTTTGCTAAGGGAATCAATACTTCATTTACTCGCTTTTCATCTTCTTGATCGTGCCTGTTAATTTCTACATACAAGTCCTCTCCAAAGGTGTCTTTCCACCAAATCAAAGCTTCCTCTGCTTGCTTTTCGCCAATATTTAAAATCTTACTAGGCACTTCTCCATACAGACTTCCAGTAAGAATAATTATATCTTCTTTGTATTTTTCTATGATATTTCTATCAATTCTTGGCACATAATAAAATCCTTCGGTAAATGCAATCGAAGACATTTTAGCCATATTATGATAGCCTTTTTTTGTCTTTGCCAGCATCACAATTTGATAGCCATTATCCTTATGATTCTTATTAAGATGATCCTCACAAACAAAGAACTCACATCCAACAATTGCTTTTAATTCTTTATCTGAATCTTCCTCGCTTAGGTCTTTATTATAGCTATTTACATCTCGTACAAAATGAAAAGCACCCATCATATTCCCACTATCAGTAAGTGCTACGGCAGGCATTCCGTCATCTACAGCTGCTTTAATTAAATCTTGAGTGCTCGATGTCGCTTGAAGTACAGAAAACTTTGAATGGTTATGTAAATGTGCATAAGAAAGCCCCTGAAGTGCGGAAACATTCTCCTGAATCTCTTCGGAAGAAACTTCTTGTTTTTTAGATGCTGCTTCAATTTCCTTTCTAATTTTATCTGAAGCTTTTTTAAGATTAATATGCTTCAGTCCAATTAACTCAAAAGGTGCTGGGTTAATTTCAGAAAAACGATCCAAATAATCTGGTTGAACATCCAGTTGTTTTTCCGAATAACTTTTTCTTCTAATCAATTCTAAAAAACAACGAGTAGTTGCTTCCACATCGGCCGTGGCATTATGCGCTTCGTTAAAAGGCTTGTTAAAGAGGAATTTATGAAGTTCTGTTAAGGTGGGGAGTTTAAACCTTCCACCCCGACCTCCAGGCAACTGACAAAGTTGTGCAGTAGTTTCGGTACAGGTATCTAATACTTTATAATTAGGAAGCGGATTTTCAATACCTAAACGATGGTATTCTGCTCCCATTATATTATTGTCAAAACCCAAATTCTGACCAACAATAAATTTTGTTTTGGTAAGTGCTTCAGAAAATTTTTCGATGACTTCTGCTAAAGGGATTCCTTTTTGTTGAGCTAATTCTGTAGAGATTCCGTGAATTTTTTCAGCATCGTATGGAATATTGAATCCTTCAGGTTGCACCAAATAATCCTGATGTTCTAATAGTTTTCCGTCTGCATCGTGCAATTGCCATGCAATCTGAATACAACGAGGCCAGTTATCACTATCTGTTAAAGGAGCGTTCCAACGTTTGGGAAGACCCGTTGTTTCAGTATCAAAAATTAAAAACATAAAAATGTGAGGGTTAAAAAAACGTGAATCAACAAAGTGTTGTCACGATGGTTTAAAAATATAAAAACCACCATTTAAAAGGAAAGAAAGTTAGCAAGAGTTGTTAACTTTTTTGCACAAAAAAAGCCGCTCCTTTAATGAAGCGGCTTTTCGTTAATTATTATATTTTTATTGATACGTCACATTAAATTGCCCTTGCTCAATAGTATGATTTTCGGTTACAAAAGTAAAAGTTCCTTCCAATGTTTTAGCAGCTGCATCGTGACTGGTTATTGTTATGGTTCCTGTAGTTGCATCCTCCTCAACTAAACCCTGCACATAACTAGCAGAAAAACCATTTCCTGGTAAGTCATAAGTGCCGTTTTCTACATCAACAGGGACTATTAAAGAAATCACACTAGAATTATTAGTTCCTAAAAGTGTTATTGAATTCCCATTATCTTCAGCAATTACATTAAGAGAGATAAACTCATTTTCGTCAACCGTTGCATTTAATGTGCCTGCATTTGGATCTTCTCCATCTCCACCATCTTCTCCAGAATAACGGACTTCGTAAAACACGCCGTTATGTACTCTAATCGTATCAACTCCAGGCACCATAGCGGTAAAATTAAAAGTTCCGGATATTAATTTTGAAGCTGCGTCTGAGTTAGTTACAATAATTTCGCCTGCACCTTCTGGGTTGGTATTATAAACAATTCCTAAAGAATTTTCTAAAGTAGCGTAATTACTAGAAGTTCCTCCAACAACGTAAGTTCCTATGCTGTTACTAGAAATTCTTAAAGTCATTGTTTCATCCACGGTAACACCTTGAATTGAAAAGGAGCCATCATCATTATACAATGCTCTAGAATCTGCTGCTTTAAAGGATACATTATCAATTGAGCCCTGAAAAGCTGGATTATTTGTTTCGACATCAGTGCAACTAAACAGCAAAATAGCTGCAAAAGCAAGTAATAGTAGGTTTTTCATAGTATTTTAGATAAAATTGGGTTTTACAAATGTAAAAGAAAAAGTTTAAACTATAGAATTTCAATTAAAAAAATATGGTATCTTTGCGCACTTAAAATTATGAACCGGGGTCGGGAACCTCAAAAATTAATAGATATGCCCGTAAAAATTAGATTACAAAGACATGGTAAAAAAGGAAAACCTTTTTACTGGATCGTAGCTGCCGATGGCCGCTCAAAAAGAGATGGTAAATACCTAGAAAAATTAGGAACTTACAATCCAAACATTAATCCTGCAGAAATTAATTTAGATATTGATGGTGCTGTAAAATGGCTTCAAAATGGAGCTCAACCTACAGATACTGCCAGAGCAATTCTATCTTATAAAGGTGTTATGTTGAAAAAACACTTAGCCGGAGGTGTCGCAAAAGGTGCTTTAACTGAAGAACAAGCTGAAGAAAAACTAAATGCTTGGTTAGAAGAAAAAGCTAAGAAAATTGACGCAAAACGCTCTAACCTTAGTGATGCTAAGGATAAAGAAGCTGCTGCTGCATTTGAAGCTGAAAAAGCTATAAACGAACAGCGTATTGCAGATGCAACTCCTGTTATTGAAGTAGTTGAAGAAACAACTACTACTAAAGTAGCAACTGAAGAGGAGGCTCCTAAAAAAGAAACTATTGATGATGTAGCTGCCGCAGCTGCAGAAGAAGGAGCACCTGCTAAAGAAGAAGTTAAGGCAGAAGAGACTAAAGAAGAAGAGTAAAATATTTTACAATGCAAAAGGAGGACTGTTTCTACTTAGGCAAGATTGTTAAAAAATATAGCTTTAAAGGAGAGTTACTAGTAAAACTAGATACAGACGATCCTAAAATTTATACCAAAATGGAATCGGTTTTTGTTGAAAAACACAAAAATTTGATTCCATTTTTTATTGAACGCAGTTCCCTTCACAAATCTGAACTTCTCCGAGTAAAATTTGAAGATATTGATGGTGATGAAGATGCCGATCCTTTATTAAGATGCGACTTATATTTACCATTAGAATTTCTTCCGAAACTTACCGGAAATAAATTTTACT
>Ga0164313_10002616_pt1 | contig 16093 bp, 10 predicted proteins | sample GuaBasSedimGuay4_FD_113735 | JGI IMG/M metagenome (GOLD analysis project Ga0164313, IMG submission 113735) | Subseafloor sediment microbial communities from Guaymas Basin, Gulf of California, Mexico - Guay4, Core 4569-4, 0-3 cm | ecosystem: Environmental > Aquatic > Marine > Hydrothermal vents... | reverse complement strand
CCCCAGCCCAGTGTATCCCACATCGTCGAAGTGGCAGCCAGCATCGCACAGGCGGCATCTACCGCATTGCCGCCGCGGGTAAAAGTCATTGCCCCTGCGGTAGCAGCCAGCGGTTTGCCGGTGACGGCGACCCAGTGCTTGCCGTGCAGAACCGGCTTCGCAGTTGATTGAGCGGTGGCATTGCCAGCAATACACGCCAGGCCCGCAAAAAAGGTGATCGCTAATGTGACATTACGAAAACTAATTACAAGACGGTGAGAATGAAACATGGATTACTCTGGTGTTATTGGCCCTATAGAATAACAAATGCGCTAAACAGATACTGAAGAGAGTAAGCAGTAAAAAAGCCTTTATCCTGAAACTTATATGTATTGAAATTGTTATGAGCAGTTGGCGGATACTCCAGGGTTATTGCAGCGCAATCAAAATAATTATCTGGCTCATGATAGAGTGTCTATGTTCGGATCCAATAAAAATAACCACCGACAGGATACAAGCTAACGTGACAGAACAAGGTTTGACGCGGGCACTGCCCAGTAAATTTGTACTTGCTGTTACGGTTGGTGGTGTCGTTGGTCTTGGTATCTTGCGCGGCCCCGGTGAAATTGCCGAGGTCATCCCCGACCCTTTTTTCTACCTTGCGCTTTGGTTGCTTGGCGGTTTGTTCGTTTTATTGAGTACCGCAGTTACAGCCGAGCTTGTTGGTATGACGCCGCGCTCCGGTGGCACCTATTCACTCATTCGCCGGGCATATGGCCCGTACCCCGGGTTTGTAATTGGCTGGGTTGACTGGCTGAGTTTCGTCGCGGACATCGCCCTTAAAGCAGTTGTAATACTGGAGTTTGTAGCGATTCTTTTTCCTGAAGCGACGGCTTGGAGTACGGCGCTACCTATTATGGTGACAACGGTTTTTGCCGCCTTTCAACTGCGCGGGATCGCCTTGAGCGCCCTTATTCAGGAGTTTGCGACAGCAGCGATTGGGCTGGTTGTCGTGGGACTGGCATTGCTGCTATTTTTTGTGGAATCACCGGCAATCAGTACCACGGAAGTGATGCCCTCGAAAACAGGACTCAACGACTGGAGCCTGGTGATAGCAACGATTATTTTTACCTACGATGGCTGGCTTTATGCGTCTTACTTCAGCGGTGAAGTCAAGGGTGGCTCCGGAGCCGTAGCGCGCTCATGTATCAAGGCCGTCATTATCGTGATCGCATTGTATATGTTGCTGAATGTGGCACTGGTGAAAAGCGTGGGTTTAATCGCACTGGCCGGCAGCAATTTAGCCCTGGCACATGCTCTGGAGCTGGTTATTTCGCCTGTAGCGGGCAGCGTGGTTGTTGCCGCCGCCATCCTGATTCTGCTGAGCCACCAAAACCTGGGTTATATGGCAGCACCGCGAGTTCTGCATGCACTTGCGGTGGATGGTTTTGTGCTAAAGCGGGCACAAAAGGTTAGCAAGGGTGGTAATCCGTTATTTGCTGTATTGGTCACATGGTTGTTGTCTATTGGACTTATCCTGTTGGGTGGATTTGAGTTTTTACTGCTCCTCAGCGTGTTTTTCTATGTACCTCTTTACCTTGCACTGATTATCGGCGTGCTTATTCTGCGTCAGCGCGAGCCTGACAGCACCCGCCCTTATCGAGCGTGGGGCCATCCTTACAGTACGATCCTATGCCTGATCGGATGGACCCTGGTTACAGTGTTTCAGGCATACGCCGAGAGGGAGACCGCAGTGTATGCGTTGGCGATGGTGGCGGTGTCCTGGCCCGTGTATTGGTACCTCACGCGCAAGTAAGGGTTTATACCCCGGTTGGTACCCGCGGGGTATTGCCCACGGTCTGCCCGTTTTGCTCGACATGCACAATGGCTTCTTCCAGCAGAGAAAGGCCTTCCATCAGCACTTCATCGTCCATGTTAAGGGCCGGGTACATACGGACATTGTCCTCGTTGTCGCCAATCGCCCAGACACCACGTTTTAGCAGTTGACTGCGTACTTCACGGGCGTACCAGAAGTCTTTTTCTTCCGCGTTAGGGCTTTGAAAGCTCACCCCCATTAACAGGCCATTGAGACGTACTTGACGCACGATCTCGTATTTTTCTTCCCAGCCGCCCATCACCTTGCGGGCCATTTCACCCAGGCGGGCAGCATTTTCCACCAGGTTCAGGCGATCATAGAGCTCCAGCGTTTTCAGTCCGGCAGCGCAGCCAGCGGGCGTGCCGGCAAAGGTTGAGCCCGATGAGGAATATTCATTGTTACCAAGGATATCGTCCCTGGCTGCAATCCCGGCACAAGGCGCAATGCCACCTGACAAGTTTTTTCCCACGACCAGGATATCTGGTTCAACTGCATAGTGGTCAATACCCCACATCGCTCCGGTGCGCCCCATACCGGTCAGCACTTCGTCCGAGATCATCAGCCAGTCGTTTTTGTCGCAGATCTCACGAATACCCTGGATAAAGCCGGTAGTGGGAATCCAGTTACCACCTTCGGCCAGGCCCGGCTCGATCATAATGGCTGCAATATTGTCACGTGCTGCGATGGTATCGGGGATATGGTTATCCAGGTACCACAGGCAGAATTCGACGTATTGTTGCTGGCTCATATTGGCCGGAATATGGTCGCTGTAAGGGTAGGGTGCCTTGATAACACCGCCTGACCAGGCCTCCATGAATCGGCTGGTATTGCCATCCAGACCACTCAACAGCTTGGTGGCCAGGCTGTTGCCGTGATACGAAGAACCGAAAGTGATGATATAGCGACGTTGTGTGTAACACAGCGCTGCGTGCACCGCAGCTTCTGCCGCTTCGGTGCCGGAAACCTCAAAGCTGAAACGTGGTAAACACTTGCCGGGCATGATTTCCGCCAACGCCTCGGCCAGTTCGTAACGTAGCGGGTGATCATAATGAAAACCGTAAACCCTGTGCGCCTGATCGACCGCGTCTACAACTTCGGGGTGACAGTTTCCAACCGGATTGGTGGCCCAGCCATTCTGGAAATCGATATATCGTTTGCCATCCAGATCCCAAATGAAGTCACCCTCAGCCTTGCTGATAACAATCTGGTTAGGACCACGGTAGCCACGTTGTGCTGCACGCTCACTTTCGGCTTTGAAGCGAATACCATTACGCCACAGGGGGATGCCCCGCTCCAGCATGGCCTGCGTTTTAGGCCCTCCAATATTAAAACTCATAAAAACTCCTCGATTTCAGGGATTTGGCTCAGCCTTGAGTATACAAAGAACTCATCAGCGGCGATAACGGATACCAAGCCCTATAAAACGTGGCCGGCCAATTTCCAGGTTTCCGTTGCTATCAGAGCGAACTTCATATTCAGTATCAAGCAGGTTGTCGATGGTCAGAAAGACGTCTGTCGTTTTGCTGACTCTCCGTGAGAATCGTAAGTCCAATAGAAAAAAGTCATCAACGGGCAGAGAGTTCAGGTCATCTTCGTAACGATCTCCGACATATCGGCCGGTCAGGTTGGTGTCGAACCAGCGGTTAGTGTTGCGGACCCGGGCAGTAAAGGAGTTCTTGGGAGCCTGGCGAATCTGGTTGCCGATGATTTGTGGGTTATCCGGTGCACTGGTGACCTCGGTGTCATTGAACAGGTAGCTCAGGAAAAAGCTCCAATACTCACTGGGCTCGTATTGTAACTCCAGCTCCAGGCCCTTGGCCTCCATCTCACCGACATTGTCGAGCTCACGGCAAGTTTCACCCGCACCAATCAAACCACAGGGTTCGATCACTTCCGGCAAGTCGCCCGCCTGGCCGCGTGTTATGTTCTGGATGAGTTCCTCGACTGTATTGTGGAACAAGGTCATTCTCAGGGTGATATCGTTGTCAAAAATAAAATCGGCGCCGGCTTCAAAGCCTGTCATGCGCTCGGGTTGTAATTCGGGGTTATTGACCAGGTTGATGCCACCCCGGAAGCTGGCAGAGCGGTAGAGTTCCCGCAATGTTGCCGCTCGAAATCCCTTATAAGCAGCCGCGCGCAGGGAGACGGCAGTGCTTGCCTGGTAACGGATGCCCAAACTGGGGTTAACGGTTGTTTCAGAGTTCTTGTCGAAGGTTTCGGTCGGGTCGATGCTGCCGGTGATTAAGTCGGTCTTTACTTTCTCACCCTGGTTGCTTACGTAGTCGTATCTTGCAGAGCCGTTCACTTGCCAGGCATCATTCACTTGCCAGGTATCCTGAATAAAAAAACCACCAAGGTCCTGGCTGGCGACCCAGGTAGTGAGTGTACGTGGCATATTCCCGACGTAGCTGGAGAATTCATCGATATCGAGGTCTGTCCAGCGATAATCCGCACCTGCAGACAGGGTATGCCTATTGCCCAGCTCGTATGACCAGACCAGGCTGGTGCCCAGGGCTGAAGTGGGTTGCAGCCTGAGGCTTCGAATGGATTCTGAATCCCGTGCGCTGTTGATTCGCACACTGGTTGAATCCAGATCGCTTTCATCATAGAACAGGCTCAGGGCCCAGTGGCTACCGTCTGCTGAATCCAGATCCAGGCCGGTGCCGAGGAACCACGTTTTAACAAGGTCTACATCCTGTGGGCTGCCGCCATTACGGTATTCGTCAGAATAATGGCCATTGATGTAGAAACTGGCGTTGTCACCGATCTCGTAAATGACCTTTGCTGATGCTGTTTTGAAGTCATTCCGGACATTTTCATCAATGGGCCCACGCTGGTCTTCTGGTGAGTTTTCATATCCATCGGTGTCGAAATAAGCGATCGCACCACTGAAGCTCCAGCGGTCAATTATGTGGCTGCCTGCGAGGTTCAGGTCGGCAGTTGTGGGGTTTGATATGGTTCCGCTGAAATCAACACCCTTTTCGCGTGGTTTTGTGGTCACGATGTTGATCACGCCGCCCAGCGACAGATTGCCCCAGGAATTCACACCACCGCCCCGAACAATTTCAATTCGCTCGACCTGGTGCTTGGGTACCCGGGACCAGAACACTTCTGAAGAGTAGGGGTTGTGAATGGGAACCCCATCCAGCATGACCAGTGTACGGCTGGCTGCATTGCCGCCAAGCCCTCGCAAAGATACCGTATTGGTAGTCAGTGCAGCCGCAGTACTGTCGGCCGCTCTCAACATGCTGAATCCGGGTACCTGGCGAAGGATTTCATCGACACCCTTATGCATGGATTCTTCGATGTCCTGCTGATCCAGAACCGATGTATTCACCGACATGTCCAGTATAGTCATTCCGGTACGGCTGGCTTCAATGACAATCTCTTCAAGCTCTGTGCCGGTATTGTCTTTTGTGACCTCATCAGCCCATGCGGGGTTAGCCAGGCTCAGAAAGGTCAGGGTAGCGATTAGTTTATTGTGCATATTAAAACGTCAATGTGGTTGGTTGCTATGGCCGGTTCCATTCCTGCCAGGGCACCAGTTGCCGGGACAGGTAAATAACCGCATAACGAAACAGGGTTCCGATCATCGCCAGGCAGAAAATGGCAGCATAAAGCTCCTCAATTCGCAATGTCTGCCAGGACAGCCAGATCATTGCACCCAGGCCGTCCCGGCCCATCAATAGTTCGATGGCTGTGGTGAGAGACAGTGATAAATTCAAGGCCAGCCTGACACCGGCCAGGATCATCGGAGATGACCCGGGCAGGATAACGTGCCGAAACACCTGCCAGGGGCTGGCTCCGAAGTTCCGGGCAACCTCAAAATGGATCAGGCCGATGTGCCTGACACCAGCGGTGGTATTGATCACCATCGGAAAAAATGCGGCCACTGCAATTACCAGGATCTTGGAAATTGCTCCGATTCCAAAAACGATCATAATTAACGGGAAAATGGATATCTTTGGTACCGGGTGTATGGCAGCGATCAGTGGGTCAATGACCTGGCGGACGTTGGCTGACCAGCCCATCAGAATGCCCAGGGACATGCCGGCGAGTCCACCGATCAGAAACCCGGTCAACATACGACCGACGGTGGCTGCCAGGTTACGGGTCAGTTCGCCTGTAGCCAGCAACCGGATAATCGTATCAATCACAATACTCGGGGCCGGAAAGAACAACGGCGAAATCATGCCCGCCCGGCTGGCCAATTCCCAGGCAGCAAAAAACATCAAACCAATTGCCCATGGCATCAGGCGTAAATGTCTTGCCTGTTGGTTGTTATTCCTGCTCATGCAGTTTCCCTCATGCCCCGACCTTTGCGCGCCGTTCCTTCATTCCCTGGCGAACTTCAGATTCCAGTATTTTCCAGATGTGTTGTTTGCACGATACGACTGCCGGATTGGTGCGGTCACGCATGTTTCTGGGTCGTGACAGGGGAACAGTGACGACTTCACGAATGGTGCCGGGATGCCCGGACATCACCAAAACCCGATCTCCCAGAAGCAGGGCTTCTTCAATGTCATGGGTGATGTAGATAACCTGTTTGCGGTTGTCCTTCCATATCCGCAACAACTCCTCCTGCGCGATCACCTTGGTCAATGCATCAAGGGATGCAAGTGGTTCGTCCATCAGAAGGATTTCAGGGTCCACCACAAAAGCCCTGGCCAGGCTGACTCTTTGCCGCATGCCGACCGATAGTTCATGCGGGTAGCTGTTGGCAAAGGCTGACAGGCCAAATTGGTCAATAAAAACCATGGCTGCTGCATGCCTCTGCTTTTCGCGGACTCCTTGAAAGCGCAAACCGAGACTGACATTGTCCACAACTGTCATCCAGGGATACAGACCATGCTCCTGGAACACCATCGCGTTGTGAGGTCTTGCCCCGCCTGCAGAAGACTCGGTTTCGATTTGCCCGCCAGTTGGCTCGAGCAGGCCGGCAATAATTTTTAGCAGGGTTGTTTTTCCACAGCCACTTGGGCCTACGATGCAGACAAACTCTTCCCGGTTAACCGTAAACGTCACATCATCCAATGCCAGCACAGAGCCGTTCAGTGTTGGGTATTCAAGACTCAGGTTTTTACAGGAAATACCCATCAATCAGTTCTGCTCAAAATTATCGTCCAACAGCTGGTTGGCTGCTTCGATGAAGCGGGAATCGTACAATACTTTCACGTCGGTTATCTCACTAATTAAGTCCTGTTTCAGGGCCCATTGTTGAAAAATATCCAGGCTGCTGGTCTGGACCCTGCCATCGTCACGGATGCTGGGCCAGCAGGCATCCTTGAGCAATTCTTTATCCAGCCCCGTATACTTTGAAAGAATCTCTATTTGCCGGTCCGTTTTCCCTTCTGAATTCATGTGGCGTACGGCTTTCAGGTAGGCCAGGATAAATTTCTGACCGGCTTCCCGGCGATCTTCCAGCAAGGTTTTGCCGAACAACAGGTAACCAAACTGATAGTTGGGTAAGATATCGCTGGATCTTGCCAGCAGTACGGAATGGCCATCCCGGGAAAAACGGGTAAGCCAGGGTTCAGATGCAGTGGTCAGATCGAGGCTTCCATTTTCAAATGCACCCAAACGTGCCGGTATGGGAATATCTATTACCTCCAGGTCGTCCATAGACAGGCCGCCTGATTGCAAGTACTTTTCAGCCCAGAGATACGAGGGAGCGATACGTTCTGTGGACACCCTTCGGCCTGCTAGGTCAGAGGGTTTTGATACTTCACCGGATTCGATCAGTTTACGTCTGACCATCAGCCCCGAGTAGGCACATCCCCCGGCGCTGTTGTGGCCCTTGCCCGCCACTATCTTCATGAGCCCGCCACGACTGATAATATTGAAATATGCCGGCATGATGGCAGCGGGTAATACGTCGACTTCGCCTTGCACCAGGCTTGGAATAGTAGTGTATATCCCTGTAACTGATAGTAATTCGACATCAAGCCCCTCTGCTTCAAAGAAGCCTTCCTCGTAGGCAATAAACAAGGGGGCGAAGGACAGATATTTCACATACACTACGCGAATGGTCTCGCGTTTCTCCTGCTCGCGCGGGAGAAAGACAATGAGGCCGATCAGTAATGTCACCACGGCCCCAACCAGGGCCAGGATTCGCCGGGCAGGGTTCATTCTTCAGGTTTACCCACCATGTGCAGGGGCATCAATTTGCCACGATTGGTCCACACCGGTTGCATGCGTTTGACGCCGAGGGATTTTCCTTGTGACATAAATGCGCGAGCCAGGTCTGCGGCAGCATCTCCCCGGCCCAGTTCTTCAAACACGGTACGCACCACCTCAGATTCATCTTTAAGCGAAATGGAGGGACTGACTATAACGCTGCGTTGTGTGAAACCATTCTCGCCCTCTTCCTCCATCAACTGGTAATCCTGGGCGCTGCCACCAAACTTCTCAGGCAATACCTTGTCAAGAATCCGTTCCATATCGCTGCCGATCAGCGTCATGCCTTCACCGGTTAGCTTGCGGAAACTGCGAATGCCGCGCACATGCCGGGTGAAGCCAAATTCTTCCCACTCGCAACCGCAACTGCGCTCCTCGATGATGCCGTAATCATCAATTTCAACATTGAGCATCAGCTTGGGGGCGGAGGGCAGCAGGGTAGTGATGTTGAAGGCATCGACTTTGACATCAGTTCCGGGAACTGTACGTGGCCATTGCAACACTTCCAGGTGGTCAAGAATCAGGTGATGGTCGTTGCAATCTACCGGGTTATTGCAGGCAAGGCCTACGGGTCCGACTTCTGAGAAATAATAACTGGGAAGACAGCGAGCACCAGTGCTGGTGATGGTTGCAACCTTGTTTTCGGTAGGTGGTTCTCCACCACCGGACAAAACGGCCCCCGTCAGGTCGACCCCCATCTCTTTTGCCGCAATGGCAATACGCAGAGAAAGACTGACTCCGCCCGCCACTTGTACAGCACCTTCCTCGGCCAGCATTTTTTCCATCCAGCGCACAATGATATCCGCGCGGTCCAGCGGTACACACTCCATTGGAGGGACTTTCAGTCCATGCAGCCGGCAGACATTCATGATGTAGGCGTGGGCAAGACTATTTTTCAAAGAGGGCTTCAGATCACCACCGAAAAATGGTGTAAACCATTTTCTGGGTGGATTGCCCATAACACCTGAGGAAATGATGTTATTGACCCCGATGGCGCTGGGAAGTGGTGCGCGCCACAGGGCACCTGGCATAGTGAGTGTGCCGTGAATATGTTGGGATACCATCTGTATTGGAATTCGTGCTGCGCGATGGTCGAGGTCGTGTGAAACACGTGTTCCTGCACCTGTGCTGCCGCCACTCTCTCCGACGTAACTACTTTTCAGCCAGGGATTATCAAAGTCATTTGAGCTGACCTGAAATTCCTGGCTGCCTCGTTTCATTGCCTCGCGGCCCTTGAACTCTTCGAAGGTGATATACACACCTTCCTCGCGCAGCTTGCTTAATGCCGCGATGAGACCATCATCTGTCACCATCTTCTTGATATCACCATACTCGCTGCCGGCCCATTTCAATAACGGCAAATAGGGGCTGGCCGGATATTCAAAGATGCCTTTTTTAAGTACACCAAGGAAGCTGGTTTCCCGATGAGCCATATTGTGGTGAATGACCGCCCTGGCTTCTTCCAGTGTGATTTTTCGGCGCAGAAATTTATGCAGCCCGAATCCGAATCGTGCATACATCATGGCGTCGTTAAGTAGTTTCACGGCTTTCCTTGATAATCCTTGACGTCTTTCGCGTTGAGTTGCAGGTATTTTTGCAGGAAACGATATTGTTCCTTGCTCAAGTGCCTGATATTTCGCTTCATATCCTTCATGACACCAATCCACTGGTTGGCAAGGAAATGCCTGGCAGGAATGGCCATATGGCACGCGCCGCAGGTGCTGCCGTGCAACTCCTTGCCGTAGTCCCAGAGTTTTTGTTCATTCTGAAGCATGTTTTCGTTCGTGACCCAGGTGTCATAACTGACCTTGTGCCAGGTTTGCTCGGTATCCGGATCAAACATCGTGCGGTGAATGACGGGTTTCCCCCGTGCCTGTTTATCAAGTGCAACGGCAAATATTCTTTTACCCTGCAATTCATAAATCATGGCATCGATATCGTCCTGTTGCCAACCTTCAACACGGACCTTGAGCCATGATCCATTGTTGTCCAGTACCGTTAGCCTGGTGGAGGTCAGGATTCGGCCTTCCCTGCTGCCATCTTCGCTGGAATAACTGTAAACAGTCTCCAGCGGGTATATCGTATCTGTTTCAATATCCGGGTCGGTGCTCTCTGCCACCAATTGTTCCAGAAGCTTTTTGTATCCACTGCTAATGTCCGGCATGGTATGCACCAGGCCCTTGTGGCAATCGATACAGGTGCGGCCTTCCTCGAGACCTTCCGCCATGCGCTTGGCATCGCTGTGATTGTTAAACTTCTCAAACACAAACGCTTCCTGCTTGTGACAGGATCGGCATTCACGGCTATCGTGGGCTTTCATGTCATCCCAGACCCGCTCAGCCATACGTAAGCGCGCATCTTCGTACTTCTCAGCCGTACTCAAGGTGCCAAGGAGGTGGCCATAGACATGTCTTAAGGCATCAATCTTGGCAAATAATGTTGGCCCCAGTCCCTCGGGAATATGACAGGATGAGCACTCTGCCCTGACCCCGGTGCGACTATTGAAGTGTGAAGACACCTGGTACTCTGCCAAAGATGCCTCCATTTCATGACATGACACACAGAACTCGGTTGTCGACAGGGCCGGGTGCAGTGCTACGGAACTCAAAACCGCGCCGAGGCAGGCCAAGGCAGCAAATAGTGAAAGGCTGATTTTTAGTTTCTTTTTCAAATTATAAAGCCTGCTTGTGAACCGGTGAACCGGGGTCAGAGTAAAGTGCCAGAGTAAAGTGCCAGAGTAATCCTCTGGCACTTTACTCTGGCACTTTACTCTGACCCCATTCTTCTTCTTCTGGGGGATCAAAGGCCGTGACCGGAGGTATGGCACCGGTATATTTTTCAATTTGAACCAGCGTTGTATTTGCATTGCATGACTGGGATAAGCTGGAGGTTGGTTTGTCTTTGACCAGGACATTCGCGTGGCCATGTTTGCATAGACTGTCTGGATCACCGCGCTTCACAGGGTCGTACCAACCGCCTTCGGAAAGTGAAATAACACTGGTGCGAATATCGTCAGTCACGATGGCGCCTGCCAATACCTGCCCCCTCTCATTAAAAATACGAACCACATCGCCATTTTTAATACTTCGCACTTTGGCATCTTTGCTGTTGATGGTTACCGGTTCATGACCGGCAACATTGTAAATATCAGTTAGCGATTTGCACTGGTTGTATTGGGAGTGCAATCGGTAACGGGGGTGAGGTGTGAGCATGTGGAGAGGAAACTTGCTGGCTTTGGGTGACCCTATCCATTCAAATGGTTCATACCATTTTGGGTGGGGCCCACAGTCTGCATAAGCCATTTTTTCAATGTTCTTGCAATAGATTTCAATTTTACCGGATGCCGTTCCAAGGGGTTCAAGCAAGGGGTCATTACGAAAATCCCCGTGCTGGACAAAATCAGCTTCGTTTTTATCAAGTGGGAATATGATGGGTTCGCAAGTCTCCCAGAATTCTGCGAAACCCGGCATTTCAATACCGTTATTTTTTGATCGTTTACGGGCGACCTCATAGGAGTCTTCAATGAGTTCCATGGCCGTTTTACCCATCGTAAAAGCGTTCTCGATACCAACTGCCCTGGCAATTTCGCTGAATATGGCAAAAGGTTCTTTGGATTCATATAGCGGCTCAATGGCTGCCTTAAGCGGAAGGATTGCCGTGCCTGTAGAATCGCTATCGATGTCATTGCGCTCGGCTGCCGTGCACACAGGCAGTACAATATCAGCCATCCAGGCAGATGCCGTCCAGGCAATTTCATGGGTCACAATGGTATCCGGTCTATGCCAGGCACGTATCATTTTGCTGCGTTCCTGGTGTCTGCTATGCGGATTGCCATACTCATTAAAGATCATTTTGATATCCGGATAGGTCACCTTTTCGCCATTGAAGTCGATAACCTGGCCGGGGTTCAAAATGGCATCGGTGGTCCTGGAGGCGGGGATCAACGCCGGTGGGTTTTCAGGATATTCTCCATAATCGATATAGGGGACTGTTGGCGCCATTCCGTATATTGACCCACCATCAGGATAGTTGTGGCCCATGCTGTAACCACGACCCGGTAGTCCTATTTGGCCAACCATGCATGCCAGCGTCACAAACATCCAGGGAGGCTGCTCACCATGGTCAGCGCGTTGCAACGACCAACCCGTCAGCAACAGGCTGGGGTTTTTGGCGACCAGGTGTGCTATTTCCCGTATCTTGGCGGCTTTTACCTGGCAAATTGATTCTGCCCATTCAGGCGTTTTGGCTGTGCCATCGGATTTGCCCAGAAGGTAAGGCAGGAACTTATCATATCCCGTTGTGTATTCATCAAGAAAAGCCCTGTTTTCCATTTCTGCTTCTACAAGTGCATAAGCCATACCCAGCATCATGGCTACATCCGTGTTGGGTACCGGGGCGATCCATTCGGCACCAAATTTAATCGCAGTTGCAGAACGCTGGGGATCAATCACGATGAACTTTTTACCACTCTTCGATAGCTGTTCCATCCAGTCCAGGCCGAAGCCCATATTGCTGGTATCACCCGCGTGTAATGTCTTCACCAGGTCGATTCCCCACAAAACCAAAACCTCGGCGTGCTCCAGAACTGTCTTCCAGGATGTTTGCTGCGCATAAACATCGGTGCTTCCGGTAATGTGCGGCATGATCGTCTGTGCAGCACCGGTACTGTAATCGGTCATGCAATCGGTAAAGCCACCCATCAAATTGGCGAACCTGGACATGCAACCACCTTCATAGTTGATACGGCCCGGGGTCAGGTAAGCGGTGGAGGTATTGGTCAGGATGGAGGCGTTGCCGTGCTCCTTGATAACCCGCTTGAGTTCGCTGGCGATCAGTTCTGTGGCTTTTTCCCAGCTGACACGGACAAAGCTTTCACTTCCGCGTGCTTCGCGGTTTGCACCTGGCCCGTTTTGCAGGTAGCTTTTGCGTACCATGGGGTACTTGATACGGGACTTCGAGTAAACATATTCCGGAATGCTGGCCGCCACCGCGTTTTTATGAAACGTTTCGTTGTAACCCGATGTTGAAACCAGTCGCCCATTCACAGTTTTTGTGAAAATCGGGCCATGCCAGGAAAAGCTGAAAGAGTTGGATACAATGTCGTGCGCCCAGGCATCACTCATCACCAAAGGCGATAACACACCACCAATCCCCAGGGTACCTGTCAGTTGCATAAACTGACGTCGTGTAATACCAGATTGAAGGTTGTTGCTATTTTTCGCCACGCACACGCTCCATTGAATCTAAATACAGCCATAAATCAACGTAAACTGAATCCAGTCTACATATTTTTATCACTTATAAAAAATGGATGATACCGTGCGTATAGGCATATATCGTCACTTTTTCCGCCTTAAGGGGTTTTTTACAGTGCCCGCAAAGGGGGTGCGGTGACGGCTAAGACCTGACCCTGGTCATTCCGGGATCGTACATGGGTTTAAATGATACTTCGGCCGGGTAAATGTTTCCGGCAATATCAACCTCCCAAACCCCTTCTTCAAGCCATGCTAAATCTACAGGATCACCCTCGACCATGGCCAGGCCGACTGAACCACCCAGGGTATGGCCGTATGCAGCTGACCGTACCTCACCGACCGGGATTCCGTTTCGCAGGACGACCTCAGCGTGGATCATCTGTGGTTCCGGGTCCGTGAGCAGAATCTGCACCAACCGGTGGTTGTAAGGACTGTTGGCCTTGCGTTTTATACAGGCCTGTTTTCCAATAAAATCACCCTTCTTGTCCAGTCGTACCGCAAAACCCAGGCCGGTTGAATAAGGGTCGTCCGTATTGTCGATATCGTGACCGTAGTCACGGTAGCCCTTTTCAAGACGCAGGCTCGCCAGAGCCCTGAGACCGGCATGCCGCAGACCGAATGGTTCACCTGCCTCGACAAGCCGGTCGTAAACATGAACCGCCTGCTCGGAAGGAATGTTTAACTCGTATCCCAACTCACCTGCATAGGTGATCCGTATGCAGGTGACCCGTGCGAGTCCGATGTCGATTTCCCTGACAGTGCGAAATGGAAATGCTTCGTTGCTCAGGTCAACACTGGTGAGTGACTGCAGTAGCTGCCTGGATTTTGGGCCCTGTATATTCAGTTGCCCGTAACCCGATGTGACATCTGTGACAAATACATGCTGGTTTTCGGTGATATGCCGCTTCATCCAGGTTTCGGTGTGCCGGTGGGCGACGTCCGAGGTCACCACCATGAAGGTCTCATCATCGAACTTGATGACGGTCAGATCGGCCTCGAGTGTGCCGCCCTCGTTCAGCCACTGGGTATAGGTGATTCTGCCTGCCTGGCCATTGACCTCATTCGCCGAGATGTAATTCAGAAAAGTGCCGGCATCGCGACCCTGGACCATAAATTTACCCATGAATGACATGTCCATCAGGATCACACCTTCACGGCAGGCCCGGTGCTCTGCTTCCCACCACTCGAACCAGTTGGCCCGGCCCCAGGTCAGGCGGTCTGCGATTGGCTCGTGACCTTCCGGCGCATACCAGCCCGGGCTTTCCCAGCCGCTGACATCCCTGAAGTGGGCCCCTTTGGCTGCCAGGCGGTCGTGGAAAGGAGATTTACGGGCGCCACGGGCAGTCTTGGGTGAACGATCAGGATAATGGCAGGCGTAAACAAGTCCCAGGGACTCCAGTGCCCGTTGACGTCGATATTCCGGGTTGCACTGATAACGCTGAAAACGATCGATGTTGATACCGGTGACATCCACGTCCGGGCGACCGTTGAGAATCCAGTGGGCAAGTACCCTCCCATAACCGCCTGCGGTGATGATACCGACGGAGTTCAGGCCGGCTGCAACAAAATAATTCCTGAGCTCCGGTGCCTCTCCCATTACCGGGGCCAGGTCAGGTGTAAAGCTTTCCGGACCACAGAAGAACTGGCGGATACCGACCTCCATCGAAACCGGTATCCGGGCCATGGCTCTCTCGAGAAATGGTGTCAGCCGGTCCCAATCCGGGGGAATTTCACCAAATGAAAAGTCTTCCGGAATAGCGCCTACATTCCACGGTGCGCAGTCCGGTTCAAACAGCCCAATCATCAGGCCCCCCGTTTCCTCCCGGAAATAAGCGTTTACCGATGGGTCTTCCAGTATCGGAAGGTCTGCACCCATGCCATCGATTTTATCGGTGATGAGGTAGTAGTGTTCCGCGGCTTGATTTGGAATGGTTACACCGGATAGTTCACCCAGTTGCCGGGCCCACATGCCGGCGCAATTGACCACGAATTCTGACTGGATGTCTCCCTTATCCGTTCTCACACCGGTCACCGTTCCGTTTTTGGTCAGCACGGCGGTTATCGGTGTGTTCTGGATAATTCGCACACCCCGCATTCGTGCGCCCTTGGCCAGCGCCATGGTGACATCAACCGGATTGATGCGGCCATCATGTTCGGCATAGAACCCGGCGCTGATATCATCGACCTGTGCCAATGGGAAAAGCTCTTTTACTTCCCCTGGCGATAACTCATGGATGTCAATTCCGTGAAGCCGGTTGAAGGTAGCGATCCGACGATATTCTTCCAACCGGTCTTCACCGGCGGCAAGCTCAATGAACCCGACCGGCTTGAAACCGGTTGACTGGCCAGTCTCCTCTTCGAGACGTTTGTATAGCTCCATGGAGTGGCGGCGAATGTTCAGAAGGGTTTCTGAACCGGACCCAAAGGTGGTCATCAGGCCGGCCGCATGCCAGGTCGTGCCCGATGTCAGCTGGTCACGTTCCAGCAGCACGACATCGTTGCAGCCCATTTCGGCCAGGTGATAAGCGACAGAGCAGCCGATGATGCCACCGCCGATGATGACGACCCTCGCTGAAGAGGGAAATGATTGAGTCATGATTTGTTGGCCTTTGCTTGTTTCCTCAAGGATCAGGTAAGTCTAGCGCATTGTGATGCACCCAGGCGTTTGGGCGTATAGGCACGATGGTGTATTTTGTGTACAGGCGGCATTATGAACTGTCAGGCCATATTTCAAACAGCTTCAGATCTGTCTACGGACACAAAAACCGTACCTCGTAATCAAGGCAGCTTTCCCCTTTGGGCTGGG
>Ga0164313_10002615_pt1 | contig 16098 bp, 16 predicted proteins | sample GuaBasSedimGuay4_FD_113735 | JGI IMG/M metagenome (GOLD analysis project Ga0164313, IMG submission 113735) | Subseafloor sediment microbial communities from Guaymas Basin, Gulf of California, Mexico - Guay4, Core 4569-4, 0-3 cm | ecosystem: Environmental > Aquatic > Marine > Hydrothermal vents... | reverse complement strand
TATGGTATGACTATTGTTAATATTTATGCTGTTAATACGTTTAATAAACCGCAGTATTTTATTTACATTTGATTTATGGGATTAATAAAACCTCGCAAGAATAAAAAATATGGTTACGAGCCTCGCTATTTTAATGATAAAGGCGAAGGCAATCCTTTTCAGATGGAACAAAAGTTTGATAAATTCCGAACTACCATTGGTTCAAGTGGAGGGTTGAAATCTAGATTTTCAGCTGCGTGGGATGATTTCAAAAGCACTTCAGATAAAAAATCGAATAAAAGGGTTTTGCTAATTATATCAATCTTGATACTTCTTTTCCTTTTTATTATTGATTTCGATTTGTCAATATTTTTTACTAGATAATGGCAGATATTATTCAATTATTACCAGACCATGTTGCCAATCAGATAGCCGCAGGAGAAGTAGTTCAACGACCTGCTTCTGTAGTGAAGGAGTTGTTAGAAAATGCTATTGATGCTAAGGCTACTTCCATAAAATTAGTAATTAAAGACGCAGGTAAAACATTGGTTCAAGTAATTGACAACGGAATTGGGATGAGTACCACCGATGCTCGTTTAAGTTTCGAACGTCATGCAACTTCTAAGATTCGTTCTGCGGAAGATTTATTCAACATTCATACCAAAGGATTTAGAGGAGAAGCGTTAGCATCTATTGCAGCTATTGCTCATGTTGAGTTGAAAACTAAAACAGAAACAGTAGAAGTCGGGACGCATATTATTATTGAAGGTTCTGAAGTAACCTCACAAGAGGCTGTAGTTATACCAAAAGGGACAACCATATCTGTCAAAAACTTATTTTATAATATTCCTGCCCGAAGAAATTTCTTAAAGAGCAATCCTGTAGAAACTCGCCATATTATTGATGAATTTCACCGAGTAGCCCTGTCACATCCACAGATAGAATTTATCATGTTGAATAACGGAAGTTCTGTTTTTAACTTGCCATCTTCAAATATTCGTCAACGTATTGTTCATGTATTTGGTGCTAAAACCAATGAAAAATTAGTACCCGTTACCGAAGAAACCGAAATTGTAAAAGTAGAAGGTTTTGTAGTGAAGCCCGAATATGCTAAGAAGAGTAGGGGTGAGCAGTTCTTTTTTGTCAATAATAGATTTATTAAAAGCCCGTATTTGCATCATGCCATACTTTCTGCTTTTGAAGGGCTGATAAAAGATGGATCTCATCCTGGTTATTTTCTGTTTTTAGAAGTAGATCCAAAATCGATTGATATTAATATTCATCCTACAAAAACCGAAATTAAATTTGACGATGAACATTCTATTTATGCAATGCTTCGAGCATCTGTAAAGCATAGTTTGGGACAGTTTAGTATTGCACCTGTTTTGGATTTTAAGAAAGATTCAGATTTAGATACTCCTTATGAGTACGATAAAAAAAATCCTGTAACTCCAACGATAGAGGTTGATAGAAATTTTAATCCTTTTAATTCTGAAATAAAGCAAAGTAGAGGTAATTTTAAGCGTGGTGCTTCGACAAGCTCAGCAACCAGGGCAGAATCTACAACTACGGCTTCCTGGGAAGCTATGTATGTAGGTTTAAAGAATGAAGAAGCACAAATGGACGTTGCGTCTATCGAATTTGAAAGTGAAGAAGTAACAGGTAGTTTTTTTGAATCTGAAGAGAAAAAACCGAGTGATATTACATTTCAGCTTCAGAATAAATATATCATTAGTCCTATAAAAAGTGGAATGATAGTGATTCATCAAAACTTAGCACATCAGCGAGTTTTGTATGAAAATATATTGAAAAATATTACTGTTAAAGAAGCAATTAGTCAGCAACTATTATTTCCGTTGCGATTGCAATTTTCAACAGTAGATATTGAAATTATTAAAAGTATTCAGGAGCAATTAGAACATACGGGATTTGGATTTTCAGCGTTTGAAAAAGATGAGATAGTGATTAGTGGTATTCCGGTTTCTGTAAAAGAAAGTGAAATTAAAAATGTGCTCGAGCAATTAATAAGTGATATTAATAATGAAATACCCGAAGCGGGATTTAGTCAGAATGATTTATTAGCGAAATCTTTAGCAAAAAGTTTAGCTATTAAAACAGGAGTTTCTTTAACAATCGAAGAACAAGAACATTTAATTCATCAGCTTTTTGCTTGTAAGGAACCTACGATATCACCCACAAATAAACCAGCCTTAATGACCTTAGATGTGTCAGATTTAGATAAAAAATTTAATTAAATGGGAAGGATTTCAGAAACTATAAAAGCATTAATAATTGTCAATGTCATATTTTATATTGGCACAATTGCTTTGGGAGAAACTTCCTATAGGTTATTTTCATTATTCTATTTTGAGAATCCAAATTTTCAAGTTTGGCAGCCTTTAACGCATATGTTTATGCACGGTGGGATTATGCATATTGTATTTAATATGTATGCTCTTTGGGCTTTTGGGTCTCCTTTAGAACAGAATTGGGGTAGAAATAAATTCTTGTTTTTTTACTTTTCAGCGGGGTTTGGGGCAGCTTTGATACATACTTTAGTGAATTATTATCAGGTGAGTAGTGCAGCAGATATTTTATTAAATGCAGGAATGACTCAAGCAGAAATTACTAATTTGTTAACTACAGGTCAATACAATTCTGGGATTTTAAATTCGGTTAATATTGAAACAATACAGTCGGCATACAATTCATTTAATACTCCTGCTGTAGGTGCCTCTGGAGCAATTTATGGAATATTAGTAGCCTTTGGCTTGATGTATCCTAATGCAGAATTAATGTTGATATTTTTACCAATACCTATAAAAGCAAAGTATTTTATTCCGTTGATATTGTTAGGCGATTTATTTTTTGGAATTTCAGGAGCAGGAACAGGAGTAGCTCATTTTGCACATATCGGAGGTGCTTTATTTGGATTTATAATGGCGTATTATTGGAAGAAAAATAGTTTTAATTCTCGTAGATGGAATTAGAGTAGAGGGTGACAAAAGTTGAAGCCCGATGTCTTTGCGAAGCTTTAAAGCTGATGCAATCTCATTATAAGAAGTTTATAATATAATAGAAATAAAGAATATTGAATACAAGTAATCTTACAAACCAATTTAAGCAAGCAAACATAGTTTTAAAACTCATTGTAATTAATGCATTGATTTTTTTAGTAGTGTATTTGGGATCGTTCTTTTTTAAACTTTCTCCTAATTCATTTGTTTCCTGGTTTATATTGCCAACAGACCTTGTTTCCTTTTTAAAACAACCTTGGTCAATCATCACCTATGCTTTTTTACATTCGGGATTTTGGCATGTTTTCTGGAATATGTATTTATTATATTGGTTTGGGACTTATGTTTTAAATCTATTTTCATCAAAACGATTTTTGACAGTTTACCTGCTCGGGGCAATCAGTGGTGGATTATTATATGTTTTAGCCTATAATTTATTCCCCGTTTTTAGTAATGTAAGAGGTAGCCTATTAGGGGCTTCAGCAGCGGTATTAGCTATTGTGATTTTTATTGCTACTTATACACCCAATACGGTGGTGCGCATTTTTATGTTTAAAATAAAACTATGGCAATTCGGACTGGCAATGGTGTTATTAGACTTGGTTCAATTACCCACTTCAGGAAATTCTGGCGGACTTGTTGCTCACCTAGGAGGCGCTTTGTTTGGTTATCTTTATGCCACTCAACTTGTAAAAGGAAATGATTTAGGAATTTGGTTTGAAAATATAATGGATTGGTTTGCCAATCAATTTAAACCAAGAAAGAAAAGACCCTTTAAAAAGGTACATAGAACAAAACAGAAGGCTGCCTCACGTACGACTCAAAAATCGCCAAAGGCAGAACATCAAAAAAAGATAGACGCTATTTTAGATAAAATTGGAAAAAGCGGATATGAAAGTTTAACCAAAGCAGAAAAAGATTTCCTTTTTAAAGCAGGAAAAGACAATTAATAATTATTTGAAGTGAAAAAAAAGTTGGGGCTTTTTAATAGAATACTATATTGGATCAACTTGGTTGTTGCCTTTCTGTTACTGATTTCTTTTGCCTTACCTTATATACCTCCAAAAAGTTTTCCATCTATATCTTTATTGAGTTTAGTGGTTTCTCCATTGATTATTCTCAACTTATTATTTGTACTTTATTGGTTGTTTAAACTGAAACGAAAAATAATTTATTCACTTGTTGTTTTAGTCATTGCACACTTTCATTTTGGTTCTTTTTTTCAAATTTCTTCGGAAGAGAATTATTCTGAAACTGAAAAATCATTGACTGTTTTATCTTATAATGTGCACTTATTTAATGCCTATGAAGAAAATCCACAACCTAAGGTGGTGGCTGAAACCTTCTCAGAATTAATTTCTTCTCAGCAACCAGATGTGATTTGTATTCAAGAGTTTTACGCTAATAACGAAGTGGATTTTTCGGCATATCCATATCAATTTATTTATTTTAGAGGAAAAGCAGATTTAGGACATGCCATATTTTCTAAATATCCTTTGGTTAATGAAGGCTCTTTCGATTTTAAAAACTCTAATAATAATGCACTTTACGCAGATGTTGTAAAAGGAAAAGATACAATTCGAGTTTATAATTTGCATCTGCAATCTCTTGGCATTGTGCCCAGTATAAGTTCTTTGCAAGAAGAGGATCAAGAACGATTTAGAAAAAGAACTTCCTATGCTTTTATAAAACAACAAGAGCAAGTTGAAAATATTTTAAAACATAAAGAATCGTCTTTGTATCCAGTAATTTTATGCGGTGATTTTAATAATACACCCTTTTCTTATGTGTATCACACATTATCGAACAACTTAAGCGATGCCTTTGTTGAAAAAGGAAATGGAATTGGAACTACTTATTTATTTGATTCATATCCAACTAGGGTTGATTATATTTTAACTTCGGATGAATTAAAAATAATGAAGTTTGAAAATATAAAAAATACTTTCTCAGATCATTATCCAGTGAGTGCGGTTGTAACGTGGGATTAGGTTAAAATTCTAATTTCTGAGACTCTAAATAACTAACTGCATTGGTTCCTTCATTAAACAATAAGTCTAGGATAGAAAGATTAGGGATAAAATCGTAATTACTGCCTAATACTTGGACGTAGGGGGTTAATTTAAAATCGGTTTTTAATTTGGAATTGGCAAGAAACCGTAAGTCGGTTTGCGCCGGAGTTTTTAAATATTCTTCAGTAAATGTGAATGGAATATCGATGTCCAATAATTCGCAAATCATTTTAAAAACCTCCATATTATAATCTAAGAGAGAAGTGGCAGGGTTCAAAAATAAAGGTTTTAAATCGTCTTCGTAATATTCAAAATAGGGAGAAGTGCGATAGGCAGACTCTAAAGATTTCCAATGCTGAATTTGCCACGGAAAAGCATTTTCAACTTGTACCTCACGGGTTTTTATTTTACTACCATCTTCAGAATGTTTTACAGGAATACTTAATAGTAATTTCCCGTTGCTATGTGCAATATTAGCACGGCTTCTATAGCTTTGCTTTTGGTAATTCCCCGAAACTTCAAACACAACCTTTTCCGTCTGAACCATTGCTGCCATTTGTATAATGGAAGGGAAGTAGGTGGGATGAATTAGAATTGTTCTTGCTTTCAACTGCTAGTTTTTTTTAATTAAATCTATTTATGATTCCAATTATTAGGGTCATCACTATCGTTTGGAGAAAGTCCGATAACATCGCCTTCTGTGTTTACTCCTAATCCAACTACAGTTCTGTTTGCATAGTTAAAATAACTTGTTACTTGATTGATTTCTAGTATTTCTCCTTCAGAAAAACCTAAGTTTTTAAGGTTGTCTATCGTTGATTTTGAGATAGAATCTAAAGATATGGTAAGCATTTTAGCGTATTCCATTCCTAAATATAGCTTTTCATCAAAATAATTTTTTAATGAATTTGTTTTTATAGCATCCATAAATTCTGAAGCCTTTAAGTCATCATTTAAAAGGCGTTTAAATCCTTCAAAATGGTGTGCAACACAATAATCGCATTTGTTTAAATAGCTTACATAAACGCCGATAGCTTCCAGATACCATTTTGGTAATGTATTGTTGGAATTATGTAATACATTTTTGTACAAGGCCATATGACCTGTTAGGGAGTGAGGGCGTAAACTATGAATTAATAGGACATTGTCAATATTGTCATTGGGACCTTTAACCTTGTTGTAGATGCTTTTTAGTTTTCCTTCAGCATCTTTATAGGGTATTGTTTTTATCCAGCTCATTGTTAAATAAATTCTCGCAAAGACGCTAAGGCGTAAAAGCTATTTTTGTGTTATAGTTACTATTACACTATGCTTTCTTCTTTTTCTTCTTTCTGAAAAAATCAAAAACAAACCACCCAGCTAATACAATAATAAAATATTTAAAGTATGATACAGGTTCTCCATTACCACCTACTGTTGTAAATAAGCGTTCAGTTCGTATTTTATCAAATCCTTTAGCATTACTATCAAGGCTCATCCAAACAAAAACAGGTTTACCTACTACGTGATTAAAGGGAACATACCCCCACATTCGCGCATCTTCAGAGTTATCTCTATTATCACCCATCATCCAGTAATAATCTTGTAAAAATGTATATTCAGTTAGCAATGTCCCATTAAGTAATACTTCTGTTCCAGATAATGTGATTGTATAGTTGATCCCTAATTCACTGCCTTCATAAACTTCTATTATTCTTTTATAAAGAGAAATATTCTCGATATTAATGTCAATAGTTACTCCCTGTTGAGGAATATAAATAGGGCCGAAAAATTTTGAATTCCAGGGTTGTCTTGAGTCGTGTGGAAAAACCCTTCGATCCCAATTACCTTTAACATTGCTATTTTTTTCAATACTTACTACTTGAGGATTGTTTTTAATTTTTTGAAATTCTTTTTCAGTTAAATGAGCAATGTGAGTAAATACTTTATTTGTTCTATCGATATTAATTAAATAGATATCAGAGACATCTACTTGATTAGCTATAAAATCTGTTGGGATGTTAGTGTATTTTCCATCATTTCCAGTTTTTACAAATGCAATTTTTGTGTTTATCTTATACGAAAATTGTAGTCGTGCTCTGTCTGGCAATTCATTTTGCTTTCCATTAATATATACAAAGCCATCTCTTACTTCTAGTGAATCTCCGGGAATACCGACACAGCGCTTTACGTAATTCGATTTTTTATCAATGGGTTTATAATGATATTTACCATCACTATATTGCTGAAAAGCATTAACAGTATCTATAGGCCAGTTAAAAACTACAATATCGTTTCGTTTAATATCCTGAAAGCCTGGAATTCTAAAATAAGGAAGTTGCGGTTTTGCTGTATACGATTTTTTTCTCAGGACTGGTACTGTATCATGAACCATAGGGAATGATACAGCTGTCATTGGAGCTCTGGCACCATAATGAAATTTACTTACAAATAAAAAGTCACCAACCAATAATGTTTTTTCAAGAGATGAAGTTGGAATAGTAAATGGCTGCATTACATACGTATGAACAATAGTAGCGGCAATTATTGCAAATAAAATTGAGCTCGTCCATTCACCAACTGCGGTTCTTGGTTTTAAACTTCGTTCTTTAATATATGTTACGTCTTGTGTGTAATTTATATAATAGATATAAAGACCACCAGTAATAATTCCTAAGAAGGTGTCTATATTGCTGTTTTTTCCGAAACTTCGTAATGTTTCCACCCAAATAACAGGAAACATTATTAAGTTTACTATCGGAACAAAAAGTAAGATGGTTAACCAAGGCGAGCGATTGATTATTTTCATTAAAACGATCGCATTATAAACAGGAATTAAAGCCTCCCAAGCCTTTCTGCCAGCTTTAATATAAAGTTTCCAGGTTCCTAAAAAGTGGATCACCTGAATGATGAGTATAAATAATAATAAGGTTGTAAATGCCATAATTGTTAATTTTCTAAGTCATTCCAATTTTGAAATGCGAAATTACTATTTGTTATTAATATCGAGTACATCTTTCATGGTGTAAACTCCTTTTCTATTCTGAAGCCATTCTGCTGCTAATATCGCACCAATTGCAAAACCTTCTCTACTACGAGATTCGTGTTTTAATGAAATAGTATCAATATTAGATTTATAATTAACGATATGTGTACCTTTTACATCATCGATCCGTTGGGCTTTGATACTGATTTTGTTTTCAGATTTGTCATTTAATATCCAATCTTTTTTATCTGAATTTTTAATAATTCCTTGAGCTAATGTAATCGCTGTACCGCTTGGAGCATCCTTTTTTTCTGTATGATGTATTTCTTCAATAGACACCTGATATTCTTTCCAAGGTTTCATTATTTTTGAAACATATTCATTAATACTAAAAAATAAGTTTACACCAACACTGAAGTTGGACGCATAGATGAAACTTCCGTTACGATTTTCACATAACTTTACCATTTCGTTATAATTATTTAACCAACCCGTAGTTCCTGAAACAATAGGAATATCATTCTCTAAACAAAGCTTGATGTTTTCTACAGCTGCTTCTGGGGTAGAGAATTCAATTGCAACATCAGCTTCTAAAATTTCTTTAGCACTAGAAGTTTCATTGGTTTTTAAAATGATGGAATGTCCTTTTTCTAAAGCTAATTCTTCAATGGTTTTACCCATTTTTCCGTATCCTAAAAGGGCTATTTTCATTTTATAATATACTTAAATGACATTCCGTAATTAGCTTTGGAGTTTATGGGATCAATATTAAAATTAGGCTCTAAAGTTAAGTCTTCGTTTACATTAAATTGTCGTAAATGCGCATCAACATTGGCATCAATAATATTTAAAATATAAAAAACACCTGTCACCAAAATACTAAGGTTTTTATCTCTGGTCGCATCTTTTTGAGCGTCGATTAATCTTTCATTTGAAACAATAGGAGTGCTTCCTTCACCCCAAAACTCATCATCTGTATAACCGGCTAACCTACTTTTATAAGCATCTCTAAAACGTTGATATTCCTCATCATTTTGAATATAAAAATAAATACCAACTCCCATTCCCGCATAAATAATAGGGATTTTCCAATATTTTTTATTGTAAGCTTGTCCTAAACCAGGAAGGACAGCCGAATAGAATGCAGCTGTAGCAGGTGCTAATGGATTATATGCTTCTTTAACGAGTATCGTTTCCTCAATTATTAATCCATTTTCTTTTTTAACAAAAAGAGAATCAGATTCTTGAGCAACGATAGAAGTTGCAAAAAAAATAAATAGGATGAAAAAAATGTTACTTTTCACTTTTGATGATATTCAAGATGCGAAGAAAGTCATTTTTATCCTTAAACGGAACTGTTAATTTTCCTTTCCCTCCACCTGAAGTATTAATAATAACTTTACTTTCTAATAATTCTGAAAGATCTTTTTTTGCCGAATTTAAATAGGAGGGAAGTGTCTTTTTTATATTCGATTTCTTTTTTTCTGAAGGAGATTTAACTTGTCTCACCAAGGCTTCGGTTTCCCTTACGGAAAGTCCTTCTGAAATAATTTTTTCGTAAATATCTAATTGATACCCAAAGTTGTCAAGATTGATTAATGCTCTTCCGTGACCCATACTAATAAAACCATCTCGCATCCCTGTTTGAATAATGGGGTCTAACTTTAAAAGCCGTAAATAATTAGCAATGGTAGATCTATTTTTTCCTACACGATCGCTTAGTTGTTCTTGAGTGACTTCAATTTCTTCAATAAGACGTTGGTAGGATAAAGCGATTTCTATAGGGTCTAAATCTTGTCGTTGAATGTTTTCAACCAAGGCCATCTCTAAAGATTCCTGGTCATTGGCAATTCTAATAAACGAAGGAATTCTTTCTAATCCAATTAATTTTGAAGCACGATATCTACGTTCTCCACTCACTAACTGAAATTTATTAAAACCTAACTTTCTAACGGTAATTGGCTGGATTACACCTAATTCTTTAATGGAGGAAGCTAATTCCCGAAGAGATTCTTCGTTAAAACTAGAACGTGGCTGAAAGGGATTCATTTCAATTGTATCCAATTCTAATTCAACAATACTTCCAACAACTTTATCTGCATTTTTATCTGTTGCAGATTTAATATCGTTAGCAGGATCATTCAGAAGTGCAGAAAGTCCACGCCCTAAAGCTTGTTTTTTTGTTGCTTTCGCCATTTATTATTTTTCGTTTTTCTCTATAAATTCTTGAGCCATACTTAAATAATTATTGGCTCCTTTACTTCCTGCATCATAACTAATAATACTTTCGCCGTGACTGGGTGCTTCCCCTAAACGCACATTACGCTGAATGATTGTTTTAAAAACCATTTTATCGAAGTGTTTTTTTACTTCTTCCACCACCTGATTAGAAAGACGAAGTCTAGAATCATACATCGTTAATAATAAACCTTCAATATCCAAATCTGGATTATGAATTTTCTGAATACTTTTCACAGTATTTAGCAGTTTTCCTAAACCTTCCAATGCAAAATATTCACATTGAATAGGGATAATCACAGAATCTGCAGCGGTCAACGCATTAATAGTTATCAATCCTAATGATGGAGCGCAATCAATAATAATATAATCGTATGCATCTAAAATTGGTTCTATAGCTTTTTTAAGCATATATTCCCTGTTTTCTTTATCGACTAATTCAATTTCAATGGCGACCAAATCTATATGCGACGGGATGATATCTACATTAGGAGATTTGGTAGTAACGATAACATCTTTAGCTTTCGCTGCATGTTCCAAAAGGCGATAAGTACCCTTTTCTACACTATCTACGTCAATCCCTAACCCAGATGAAGCATTCGCCTGAGGGTCTGCATCTATCAATAAAATTTTCTTTTCTAAAACACCTAAAGAAGCAGCAAGATTAACAGCAGTCGTTGTTTTTCCTACACCTCCTTTTTGATTAGCAATCGCGATTATTTTTCCCATAAATTTGAAGCAATATTATGAGTTAAAAATACAATTATTTATGCGTTTTAAAAGGGAATTTTGTTAACAGGAAGTGAACAATTTACTTTAGGTGTAAATGAAGCCTTTAGTCTGTTATATCATAAAATAAGATTAATTGTCATCGGTGCTACTCCCTAATGTCATTAGGTAATTAGTCATTAGGCAATTGTTATTAGATTTTAGGTAATCTATTAAATAGTCATTTGAAGGACCTTTTCCATTGTTAATAGCATTCGCTAATTCATCACTCATCCCTTCTCTAACAGCACATTTTCCTATTTTTTCTTGAAATTCTTGACTATTCATTTCATCAAAAGAAGAATATAGCTTTTTTGATTTTTCTTCAGAAACAGAATTAATATATTCTTCAATTTTCTTTATTGCCTCATCTTGACTTTTTTCAGCCATGATATAAATGAACTCAACAGCTTTTGGATCTAATGTATTTATAACTTTGTTAATACAATTGCAGAATTCAAAGCCATAATTCTCAATAGTTATTTTTTCTTGCGTTGATAATTGTGCAAATGAAAATAATGGAAGTAATAAAATAATTAATAGTACTTTCTTCATGGTTGCAATTTTGATTATTTATTTTTTTTAGAACGAATCATAGCTTCCAGCATATCCCACATTTCTTCGGGCACAGCTTCTAGTAAGTTCATTTGCCCTGCACCTTTAAGCCACTCACCACCATCAATAGTAATTACTTCGCCATTTACATAAGCTGAAAAATCGGATACCATATAAGCTGCTAAATTTGCCAATTCTTGATGTTCCCCAACTCTTTTTAAGGGTACTTTTTTAGCAAGATCAAACTTTTCTTTTAAATCTCCAGGAAGTAATCTGTCCCAAGCGCCTTTGGTTGGGAATGGTCCTGGTGCAATGGCGTTAAATCGCATTCCGTATTTAGCCCATTCTACTGCAAGGGATCTTGTTAAGGCTAAAACTCCAGCTTTTGCAGTAGCACTTGGCACTACATACGCTGAGCCTGTCCAGGCATAAGTCGTTACAATATTTAGAACAACTTTATCTGTTTCTTTTTGTTCTATCCAATGTTTTCCAAAGGCTAGGGTACAGTTTTTGGTGCCTTTTAAAACAATATCAATAATGGTATCGAAAGCATTTGCTGAAAGACGCTCGGTTGGTGAAATAAAATTTCCTGCCGCATTGTTTAGTAATACATCTACTTTTCCAAAAGCATCAACTGAAGCTTTTAACATTGCCTCCACTTGATCATAATGACGTACATCACATTGTACAGGAAGCACTTTTCCACCAGTTTGTTCTTCTAATTCCGTTTTAACGTTTTGAAGTTTTTCTATATTTCTAGAAGTGATGACCACATTGGCTCCTAACTCTAAAAAGTATGTAGTCATAGCTTTCCCTAGTCCGCTACCACCACCAGTTACTACTATTGTTTTTCCTTTTAGCGCATCATCTTTGAGCATTTTTCCTTTATAATTCATATTTTTTATTTTGTAACAAAACAGTTAGTAACAGTATTGTTACTAGTTGTTTTTGTATGCTATACAATTTTTTCTTATAATTATTTAATCAGCAACCGATTCAATTAAAATTTGAAGTAAATCAATCGCAGCATCACTAATACGAGTTCCTGGTCCATAAACAGCAACGGCACCAGCATCGAACAAAAACTGATAATCTTGATGAGGAATAACTCCTCCAACAATCACCATTATATCCTCACGACCATACTTTTTTAGTTCCTCAATTACTTTTGGAACCAGCGTTTTATGTCCTGCAGCTAAAGAAGAAACCCCAATAATATGCACATCGTTTTCTACGGCTTGTTTGGTCGTTTCTTCGGGAGTTTGAAACAATGGGCCAATATCCACATCAAAACCAACATCGGCATAACCCGTAGCCACCACTTTAGCACCGCGATCGTGACCGTCTTGTCCCATTTTGGCAATCATAATACGAGGCCTTCGTCCTTCTAATTCTGCGAATTTATTAGCAAGTTCTCTTGCTTTTTTAAAGGATGGGTCTTTCTTAATTTCTTTACTATACACGCCACTAAACGATTTAATTTGTGCTTTATGTCTTCCGAATACTTCTTCTAAAGCATCACTAATTTCTCCTAATGTTGCTCTTTCTCGAGCTGCTTCAATGGCTAAAGCTAATAAATTTTCTTTACCTGTTTTAGCGCTTTCGGTTAAATTTAATAAAGTCTTTGCAACTTTTTGTGAATCTCGTTTAGATTTAATTTGCTCTAAACGTTCCATTTGGGATAAACGAACTTTCTGATTGTCTACATCAAGAATTTGCAAAGGATCTTCTTTTTCGAGTCTATATTTATTCACTCCTACGATTGTATCTTGTCCAGAATCAATTCGAGCTTGCTTTCTTGCGGCTGCTTCTTCAATCCTAAGTTTCGGAATTCCCGTTTCAATCGCTTTGGTCATTCCTCCTAATTCTTCAACTTCTTGAATTAATTCCCAAGCTTTGTTAGCAATTTCTTCGGTACGTTTTTCTACAAAATGACTACCCGCCCAAGGATCTACAGTTTTGGTAATATTTGTTTCTTTTTGAAGATAAATCTGTGTGTTTCTCGCAATTCTTGCAGAAAAATCTGTAGGTAATGCGATGGCTTCATCTAAAGCATTGGTGTGTAAAGATTGTGTTCCACCCAGAGCTGCTGCGGTTGCCTCTATACAAGTTCTAGCCACGTTATTAAAGGGATCTTGCTCCGTAAGACTCCATCCGCTGGTTTGACAGTGTGTTCGTAACGCTAAAGATTTTTGATTCTTTGGATTGAATTGTTTTACCATTTTTGCCCATAGCATTCTCGCTGCTCTTAATTTGGCAATTTCTGTGAAGTGATCCATTCCTATAGCCCAAAAGAAAGACAATCTAGGAGCGAATGAATCGATATCCATACCCGCTTTAATTCCTGTTCTAATATATTCTAATCCATCTGCTAAGGTATAAGCAAGCTCTATTTCGCAAGTGGCACCTGCTTCTTGCATATGATAACCAGAAATGGAAATAGAATTAAACTTCTTCATTTTTGTTGAAGTAAATTCAAAAATATCACTAATGATTTTCATCGAAGGAGTAGGAGGGTAGATATACGTATTTCTAACCATAAACTCTTTTAAAATATCATTTTGAATAGTGCCCGAAAGTGCTTCTGGGGATATTCCTTGTTCTTCAGCAGCAACAATATAAAACGCTAAAATGGGCAAAACTGCACCATTCATAGTCATTGAAACACTCATTTTATCCAATGGAATCTGATCGAATAAAATTTTCATATCCTCAACGCTATCAATCGCAACTCCTGCCTTTCCAACATCACCTTCTACACGTTTGTGATCGCTGTCATAACCACGATGGGTTGCTAAATCAAATGCTACCGAAAGTCCTTTTTGTCCCGCAGCTAGATTTCTTCTGTAGAAAGCGTTACTTTCTTCAGCTGTCGAAAAACCAGCATATTGTCTAATGGTCCAAGGCCTACGGACGTACATCGTAGAATAGGGACCACGTAAATAGGGAGGGATTCCTGCAACAAAATTTTCGTGAGGAAAAGACTTTGATTCTGTTTCAGATTTTTCAGATGAAAAACTGAGGTGTTGAAGATTTTTTCTAGCCATTTTACTGGTTGGTTTTAGGAATATCTAAATCTAATAAACGTTGATAATAAGTGTCTAGAGCTATAAACATTAGAAAACTTGGATCTGTTTCTGCATCACCTGAAGCTACACGATAATTCTCTGCCATAACATCTGGGCTTAAATAATCGACTTTAATAAGTTCTAAAATTTTGTTTTTCATATCTTCATTCTTGAAGTTATTAATTAAACACTTTACAAACTCATTATTATAATTTAGGTTGCTTTTGCCTTTTCTTTTAATAAATAAATCCTGTTGTTTTACTAATTCATTAAATACTTTTAGGGTATGAGGAGAAGCTATCTCATTATAAAAAACATTACCCTTAGCTCCTCTATAAATATATTGTTCATAGGAGTACAAGAAAACTAAATAATCCTTTTCTTGAAATTCCTTTAGATAATATCTACTAATATCCTCCTTAAAAGCATACAAAGCTTCGTTCATTATTTTTGAGTCAATATTTTGGCAATCAATTACTTGTTGCTCATTTTGATATTTATAGGGAAATGGTTCCGAACAACTTATTAGGGTTGCAATAGTAATTATTAGAAAAAATACTTTTTTCATTTAGCTTTATCTTATTCTTGGTTAATTCTTTCTTGATCTTTCTTTTCTGAAAGCCTTCTTTCGATAATTGGCTCAATCAGTGTTTTCCTTTGGTTTGTTTTTACAAATGGATATAACTCTAATTCCTCTTTCATTTTATCATTCGGGTTGGCATGTACATTGGTTCCTAGTAATTCGAGCTTATTGGTATCGAATAAATCTTGTTCTTTTTGAGCACTTTCCTTTAATTTTCTTTGAATAGTCCCTTCTTTTAACTGCTTTAGGAAGCCTCCATTTTCTTCTATATTTTTAAAGAGTTGTAATGCTTTTTCTGAAAGCTGATTGCTAAGAGATTCAATATAATAAGATCCTTCTGAAGGGTTATCTGAAGCCTTAAAATAACTTTCTTCCTTTAAAATTAGTAATTGATTACGAGCAATACGTTCCCCAAATTCATTGCTTTTATGATAAATAGAATCATAAGCTAAAGTACAAACTGAATCAGCTCCTCCAAGAACAGCACTCATATTTTCGGTGGTAGTTCTCAGTAAGTTTACATTATAATCGTACAATGTTTTATTTCTTTTTGTAGGTGTAGTAATGATGTGACAATCTGTAGAAACTCCGTATTCTTTTGCAAGTATTGCATAAAGTTTTCTAAGGGATCTGATTTTTGCTATTTCGAAGAAATAGTTGGTGCCTATTGAAAGTTTGAAGGTGATATTTATTTGTTGAGATTCCTCGTCGCTTTGCTCTGTCGGAATGACATTCTTAAAATGATTTAGATATTCATTAGCGTTAGCAAGACAATAGGCGAGTTGTTGCACCATAGTTGCTCCAGCATTTTGATATATTGTTCCGTCTATACTAAGAATATTTTTAGAATTAGTTTTCTTAATTATAGTTGAAAGAATTTCGTGGTCCTGTTTTAAATTATGAAACCAGTTTC
>Ga0164313_10002614_pt1 | contig 16103 bp, 11 predicted proteins | sample GuaBasSedimGuay4_FD_113735 | JGI IMG/M metagenome (GOLD analysis project Ga0164313, IMG submission 113735) | Subseafloor sediment microbial communities from Guaymas Basin, Gulf of California, Mexico - Guay4, Core 4569-4, 0-3 cm | ecosystem: Environmental > Aquatic > Marine > Hydrothermal vents... | reverse complement strand
CTAGGAGCCTGTCGGGTTTGACCGATCGTAGCGAGGGAAAGTCGATTTGAGTCAGATTTTTCGGTCTTTTAAGGAGAATAGCACCGCTATTTGACGCAAAAGAGCGGGAAATCTGGCCAAACTCGGGTTTTCCGCAGTAGATCATGTTAAATCCGACAGGCTCCTAAGGTTCCATCACTCTTCGCAGGGCCCTGGCAATCCTGCCGGGGCCTGGAAAGTAATCCCACTCCTGGGCGTGCGGGTATGGCGTATCCCATCCTGTTACCCGTTTGATGGGTGACTCCAGGTAATGGAAACAATGTTCCAGTACCACGGCCATCAATTCGCCACCAAATCCACTGGTCCTGGTGGCTTCATGAACAATTACACAACGACCGGTCTTCTTTACCGAAGCCTCGATGGTTTCTTCATCAAGTGGTAGCAAAGTCCGCAGGTCAATGATCTCGGCATCAATACCGCTTTCCTCTACCGCTGTTGCCGCGACATGCACCATGGTGCCGTAAGCCAGTACCGTGACGTCCTCACCTGTCCTGGTAATTGCTGCTTTAGCCAGTGGCACAGTGTAATGGCCTTCCGGCACCTCGCTGGCATCGTGGTCGGACCATGGAGTGCCTGGCCGGTCGTGGTAACCGTTAAATGGACCTTTATAAAGACGTTTTGGCTCCAGAAAAATGACCGGATCGTCATCTTCGATGGCGGCGATCAGTAAACCCTTGGCATCATAGGGGTTGGAAGGGATAACCGTTTTAAGTCCCGCGACATGGGTAAACAGGGCTTCCGGACTCTGGCTGTGTGTTTGCCCGCCAAAAATACCGCCACCGCAAGGTGCCCTGACGGTGATGGGGGAATTAAACTCCCCCGATGAACGATAACGCAGTCGGGCTGCCTCAGAGGCGATCTGGTCATAGGCGGGCAGCATATAGTCGGCAAACTGTATTTCCGGCACCGGTCGTAAACCATAGGCCCCCATGCCAACCGCGGCGCCGATAATACCCAGTTCGGAGATCGGGGTGTCGAACACACGGGACTTGCCATACTTCTCCTGCAACCCCTGAGTGGCCCGGAATACACCACCGAAATAACCCACGTCTTCACCAAATACCACGACGTTATCATCTTCGGCCATTTTTACATCCAGTGCATCGCGTATGGCCTGGATCATATTCATTCTGGCCATCTCTACAGACCTGCCTGCTTGCGTTGTCTTTGTAGATGTGCGGGCATTTCCTTGTAGACATGGTCAAACATTTTATCGACGCCAGGCACAGGGCCTTTGCCCAGTGTGCCATGGGTCTCAGCTTCTTTGGCGGCTGCCCTGACTTCGTTTCTCAATTCATCTGTCATAGCGGTGTGACGTTTTTCATCCCAGATCCCTTTGTTGATCAGGTGGGTTTTGAGCCTCTCAATCGGATCACCCAATGGCCAGGCCTTGAATTCGTCCCTCGGGCGGTACTTGGAAGGGTCGTCCGAGGTGGAGTGAGCGGCGGCACGATAGGTTACCCATTCAATTAAAGTCGGACCGAGGTTGCGTCGGGCACGTTCAATGGCCCAGTTGGAGGCAGCATATACTGCAAGAAAGTCATTTCCATCCACGCGCAGGGAAGGGATGTTATAACCATGGCCCCTACAGGCAAAATTGGCTGCCTGGCCACCTGCCATACCCTGGAATGAAGAGATGGCCCATTGGTTGTTGACCACGTTTAAAACCACTGGCGGCTTGTACACTGAAGCGAACACCAGGGCCGCATGGAAGTCATTTTCAGCGGTGGACCCATCACCGATCCAAGCGGACGCGATACGGGTATCACCCTTGATGGCCGAGGCCATAGCCCAACCGACGGCCTGCATAAACTGGGTACCCAGATTTCCTGAGATTGAGAAAAAACCATAGTCCCGCTCGGAATAGAAAAAGGGCAGGGAGCGACCGCCCAGCTTGTCTTTGGCATTGCTGTATATCTGGCAGATCATATCCACGATGGGGAAATCCTGCGCGATCAGCAAACCCTGCTGGCGGTAGGTGGGGAAACACATATCACCTTTTTCCAATGCCATTCGCTGTGCGCAGGCAATGGCTTCCTCACCCCTGCATTGAACGTAAATGGAAGTTTTCCCCTGGCGTTGTGCCATCAGCATACGTTCATCGAATACACGCGTCTTTTCCATAACACGCAAGCCTTTCAACAGGAATTCGTCATTAAGGTCCATTGCCCAGGGACCGACAGCCTCACCTTTGCCATCCAGAACACTGATCAAATCGAAGGCAAGATCCTTGATGCTGTCAGGCGCACAATCGACCTCGGGACGTCTGGTTGAGCCTGCGGGGGGCACATTGACATAGCTGAAGTCGGGTTGATCTCCCGGGCGAGAGATAGGCTCGGGCACCTGCAGGCTCAGAGGGTTGGATTCGGTCATTACAGTTTTCTCCGGTTCTTTTCTTATCTGGTCACTGTAAAATTCTAAAACGATCGGGATCGGAATTGATACGCCAGAGCGTATACTAACGTTTATTCGATTTGAATATTGTGACCGGCAAGCATTGGTGAGAATGAATATGAATCTGAACAAAGTCAAGAACCTGATAGAGGAACGGCAAATAGCCACTATTGATCTCAAATACGCCGACCTGGTCGGTAACTGGTACCACATTACATTTCCGGCCAGAAGACTGGATCATGTACTTAAACACGGTATTCCGTTCGACGGTTCCAGCATTCCAGGCATGAAGTCGGTGGAATCCGGGGACATGGTGCTGCTGCCTGATCCTTCAACAGCGATTCTCGATCCCTTTGCACAGATCCAAACCCTGAGGATGTTAAGTTATATCTGTGATGCCGACACCAGGGCGGGGGTGAATAAGGACCCACGAACTGTCGCCACTCGTGCCCAGGAGTACATGCTTGCCAGTGGCATAGCGGACACCTCCCTGTGGGTGCCGGAATTTGAATTCTACCTGTTTAATGAGGCGGTCATCAATAACGGTAAATACAGCGCTGGTTATAAATTCACCTCGGCGGAGAACAAGGATGACTTACCTGGTGGCTACCTGGATTCAGATGGAACAGCAGTTGCCCACCGCAAGGGTTATCACATAGATACACCATTTGATAAATATGCGCAGGTGCGTGAAGAAATGGTCCGCTTAATCGAAGCTGTCGGTTGCCCGATTCGTTATCACCATCACGAAGTTGGACTTTCAGGTCAACAGGAGATCGAAACCGAGTTGATTCCTTTCGAAATTATCACCGACAAGATGATGTATGTGAAAGACATCATTCATAATTGTGCCTTGAAAAACGGCCTGACAGCGACATTTATGCCCAAACCACTGTACGATGAACCGGGTAACGGCATGCATTTTCATATCCAGTTACTCAAACAGGGCAAAAACATATTCTACGAAAAAGGTGGTTACGCAGATCTTTCAGAGCAGGCCTTGTGTTTTATCGGTGGAATCCTGAAACATGGTCGTGCATTGACTGCTTTTACCAACCCGAGTACCAACTCCTATAAACGTCTGCTGCCTGGCTTCGAAGCGCCGGTGAAACTCTTTTTTGGTGTGGCCAATCGCAGTGCAGCCATACGGATTCCAAAATACGCTACCTCTGAAAGTGCGAAGCGAATCGAATTCCGCACGGGCGATGGTACCTGCAATTATTACCTGGCGATGAGTGCATTATTGATGGCAGGGTTGGATGGCATAAAAAACAGGATTCTTCCAAGCGAGCAGCATGGTTTCGGTCCATATGATGACAACATATTTGACTGGAGTGAGGACAAACAGGCAGAACTGACTTCGATCCCGGCATCATTGGAGGAAGCACTGGAAGCGCTTGATCAAGATCACGAGTTTTTATTGGAAGGTGGCGTGTTCAGCACTGAATTGATAAAGAGCTGGACCGAGGAAAAAATGAAGGAAGTGATTGCCGTGCGTAATCGGCCGCACCCGTTTGAGATGAACCTGTACTACAATCTCTAACAAATACAATCAACGGAAACACTATGAGCAAGACAATGTACGAAAAGATCTGGGACTCTCACCTGGTTCACCATGAGCCCGGGCAGGCCCCACTTATCTACGTAGACCGGCATTTAATGCATGAAGTGACCAGTCCGCAGGCCTTTGAAGGTCTCAAACTGGAAGGTCGCAAGGTGCGCAATCCCCACAGTATCCTCGCGACACTGGATCATTGTGTTCCCACTAAAAATCGCAATCTGCCAATAGCTGACCCGGTTGCAAGAAAACAGGTCGATACCATGATCGAAAACTGCAAGGTTCATGGTCTGAATTTGTATGACATGGATAGCCCCAATAATGGCGTTATCCATATCGTTGTGCCCGAGCACGGATTTGTACACCCGGGTATGGTGACGGTGTGTGGTGACAGCCATACCGCCACCCACGGTGCATTTGGTGCACTCGCTTTTGGCATTGGTACATCCGAGGTTGAACACGTGATGGTGACCCAGACCTTGCCACAGGAAAAATCAAAGTCACTGCTGGTGAAAGTCGAGGGCGAGCTATCGGAGTTTTGTACGGCGAAGGACATTGCCCTGGCCATTATCGGCGAAATCGGTACGGCGGGTGGCAATGGCCACGTGATTGAATTTGCCGGAGAAGCGGTGCGTGCATTGTCGATGGAAGGACGTATGACACTGTGCAACATGGCCATTGAAGCCGGTGCCAGGGCAGGCCTGGTAGCACCGGATCAAAAGACCTATGACTATCTCGAAGCTAAGGAATTTGCTCCCAGGGGAGATGACTGGGAACTGGCACTGAATTACTGGAAGAGCCTGCCATCTGATGATGATGCGCGATTTGATACCAGCGTGGTTCTGCAAGCGGCGGATATTGCCCCGCAGGTATCCTGGGGAACATCTCCTGAACAGGTTGCCCCTGTCACCAGCGCGGTACCTGACCCCGCCAGTTTCGCGGATGGCAACAAGGCATCGGCCTGTGAAAGTGCACTGAGCTATATGGGACTGGAAGCAGGTACGCCCATTACCGATATCGCGATTGATTATGCTTTCATTGGTTCGTGCACCAATGGCCGGATAGAAGATTTTCGCTCCGCCGCAAAGCTTGTCGAGGGAACCAAAGTCGCGGAGCGGGTCACCGCCATCGCGGTACCGGGTTCGTATCATGTTAAGAAGCAGGCGGAAAAAGAAGGTCTGGACAAGATCTTTATTGATGCGGGCTGGGAATGGCGTGACCCGGGTTGTTCAATGTGCCTGGCTATGAATGATGACCAACTCCAGGTTGGCCAGCGTTGTGCCTCCACCTCGAACCGGAATTTCGAAGGACGCCAGGGCAAGGGTGGCAGAACCCACCTGGTTTCCCCCGCCATGGCCGCCGCTGCCGCCTCCGCAGGTCATTTTGTAGATATCAGCAATTGAGCCTGCAACCCAACAGATTTATGGATTGAAAAAGACTATGGAAGCTTACAAGAATCACCAAAGTATCGCGGCATTGATGAATCGCAATAATGTGGATACCGACCAGATTGTACCCAAGCAGTTCTTGAAAAAAGTGGAACGCACCGGTTTCGGCGCTCACTTGTTTCACGACTGGCGTTTTAATGCCGATGGAAGCGATAACCCTGAGTTTGAACTGAACAAGCCCGCCTTTAAAGGTGCCAGGATACTGGTCACCGGCGACAATTTCGGTTGTGGCTCCTCACGTGAACATGCGCCCTGGGCAATTGCTGATTATGGCTTTAACACCATTATTTCTACCAGCTTCGCAGACATTTTTTACAATAACTGTTTTAAAAACAGCATCCTGCCTCTGGTCGTTGACGCAACCAAACTGCAGGCATTGATGGATGAGATCACCGCAGATGAAGGCGCACAGTTCGTCGTTGACCTGGAAAACCAGAAGGTTTCAACACCTGCGGGAAATGACTTTGGCTTTGAAGTCGAAGCCTTCCGCAAACACAATATGATGGCCGGTCTGGATGATATTGGCCTGTCACTCAAGCATGTGGACAAGATATCTGCATACGAGGAAAAACAGAAACAGTATTATCCCTGGTTGTGGAAGCAGGCCTGAAGAACAAAACTGAAGAAGTCATGAGCACAAAAACCCGACATATCGAACTAATGGATGTCACCCTTCGGGATGGTGAGCAGACCCAGGGGGTCTCTTTTTCACCCGCCGAGAAGGTGCATATCGCAAAAGCATTGTTGCGACTATTAAAGGTTGACCGTATCGAGGTAGCTTCAGCGCGGGTCTCTAAAGGCGAAAAGGAAGCCGTTACCAGCATCAACCGTTGGGCCCGCAAGCACGATCTGGGTGACCGTATCGAGGTTTTGGGCTTTGTAGATCACAAAAAAAGTGTTGACTGGATTTTGCAGACCGAAGGCCGGGTCATCAACCTGTTGACCAAGGGCAGTGAAAAACACTGTCGCGAGCAGCTTGGAAAGACGCTTGAAACTCATGTCGCTGAAATCCTGAAGACAGTCGCTTATGCACAGGACAATGGTCTGCTGGTCAATGTTTACCTGGAAGACTGGTCAAACGGTTATCGTGATAGTCGCGATTACGTTTATGCCCTGATGGGTCACTTGAAGGATTGTGGCATCAGGCATTTCATGTTGCCCGATACCCTGGGTGTCATGTCACCTGAAGAGGTATTTGAGAGCTTAAGTGACATGTGTGAACGTTACCCTGACCAGCACTTCGACTTTCACCCCCACAATGATTATGGCCTGGCCACCGCCAACGTGATGGCCGCCGTGAATGCCGGTGTTAGTTCGGTTCACTGCACCATCAACTGCCTCGGGGAAAGGGCAGGTAATGCCGCCGTGGCGGAGGTCAGCGTGGTCTTGCGTGACAAACTGGGTATGGATCTGTCCATCGATGAAAGCTACCTGGTGCATTTGAGCGGCATGGTCGAAAGGTTTTCCGGAAAACGTGTACCAGCCAACTCCCCGGTCGTGGGTGCGGATGCCTTCACCCAAACCGCTGGAATACACGCTGACGGCGATCAGAAAGGCGGACTTTACGAAACCCGACTCAGCCCCGAAAGATTTGCCCGTACACGTAGCTATGCACTGGGCAAAATGTCCGGCAAGGCATCCCTGTCAAAAAACCTCGAAGCCCTGGGTCTGAATCTGTCCGAGGAGAAGCAGAAAAAAATCCTCGCCAGGGTTGTGAAACTGGGTGATCTGAAGAAGCAGATCACCATCCAGGACCTGCCATTTATTATTGCCGAGGTGTTGGAAAGCAAAAACTACCATCACATCAGCCTTCTAAACTGCTCTGTCACCTCAGGTTTGGATCTTGAATCAACTGTCAGTATCCGGGTGGATGTGAATGGTGAGATTCACCAGGCTTCCGGGTCCGGTAACGGTGGCTACGATGCATTCATGTTTGCTATCAAGAAGGTCATGGCCCTAATGGATTACCAGTTACCTGGATTAGTGGATTATGAAGTGCATATCCCCAAGGGTGGTCATACCGATGCTTTGACTGAATGTATCATTACCTGGGACTGTGGCGGTCAGAACCTCAAAACCCGCGGCGTGCATTCCAACCAGGTGTTTGCAGCCATACTGGCGACCCTGCGTCTCATCAATATGCAGTTACATGAGCGTGAGACCAGTGAGAGTGTCCTCTCCCAGTTGGGAACGTTTAACGGAACTGCCTAGCTGTGAACTCCAGCCAGTCTCTCTATTAAACTGCTTTTGGCATTGCCCTGAGGGCCTCGACAACCTTATCGCCAAACTCATCGGTGTTGATCATCTTCACACCGCTGCCGGGTTTGGATAAATCCGGTGTTGAATATCCGTCGGCGAACACACTTTGCATCGCATCCCATACATTTTTGGACTCGGCTGGCATATCAAAACTGTCTTCCAGCATCATGGCCACCGAGCCGATCATGGAGTAGGGATTGGCGATATTCTTGCCGGCGATATCGGGTGCAGAACCATGTGATGGCTCGTAATAGCTTTTGTCAGGGCCTTTACAGGCTGATGGCATAAGGCCCAAAGAACCGAGGATGCCGCCACCCTGGTCACTGAGGATATCGCCAAACATGTTCTCCATCACCATCACATCAAACTGACAGGGGTTGAGACACAACAGGGTCGCCGCAGCATCCACCAGCTGGTTCCTGACTTCAACTTCGGGGTACTCGGTGGCCACTTCTTCCATCACCTCGTTCCACAGGACACTGGATTTCAGCACATTGCTTTTATGGATATTGTGCAGCACCTTTTTACGACGCATGGCCAACTGAAATGCCTCATGCATGATGCGACGTATCTGCTCTTCGTCATATTCAAGGGTTTCTTTCACATAACGCAGGCCTTGTTCATTGACACCCACTTCCTTCTCACCAAAATACAGACCACCAACCAACTCGCGTACCATGATTATATCGATACCATCACCAATTATTTCAGGTTTCAATGGCGAGAAATGACTCAGTGCCTTGGGCAGGAACACAGGGCGGAAATTGGCGAAAGTATTGTAGCGCGCACGCAGTGGTAGCAAGGCGCCCCGTTCCGGAAGCATGTCCAGCGGAATCTTCTGAGACTCCTCATGACTCAAACCAATCGGTCCCTTGATGATGGCATCGGCTTCATCACAGATGGCCTTGGTTTCATCCGGAAAAGGGTGACCGCATTTGAAATACGCACTGGCCCCAAAGTCGGCATGGATTAACTCAAAACTAATGTCGTTTCGCTGCTCGATCAGTTCCAGGACTTTGATAGCCTCCTGCATGATCTCCGGGCCGATGCCGTCACCGGCCAACAAAGCGATTTTGTAATTTCTCATTCAAATAGTCTCTATGATTCTTCAGGATTCTTTATCCATAAACGGGTACGGGAATGCTTCGGGTGCATCAAATGTTTCCTTGATGGTGCGTGGGGAGGCCCAGCGCAGCAGGTTCAGGTATGAACCAGCTTTATCATTGGTGCCGGACGCACGGGCACCGCCAAATGGTTGTTGCCCAACCACCGCGCCGGTGGGTTTATCGTTGACATAAAAGTTGCCTGCAGAGTTTTCCAGCTTGCTGAGCGCCAGGCTCACTGCAGTGCGCTCGGTGGCAAAGATGGCACCGGTTAATGCGTAGATCGAAGTCTCATCGCATAGTTCCAGTGTCTCCTCATACTTATCGTCATCATAGATATACAGGGTCATGACCGGACCAAATATTTCCTCTTCCATGGTGCGGTAGTCTGGATTGTCAGCCAGGATTACCGTCGGTTCTATGAAGTAACCGAGGCTGTCGTCATAACCACCACCAATGATGACCGTGGCTTCGTCGGAATTCCTGGTGTAATCGATGAATTCAGTGATGGTATCGAATGCTGATTTATCGATCACCGCATTGAAGAAATTGCCAAAATCTGAAACATGACCCATCTTGATTTTGGCCATTTCTGTTTCCAGCCCTTTATGAATCTGCGGCCACAGCGATTTCGGGATATACCCGCGTGAAGCCGCCGAGCATTTCTGCCCCTGGAATTCGAAAGCACCGCGGATAATTGCGGTTACAACTTTCTTCACGTTGGCGCTTGAGTGGACAAAAACAAAATCCTTGCCGCCGGTTTCGCCCACAATTCGCGGATATGATTTGTATTTGGCGATATTGTTGCCCACGGTTTTCCACATCTGGTGAAACACAGCGGTTGAACCCGTGAAGTGGATGCCACCCAGGTCCCGATGATCGAGGCAGATTTTACCTACCATGGATCCGCGTCCGGGGATGTAGTTGATCACACCGTCCGGTAAACCAGCCTCCTTAAGAATCTGCATGAACAGGTACGGGGTATAGACACTGGACGAGGCGGGCTTGAGCAGAACAGTATTACCCATGATAGCCGGCGCCGTTGCCAGGTTGCCGGCAATGGCGGTGAAGTTAAAAGGGGCCACCGCAAACACAAAACCCTCGAGAGGTCTTTGCTGCACGGAATTCCAGATACCTTTCGGGGAATAGAGTGGCTGGTCACTATAAACCTGCTGTGCAAAATAGACATTGAAGCGTAGAAAATCGATTAACTCGCAGGCGGCATCAATCTCGGCCTGGTAGGCACTCTTGCTTGTAGAAAGCATGCTCAGTGCGTTCATCACGAAACGATATTTCCCGGAGAGAAGATCGGCCGCTTTCAGAAAGATAGCTGCGCGTTCCTCCCAGCGTAATGCCGCCCATGCCGGTTTGGCCGCCATGGCAGCTTCGATAGCCTGTTCTATTTCTCTTTCACCAGCCTGGTGATACTTGGCGAGCACGTGTTGATGATCGTGTGGCATGACGACCTTGCCCAGATTACCGGTACGGACTTCCTTGCCGCCAATGATCAGGGGTATTTCAATCTCTTTGCCGACGATATCATCCAACGCAGCCTTCAGTTTTGCACGCTCCGTTGATCCGGGAGCGAACTCGTAGACGGGTTCGTTGAATGGCATCGGTACTTTAAAAATTGCATTGTTTAGCAGGTTCATGAAGATTACCTTTTTCGTTGTTTATGGTATCAGCGCCCGTTTCCTCGGGTATCAGCATATTTTACTGTGGTCTGCGAATTACCCGTTGAGATGGTCAGTTTCAATCTTGAGTTTCCAGACCTGCGGACCGGTTTTGTGCACGGATTCACCGTTCACATCCACCGCCACGGTCACGGGCATATCCTTCACCTCAAATTCGTAGATTGCCTCCATTCCGATTTCGGGGAAGCCCAGTACTTTGGAAGACTTGATGGCCTGGGCCACCAGGTAGGCGGCACCACCGACAGCCATCAGATAAACGGCTTTGTTATCACGGATTGCGTCGATCGCGAGCGGTCCGCGCTCAGCTTTGCCGATCATTCCCATCAGGCCGGTTTCTTCCAGCATGGTTCGGGTAAATTTGTCCATGCGGGTGGCCGTGGTGGGCCCAGCGGGTCCGACGACTTCATCACGCACCGGATCAACGGGTCCGACGTAATAGATGAAACGTCCAGTAAGATCTACCGGTAGTTCTTCACCGGCAGCGAGCATATCCACCATCTTCTTGTGAGCAGCATCGCGTCCAGTCAGCATTTTGCCGTTCAGCAACAGTGTTTCACCGGTTTTCCATTGGCTGATTTCCTCCCGCGTCACCGTGTCGAGGTTAACCTGTCTGACATTTCCGCCGGTTTCACGGGTGACTTCTGGCCAGTCATCCAGGCTCGGAGCTTCGAGACGGGCAGGGCCGCTACCGTCGAGGGTGAAATGCGTATGCCGGGTCGCTGCGCAATTGGGAATAATTGCAACGGCTTTGTTGGCTGCGTGGGTCGGGAAGTCCTTGACCTTCACGTCAAGTACCGTGGTCAGTCCACCCAATCCCTGGGCACCGATGCCCAGAGCGTTGATCTTGTCAAATAGCTCCAGTCGTAATTCTTCGGAGCGTGTCGTGGCACCTTTTTCTCTCAATTCATGGATGTCGATGGATTCCAGCAGTGCTTCCTTGGCCATAATCATGGCTTTTTCAGCGGTACCGCCGATGCCAATACCCAGCATACCGGGTGGACACCAGCCTGCGCCCATGGTTGGCACCATTTTCAACACCCAGTCGACCAGTGAATCTGACGGGTTGAGCATCGCAAATTTGGTTTTTGCTTCAGAGCCACCACCCTTGGCAGCCACGTGCACTTCCAGCTTGTCACCCGGCACGAGCTGGTAGTGAATCACACAGGGGGTATTGTCGCCGGTGTTCTTGCGGGTGCCGTCCGGGTCCTCCAGGATTGAGGCGCGTAGCTTGTTATCCGGATCCATATATGCCCGTCGAACACCTTCATTGACCATCTCGGTGACACTCATATCACCCTGCCACTGGACATCCATACCCACGTTCAGAAAGGCCGTCACAATACCGGTATCCTGGCAAATGGGACGATGGCCCTCAGCACACATTCGGGAGTTGATCAAAATTTGCGCCATGGCATCCTTGGCTGCCGGGTTGGCTTCCCGTTCATAGGCGTCATTCAGCGCCTGGATGAAGTCGAGCGGGTGGTAATAGGATATGAACTGAAGCGCATCAGCTACGCTCTCAATCAGGTCTTTCTGACGGATGACTGTTGCCATGGTGAAAACTCCCCTGGTTATAGTTGAACTCGAATGAGGTGTCACATTGACGTCTGTAATGCAGGTCAATTTTACACCATGTCATTTCAAAGAACCCGTTTTGATTAACGCTGTGACGCTCAACTGACCTATCCTGTAAAATATATCTGCGAGACAGCTTATAACGTGAGGAAATGGTTGAAATGAATACGGTGATTGACAAGACCATCACACCGCAACGAAAAGCAGCGAGTGAGGGCAATTTTTACCCGGACCGCACCACGGGTATCGGCCCGGGTATGAATGAGCGTATTCAACGACTGCGAAAGGCGAGTGTTGAGCTTCAGCCGGGTCTGTCAATCGAAAGGGCGCTACATGAGACGGCGTTTTACAAAGAAAACCATGGCAAGTATTCGATGCCGGTTTTACGGGCACTGAATTTTCTGAATCACTGTCAGAAAAAGACCCTCTACCTGGGTGATGAAGAACTGATCGTCGGTGAACGGGGTCCGGCACCCGGCATGGTACCGACCTTTCCCGAGCTGACTTGCCACAGTATTGAAGACTTTCGCGTTCTCAATACCCGTGAGCAGCAGAATTACAGCATCAGCGAAGAAGACATCGCCACTTATGCCCGGGAAGTGATTCCATACTGGCAGGGCAGGACCATTCGTGAGCGAATTTTTGGTCACGTGCCCGATGAGTGGTTATCAGCTTACGAGGCGGGACTATTCACGGAGTTCATGGAACAACGCGCCGCAGGTCATACCGCACTCGATGGGCAGATCTATCAAAAGGGTATGCTGGATTTCAAACAGCAAATTGCCGCAGAAATCAATGCGCTTGATTATTTGAATGACCCCGCAGCGACCGACCGTTTTGAGCAACTCACCGCAATGGATTTATCCTGTGATGCAGTGATCGTTTTCGCTGAACGGCATGCGGCATTGGCCGAAGAACTGGCAACGGAAGAAACTGATCCACAACGTGTTGCCGAGCTGAATAAAATAGCCGAAGTGTGCCGCTGGGTACCGGCCAACAAACCGCGTAACTTCCATGAGGCCATCCAGATGTACTGGTTTGTGCACCTTGGCACCATCACCGAATTGAATGGCTGGGATGCCATGAACCCGGGTCATTTCGACCAGCACCTCGCTCCATTTTACGAGGCAGAACTCGCCGCGGGTACATTGACCCGTGAGCAGGCCAAGGAATTGTTGTGCTGTTTCTGGATCAAGGTGAACAATCATCCGGCACCACCCAAGGTCGGTATCACTGCGCGTGAAAGCGGTACCTACAATGATTTTACCAACATCAATATCGGTGGCATCACCTCCGATGGTAAAGATGGTGTCAGCGAGGTCTCCTACATCCTGCTCGAAGTCATCGAAGAACTGCATATATTGCAACCGGGGAACTCTGTACACATAAGCAGCAAAACACCCGATCGCTTCCTGCATGCGGCCTGCAAAGTCATCCGCCAGGGTCACGGTTATCCGTCGGTTTTCAACCCGGATATTTACATAACGGAAATGCTTCGGGCAGGAAAATCTCTCAAGGATGCCCGCGAGGGCGGTTGCAGTGGTTGCATCGAGGTTGGCGCATTTGGAAAAGAGGCCTTTCTATTGACCGGTTATCTCAATGTCCCGAAGGTGCTGGAAATCACACTGAACAACGGCATCGACCCTGTAACCGGCAAACTGGCCGGTATCCAAACGGGTGACCCGCTGACATTCGCCGATTACGACCAGCTATATGAGGCCTTTCTCAAACAGCTTGATTTCATCATCGAAACCAAGATTCGGGTGAGTAACTATATCGACAGGATGTTCGCCAAGTATGCACCGGCGCCATTTCTTTCCGTGGTGGTCGAAGACTGCATCTCAAAGGGCAGGGACTACTATGACAGTGGTCCGCGTTACAACACCAACTACATCCAGTGCACGGGTCTGGGAACCACCACCGACAGTCTCTCGGTGTTGAAGAAACATGTGTTTGATGAACGGAATTTCAGCATGGAGAGGATTCTGGATGCGATCGCCAAGAACTTCGAAAGTGAAGAGTTTCTGCGTCAAACAGTTCTCAACAAAACCCCGTTTTTTGGCAATAATGATGACCATGCAGATGATATTGCTGTGCAGATTTACAATGATCTTCTGGCAGCCATTGATGGCAAACCCAATGTCAGGGGCGGAGAATTTCACCTGAACATGCTCTCAACAACCTGCCATGTTTATTTTGGCAAAGTTATGGGTGCAACTCCCAATGGTCGTTTTGCGGGCAAATCCATTTCTGATGGAACGTCTCCATCACACGGTGCCGATACCCATGGCCCATCGACGGTTATACAGTCGCTGACCAAGCTGGATCAGACCATGTCCGGTGGTACGTTGCTGAATCAACGGTTCTTGCCCAGCTTGCTCAAGCGGGACGAGGATATTGTCAAGCTTGGCCACTTGATTCGCAGTTATTTCAGACTCGGTGGACACCATATCCAGTTTAATATCGTTGATACCGCCACTTTGAAAGCCGCTCAGAAATGCCCCGAGGACTACAAGGATCTGCTGGTTCGGATGGCGGGCTACAGTGATTACTTCAACGATATGAATGCAGATTTACAGCAAGAGGTCATTGATCGCACCGAGAACGAAGCGCTTTGATATGCCGGATCAGGGTTCTTCTAACAATCGGATTCTTGAACCGGCAGATGAGATCGAAGAAACCCAGGCGCTGGTGTTCGATATCAAGCGCTTCGCCATCAATGATGGCCCTGGCATCCGGGTAACAATTTTCCTGAAAGGTTGCCCCTTGTCCTGTCGTTGGTGTCATAACCCTGAAAGTATCTCCACCGACATTCAAAAGATGTACAGTGTGAGCAAATGTATCGGCTGTGGTGAATGCGTCAAAATCTGCCCGGTGGAAGCCTGCGAGTTGACACCGGAAGGTGTTGTCACCGAAACCGGAATTTGCTCGGCTTGCGGCTTATGCGCCGAGGTCTGCCCGGCAAAGGCTACCGAGATGTCCGGGCGTTATGAGTCGGTCGCAGACCTGATAAAAGTCATAGAGGACGAGCGGCCATTTTTTGACCAGTCAGGTGGTGGAGTGACCTTTTCCGGTGGTGAACCACTCTTGTATCCGAAATTCCTGCATGAAATTCTCGACGCCTGTGGTGATTTGCGGATACACCGTACCGTTGATACATCCGGTTTAGCATCGACCCGGACATTACTCGAGACTGCTAAAAGAACCGACCTGTTCTTATACGACCTCAAGCTGATGGATTCGGACAAACACAAGGACTGGACCGGGGTTGGCAACAAGAGAATTTTGCAAAACCTGCAATCATTAGCAGAAACCGGCGCTGACATTCAAATTCGCATCCCCCTGATCAAAGGGGTCAATGCCGATGAACAAAATATTGAAGCAACTGCCCAGTTTGTTATGGCCTTGCCCGGACCACGTAAACTGATCAACCTGTTGCCCTATCACGACGTCGCAGAAGGCAAGGCAGCCAAACTTGGCAAAACCTATGAGGCCGGTTCCATGGCTACCCCTGATAAGGCAGATCTGGAACGGATTATCGGCCAGTTTGCTTCCCATGGGCTGAATGCAAGCATCGGGGGTTAGCCATCTAGTACGAAATTAAAAAGTACTCTCAACCTGCTGTTGAATCGATTCACAAATTTCTTTGGATTCGGACAGCAACGAGCCCAGTTGACTATTCATTTTTTCAATGAAGTTTTCATCCTTGGTGTAGGGCAGGTTAATACGAACATTGTGGATAGAGCCCTGCACACCGGCATAAGCCATCAGGGCACCTACACCGGCATCGCTCATCACTGCCTGGTTGCCGATATTTGCTGCTGCCTGGCAGAAATCCAATACTTTCCGGCAGAGTTTGGCTGTGTTTAATGGCACTTCGGCAGCCGTTTTGTAACCTGCACGGATAACCTTTGAGCGCACCGCAATCTGCTCTGCGGTGTCCTTGGCCATACGCATACCTGCAATGACTTCGTTAAATGCATCGGTATCGGCATCAATCGCCAGGATGAGTTCATCCTTGACCGTTTGTGCT
>Ga0164313_10002613_pt1 | contig 16104 bp, 7 predicted proteins | sample GuaBasSedimGuay4_FD_113735 | JGI IMG/M metagenome (GOLD analysis project Ga0164313, IMG submission 113735) | Subseafloor sediment microbial communities from Guaymas Basin, Gulf of California, Mexico - Guay4, Core 4569-4, 0-3 cm | ecosystem: Environmental > Aquatic > Marine > Hydrothermal vents >... | reverse complement strand
CCGGATTTGCGCCTCAGATTCACCCTTGCGTTTCAGATTGCCGTCGGTGAGATCGACCTGTATCAGCCAATCAGGAGAGTCACCACCCTCCTCCACCTGAAAAGCAACTCTCCCTTCACCGCTGGCTTCAAAGTCAAGAATGGTCAATACCAGGGCATCAGACACGACTTCAATGTCAGTACCGGTCGCCGGCATACCTGCTTCGATGTTTACAATACCGTTGATAGTGCCGCTTCCGGACGTACGCGAGTCATAACTCTCATTCAGCAGCACAGCTACCCACGCCAGGCTTGAGACACTGCTTTTAATCCTGAACGATCCATCCGAATCACCCAACACATTGTTGGCATCCAGTTGACCCAGCATTTTAAACAGGTCAATCGTATTTTTCTTACCGGACTTATCACTCGCCTTAAATATACTGTAATGACCATCTTCGATCGTGAAAGACGCATGCCAGGGTATGGTTTTATCCTCAACGTCCCTCTTCAGACTGGCCCCGGAAAGCTTGATGTAGGTGCCGTTCATTAAGGTGGGGCTTGTCCGTAAGGCAGGATTACTGATGCGGAGACCCGCATCAAGATTGGTGGTAAATCGATACTGATCAGTACCCATATCAGCGGCGTCAGAGCTAATGTGCAGGTCAACATTGGCGGTATTTGTAGAGACACTGACGCTTCCGTGCAGACTTCCATTACCGCCATATAATCGAAACGGCCACTTTTCCGGTGAATAGCGCTGGAACAAGGCCAGGTCGGGTACCATCAGCCCCTCGATATCCAGAGACAGACTTTTGGTCTTTTCAGTTTCCTTTTCAATGCGAAACAGATCACCACCGGCCATGACACCCAAATCCAACCCCTTTCCCGTCAAAAGTGGCTCGTTATCCTCTTCGTGTGACACGACCAGATCGTTAAAATTAATATCCATATCCAGTAAATGACCAGTCCCCGGCCCCATCAGCATGTGTATTGCGCCATCTCCTTCGATATTGTGAGACAACAAATCTACTTTGAGATTGTCGGCGTCAATTGAAAAATCAGTGCCATCAAGTACGCTGCCCGCCTCCATATGCAAGCGTCCGTCAACCAGGCCTGTTCCACTGATCTTCATGCCATTGAAATTTTGCGTAAACAGATTAATAAACGCCAGGCTGTTCACATCGATATTGATATCAGCATCGATGAATGCATATTGCAGCATCTTGATACCCTTGTTTTCCCTGGGGACATAGGGTGCTAAACCCAATTGACCACTTATCACGCCATGCCGGAACATCTCCCTGGTTCCATTAATGTAATGCGTATCAAGTTCGAGGTCGACATTCGGAATGGTCAGTGAAAACAGCCCACCGCGGGTAACCACATCAAGGTCTCCTTCTATAACACCACTGGCCTTGCCCTTGATCTGATGAATCCAATAGCTCAAATCGCCCTCAAGCCTGATGTCTTCGATATCTACGTGCCAGGCTCTTTTCTTTTTCTTTGGTGTGGTAATCGCAGTCGTGACTTCCCGACCACTGATGGGAGGGTAAAACTCAATAAGCTCGCTGTAGTCCTTGTCAGGTTTCAGCCTGGGCCGTTGCAGGTAATTAACATCCGTTCCCACCACATCATTGATCCAGACCCGCTTGAAAATCAGTGGCAAAATATCGATTGAGGCTGACACAGACCCAACACCAAATTCCCATTGTTGGGATCTGGCCTGACCATTAGCCGTAACATTCTCAACGTGAATACGGAACGGGTACCAGGTCCAGGCGCTTTCCCAGCTTATGTGAAATTTATCCGGCTTTATTTTATTGATTAGCGATTGCGTTAAAGGTAACTGCAATGCCAGGTTGAGCAAAACGACATAACTGATTTCTGCAATTAGCACGGCAAAAACAATCTTTTTTAGCCAGGGACTCTTGCCCATTCTATTTCCCACAGATTACACAGATTACACAGATTTCTTGAGTGTTCTTCAATTTACAGAGTTGCCAATCATTATGATAGTCAGATTTGCCACAAGCACGCTGGACTAACACCCATCGTAATCTGTGTAATTTGTGGGAATCCCGCCCTCGCTCTTCGTAAACCGAGTCATTGACATGCCAGCGACGCTAATGAACACTTAATAACACCATTTCATCCGGGAGTCGTTATTACCGTGTATCTCAGGCTGCTGCTATTCCTCATTGCACTCACGATCGCACCTTGCAGTTTCGCGGAAGATCGCCACACTGGCGAAAAAGTACCCCTGAACGTGGCGCTTGCCGAATGTCCACCATTCGTCATGTTCGATAACGGCAAATACTCGGGACTGGCTGTTTACCTGTGGGAACAGGTCGGGCAGGAAATGGGCTTCACCTGGGAATACACGGAATATCCGCTGGGCAGCCTGCTTGACATGAACCGCTGGACGGACGAGAGCCAGGCACCGGATGTGGGTATTTCCTGCACATCGATTACAGCGGAACGTGAGCAACTGATCGACTTTTCTCATTCGTTTAACGAGACTTACACCGCGATTGCGGTTAAGCAAACCACGCTGTGGTCTGCCATCACCGGTTTCTTCTCTAATCCCCGGGTTCTCCAGGCATTTTTCATCGTGCTGGGCTTTGCCGCACTGGTTGGCGCTGTGTTCTATTTCCTTGAGCACAAGATTAACAAGAAACTGTTCTCCACCAATACTGCCGTAGGGCGGTTTATTGAAACAACCATCATCGGCCTGCTGTTTGTCACCAATGGCCCGATCGGCTTCTACCGTTTCAAGACGTTGAGCGCACGGGTGCTGGCCACGGTGCTTGCGCTGGGCAGCACATTTATGATTGCCGCCGTCACTGCCGTGCTCGCCAGTTCATTCACACTGAACGCCATGCAAACCCAGGTGCGCGACCTGGATGATCTCAGGATATTGAGAGTCGGGGCGCTGGACTCCTCAACCTCATCTGCCTTTCTTACCACAAATGGTATTCTGCACCAGACCCGCCCGGACCTGGATACACTGGTGATTGACCTCGACGCCGGCAAACTCGATGCTATTGTTTCAGATGCCGCCTTCCTGCGATATCGCATTAACAAGGGCAAGCAGCAGGGGCAGTTTACTTCGCTCACGGTGTTACCCCTCGAACTGGAAGCGCAGAATTATGCTTTTATCCTGGCCCAGGACAGTCCCCATCGCGAAGGCATCAACCGGGCCCTGTTGACGGTTCGCATGCAAGCCGAGTGGCGGGATAAACTGGTTAGGTACCTTGTAAATTAAGTCAGGCCAATCATTTGGTAAGATGATCAGCAGGCTAATTGTGGAGAGATGAATGGAAGAACTGACCCCCATCCAGGTACGTGTTCTTGGTTGCCTTATAGAAAAAAAGGAAACCACGCCTGAACAATACCCGTTAACTGTTAATTCCCTGCGTAACGCCTGTAATCAGAAATCCTCACGTTATCCGGTAACAGCGTATACGGAAGGCGAAATCGGGCACACCATCCGCGAACTCGAAGCGCTTGACCTGGTACGTGAGGAATGGGGTGCGCGCGTATCGAAATATGGCCACAGGGCCGGCAGGGTTCTGGAACTGCACAGCAAGGGCCTGGCGCTGGTTTGCACACTGATGTTGCGGGGGCCGCAAACCCTGGGTGAGCTGAAGAATCATTCACAACGTTTGTTTGAGTTCGATGATCTGGACGATGTGCAGTTTGCTTTGAAAACACTTTTTAGCCACGAACCACCGCTGGCAATTCCACTACCCAAACAAGCAGGCCAAAAAGAAGGCCGCTATGCGCACCTGCTGTGCGGTGAACCGGACATGGAGGAGATCGCCGCAACTGCCGTCGCTGCAAGACCACCAGCGTCGGGATTGCAGGCGCGCATCGAAGCCTTAGAACTTGAGGTTGAGGCACTTAAAGAAAGACTGGATAGAATCGATACCTAGGAGCCTGTCGGATTTAACATGATCTACTGCGGAAAAGTCGAGTTTGGCCAGATTTCCCGCTCTTTTGCGTCAAATAGCGGTGCTATTCTCCTTAAAAGACCGAAAAATCTGACTCAAATCGGCTTTCCCTCGCTACGATCGGTTAAACCCGACAGGCTCCTAGTTCAAATCCAGCTGGCAGTCTTTTTTCATAACTTCTGCAAGGCAATATGACGAGCAGGTCAACAAGCGCATAGTTTCCCCTGAGGGCATCGCCGATCCGCCCATCATCATGCTTTGGGTGACCTTTAATCCCTTTTGATACTCCGCGCAAGAACAGGTGCAATCTTCATGGTCAGATTCAGTGACTATGTCATCACCCACCCTGATAACCGGAGCCTCGTCATCGGGTACATCCATGTCAATACTGAAATCAAATGGCATATCCTGGCTCAGGTCGACGCCAAGGTCTTCACGTAACCAACTGGTGTCCTCGACCTGCCGGTTATCGTCCATCCATGGCACCGCGACCACAAAAGAGCCTGATAACTGCTTAACCACGGACTTCACCGGGCAGCGGCCTCTAAAATCATCCGGCAGTAATTCCGCCGAGATCAGGTTCGCCTCGTAATGGCCTCGCAGGATATGTGGTGAAAACTCTTCAATGGTGACACGTCCATTTGGATTACCCCAAATGCAGGGCGGGGTTGGCGAGATTGCAGACGTTTTCCAGGCGCGCAGACCAGCTGATTCGTGAGTACCTGATACGGTAAACGCAACGCCATTGATTGTGCCGGTAAAACCATAGTCAATATCCGGTACGCGCAATTCCAGTTTGGTACCGTCGGTTGCATCTTCAAACTCCATAAAGCGCATCATGCCCGCTGCATCTCCGCTCATCGTATTCATTGCCTGTGAAGCATTACCCAGCTGAGCAATCATCAGGTTGGGCGGCGCAGCGGTCGTGAACACAAGCTCTGCTTCCGTGTGACAGTTTCCTTTGGCGCGGGATTTGCGAGTGCAAAATTCTGTTGCGTCTTCATAAGACCAATCGGCACTGCCGGAACCAATGGGCTGGTAGCCCATTTCCGCTGAACTCTGCTGCCGCGCGTCATCAGCACCTGCAGGGCCAGGGGTAGCGTCCGGCGAGTGTCCTGTGGATGTTCTTGTGCCAGGCTGTGAGGGTGCCAGGTTATCCTGCCTGCCTTCCAGGGTCAGAAACAGTTGTACAGTTTGAGATTCTGTCCGCCATGGGCTCTTGGCAACATTGGCCAGCAGAAGATACTGCTTCTTGCCTGGTTCGAGGGTTACCGCCCACTCAACCGTGGCGCCGCTGGAATTCTTTTGCAGCTTGAATACTCCAGAAGTAAATATCTCTTTCCCACCTGCCATTCCCATCCTGACCTGTTTGAGCAATGTTTCATTTTCTGCAACCACCTCCACGTTCCAGGCCAGCGGTGTTCCGGTATCGCCAACATCCAGTTCGATACAACGTGTGGCCACCTTCGCAAGCTCAACATTCAAGGTAGCGTGCTTGGCTGATAAGCCAATCGACATGGGCTCACAGGTCACGCCATTACCTTTGGAACCACCCACCTCGAAGACATTGTCACGCCACAATACATCGATCTCGAAGCGAGAACTTTGACCTTCGACCCGGTATAGACCGTACTGTGCCAGCACACTGACAAAATCGATGTAGATATGACTTAATTCAGATTTAAAGCTGGTTTTCAAGTGGCCTTCCAACCACTCCAGCTCTTTTGCAGGACCTTTTCCTGAGATTGGTTTCTCAAACAAGCCGGCAACATAACTGTAATCAGTGCCGGTATTACCCTGCTCGAAACCCGCTGGTTTTTCCGGGCCGGGTTTGGATGCAGCGTTCTTCGGCGTTGACAAATACTTCAATTCTGCCAGGTAGCGCCAGAACGAACTGGATTGATACTCCGCAATGCCATCACTATTCAGGGGCACAGCCAACGGTCGACCGTATGTGCGCATACCCCACCGGTGTTGCGGGTTTATGCTGCCGCTGGCAGTTCCCTTGCTGCCGACCAATTGCCAGGCCATGTCCTGACCGATGGCCTCGGCAAGACCTTCGGTTATCCACTTGCCGTATTCGATACCCTTTCCACATGCATCCAGCCTGATATTTGAATTACCCTCGACAGCATGGAAAAATTCATGGGCCATGTCCACGTAACCCTTGTTGGTAATGCTGCCGTTACGGGTCAGTTTTTTGGCGTTCAGGTGGATCGTGGATACCTTTGTCGAACCGCACTTCGGGCCGAAAAACGCATAACCGTCGTTCAAATCGTAATATTGAACACGATAGGCTTTTGCACCGTCCGCACGCTCAACCAGATCAATATGCGGTGCGGGTAAACCCCATGATTTGTATTGGGTAGCGACCGCTGACAGGTATTGTTCAATGAGGGCTTTCAGTGCAGGCGTCAAAGGTATGGAAGCATCATCATCAATGAGATCAAAATTCCCGGCTAACCAGTTGGGATTTCCGCTTTCCTCGAAATTACTTGATTCGATCACTTCAAATTGAGTGGTGGGCCAGGGTTCAGAATGCGCTGATGGTACAAGCAGGATCAGCAAAAGACCGGCGAGCATGTTGTTTCTGAAGATATTTCTTACTTTCATGCTTCGTCGCTGGCAATTGCTTCAAGAAATGTTGCACCGTGGCGCTCCAGTTTGACCTCACCCACCCCGTTGATCTCCAGGAACTCATCATCGGATGATGGCCGCTCACGGCTCATTTCAACCAGGGCAGTATCACCGAATATGACATACGGTGGCACCCCCTGCTCAACCGCCAATTGTTTACGAATCTCGCGCAGGGTTTCAAATAGACGCAGATCATCTTCGCTAAGCTCGATAGCCGCAGCAGATTTCTTTTTCTTCGCCTTCCTTTCCTGCACGCGGGGCCGGGCGAGTTCCAGTGGTTCTTCATTGCGCAGCAACTCGCGGGCCTGTGGTGTCAGTTTTAAAACCGAGAAGGCGGCGATATCCTGCAACAGGTAACCACGATGGATCAGCTGACGAACCAGTGATATCCACTCTGCATGACTGTATTCCTGGCCTATGCCGTACGTCGTCAGGTGTTCATGACTGAACTTTCGAATCCGCTCGTTATCAGCGCCACGCAACACATCAACGACATGCTTGATACCAAAACTCTGACCGACACGATACACACAGGACAGAACTTTACGCGCCGCCTCGGTGGCGTCATAACGCTTCGGCGGGTCGAGGCAAATATCGCAGTTGCCGCAATCATCATGCATCATTTCACCCAGGTAGCCGAGCAGTACACGGCGCCGGCAGGTCAGGCTTTCAGCAAAACCCACCATGGAATTCAACTTGTGCGCATCAATACGGCGCTGGTTTTCATTCGCGCTTTGTTCAAGGTGGTAGCGCGCGGTCGCGACATCCTGTAAACCGAACAGCAGGAAAACCTCGGCCGGCAATCCATCACGGCCGGCACGACCCGTCTCCTGGTAATAGCCTTCCAGGTGCCGGGGCAGATCGTAATGAACCACAAAGCGCACGTTGGGTTTGTCTATCCCCATACCAAACGCAACGGTCGCAACCACGATGGACAGATCATCACGTATGAAGCGCTCCTGTACATACGTGCGGGTGTCGGCTGACAGGCCGGCGTGGTAGGCAGCGGCTGAATATCCACGCTCACACAGAAACCCGGCAATCTCCTCAACACGCTTGCGGGACAAGGCATAAATGATGCCTGAGCCACCACCCTGGTTGCCCAGAAAACGTAACAACTGGCTTCGTGGTTGATGTTTCTCCAGCACGGAGTAGCGGATATTTGGCCGGTCAAAACTGGTAATGAAATGCTGCGCATTGTGCAGTCCCAGGACATGCACAATATCTTCACGTGTCTGTGGGTCGGCGGTTGCTGTCAAAGCGATAAACGGCACCTCCGGAAAGTGTTGCCGCAGTTCACCCAGGGCGGCGTATTCCGGGCGGAAATCGTGGCCCCATTGTGAAACACAATGCGCTTCGTCAATCGCGATCAGCGCCAGTGGAATATGCTCGAGGCTATGAATAAAGCCGGGCCGCATCATTCGTTCAGGTGCCACGTAGAGCAGATCCAGCTCACCATTATGCAAACGTGCCAGCACTGATCTGGCCTCATCGGCATCCAGGGTCGAGTTATACATGGCCGCGCTGACGCCATTGGCCACAAGTGCGTCCACCTGGTCTTTCATCAGGGATATCAGCGGCGATACGACAATTCCAAGACCTGGCCGGTGCAATGCCGGCAACTGGTAACACAGGGATTTCCCACCACCGGTGGGCATCAGAACGAAAGCATCACCGCCTGCTACAACCTGCTCGATAATTTCCTGTTGATAAGGACGGAATTCCGCCAGGCCAAATACCTGCCCGAGGGTGTCTTGAATGGAACTCATTTGTTTATCGAAAACTCCGGATACGGGCCGCTGTTGATTGAACATGGATAGCTGAGCCGACATCATACATGCCACGGACTAATCCGGCGCCATTGTCTGTTAATTGATTTCACCCATTCAGACTAACCCGACTGCAAGCCTATGAATATCGTCAATTCACCCTGATTGATGTAGGTAAATGGCTCGCATCCGAACTGGCTGATAAGCCCGGAGGTGTGGAATTTATGATGAGCTCAGGTCAGCTTCGCGGCATCCAGGTGAACCACCCGTGCACCGGTGGCACGGGCATGTTTCACCATATCCTTTGTACCACCGGGCCCGTCTGCTGCATTTCCATCCCACAAAACAATGACGGTCACGCGGTTCCCCTTATGCGACAGTACCGAGTTCAGCATCCATAAATTGGTGCGTTGCCATTTGTTGAGTTCGGATGAAGGCTCATCAGGCAGAATATGAAATGGTCTTGCTTCAAGTAGTGCTTCAAAGCGCTCCGCCCAGTTACCACCCGCGTCGGCTACGGATATTTCTTTAAAATCGTTCTCATTCAAAGCCAGGTAAATATCAGTCGGCACATGCAAAGCGGCACAGGCTTCCAGAAACAACATATCGCCACCATTCGCACCGCTTGCGATGCCACGGAATGCTGCATCGGGCCGACGTTCCAATTCCGCCCTGACCGCATCTGAAATCATCCTGGCGGCTATCGGTTCGCTGGCAGCGGGAAATCTCGGCACAGCCCGATCCCGTGCGTCAATTCGATGGCCGCTGAATAAAAGCCAATGAGTATTTTTAGTAGTCGGAGGACTCATCATCCTGCTTTGAGTTCAAACCTGCGTTGTTGGCAGGAAAGGGGCAAAGTCGTTGATGTCAATATCATCGGCAATGCGTTTTCCCACCCGGCGCAATTCAGCAATATTCTCAACCGCACTCAGTTTCTGCACTTTCTCAACCGGAATATCTGCCAAACCAAGATCGTCCAACACCTTTTGCTCCATGTGCACGTTATAACGTGCATACAGGAACTCCTTTCCAAGATCAGTTTCAAGCGGAATGCGATTCCTGTAACTGTCTTGCGGATCCATTTCGCCATCACGTGGAATCATGTCACCGATTTCGCTGTCCAGTACGCCACCCGATACGCAGCGACCGACATGACGGCAATTGGTATCCTGATCGACCATTGATGCCTGGATCAAAGCGCCTGGAATCTTGGCACTGCCCGCCAAACGCCCCAGCACAGACCGCTTGACCAGTTGTCCATCATCACCTTTCGGAGAAGAACCGGTACCAACCGATATGACCAGCATTTTATCCTCCCCGCTGGCCCAGTTCAGGTTATAGCCGGGCTCCGTAGCCATCCTGTAAAGCAGCCATGTGGGATTGTTGTAAGGTGTTACACCACCATCGACAAACCAGGAGGCCGTGCTCGGATCATCTGGATCCCATTGGATTTTCTCCGGCTCGTATGCCAACGGTGCTGCCGTACTTGCACGTACGATCTGCCATAACGGGATTTTCAGATTACAGTCCTCGAGGCTCGCATCGTTGTACTTGGCATCCGGATTACTGCTGATCGGCCAGGGTGAATCGGTTGTCTGGTTGCGGGTCACCGCGAGAAAAAGACATTTCAGGTTTCCCGGTTCAAGCGTGGTCTCTTCGCCAAACAGGTTTCTGAGCTTCTGGGCCAATGGCCGCGCATCATAAGCGGTACCGAAATAACGCATCGCCATCACTTTCCGCCACCAGCGATTGTCAAACATGATGTGACTGTCGGTGAGGTAAAAATCAAACATCTCATCGGTGGTCAACCCGCGAGCAACACAGGCGGCCAAAACAGCCCCGGTGCTGGTGCCGGCAACATAGTCGAAAAAATCGGATAAACGAAAATCTGCAAGTGGCACGCCATGGGCCTTTGCCAGGTCACGCTCAAGCCTGGCGAGAATTTCGATTGCGAGTACACCACGTATACCACCACCGTCGATTCCAAGCAGTTTGTGCTGCTTAACCGTGCCATCTCCATTGTTGGTTTCTTGTATGCCGGTCTCGATCATATAGCGCTCCTTTGGGATTATTATTGAGCTGAAGTTTAGCTAAATATAGTTCAAACCGGGACACACCACACCTGTTTGCAAAATTCATCTAGACTATTGGTATCCGATAACGACGCCGGAATAATAATATGAGCCGGATTTTCATCAGCCACAGCAGCGCTGATAACGAGATCACCAGGGAAATTCTTGAGCGGCTGGAGGCAGCCGGCTTTGAGAACGTATTCCTTGATCACGACACCCGCAAAGGCATTACCGCTGGCGTCGATTGGGAAAATGAATTGTATCGTGAGCTGCGCGCCTGCCAGGCCATGATCGTCGTCTGCAGCCACTCAACCATGAACTCCAATTGGTGTTTTGCCGAGATTACCCATGCCAAATCCAAGGGTATCGAGGTCTTTCCGATACAAATCGACGACTGCAAATTTTTTGACATCCTCGGGCGCAAACACGGAATCGACTGGACGCAAGATGCAGACGATGCATGGAAGCGCTTACAAAGGGGCCTTCTCAGGGCAGGCATTGATCCCAGCAACTCATTTACCTGGGATGGCACACGCCCACCATACCGGGGACTGCATCCGTTTGAGCCCGAAGATGCTGCGATTTTCTTTGGCCGGGAAGATGAGATTCAGCAAGGCTTGCAAATACTCAATGCGCAAAGACGGCTTGATAACACACGCTCCCTGCTGATTCTCGGGCCTTCCGGCAGCGGCAAGTCCTCGCTGGTTAAAGCCGGAATACTTCCACGTATTCAACGCAATGAGAAGGACTGGGTGATGCTGGACGTTATGCGTCCACACGACGACCCTTTGCGCGGGCTCGAGGAAACCCTGGGCAAGGCCTTTCAACAAGCCGGTTCTGATAAGCCTTCCGAATTCAAGCTGGCCAGTGTCAACGATTTATGTGAAGCGCTCATTCAGCTTATAGAGTTGAGTGACAAACGCGGCGCCAGGGTATTGCTCATTGTTGACCAGGCCGAGGAATTGCTCAGCGACCGGGAGAAAGATCAGGAGAAAGAACAGGCGCTGTTCTTCGACCTTGCAATGGGAGCCCTCGGCAAGGATGACTGCCCATTGCATGTGATCTGGACACTGCGCTCAGATTTCCTGCCGGAGTTTCAACATCAGCTAAGTTCCCGGGAATTGAATTCCGACAAGATGCATCTGGAGTTGATGGACAGGCATGACCTGGTACAGGCCATCAAAAGCCCGGCAGAACTGGTTGGTGTCAAACTCCAAAGCGGCCTGGCCCAGAAAATGATCACCGATATACACGATGGCCACGCGCTGCCATTGCTGTCATTCACACTGAGCGCCCTGTACCAGATTGGTCACCAGGACGGGCTACTGGAGATTAGCGAGTATGACCAGTTGGGTGGTGTCGCCGGGGCATTGAGAAGTTTCGCCGAGGAAATCTTTTCTACACTCGACGAGCAGCAACAGGAAAGCCTGGCAAAAATATTCCTGTCCATGACAAGGCTTGAGCAGAATGGCCGGTTGTCGCGACGCCCGATCAAGCGGGATTCGGTCCCAGAGCATCTGATAAAAGTGGTTGACCTTTTCGTGGACAAACACCTGCTGGTGGCCGGTGCGGATGACAGCGGTGGGACACTGGAAGTGGCTCACGAAGAACTGTTCAGGGCATGGGACCGTTTGCAAAACTGGCTCGACAGGGATCGCGACTACCTGCTTTGGAACCGGCGTATGGATTATGCCGTTCAGGAATGGCTGCAATCCGACCAGCGCAGCGAGTTATTGATGACAGGAGAGCCCCTTGCGAGTGCAGAACGCCACCTGGGTAAACACCCCGGCGATACGCTCAATGAGCAGCAGGAGGCTTTCCTTGATGCCAGCCGTATAGCGCAACATAAACTCGACAGCGCCAGGAGTCGCAACCGGTTCCTCATCAACGGTCTGGGCGTGTTATTACTGGGTGGTGTGGTCACCGTCGGCATAATGGCTGTCCAATCCCGGCAAAAAACAAATCAATTATATGCTGCGGATGTGACAGCACTTGCCAGAACACAGGCAAGCCCGCTGATCAAGAACTTGCTGGTTTCAAGCCTGGAAGACTACACACCGCCGGCACATGCCATCCAGGTGGCAATTAATGTCGCGCAAAAAACAATTCCGCTGAACATAATGACGGAGCATGAAAAAAACGTCACCGGTATTGCCTGCAGCCCCGACCAGAAGCGCGTGGTTTCATCTTCCTCTGACGCTACTGCCCGCGTCTGGGCATTTAATCAACCAGGCAAACCAATCAAACTCCTGCATGGGGAAAAACGGATCAATGGTGCTGTATTCAGCCAGAACAGCCGACATGTTTTAGCCTGGGCAAGCGACGGCAAAGTCTACAAGCAACTGGCCGATGGCACCGGCAGCCCCAGGCTGGTTGCTACGCACAAGAAGTTCGTGGTGAGTGCACAGTTCAATCCGGAAGATGACAGGTACCTGCTGACCGCGTCTGAGGACGGCACAGTGAATGTCTGGAACGTCAGTGGCGCAGCATCATCCGGAAATGGTCGTACAGGTAAATGTCAGGCCATGAGTGGTGAGTCCGGTACTGATTCAGGCAGTAGTGTTTGCAAGATAAAAACATTGGTTGGCCCGGGCACTGCGATCAGAAGCGCCTCATACAGTCCGGATGGCAGATTCATAGTCGCAGTGATCAAAGGTGACAAAAAGCCCCGCATTTGGATGACTGGCGATTTCACCGAACTTTTAATACCGCAACTCCATACCGGAGATGTTATGGACGCCGTTTTCAGCCCGGGAGATAATCAACACCAGAGCACCTACCTGGCCACCACTGCAATGGACAACACAGCAATCCTGTGGAAAATGAGTAGCCTGTGGCCTATGGACAGCCCGGAAAGCCAGCAGGACCTGACCAACGCCACGATTTTTGCCGGGCATGAAGATCGGGTGACCAGCGCGCGGTTCAGCCCGGATGGCAACTACCTAGTAACATTCTCAGATGATTATAATGCCATTTTCTGGAACGTGGAAAATAACAAAAACCGGGTAGTATTAAGCGGTCATACAGGAGACCTGACATCCAGTGAATTCAGTAGTAACAACCGGTTCCTTGTAACCGCTTCCACTGATGATAGAGCGCTGGTCTGGGATGTAGACACCCTGAAAGACGCCTTGCTTGATCATGCAGCCGCATTAAAGGCTAACAGCCCTCCGGAGACAGTCAAACCTGTAGAGCCATTGATGGTCCTGGCAAGCCACCTGGACAATATTACGGACACAACATTCTGCGCGAATGACCAGTACCTGGTCACCGCCTCAAATGACAATACGGTGCAATTGTGGGACCTGATGAAACCTGTTGAACCTCAAGTGCTGGTCTCGCGAGGCACACCGGCAGCAGATGTCGACTTCAACTGGGACGGTTCACTGGTTGCGGTAGCCTTTGAATGCCACAACCCGGATAAGGATTCAGATGAAAATAGATGTGCCCCGGCCCTGCTTCTTGATATTGACGGCACGGTCAGAAAAGAGCTGGGGTATGCGAGACAGGTTGATTTCATTCCAGCGGAAAAAGCAGAGGATGGAGGCTATGTATTAACCGTTGCCAAGAAAGACCTGAACAGCAAAAACTGGCCTTTTGTTCGGGAGTGGCCGGTTGGAGACGGCAAGGCTACATGGATTTCTGAATTGGAAAACGGATCATATGAATCCGCGGTCTATGGGCCGGAAGGTAAGACCCTTATCACTGCAAACCTCCAGGGGTATGCGGAAATCCAGGACATTGACGGGGCGAAACTCGGCTGCTGCGATTGGCACGGCAAAGGCACTTTATATGCCGAAATCAGTCATGATGGCGAAACTGTAGTGACCGCGATGGGAGGAGATAAGACTGCAAAAACAAGCCCGGTTCCGGATCCCGAAAACCCGCCAGATGAGCCGCTATCAGTATCTCATGGCGAACACAAGGGGTTCGTTACAATGGCAGTCTTCAGCCCGGATGATGAATACATCGCAACAGCTTCAGTCGATAAAACCATACGCATTTCTTCGCTTGATGATTCCGGGAACGAAAGGGTTCTTATCGGCCATACCGGCCGTGTGAACAGTGTCGCTTTCAGCCCCGATGGAACGCTTCTGGTCAGTGCATCCGAAGATGGTGAAGCAAGAATATGGAACACCAAACAGGCCGGTGAGGCCATCAGGCTCAGGGCAGACGGCTCTGCAATCCTCGACGCGACATTCAGCCCGGATGGCCGGCGTATCGTTACAGCTTCCAGGGACGGTAGCGTGCGTGTGTGGAGATTCCTGTGGGATGATTTGCTCGAATTCCTGGATGATGCAACCCGGATTTGCCTGTCAGTGGGTCAGCGTGCCGAGTTCCTGCAGGAAAAGGACAATAAAGACAGCGACCCTGCGTTTGAAAACTACGAGCTCTGTTTGCAGAGTGAGCGGGACAAGGCCAAAAGTCAGGAAAGCTGAGAACTAACGGGTCAGTTTTGATGTTTGCATCAGCGTCTTCATACGTGCTTTACTGATGAACAATCCACCTTCCGTGGGGCAATAAAAATAATATGGCGAAGTACAGCGCATTGAGAGTATTCGGGAGAGCACAACTTGCATGTATTTGCCTGTGCATGTTCTGCTTAACTGTCGATGCAGATACGTCTGCAACCACAAGCGAGCCTCTGCCTGCCAGTGACAAGCCGGAAACCCCGGAGCGGCTTGAATCTCCTGATGAAAGCACCGACAGAAAGCAGGCTATGCGTCACCTGCGAATGCTGGTTGAAACTGCAGAACCGGCTGTAGCTACGCAGGCAGCCGATTTGTTAATCGAAGCACTCTACGATGAGCAAAAGTATGGTGAGGCTTATGAGGTTGCACAAATTGCCCTGCGAAGAGATCCTGCTTCGGCACTGGCTTACCGGTTTTCGAGAATACCACCGGATCCCGAACCCATTCCCGACTTCAGTTTCGATCTGGGTTACCGCTTCGAATACGACGATAATATAACTTTTCCGGATGATGAATTCGCCTCGGGTGAAGAGGATTTCCGGCATGTCCTGATGGCCGATATCCTGTACCAGCGACCGTTTGCAGATAACTGGAGTTTTTTTGCACAGGGTCACGTAATGCAATCACTTTACAACGACTTCGACCAGTTCAATCAGACCCGTGTGACCGGCTCGGTCGCTATCGGTCAACAAGCACGAAAATGGGGTTGGCGTTTGCCATTGGAAGCCATACATGACCGCCTGGATGGTGATTCTTTCCGAACCTCAACGGCTGCGGTTCCGGGTATTTACCTTCAGTTTGGCAAGGACTACTTCAGCCACCTTTACGCACGCTTGCAGCGTGATGATTATGAGAATTTCGACTTTCCCAATGAAGACCGCAGTGGCGACGTCACCGGATTGGGCGTTTTGTTCGTTGGGCAATTTAATGACCGGTGGCGACTGCGCAGTTACCTGGAGTTCAACCGCTTTGACACGGATGGCCTGTACTGGGAACGTGATGAAATCACCGCTTTCCTGATGACAGAGTTTGAATTTGCGACCAACTGGGTCGCAGGACTGGCCATCCGCTATCAGGACAGAGATTATGACAACGTCCGGCCGGTATTCGCCCAACACCAGCAGGATGAGATAACGGACTTGTATATCAATCTATCGCAACGGTTCGCAGAAAAATGGCGCTGGCGCCTGCAAACCAGCCTGTCAGATCATCAGTCCAAT
>Ga0164313_10002612_pt1 | contig 16110 bp, 7 predicted proteins | sample GuaBasSedimGuay4_FD_113735 | JGI IMG/M metagenome (GOLD analysis project Ga0164313, IMG submission 113735) | Subseafloor sediment microbial communities from Guaymas Basin, Gulf of California, Mexico - Guay4, Core 4569-4, 0-3 cm | ecosystem: Environmental > Aquatic > Marine > Hydrothermal vents >... | reverse complement strand
CCCCATTTCCAAGGATTCGCAAAGCGAATCCCAGTAGGAGATTGCTCCGAATCGACCCTCGGCGAAAACCCTACCGGCAACCTCACTGCTTCCATCGAGGGTCTATTCGGTGCAAGCTCCTAGCGGTCCCCCATTTCCGGCCGAAAACTCTCGATGAAGCCCGCATCGATCCAGTAGATGTCGATGTCCGGACGTCCGGTGCTCGGGATCACGCCAAGCTCGTCTCTGATGGCCGACGAACCCGTGATTGACTCCGCTTTCGGCCGGTTGCTGGTGAAAAACAGATACTTGCCGTCACGCGAAACACTCGGGCAGAACTCGAGGTCTTCGGTGTTGACCGTCTCGCCGAGGTTGACGGCATGCGTCCATCCACCCTCGTCCGTCCTGAAGCTGACGTAGAGATCTCCACTGCCGAATCCACCCTCTCGAGTCGAGGTGAACACAAGGTAGTCGCCATCCGGCGAAATACACGCATCGGTCTCGTTCTCGTCGGTATTGATCGCCGCACCGAGGTTCTCCGGTGCACCGAACCCGTCTCCGAGAATCGCGACACGATAGAGATCAAAGCCGCCGAACCCGCCTGATCTCGCACTGAAGAAATACACCTGACCATCGCGGGACTCCGAGGGATAGAGGTCCCGCGCCTCGCTGTTGATCGGCTCCGGAAAACGCACCGGATCCCCCCAGCCGTCAACCGTGCGATCGACATACCAGATGTCCGAATTCTCAAGGACAGCTCCCTCGCCGTCGATCGGCCGATTCGACGTGAAGTACACACGGCTTCCGTCGGGACTCATGGTGAGGTCGTAGTCGTCGTACTCACCGCTGAAGGAAGCGAGGGCGAGTTCCGACCAACGACCTTCGATGTCTTTGGTGTGCAGAATCCACGAACGCTCGTCTGTGACCACCCCAAAGAACAACTCGAGCCCGTCCGAGGTTGAAGCCATGCTCCACTCACGTGAATTGGTCGACACGATCCCGGGGGCAAAGACGACAGGGAAATCCCCCGGCGGCTCCTCCCCGAGGTACGGTTCCGAAACCTCCGGCATGGCCACCGGCTCGGTCTGAGCACACCCTCCACCCATCAGAAGTCCAACCGCCAGACCAACCACAACGACAACACGAGTCCCGCATGCATCCATCGATCGCTCCTCCATCCCTCAACAAACCGTGAGGATTCTGTCGGATCACTCCTGAGACGTTACGTGCCTGATGTCCGTTGGTTTTGAAAAAGGCACAACGACCGACGGCCGGTGCTTGCCGATCGCCGATACCAAAGGCGGCTTTGATGGCCCGGGCCAGCTCTTCAGCGTCGGTCGTTTCGCTTTGAAAGACAACGTTGCCGCTTTGAATATAGGTTTGGACATTTCGAAGCCCCAAACCCTCCAAAACCGACGCGAGTTCCTTCATCGGCATGATGTTGGCGCCGCCGACGTTGATGCCTCGAAACAGGGCGATGTATGGAGTCATCTTGTTTCCTCAATGTCCTTCCATTCCGCAGCCTGCGCTTCGTGGCCCTCACCCGGCGCGAACCTCGCCCATCTTTCATAAAAGTCGGCGAGCGCGAGGGCGCAGCCGCGGGTGTCCTTGTGCTCCTCGCCACGACTGGCGACGAACAGCTCGTAGGCTTCGAGCAGGTTCTTCTCGGCCACGGCGAACCGGGCCGCGTTGAAGCCGAGACCCGCGCGGGCGAGACCCAGGTTCATCAGAGCCCGTGCGAGCACCCGGGCGTTGGCGCCGCTCAACGTGGCGCGCATGGCGGGCTCGGCTAGGGCGAGGAGTTCGATCACTTCGGCATGCCTGCCCTGAATCTCGAACAGCCAAGCCAGATTGCTGAGAGCCCTGAGAGTGAATGGGTGCGATTCTCCGAGCACCTTGGTGTACGTCCGCTGCGCCTCGCGGAGGTGCGGCTCCGCCTCTGAGAGCCTCCCCATTTCCTTGAGCAGGTGCCCCAAATTGCCGACGGCGGTCATTGTGTCCGGATGCTCATCACCGAAGACCTTCCGGCTCAACTCCACGGACTCGTTCTGGTAGGGCTCAGCCTCGGCCAGCTTGCCCTGACTGATCAGCATGTAGGCCAGGATGTTGATGGAGATCACCGTGTCCCCGGCGAAATCGCCCAGCACGCGGCGGCGCGATTCCAGCGCCTCGCGGCAATACGGTTCCGCTTCGTCCAGTTTGCTCTGACGCATCAGAACGACGCACAAGTTGCTGATGGACAAGAGGGTGAAATTGTCGTCGTTGCCGAGCACTCGCCGGCGGATCTCCAGTACCTCACGGCTGTAGACCTCGGCCTCGGCCAGCTTTCCTTGGCCTTGGAGCAGGAAGTCCATGCCGCCAATGGACACCAAAGTGTCCGGGTGCTCATCACCGAGGACGCGTCGCCGCCTCTCGAGCACCTCGCGAAAGTACGGTTCCGCTTCCTCCAGCCGACCCTGACCCTGGAGCAGGAAGGCCATTTCCTGGATCGAGGTCAGGGTATCCGGGTGGTCATCTCCCAGGACGCGCCGGCGGGTCTCCAACGCGCGCTCCTGGAGGGGCATCGCCGCATCGTAGAGACCGAGCTGGAGATACTGTGTCGCCAACACTTGGCGGAGTGCCGCTTCGACCACCGGCTGGTCGGCGAACTGCGTGTCGATTGTCTCAATGGCGGGCTTGAATATCGTCCGGTCAATCAGCCCCAGCGCCACGTTGGTCGAGTTGACCCTTTTCCACTGGTCTGTGAAAAACTCCACCAGAGCCAAACGCTCAATCTCGGGAATCGGAGGGTTGGCATCGGCCAATGCCTCGGCGAACTTGGCCGTCACATCCGCGGACAGCTCGTCGCCGGCTTGGGGTGGGCTGATCCGCGAGAGCATGCCGGCTTGAAAGTCCGAGACCAGTTTGAGTTCGTCGGCTCTGGCGGTTGCCTCGACCTCGGCCTTGATGGCGCGGTCGCGCTGGTCGCGGGCCACCGTCGCCTGCCAGGCGAACGCAACCACACCGGTCAGCATCGCCGCCGCCACTGCACCTACCGCAGTCACAAGGCCTCTGTGGCGAAGCACGAACTTCTTGAAACGGTACGACTGGCTGGGTGGAGCGGCGTCAACGGCCTCGCCCGACAGATACCGCTGGATGTCCATCGCCAGACCGTTGGCCGTCTCGTACCGCCGCGAGCGCTCCTTTTCGAGGGCCCTCATGGCAATCCAGTCGAGTTCACCCCGCAGTAGCGACTTCAATCTGTCGGGCGCGGCGCCGCGATTCACCGCAACCGCCGACGCGGTCGCGGTGACGGACGCGAGCCGCGTGCTCGGACGCGGCGGATCGATCTCTCGCACCATGCGGTAGATCTCACCAAATGCAGCGGCCCTCATCTGCTTCGGATCCAGCGGCGTCGTTCCTGTCAACAGCTCGTAAAGCATGACGCCCAGCGCGTAGACATCGCTTCGTGTGTCGATGTCGAAGCTGCCTTCGGCCTGCTCAGGACTCATGTAGAGCGGTGTTCCGACAAGCTGACCGTGCTCGGTGAACATGGTCTCCTCGGTCACTTGCTGGTCGATGGCTTTCGCGATCCCGAAGTCGATCACCCTGGCGAACGGCCGTCCGTCGTGGGTCGAGACGAGGACGTTGCTCGGTTTGATGTCTCGGTGGATGATCCCCTTGCTGTGGGCGTGCTGGATGCCGTTGCAGACCTGTCCGAAGAGCTCCAGTCTCTGACGAACCGTGAGCCGGTTTTCATCGGCATAGACCGAAATCGGTTGACCCTCGACCAGCTCCATTACAAAAAACGGCCGCCCCGCCTCGGTGGTGCCTGCATCCAGCACCTTCGCGATGTGCGGATGATCCATCACCGCGAGCGCCTGCCGCTCCTGTTCGAAGCGGCCGATAACGGCCTGGGTGTCCATCCCCAGCTTGATGATCTTCAGCGCCACCCGTCGCTGCACCGGCTCGGTCTGCTCGGCCATGTAGACCGACCCGAACCCGCCCTCGCCGATGAGTTCCACCAGTCTGTAGGGCCCGATGGCCGCGCCCGCTCCATGGGTCACCGATTCGGCCATCGCGTCGGTTCCGTCTATCGTGGGCGCTTCGCTGCCATCTTCCGTCCGATCGGCCGTCAGCAGCAGATCCTCCACCTCGGCCCGGAGTGACGCATCACTGCCGCACTCGCGATCGAGGATCTCTCGGCGCCGGTCAGCTGAAACAGAGATGGCGAGATCGAAGACTCGCCGCTGTTCCTCATTGTTTGTCATGGATATCCTCCGTCGCCGCAAAGACCCTCCGAGTTTCGGAGGTCGAATCACTCTGGCTTGCAGCGTGTCGGGGATTATACCTGCTGAATTGAGAATCTGTATCAAAACAGCCAGAATCGACGAGAAGATTGCCGCATCGCCACCACTCGAGGATCTACTGAATCAGCACCTCGGTAGTCTGCCCCTCGATCACGACGACCGGATATGCCGTGGTTGATCCATCGAGCTCTCGAACCGTCAGGTCGTAGGACCCGGCGGCGATATTCTCGATCCCGGTGATCGACTCATCGAGTTCGATCTCGGCGATTCGGTTGCACCAGCATCGGATGTACTCCTCCCCCGACGGCATGATGAGTTTGGCGAGACGCTTGTACGTCCCCTCCGAACGGACAATCAACGTTCCACCCGGGTGCAGACCGATGACGACTTCGTCTGATGGGGCGGTCACCACCTCGGTGTGGGTAGCGAAGTTCGTCGCCGAGGCGGACACCTTGTAAGCCCCGGGAGGCAGCGGAAGCCGCACCCCCGTTCCGTCCCGTCGTGGGCTCCCGTCAAACACCACCCGGTTGTTCAAATCCCTCGCAACCACCGTGCCCGAGAGCGACGTTCCGCTCCTGGCGTCGACGAGAAGGACCTTGATCCCCTCCGCCTTTTCGAGCCCGACTTCGATTTCTGCCACCGATCCAACCGAGAGCTCGAGGTTTCGGCGGTGCTGGGCATAGTCCGGGTGGGCTACGCGGACCATCTGAGGACCGGCCGGGAGGTCGGCAAAACGAAAGATCCCGGTCGAGTCGGTCTTCAGGTCTGACGAACCTAGACCCTGCCCGTTCGGCGAGATGTGTTCGACCTCGACCTCGACGCCGGAGATCGGTTTGCCGGTCGCCCGATCGAAGACCCGGCCGATCAGACCGCCGCCGCCGAGTTCGATGTCGAAGGTCGTGGCACCCTGGATCACGATCTCGAACTCGCGGCGTTGGCGTTCCATAGTGTAGACCGTGAGTTCGTACGATCCGTCGGGCACCCGGCATCGATACGACCCGTCCGCATCGGTCGTCGCACTGCTTTCGTTCGACCCGCCCATGACGTTGAGCATCACACCCGGCACGGGTTCGCCGTGGCGTGTCACCCGACCCGACAACACCGAGCCGTCATCGAGGTCGAAATCGACCTTGACCTCGCCGCCCACCGGGACCTCGGCGGATTTCGACCTCGATCGCTGGTTCGAGAAACTCCACTCGCTGGCGGTGACTTCGACCAAACCCGTTGGGGCGTCATCGATGCGATAGCTGCCGTCCGTCTCGACATCGGCTTGGCCCGCCCCGCCTTGATTGTCGCCCTTGGACCACGCAGCCACTCTGATCCTGGAATTCTCGATCTGTCCGTCAACCCGTCCCACGATGGTCCCGGTCGGCCATTCTTCCATGACCAGAGTGACCGGGTCGCGCCGCTGGGGATCGATGCTCTCGACGATGGCTTTCTTGTAACCGTGCGCCTGGGCGCTGATCGACCAGGTTCCCGGAGCCAAACCGGTGAAGCTGAACGTACCGTCCTTCCCTGCATCGGTCCTCTGGGTTCTCGATGGGTCGTTCGCAGATTCGGCCTTGACCCATGAGTACTCCAGCGGATCACCATTCTGATCGACGACCCGGCCGCTGAGTTCCGCTCCCCGTTCGAGCTCAAAGAGCAGATCATGGACATCCGACTGAACATCGATGGTTAGCCGGCTCGCGGTGAACCCCTCTGCTCTGGCGAACAACTCGCCCTCACCCGTCGGTATCCCATGAAGATCGAACACTCCCAGGCTATCCGTGGCGCCTCGAACGGTGGTTTCCTCGCCACCGACCGATCCCTCGAAGACGAGCCCGACGCCCTCCAATGCCTCGCCACCGGCATCGACCACCGTGCCGGCGAGCAGCAGTCCGCGATCGAGGGAGACCGTGATCGCCTCTCGGGGCGCACCCGGTCCGGTGGCCACCTCGTCGGCGGTTCGCGGAAGATAGCCTTCGGCGGTGACGTGCAACAGATGACGACCGGCGGCCAAACCCTCGAGGGTGAAATCGCCGCTGAACGATGTGGAATCGTAGCTGTCGTTTTCGGTGGTCTGGCCCACCAACTCGGCGTGAATCCGCGCCTCGGGGATCGGATCACCGGTGGCGCTGTCGAGCACCCTTCCGCTCACCGAATACGTCGTGGGAAACTCGAGGACGATCGCCGGCCCTGGGGCCTCGGCAGGTGCGGCCACCGTTCTGCCTGTTCCCGATTCGTATGCGCGAACAACGTGCAAGCCTGCAGTCGCAACCTCAAGTTCGAAATGCCCTTCCGGCCCGGTGATGTCAAACTCCGGCGAGAACGCGGTTCCGCCGATCATCACCTCGGCATCCTCGACCGGTAGGCCGTCAGATGTCTGAACCCGACCGCGGACCATGAGAGATCGCTCGAGTGAGATCGCCAGGGATTCGGCGCCGGCTTCGACGCGGTATTTCGGAACCGCGGTGGCGACATACCCCTTTTTGCCAAAGGCGAGGTTCCAGTCACCCTCAATGAGAGGGAATCGGAACGTGCCGTCGGCCGAGGTCGTGTAGAACCACGTGACGGGGATCATCTCACTGAAGTACATCCCGGGCGGCACGCCGGCCGATGATCTCGTGTCGCTGATCACCGCAATCTCGACACCATCTAGAGGGATGTCGCCCGGTCCCACCACTCGACCGTGGACTTCGATGCCCGTAGGCATGGTCAGCTCGATCCCACCGTTGTGGGGGTCGGACTCCAACCACGCCGTCAACGCCGGCGCGAAATCCTTTTTGATCGCCCCCACCCTGAATGTGTCCAGATACTCATCCAGGGGATATTCAAACCCACCGTCGCAGCCGGTGATGACGACTGATCCGGCTGGCATCAACCCTGTTCCGAGGACGAGAGGATCGTCCTTTTCCAGTATCACCACCGAAGTACCTGCCAGAGGTTCTCCACTGTGGTCCACCACGCGGCCCGAGATCGACCGCACCCGCTCCAACCGGTGTTCGAGACTCACCTGCCGGGCGCTGATCAGATCCGCTTCCTTTCGGTCATGCCTCCATCCATCCGTCGTCGAATCCGCCACAACCCCATAGTGTCCGGCCGGAAGAGGACCGACCTCGTACCGGCCCTTCGCATCCGCAAAGGCATCCCGCCCGTAGATGAACCACCTCGATTCCCAGACCGTAACGCTCGCAAACGGCAGCGCCGAACCCGAACCGCCGTCGATCACCCGACCTCGGATCCACCTCCCTGGGGCGAGCCGCAGCTCGACTTCCCGGCTGTCGATCTCGACCCTGGCCACCGAATCACCGTGAACGGCTGTCACAACTGTTGCCAGGTCAGCCTGAACGAAAAAACCCCCAACCTCGTCCGAAATGGCCATCGGCCAACCGGCGACACTGATCCGGGCACCGGCAACCGGTTCGCCAACGGCATCGACGACCCGCCCGGCGATGGTCTCGACAGCCGGGATCTCGATGTCGACCCGGGCCGGAGCGACAACCATGGAGCGCGTGCTGATCACCCGATCCGAATAGTGACCATACTCGGGGTGATAGACCTCGGCTTCGCCCGCCCACTTGGATGGATCAGGGGTTTCGTATCGGCCCGCCCGGTCGGTGAAGGCGATCCACTCGCCGCCGTTGAACCCGCCCCAGATCACGATGGCGCCCTCGACCGGCCCCCCGCCCTCGATCGTGACGGTGCCGGTGACCATCGGTGCTTTCTGAAGAACGACCCCCAGGGTCCCGGAAATGTTCCCCCCGACCACCTCCGGCGCGAATCCCCGCACATCAACATGAAGCTCGCGGCCGTGCCCGAGGCTGTTCTCGAGCACGAATCCGCCAGCCTCGCCGGTGGTTGTTCCCTCGAGCACCTGCCGAGGCTCGCGATTCACGAGACGCTGGTATCGATCGAGGACCGGCTCAGAGGCGAAGACGCGGACTTCGGCTCCGACCACTGGTGTTCCCTCGGTCGTCAAGACGCATCCCGAGGTTTCCGCCCACACATTGGGGCACAAAGCGATGGCGGCAACGAGACAAAGCACCCGGTGACGACCCACGATCACCTCCAACTCGGCTTCACTCTCATGATCATCTCAAGATGAGAGTCCATTCTATCCGAGCGAGTTCCCGGGTGCGGTAGATGAGACGTTCCGAGCAGACCGGTACCTTCGCTTTCAAAACAGGGTTTGAGAGCCTTCTTTAGAAAATGAGACGCAATCTTGTGTATAATATGCGCATCATCTTGGAGGATCTCTTGAAAAACTCGACTCCCGCGGTGTGCCTCTGCGCGATCTTGTCAATCGTCGTTCTCGTTGGCCTGTGCCAACCGGTGTCTTCGGCCCCGATCCCCGGCTACCCGACCGAGGGACACTGGTATCACGGCTCGACGACAACCATGGAACACTGGGGATCGGGTTCCGAATCGCTGGTGCTCTACGGCAGCGGAACGGCCCTGGTGGTAGCGGATGCCATGAACCACGGCGCCATGACCGTGCTCGGCGAGATCGACACCGCGTACGTGGTCTGGCACATCGACATCACCGACGATGGCCTGATGGCTGCGGTGACCGATCGGGACAAGTGGGTCACCTTGGTGGACATTTCGAATCGCAGCGCGCCGTCGATCCTGGGCCGTTACGAAGTTGAAAACGGGCGGAACCCGTACGGAGCCGCATTCGGAACCGCCCACCTTTATGTCGCCATCGGGCCCGCCGGGCTCTGGGCCATCGACATTGCAGACCCATCCATGCCGACCCTGGCCGGGAGCTACATCGAGCCGGGGACCGATTTTGTCTTTGATGTCGAGGTTCTTGGGAACCACGCCTTCTTGGCGGATGACGACGATGGGGTGACGGCCATCGACATATCGGATCCGACTACGCCCACATTTGCCGGGCGGTTCGCGGGCGCCACCGATGCATCTCACATCTCCATTGATGGGACGACGGCCTATGTCTCCCGGCGGGGTTTCGGCTTTCACATCCTTGATCTGTCCGCTGCCCCGACCATGACCGAGTTGGGTTCGTATACCAATCCCAGCGGTGGCATCGTCTATCGTACCGAGGTGATCGACGCCGACCGCGTTGTGTGCGCCGATGGGATCAATGGTCTGGTCGTCATGGATGTCTCTAACCCGGCGGCGCCAGCCATCGAATCGATGGATTCGCGGGACATGTTCGCCGTCGCAACCGATGGAACAACGGCCTATTCGACCCAGGTCTCCTACTTCTCCAACCCCAGGCTCTTCGAGTTCGTCGTCGACACCACCTCACCCTTCGATCCGCCCAATCTGATTGGTACGCTGCCGCTTCTGGGCGAGAACGTCGGTGTTGCGATCTCCGGACACACAGTCCTCATCGCCAACGAAACCGGCGGTGCGTTTCTCCTTGATGCATCCGACCCCACCAGCCTCCAAACGACATCGGAGGTCGATCTCGGGACCCAGTCCGTCAAGGCACTCGCTCTCGTAGGGCCGACGCTCGCGTACGGTTCATTCGGCAACGATCTGGGGCTGGTCGATCTGACCGATCCGGCGGCGCCGGTTCTCCTGCCCGACTACAACATGCCCGGGGCGGGCTACGCCTCCGATGTGATCAACCTCCCCGGAACCCTGTCGGTCGTGGTCGGAGCCGGGCCCGAAGGTGTGTATGTGATCGATCTCTCCAACCCCCTCGCGCCGGGTGTTGTCGGTTCGTGGACCCCCGCAGCGGGCGCCGTGCTCCAGGTGGATCTCGACGCCGACCGGATCGCCGCAGGAGGCGGGAGCGATGTCTGGGTTGTGGATGCCTCGACCATTGCGACCCCCGTGGAATACACCTCGTTCTCCGTGACCGGTACCGTGCTCGACGTGGAGATCTCGGGCGACCATGTGTATGTCGCCACCAACTCACAAGGGGTGAGGATCTGGGACATCTCCAATTCCGGCAGTCCGAGTGAGGTTGGGGTCTTCCCCACCTCTCCGACATCGGCTAACGGCATTTCGGTTCTCGGGGACCGCATGTACGTCGCCGCGGACACGTTTTGGGGGATGATCGTGGTCGACATCTCCAACCCGGCCGCGTCGAACGGTCTTCAAGCGATTTTCACTCCGGGAAAAGCGACCAAGGTCGCAGCCACCGACGATCACATCGCCCTTGCCGACGGCGACGGGGGCGTCTTCATCTGGGGAGATTCGGCCGAAGCGCCCCTCTTCGCCGATGGCTTCGAGTCGGGCGACACCACCGCGTGGAACTAGAGGGTGCACAGGGGGCCGAATTGGTCGTCAAGCCGCCGCCCTGGCTTCCAGGACTCCACGGCAGATGGCCTCGATGTGACGGTGATCGGTTCCGCAACAGCCACCAAAGGCCGTGAGGTTCGGAAAACTCGAGTCCTAGTGTGATGCCTCGATCAGCGCCCGCATCTTTGTCGAGTATCTGAGTCTCTCCTCATCGGTCTCGGCGACCCGCTCGGCCTTGGCAGCCCACCGCAGCGCCTTTTGCTCATCACCCTTCATGAGGTAGCACACACCGAGGAGAAAGAAGTACTCACCTTCATCTTTCACCTTACGAATGGCGTGCTTGAGGTGGTTGATCGCGGTATCGAAGTCACCATCGTCAAAGGCAATGCGGGCCAAGCTGAACCTCAGGTGCGGGTTGAGCATCCGGTGTTTGTCGACCCGTTTCCGATACACATCGGCCCGTTCCCGATCGCCTTGGGCCTCGTACAGACTCACCAGATTGCTCATGGCGACGGCATCTTCCTTGTCGGAATCGAGCGCATGAAGGTAGGCCGCTTCCGCAAAGTCCATGTGACCGTACTTCCGATACAGGGTCCCGAGATTCGTCCACGCGGGGGAGAAACCTCCTTCGGTCTCGACGATGGCTCGACGGAAAAACGCAACCGCATCCACGATCTCTCCGGACTGCATCCGTTCGACGCCCATGTTGTTGAAGAAGTGAGCGATGGCTCGACGGTCGGAGATGGTCTCCACGCTGTAGGTGGTCTTGAAGTCACCATCGTTGAAATCGACCGCCCGAGTCCCGCCGGCCCCAACATCGACAATGATGTTGATGTGCCGGTTGAGGACAAAAACATCACGTCTCGTAGTCCAATCGGGTGGGATGTCCACTTCCTGGAATTTCGCCTTCAGACCTGCCCCCCGGGCAAGCGTCACGAACATCGTCGTGAACGACAAGCAGTTCCCCAGTTGAAGTCTGAAGGTCTCGGCTGCGGTTCGAGTGTTTTCGTCGTACTCCAACCGGATGTGGGTCGTTCCCATGATCGCGTCGGTCAATTGCTGCAGTTTGAAGACATCGGTGCTGCCCGGATTCACGTGCTCTCTGAGGAACACCCGCATCTCGTCGCTCAGCGCGAGCACCTCGGATCCATCGATCGAAGTGGTGGAATCATCGGTGGCGCCCAGGGGCTTTCCGGCCAGAACCTCTTCGAGCGTCACCATCGTCTGCGCCCACACAGGAGCAAACCCCTCCAACAGGAAAACAGCACCGAGCGCCGATATGAGCACGACCTTCCGGAACATCCCCTCCCCTTTTGTTCAGTCGGTTTGCCCATTCGCGATTGAGCCGACCGATTGTCATCGAGCAATCCACAAACCTCGAGTCCGCGAGAGTCAACTACTCCATCTTACGAAAAAGGAGCGCCCGAGTTGTCACCGGCTCATCGGTCTCGGGTTCACAGAGTCTTCGGCCTTACGAGACGAGGCTCCTCAACCATCCAGCGTCTCCGCGGGAGGGGACCAACCCCTCCCCTACTGTCCAATCAGCGGAAGGGTGATCCCCTCCCGCGCTGACTTTGGATTGATCGATGGATCGCAATGGACGACTTTTTCAAGGAGCTGAAATGCCGGTCAGTAGACCCGAATTCCCCTGATGGTCGATGCGAGGATCTTCATGGATCGGTCGGCGCCTCCCGCCCTGGTGCCGGCGTAGACCTCCAGCAGGAGGCGATCACCATCCATCCCATCGCCGCGACCGTAGACCACGTCTCCGGTCTTGAACGTCAACCGTACCGGCAAACCAACAACCCGTTGAAGGACGTCGCCCTGGGTCGGATCGAGGTCTTCGAAGCCGTACTCCGTGGGATCCGGTCGGTTGGACCCATCTTCGAGACCAAGGCCTCGAGTGAGACTCCGGGCGCTCTGAAAACGCTTCTTGGCCAGTCCCGCATCGCCGGCATCGTGGGCCAGATCGCCCTCACGCATCATCGAAGCGATCAGAAACTTCCCTGTGGCGACCACCCGCGGGTGTTGGCGGTCGATCGCCGCCGCGGCGGCAAAGTGTCGGAGAGCTTCGTTGAAATTCCCCTGGGCCATCGCCTCCTCGGCAAGGCGGATCTCGAAGGTGAAGGTGGCCATCTCCTCCTCGCGAACATCAAAATCCTCCCTTGCCCAGGATGGTCTGGTGTCCTCCTGCGGCAGTACGAGGATGGGCATGCCGGAGACCAGCGGCCGACTGCCGGTGGCGGGTTCCGTCAAACCCTCTTCCCGGCTGACCGGTCTGTCTTTCTGATACTGAAGAAAGGCAACACCACCGGCTGAGGCGATGACGAAAACCGCGATGATGATCCACGCGAGTCGGCCCTTGCGCGACGGTGCCGGCGCCGAGGTCCTTCTTTCGGGGATCTTGGATTCGGGTTTGGGTCTGCGCCGGCGTACCGCAGCTGAGGACGGGGGCTGAAACCGAACGGGCGGGGGTGGCTCCTCGTCGTCGCCAGACTGCTCGACCCTCGGGATCAACGACGCACGGATGCTGCCGACCACCCTGGAGAAACCCTGCGAACCTTCGGCCTCGAACATCTCCTCGACCATCGCGAGACCGAGATCCACATCCTCGGCAGCCATAGCTCCGGATGCACTCTCTTGGGCCTCGTCGAGATCAGCAAGGACGGCGTCGAGGACCTCCGTGGCCTTGGTCTTGAGATCCTCCCCACCCTGTTCCTGGCCCCACCTTCTCCGAAGCTCTCTCAATCTGGACGTCAGAGCCTGGATCTTGTCTCGATCAAGACCTTCCGGTTGCGGATTCGTCCCCTCGGTGGGTCCCAATGGAATCTCCTTGAACCGATAGTAACTCAGGTGGGCGCCACAGGCATGATCGGAAACGGAGGATTCACCTCGATGTCGGCGGTTCCGATCTCGAAGGTTTTGAGAAAACGAAGGGGGCCACCCTCGATGGGTGACCCCCAGATCTCCGCTCAATGAAGTCGGCGAATCATGGCCCCCAAGCGCCGGTATCGCCGCTTTCGAATCCGTCAGCAAAAAGGAAGCAAGAGCCGTCGCAGCAATCGGTGCACGTGACGCTGATGGTGTATCCCTTGTCGGCCGCGTAGGCGCCGCTAAACAATGTCACCTCGAAATCGAGTGGAATACCCGTGACCGATGTGTAGTCGATCAGTGACGCGAGACCGGCCCCACCGTCATCGTCATAGGCGACCTGAGGACCGCAGTCCTCGTGCAGGCTCACAATCGTGTCAGCTCCGTTGAGCAGCGCCGAGGACTCGATGCGGTATGTGGCGCCGACGGTCGGGTTGAAGGTAATCCAGTCGTTGTCACATGCCTTGTGGTCCTGCGTCGTGCCTACGGTGATCCCGTTTCCAAAGCAGGTGTTGTTCGGTTCGTAGCCGTCATCGACACAACCGACCATGTCGAAGTTGAAGTCGCTCCGATCCACTGCGGTGTACGCGCCTCCATCCCAGGATCCGATAAAGATCTTCCCCAGTCCGGTGCTCGAGAAAATGGGAGTCGTCCACGACAACGAGGTCGCGCTCGCCGGGAGCGCGCCGCCGATCGGAGTCCAAGTCATGGCATCATCCAGAGAATAGAAGACAAAGATGTCGTCGGTCGGTGGGAGATTGAGCCGTGTCCAGCTGATGGAGTATGCTCTGCCGCCAATTAGCGAGTCCCCATCTCCCGGGTTGGTGATATCGATGCGCGGGCAAGCGAGCTCAGCACCGAATGTCGTCATCAGTATCTGGGTCGACCAGCTGTTGGTCGCGTCGGTGAACTCGGCCGCACCAACCAGATGACCGCATGTCCAGTCATAGTCGGCGCCGCTGTAATCGCCCCATCGGTTTCGGCCGTTGGTGTCGAGTGCGACATAAGGCGAGGTACCTCCCTTGTAAAGTCCAAACTCTCCTGCGCCCGAGTTGGGGTGGTCGTCGTAAATCTTGAAAATGGTGCTCGGGTAGCGGTCCGTACCGTTTGTCCAGGTCCCGATCAAGCCGATGTTTGCGCTGTTGGAGCCGCCGGCCAACGTGAGAGCCGGGTAGGTGTAATACTCGTTGTTGGTCCACACCAAGTGGCTCCAGTCGACGGTCGCGGTATCCGAGTTCAACTTCACGGTGTAAAAACCACCATCAGTGCCATCGTTGTTGACATCAGTTCCCAGGGTGAAGAATACCCTTCGGTTGACATATTTGGCATTCATCACCCGGCTGTCGCCACCGTCGATGTCGGTGCTCGAACCCGGCTGGTTGACGTTCTCTCCGAGGGAGTAATAGGACGGCAGACCCGTGATCGTGGTCACGGCCACAGAAGGCGCTCCGGTGGCGGCGGAACGATCCCCGGTGATGGTCCACAGTCCCACCTCCGACCCAAAACCTGACCAGGTATTCACCAAATAGGATTCTTCATTGCTGTTGATGCCGTGGGGATCGGCAAACTGAAGACCAAAGGCTGAGTCGCTCCCGGAAAACTCGAGGTTCCACCACTGCCAGCCCGATCCTGCACCGCCGGTCCACATGGCGGGCCCCAGGGTCCACAACTTGGCCCATCGGAAACCTCCCGCCCAGTTGTACATGTTGCCGGCGAAATAAATGCCGAAATCGTCCGCGCCCAACGTGGCGTAGTCCATCCAGTCGAGACCATCGCTGTGCTCGACGTCGAAGTTCCACCGCCACCAATCGCCATCAGCCCACGCGCGCTGCGAGATCGCGATCCGCAACCGAGAGGTTTGGTTCGCCACATTCCGCTCGAGAATCAGGATGACGTATCTGTCTTTCTGGGGGTTGTAAACGATTCGGGGATCAAAGAGAGTTTCGCTGGTCCCGAAAAATGAAGCAAACGTGGTGTATCCCTGAATCTGCCGTCCGACCTTCGAGTAGACGGCGAAGCCCGAGTTCGTCGCTTCGACGATGTCATGGGCCCCAACGGCCACCACCGTGTCGGGGGGGATCCAACCCGAGGAGTCGATGGCCTCGAAATTGAGGTAACTGGCCCCTCGGTATTCCTCTGGAGGCTCGGATGCCGGCCCCGGAGGCTTACCACCTTCCAGGTCTCCACCGGTGACCCCGCCTCCCTCGGCAGGATCGCCCTGGATGTGGGATCGCGGACCACCGAGGAACTCCTCCGGCGGCGCCTCGAGAATCTCCGACAACCTGACGACCTCGGCGGAAACCGGAACCACCGGGCCGCCTTCGGTCTGGAGAATCTCGAGCGATTCACGCGGTACGTATCCGGGGGGGATGCTCTCGATCATGGAACTCGCTGAGGAGTAGCCACGAACGGGGCTGCTGTTTGGATCCTGGGCACCGGCGAATGGAGTCAAGAAGACTCCCACCGCGAGCAGTGCGACAACCACAGATCGATGGGTCGCCGCGACGTTGAAAATCGCGCTGAAACTTGAGATCTTCATTGACTTCCTCCTTGGGACTCGACCGCTCCGGGCGGCAGGTTGTTGGGTTCGACGGGGCCACTTGACTGACTCCTAAACTGAGCGATTCTGCCGGATGAGATGTGCCAACTCCTTGATGCTCTGGTGTTTGCAAAAAATGCAGGAATACTGGTGGTATGTCGAGGCTTTTTGCAAACGCCCAGAGCGCAAGGAGTTGGTGCAGATCGCCGGTGAGAATCGCTCAATTTAGGT
>Ga0164313_10002611_pt1 | contig 16111 bp, 7 predicted proteins | sample GuaBasSedimGuay4_FD_113735 | JGI IMG/M metagenome (GOLD analysis project Ga0164313, IMG submission 113735) | Subseafloor sediment microbial communities from Guaymas Basin, Gulf of California, Mexico - Guay4, Core 4569-4, 0-3 cm | ecosystem: Environmental > Aquatic > Marine > Hydrothermal vents >... | reverse complement strand
CGAAAGACTCGCCGGGGACAAAGCTGTCCTAGACAACGCCGCCTCACAATTTGCTACAGCTGCTGGGCAGACTGAGGCTAGAGCACGTATCGCTACTGTAGGTGGGGAGCTTTCAACCATCATAAACGAGATACTCGACTCCCCGGAAAAAGCTAAGGAAATTCTTGAGAGGGAATTTAGTAATGACCTTGTAAGCGGTAACTACGAAATAGACTCTCAAGGCGAGGCCAGACTCGGAGACTCTGCTGGGAATTTGAAAGCGGCTATAGACTTTGCGTCTGACATGTCCGAAACCATAAACAATACTTTGGCCGGTGAGAGGGAGTACGCCCGTCTCATTGGAGAGCTGCCTGACATAAACGACCTCCTGCAGGTTGATGCTCTGGAGCGCGAGATAAAACGAATCACCACCGTGAACAAGGATGAGAGAAGCTCACTCCTCGACGGAGGCGACCCCAACAACTTGCTGAATATTTTGGGTGAAGCCAAGAAGCGTATTCAGGAAAAATTCATAGAGGGCATAAAGAACGACATATTCGATCTCGGCGGAGACTCCAAGAAGCTGGGCAAACTGGACAAGGCTGGAGCCCAGAAATACATAGACCTGCAGAAGAAGCTGGCTAACGCTGAAGCAGACCTTCTCGATATCGACCCCAACACCGAAGCCACCATAAAGAAACTGGTCGACGAGGTGGAAAAGGATCGTATCAAGAAGGCCAAGCAGGTTGCGACCCTTGGCATCCGCGTGGCTAACAGGTGGGTAGAGTTGGCTGGGGCGTCTACAGACGTTGAGCTATTTGATAAAGCTATAGCCAAGATCAATGAGAACAGAGACGCTCTGAAGAAAGAGATAAGGAATGAGCTTGTCTTTGAAGGTTTTGAGGAAGGGACGAAGGAATTTAAAGCTGAACTGGAAGCCAGACGATTCCTCCTGCGAGACTTCAGATCAGACTCGGAAGCGTTCACCAAAGCTCTGAAGGAACTGACTTCTAGCCTCACCAAGCAAGCCGCCCTGCTGCGTAGCAAGCCGGTCACTCTTGGCGCTGCCAATGATGCATTCAGCGACCGGCAAGGTACAGAGGGCAACGAACGCCGGAAGCAAGGGGCAGTCAACCAGTTCGGAGCCGCTTTCAATCAGCGTACCGCTGCCGAAATACAACTGAGGAAACAGGAGTCCAACAAGGAGAACCAAACCGGGGATGATCTGGCTGAGACCGAGCTAACCATTCAAGGTCTCAACCAGCAGGTCGTTAAGTTCGATCAGGAGATGGCTCGTTTGGGTATCACTATCCTTGAGAACTCCAAGGTAGCTGAGGAGAGAGCCAATGCCGAACTGCTCCAGCTGCTCAGGGTGCAGACTCTCACAGAGATGCTGCAGGACTCTGAGCATGCCTTCCGCAACTTGGCTGAGACTCTCAACACCACCTTTGTCGATGCTCTAGAGGGTATAGGAGATGCTCTTGCTACCGCCATCCTCGACGGCGACAACTTCATAGACCTCCTCTCCAACCTGTTCAACGACATCGGCAGGAAAATGGCTACTGATGCGATACAGACTCTCGTTAACGAGCTATCGCAGACCGCGCTGGGCGCTCTTCCTGCCGGAGTCACCACCCTGCTCGGTACGGGCGGCGAGGAGGCAGCTAAGGCCGCTGTAGGAACCGCGACAGAGGCTGCTACCGCCACCGCTCAAGCTGCCGCTCTGGGAGCCGCAGCGACAGCTGCCTTCGTCCCTGCCACTCTAGGCCTGCAAGCAGCCAATACCAACCTGTTCGCTGCGGGCACTTCATTAACGCTGGCCGCTGGAGCTATAACTACTGCTGCTGGGGCTCTGGGGGTAGCTGCAGGGGCAGATGCCGGAGGAGGCCTCCTGTCAAAACTTGCTGGGGCTGTAACTGAAGGGACTGTTTCCGGAGCTAAGAGAGGGGGCGTCTCCCATCATGGCAAGATAAAAGGCTACGCTAAAGGAGGAACTCCCGGCATTATTTCCGGCCCCGGCACCGGCACCTCCGACTCCATCCCAGCTGTGCATCTCGACGGCAAGAAGGTAAGTCGAATAGCGGTGGCTAACGGAGAGTCCATTTTGACAGCAAAGGCTACAGATTTACTCGGAGAAGACTTTATTCACGGAGCCAATAGTGGGAAAATAAAAGGGTTCGCAACAGGGGCAGTTATGGGGAATCAGAGTGCGATAGCAACAGGAGCTAAACCTGCTACCCCTGCGGCTCAGAGAGCCCCACAAGTGACCAATAAGAATGATACGACCATCATCAACGCAATAGACAGTTCATCAGTACTCGCTGCAGCCATGGAAACTCCGGCAGGAAACAGGGTGATGGTGAACTACCTGACAGCAAACAAAAGTAAAATACAGAGGATAATACGATAATGGCTCTTACAGTTGGAATAGCAAGTGACTATCTAAATTTGTTTCAGCGTATCAGGTATTACCTGCGCGGCGAGATGAGCATTGAGAATGAACTTGCCAATGTGGCAAACGTTGGCGATGGATATATGCAGGGGCTTATGGCGTTCACTACCCCGGCAATTGAATCTTGGACAATCACTTGTACCTTGGGAGGGGGGTCTGGGGTTGCTATATTTAGTGTAACTGGAACGGTGTCAGGCGCTCAAGCAGCAGCTACTTGCGATGTCTATTACTCCAACACGCAGCTGGAGTTCGTTGTAGGGTACGGAGCTACTAATTATGTTATAGGGGATGAGTTTACTTTCGACGTGATAGCCAACGACATACCAGCCACCCAGCAGTGGGCAGAATTAAAGTACACTCCGGGAGCAAATCAGGGAGCAGGAGTTAACAACGGTATGAACGTTGACGCTGGAGGAGGGGCTACTTACGCCAACGAACTTTACCTTAAAGGTCCGGGCCTTGCTCAAGCCGATGAAATATTCGTCAGCATGTGGACTGGGTATGATGAAGACGCTGACTGGTACAACTTAGGTTTTCAAGGAGCCACTGGATTTGAGACCCTCGACGCGGTGCAGTACCAGCCTAATGACTCATCTGACGTATCCATGTCAGCTTGGCAGTTTCAGATCCCGTATTGGATAATAGCTGACGGCAGGAGGTTTATCCTTAACTGGAAAATATCCACTAATTATTTCAGCGGGTATTTCGGGTTCATTCTTCCTTACGGAACCCCAACAGAGTATCCGTACCCTTTGTATATTTGCGGGACTTATACTAGCTTAGCTATTCGTTGGTCAAGTGAGTCACATAATCATAGATCTTTCTTCGACCCTTATGCTGGATACCTTTATACCATTGAAGGTACGTGGCTGCTGGTACAAAATAAGACTAGTTCTGGTGGGAACGAATCTACCAGAAGCGAAACTAATGTTTGGCCATATACTGAGGACTATATGATAAACGTCAGGCAATCTCCCGGAGACGTATATCCAATGCTCCCCATGGTAATTCATACCGACAAAAACGGAGGTAACGTCTACGGGGAGTTAGCGGGCACCTTCTGGTGTCCCGGATTTGCCAATGCGTCTGAAAACACTATTGTTGTTAACTCAGTAGATTATTTAGTTATTCAAGATGTCTACAGAACCTCCAACCAAGATTACTTTGCGCTGAAGATGGAATAAATATAATGCCTGCTTATTATCAGACTGGAACAACGACTGACACTCACGCTTTGATGGGAATTATAGATATATTTCTAGTAAATGTTTTGGGGTGGGAAAACAAACAAACAAACCTCTGGGAGAAAGTTGATGACAACCCGGCAGATTCCTACGGGAGAAAGACAAATTATTATATCTCCCCCTCCCCCGTCCGTTATTACTTCCTTACTACAGGGATTGACGGGGACGAAATAGATTACAGAACCTACATTTCTGGTGGATGCCTAGAGGGTTGGAGTGAGACGGGTCTTGGGGGTGTGCCACATTCTTATCACGACCAGATAGGGTACCAGTACGTATTCACTTCCAATGAATTTGAAGGGCCGTACACCAAGTATCATCTATTCGGAGGGCAGGAGGGGGTTGATGGACAGTATTTCTACTGCGTGGTGGAAACTTCTGCCGGGTTGTTCAATCACTTTGGGCTTGGACAACTTGATAGAATAGGATCTAAAACAGGGAGTTTCGCAGTTAGTTTGTATTGGAGTATGAGCATTTCTTATTGGAGGAGTGTGACTAACAGCCATCACCAACGAATGTTTGACAGCCATAGCAGTACCTACGGAGGGAGGGGGCATTTACAGTACCACCAACATACCTTCGCACCTGAAACGGAAAATTATTTATTCGGATACAGCTCCGACCACTGCTACGGTGGATCAGTAGGAGGTGGAGGTAAGCAAAATGGGGGAATTAACGGGGCTTTCGTAGGTGACGGACCAAGTGCTTTCAACGGAAGAACGATGCTCATGCCTAACCACATCCTGTTGGATGACGGAGCTTCATGGAAGAGGATGGTTGGAATAGCCCCTGCGTTTAGAACTGTCATGATACACAACCTTCAAGCCGAAGATATTGTAGATACAGATTGGATGGTGTTTCCCATCAAGGCTAAGAATACTACATCAGGGCCAAACTCCGGGAACTACGGCTGGGCTTACAAATTTCAATAAGGATTTACCATGGCAGATTCCCACCACTATCAAAGTACCCTATACCCAAACCAAAGTGTTCCGGATATTATGTTTACTGTCATTAAAGACGCAGGAATTTTTCTTGATACTGTCGTTGGAAATGGATGGAGTATTTTAGATTACACGACTAAGGATAGAAGTAACGTACTCACGGAGGAAGTAATAAGTAGTAAATTAAATTGGAGTCCTCTAGAGGAAACTTATAAAAATGGAGACGGCGGGGGGTTAATTTCCCAATTCTATAGCCCTAGCGACGATAAAGCTAAAACTCTATATCTTGAGTGGAATGATGGAGTTGGCGTTGAGTTCAATAAAAACACATTCCATTACTTTTTAACCACCACAGCTATCTACACTAAAGTAGCCTACGACGACATAAGGTGTGGAGTCTTGATAGAGCCTTGGACTGAAGTAATGTACGTAGGAACTTATCCTTACGTTCCTGAATTTCTAGAAGGCTCAGAAGTTTGGGGAAACCCCCCAGCAGACGCGGTGCCTACCGGGGAAGTCAATGATCTGTACTCGGGACTGCCTGTCGTAGGAAGCTCTACCAACCCCGGAGCGTATGGTCCGGGGATAACTGGTGCGCACGTTATAGGGTATAAGTCACAGCCGGGATATCGATCCAATCACGAAAGCGAATCAAGCCATCTAATGTGGGGGTCAGAACCTGCTTTCACGGTTCATTTTTTCGGTGGAGTGGAGAAAGGGTCGCCTTACTTCTATATGGTATTCGAATCCGAAATGGCTATGCCCGGAGGAGGTATAGACAAATACTATTGCCATATGGGTTTAGGAAACATAGTTAAAACCGGAGTGTGGAAGGGAGGGCAGTTTTCCGTATCTACGTATAGCCACCCTTCTTTCTTAGACTCTCTGGGGTCTAACTATAATTCCGCGATGTTTGACAGCAGCAGTTGCTACTACACTCAGGATGAAGCCAGAAGCAAGGTGTTTTTCAGCATCGATATGCGGCCCTACGACTCTGAAGATCTTACGACCCTACCAGACACTTACAGGTTCGGGTATACGCAGGGCATCTACAGGAGTTACGGGAACTCCTTTGGAGGGCTGTGCAACCCCTTGGTACAGGACAGCAAAAATACTTGGAACGGAAGAACTATGCTGTTTCCGCAACACATAAGAGTACTGGACGTATATAATACAGACTATTACATGATCGTTGGAACAGCCCCAGCTATTAAAAGCTTACAAATAGACTATGTAAATCCCGGAACTGAAATTGTTGATAACGGGATAACTTGGAAAATTTTCCCGATAAAAAGTAAAACTCACAGCGGAGACGCTCCTAGAAGTGGGTTCTACGGCTACGCATTTAGGATAGACTGATATGGCGGCGTTAACTGGATATTCCTCTGGAGAGGTTTTAAGGACTAAAGCTTCAAATTACTTGCCCCCTGCGTTTGGGGATGTGTTTAAGCCAGCTATACAAACTATAGGAACTCTGACAGATTTCATAACCAATAACGAAACCTTCCTGTTTGAAAACGTTTATACGCACATATGGAGAAAAGAGACTTCAAAAGTTTTACACTTCAAAAGGGTATTGGGAGGAGCTAACTCGGGAGGAGGTCCAGCCGGAGAAAGGCCGGGGAGATACTCAGATGACTTCTATCATAGGATACACCTTACACCTTCTCGCCTTAAGCTGGGAAATCTCATATCCACACAGACTCGAGAGATAGAAGTGTGGAACGCTTATTTTCACTCCGTGGATCTGGACGACGTACAGCTAATGAACGGGGACGGACTCGTCATCACCCCTCCTGTGGCCACCCCCTACGTAATGCGGGCTTTGGAGCCTCTGGTATACATAGTCAGTATATCCACTGACGGACCCCCCGCCATTAACGCTACCATCAGGTGGACTGTTGACGATATAGTTTTATCCACGGATGACTATGATGCAAGAATAACCGGAAACAGAGTAATACCCATCACCATGGCCCCTAACTGGTCCACCGAGGTTATAGAAACTCTGGAGTGGAAGACTGACATAATAAAATCTTACAACGGGGAGGAGCAAAGATCGAGAGTCAGGTCGAAGCCGAGGAGAGGGCAGTCCTACTACTACACTTTGGTGGACAATGACGCAGCGAATCTAGATAACCTTTTGTGGGGATGGCAGTCCCGGCTGTACGCAATACCTCACTGGTCTGAAGTTACGTTGAATCAGATCGACCTGTTCCAAGGTCAAACGGGAATAATAGCCGATACCGACAGGTACTCTTGGACTGCTGGATGCTTGTTTTTTATCACTGACGGTGTGAATTACGAGATGCAAGAGGTGCTGACTGTGGAGCCCGGACAGGTGAACCTCAAGAAGGGGTTGGACAAGGCGTGGGGAAGACCTAGTGTAATCGGCCCTGCCAATCTCGCCCGTATCGACGGAGACTTCAGCGTCAAGTCAAAACGACTAACCTCCAACGTAAACACTGCCACTATCCAGTTCCTGCATGAGCCAGTACAAACTGACCCATTCATTCCTGTTGCCGCAGCGGTCGATCTATACGAGTACCCGAAAATCCCTTCCACCTTTAACGAGATTTTGTTGAAGGAGCCGAACTGGAAGGACGGGTTGGATACTGAGTTCGAATCGGAGGGTAAGGTATTAGACTTTGGCCTGCAAGGTTTCGCCACCTCTGTTAGATCAGGAATCCCAGACATAGTTGAAGAGTACGAGTGGCTATTGAACGGTAGAGATCAAATGCTGTGGTTCAGAGAGTTCCTTGGCAGGAGGGAAGGGAAGTTCAATGGGTTCTGGATGCCAAACTGGAAGCTGGATTTTATGATTCAGGATACCACTCTGTCGGGAGCTAACGGGTTCGTTGCTACAGCCAACTACTACGGCCTGTTGGTAAATGGAGCTAATGGAAGAAACCACGTCATGGTGGAGCTGAAGACTGGGGAGAGAATCCTGAGGAACATCTCTGCTGCCACTCAGGATGAGCTACTAGGAACCGTCAACGTAGTTACTGATGAGACGATGGGATATACGTTTGAGCCAGAAGATGTTCGTATAGCCTGCCTCATGGGATGGTATCGCCTTTACAGCGACAAGGTGACCATCCGGTACTTAGATAAAAACGTAGCCGTCGTGAAGATGAGTTTGGTCAACGTATTAATATAGGGACGAAAGGATGACTTTTTTATCGCAGGAGACCAGCAGGAACTTGGGGAAACCTTTCCAGCTGTTTTTGTTCAGATCGGGGGATACCGACTACAGGTACACCACCGCTGATCACAACATATACGTCGACACTTTGGAGTACTCCTCTGACCAGCCAATGGAGTCAGTAGAGATAAAAGAAACCCTTGTGGACAACAAGGGGAAGCTCAACTTCAAGGTGATGAGAAACCACGAAATTGCTAACCTGTTTCTGATATCCAATCCAAGAACTATTTCGATGAGCATATATGCAGGGCACGAGGGCGACCCCGACAATGAGATAATTACTATCTGGTCGGGCAGGGTAGTAGCGTGTGACTGGAACGAAGACGACCAAGCTATAATCTCATGCGAATCAGTTACCACCGTCCTATCCAGAAACGGCCTTCCGTACAAATTTGGAAGTACGTGCCAGCATACTTTGTACAGAGGAGGGTGTGGTCTTGACATGTTCGCTAATTCAACCCTATACAACCTGACAGCCTACAGCGGGTACTTCCTGACATTCGCCAGCCTTATAGGGGCTCCTGCCAACGACTACGACGCAGGATTGGTCGTAGTAAACGGAGTGGATTACAGAATGATAACTGGATTCGACAGTTCCACTGGAACTTTAACTCTTATAAGGCCTTTTGAATCCGTGTCAGTCGGGGAGTCAGTGAGGGTCGCCTTAGGGTGTAATAGGACTTCATTACGCTGTGAGCAATTGAATAACTTTGAGCACTTTTTAGGATTCGATACCATACCCACCAGAAATCCTTTCGAGGGAGTAAAAAAGGCAGGGCAAGTTGCAGTGTCCGAGGCCCAAAAGCTGGTTAATAGGTGGATGGGATGAGTCCCTTAGCTCTTGTAATGGTACAGCTGGCGGTAGGGCTGATAATCACAGCCATATCGTCTCGTCTGATGTCTGGTAAGGGATTAAAGGCAAAGGGGTTGGATAGCTTTACGTTCCCTACAGTCTCTCAAGACCGATCCATCCCAGTTGTCTTTGGTGACGTGTTGGTTGAAGGTCCAAACGTTACTTGGTTTGGAGACTATAAGGCCCATAAGGATAAAGAAGGGTCCAGTTTTTTCTCAAAGGGGACTACTGTAGGGTACAAATATTACCTTGGTATGGAGCTAGTTATTTCGTGGGGGGAGTTGAACGCCATCACTGAAATTTGGTTTGGAGATAATGTGGCGTGGAGCGGCTCTGTCACTGGAACCAAAACTAATCAGGACGTAGAACCTTACGACTTCAATAACAATATTGACGTAGAGGCTATGGATCTATTCGGCGGAGATAAAAATGGCGGAGGCGTAAGGGCTGAGTGTTATTTTTATCCCGGAAGTTCTGCTCAGCACCCCGACGCATATATGGTAGACCAGCTTGGAAAATCTTATGAGCATAGGGGTATAGCAAAGCTTATTTGGAGAGGTCCGAGCTGGCACAAGAAATCAGGTCTGTTGGGCGAAAGTAATATAATCCCTCCCATCAAGATGCGGGTGGAACACTATCCAAACTTCTTGGGTTCGGAGTACAAGAAGGTAGGGGGAGGAGACAGGGCAGGAGCCAACCCAGCAGAGGTAGTTTATTGCCTGTTGATTGGCAGGTACGCCAACGTCCTGTCCACACAGCCCTCCGTACCAGTCATTCCAACCAACTTGATAGATACTGCAAGCTTCTTGGAGACTGCTGAGACCCTACACGATGAGGGCATGGGAGTATCCTTCCAGTGGCAGAGAGACACTCCAGTAAAAGACATTATTGACGACATCATGCATCACGTCGAAGGCTATCTGTCAGAGGATACCCTTACTGGTGAATTAAGGATGGTTTTGAACCGGGCTGACTACGACCCCAACACCCTTCCTGTTTTTGACGAATCCAATATTGTAGACTTTTCCTCCTACGTCAGAATAAATCCAACGGTCGCAATAAACAGAATGACTGCTACCTTTACCGACCCTTCTCAAGGGTTTAAAGATATACCAATAATGGTGGAGGATCTGGGTAATGCCTTTGAGCAGGACATGGGTGCCCCCGGCGACATCGATCTCCACATGTTTCACGATGGAGATGTTGCCGTCCTCCGAGCCTCTCGTGAACTTGTTCAGCTTAGCGAGGGGATAATATCAGGAACCTTCAAAGCCAATAGGGGGGCTTACTCCCTCAACATAGGTGACCCTATAAAGTTGACGTGGGATGGGTTTGGCGTCTCAGAGTTGCTGGTCAGAGTAATTGAAAAGACTGCGGGAAACTTGGATGACAGAACTGTTGAGATAAAATTTGTTCAAGATATCTTCGGAATAGGGACAGCAGTATACGGACCTCCCGGAGGGTCGAACTGGGTGGATATCCATAACGACCCCGCTGACATAACTGACTACAGATTTTTTGAACTCCCTTACTATATGTCTAAGGAATTCGCAGGGGAGGGGGAAGACTATCTCCTGTTCCTTATGGCAGTGTTCCCATCCAGCGACACCTCTGGGTACGAGCCGTGGATTCAGATTGACGGAGGGGATTACGAAAACGTTTACGGGTCAGACTACGTAGAACTAGATAACACCATACTGGCTGCAGTGTACGATCAAGAAAACGGCCCCGCAAAGGACACTGTTGTTGGATTGTTCATTGTAGGGTCCCCCCCAGAAGACATGGAATCTACCGTTAACTTTACCAACATACAAGACTCGTTCAGGAATTGGGTGCTGGTCGATGATGAGCTTATGGCTTACGAGAGTGTTACTGACGTTGGAAACGGAAGCTATCAGCTGAACAACGTGTACAGAGGGCTGCTCGACACCGCCCCCGCTACCCACCCTGCAGGCTCCAGACTTTGGTTCCTGAACGAAACCTTCGAAAAACTGGACAGGATATTCACCCCTGCTGAAGTCATCAACGTAAAGACCATAACCTCTACAGGCGGAGGAGTTCTGGATTTTGCTAATGCGGCGGCTAAGAATCACACTTACGTCGGCAGGTACGACCTGCCTATCGTCCCGGCTAACGTTAAAATAAACTCAGGGTACTACCCGACAATAATAACTGGGCAGATGGAGTTAGAGTGGAGCAGGATAGACAGAACTATTACTTCTGTTTTGAAGAAGTGGGACGCTGTTGATGAAACTCCAGAGGTAGGTCAAACCACCACACTTAAAATTTACGACAGCAATGTCAATTTAATAAAAACTGTGACAGGTATTACAGGGGCAACTTACGTCTACCCTCTGGCCACAGAGACTATTGATGCTGGGTCAGTTCAGGAACAGCTTACTATAGAGCTTATCAGCGTCAGTGCGGCAGGAACTTCTCACGATACTTTCTCTTATACGTTTCCAAGGCAGATAGGGCAGGAGCCCTCCGGTCTGATTATGGATCTTACTTCCTTGGCAGCGTCATCTTCATCAAACGTTAACCTTAATTTGGATGTCGCAGCGTAATGGCTAACTACAAAATAACTGGTACAACTTTAGAGAACGGGTCGAACGCCCCTAACATAATTATTGTGTACAAGGCGGATAGAGATGACTTGGTCAGCATTGGGGGAGAGCTTGGGAGATCTACTGCAGGAGCTAATGGAATATTTGAAGTGCAGTGGGCTGACTGGAACAAAGAAATATTTGTGGTAGCTATAGACCCAACGAACGCTACCAAGTACAACGGAATTATTTTTGATTGGATTTTACCTGAGACTGCTGGGTACGACCCATACTTTAACTCCATTGTGTCACTCATGCACATGGAAGGGACTGACGGGGCGCAAGTATTTCTAGATCAGATAGATTCTAACGTCATAACAACTGTAGGCAATGTCAATACCTCAGTCACTCAGGCCAAGTACGGGGGCTCCGCTGCTTACTTCGACGGGACAGGTGATTGGCTTGTAATTCCTGACGATGCCAGATTTAATCTCGGGCTGTCAAACTTTTGCATAGAGTTCTGGGTGTACATGACAGACGTGTCCGGGTATCAGGAGTTTGTCCTTAAAAGGAGTTTGGACTTAGGGGACGGCTACTGTCCATTCGTGATAATGGCAAACAGTGCCACCCTTCAAATTTACTTTGGCAACGGAACGGCGTGGATGTCAGACACCACGGCAGGAACTCTTACTGCCGGACAGTGGATGCACATTGCCGTTACCAGAGACGGCTCTATATTCAGAGCTTTCATCGATGGGATTGAGACTGGGGGGTTTATCGATGCTTCTGCAGTAGAGGATAATAGCAGAGATATTTTAATAGGTTGCAACGATAACCTCGTCTACCCCTTCGAAGGGTACATTGACGAGTTCAGATTTACTATAGGGCAGACTAGATACGTTGAGGACTTCAACCCACCAGCTGCTGCGTTCTATAATAACGTTGACCCATTCTTCGACAAGGTCGTCTCCCTTCTGCACATGGACGGAGCTGACTCCGGAACTTCATTCACTGATGTAATAGGGCATACTGTCACAGCCTACGGCGGTACCACTACCTCCATTACCCAGAAGAAGTTTGGAGCTACCTCTGCCAAGTTTACAAGTAGCAATTCAGACAGGTTGGAGATAGCAAACGACGCCTCCTTTGCCATTACGGATAAAGACTTTACAATTGAAGCGTGGGTATACTTTAATACCTTCACCAGCGGTACGTCTTTAATAGCAGCCAATAGAAGCAGTAGTGCCGTCTATGGGCAGTTTGTTATTTACGGAAGCAGCTCACAGACCCTTCAAGTTTACTTAAGGACTGGAACCAGTACGTGGACCTCTGACACCACTGCTGGAACTATCCCTCTGCAGCAGTGGTGTCACATAGCAGTTAATAAAAGATCCGGTACGGTAAGGATATTTATCAACGGAGTTCAGACAGGGGGGTTCGCCACCTCTGATTCCATAATCTCAGATTCCTACAACATAAATTTAGGTGTAGAAGGTAACGGCGCAAACGACATGGACGGTTACATTGACGACTTCAGATTCACTGTTGGAGCGTCACGTTACAACTCAAACTTCGCAGTCCCAATAAAAGCTTTTCAGGATTCCTAACAAATGGCAACTTACAAGATACAAGGCACTACCCAAGAAAATTCTATCAACGCGGCTAACATTATCATAGCGTACAAGGCGGATCGAACCTCCCCGGCCACTATAGGGGAGGAGCTTGGAAGAGCGACTGCCAGTGGGGCAGGGCTTTGGTCGATAGAGTTTGACGACTGGGACGCAGAAGTTTTTGTTGTCGCCTTGGACCCAACTACATCGATAAAGTACGCTGCAAAAATGAAGGACTGGGTACTCGCTACGCTAGTGGCAGGAGAAACCTTGTCCTATGTGTCGTTCGAAGATTATGTTACCAACACTCTTGGAGCTGTCCACCTGTGGAAGATGGATGAGGCAGACGCTAACTTAGTGGATAGTGTAGGAGCTTTAGACGGAACTATGGCTGGGTCTGGCACTCCCCTGTTTCAGCAGACCAGCATGGATGCCGATGCGTACTCGATAGATTTTGACGACGATTATTTAGTGCCAGCGACTGCTATCGCCACCCCTGCAGGTGGCGTAGTAACTATAGCCTGCGTAATGAAGTATGTTGCCGGTACCGGAGGAATGGTATTTGGTATTAGCGATGATTCTGGCGGCAGGCTATGGGTATACGAGCAGACCAGTGACGGGTCTTTCGGCTTGTCTACTTCTGGGTCTGCAGGGGCCATCTATGGAATCGAAGGGGCCTCCTCTTCTATAGGTGACGGTAATTGGCATACCTTAATAATGGAGATAACTGACAACAATTACTCCGCTACCAAAATGTGGATAGACGGAGTGTCTCAAGCAATGGCGGTTGCCTACGGAACTCCAACAAACGATCCTGTAACCAACTGGAAGATAGGGGTGGGGATATCCCCCGCCAGTACTGGAGGTAGTTCATTTTCCGGAAGTATGTTCAGGTTTACTATTTTTGATAAGGCCCTTAGCACCCCTCAAATAAGATCTCTCAACATAGCTCTGTCCACTGGGTACGTACACCCTGAGGTAACTGATATTGCGTATACCTCTTTGAAAGGTTACTGGAGTATGCAGAGTTTAGAAGGGACCGCTCTGTTTGACCTAAGCGACTCCGAGGCTGACGGCACCATCACCAACTCCCCCACAGTTGTGGACGGCCCCTTTGCGCTAGGGGGTAAGGCTTTATTGTTTGACGGAATAGACCAGTGTATAACCAGTATGGGAACTGTGTCTGATTTCAACTTTGTACACGAGACAGGGGTATTTTCCATATCCTTTTGGGCTAGGGTTTACACCCCTGAACCAGACAGTGAACAGCCTCTCGTTTCTAGTGCAGCTGGCACGTCAAGTCGAGGAATGTATTTCGCCTATGCAAACTTGTCAGCTAATAGCGGAGATCATGGTTTCAGAGTGTTGATATTGGCAGGTAGTCAGGGCAATCCCCTCTTTGATACCAGATGGAATAACGTACTGACGGCTAACGATACTGAATGGCATCACTACTGCGTCTCGGGGGACGGATCAGCACTTACCCTGTATTTTGACGGGGTTGATCAGGGCGCTCCTTTTTACACCGACACCAATTCACTTGGGGCTGGCAATGCTTCTTATACTTTAAACTTAGCTAGGTACAACCACAGCGCTCCCGGAGGTTATTCTAATATTGCACTAGACCAGATCAGAATCTGGGACGTTGAGTTGTTGCAGGAAGATGTCGACAAACTTTACCTTGAAGGTCTGGTAGTAGTGTCTTACCTCAAGCCTTTGGAGCTTGATCCTTACTTTGACGATGTAGTTTTCCTCTGTCACGCCGACGGTACAGATGGAGGTACTTTACTTCACGATGAAATAACAAAAAGAAATTCCAGCAACACTGCAGGCAACGCCCAAATAGACGATGCCCAGTTCAAGTTTGGAGACACCTCTGTCTACTTCGACGGGTCAGGAGACTTTATTGACTTCCCTGATTCTACAGACTGGGACTTTGGGTCCGAAGACTTTTGTGTAGAGTGTTGGGTAAGGTCAGACGGGGCTACAGCCTTTGACACTATCCTTGGAAGGTGGGAAGGGTCTGGCAGTGTTGCTTGGGCTTTGCAAGGAGACTTTACCTCTGGAACTGTACAGTTTGGTTATTCCACTAACGGAAGCTATCAAGCTGGAAACGCTGCGATATCCTCAGCCAGCTCTGTAACCACAGATACTTGGTACCACATCGCAGGAGTTAGGCATGGAAATACCTTAACTATCTACGTAGACGGAGTCGCTAAAGGCACCAAGGATGTAACTGGGGTGTCTATAGTTGATACAGGCAACGTTCTAAGAATCGGTGGTCAGGTAGCTAACTCCCAGTATTTCAACGGGTGGATTGACGACATCCGAATAACTAAATCGGCTCGTTACACAGACGACTTCAACTTCCCCACAAAAGCCTTACCTGACTCCCGCTTTGCAGTAGACAGGGAGCCTACAATTCTGGACCCTTATTGGGATGACGTTGTCGCACTGTTGCATTTTAATAATGCTTCAGGGTCTACGGTAATAGATGATGTTATTGGAGGTTTTTCTTGGAGCGCAGTCAGCTCAGCTCAGCAGTCGGACGTAAAAGTAGAGTATGGGGCTGGGTCTCTCATCTTGGACGGAGTGGCTGACCACATAACCGCAGGAACTGCGGCGGATTGGAAATTTCTTACTGACGGATCTGTTGACTACACTTTGGAGGTGTCAGTTTATATTGACGCTGCGGGCCAACATACAGTATTCGACAACGGAGGGGGAACTTCGTCGCAGGTAGGAATCTTTTTTAGGATAGAGACTGACGGATCAGTGAACTTTTCAATCACCAGAGGGGTGGGGGCTACATGGGCCATAGCTGGGTTTGTCTCTGCTGCAGGAGTGATAAGGGCTACGACTTGGCATAAGCTTTCTGTTGTAGTAGACGTTAGTGTCGGTGCAAAAATATATGTCGACGAGGTTGAGGTTGCTGCTGGAGTTAACGGTTCTTCTAGAAGTACAAGTAACCCTCACTCCCCTCTGTGGGTAGGGGCGTGGACCTCAAACTCAACCACTGACTTTGACGGATATATGGATGAGTTGCGAATAACTAAAGCCGCCCGATACTTTGCCGACTTCAACCCCCCCACCGAAGCCTTTCCTGACTTCGAGTACGACCCAAATGAGAATACCAACAGAACCCAGCCTCTGGACCCTCACTTTAACGATATAGTTATGTTGTTGTACGGCAACGGTAGGGTCGGAACCACCACGTTTGACGATGCCGCTAATCCGGGAAGATTCACTTTTGGCGCAGTGGCTGATGCGCAGATAGG
>Ga0164313_10002610_pt1 | contig 16112 bp, 11 predicted proteins | sample GuaBasSedimGuay4_FD_113735 | JGI IMG/M metagenome (GOLD analysis project Ga0164313, IMG submission 113735) | Subseafloor sediment microbial communities from Guaymas Basin, Gulf of California, Mexico - Guay4, Core 4569-4, 0-3 cm | ecosystem: Environmental > Aquatic > Marine > Hydrothermal vents... | reverse complement strand
ATGCAGGGGAGCTACTTTGCGCCTATCGAAGAATCCAACTTGACCTTCATGCATGACAGACCGGTTCGGGCGTCATTGGTTGGCGGACTTGTCCCGGGCACATCGCCTGGCCGTGAGTATGCCACTGAGGCCACGTTCGATATTCCCGGTGACGCGCGCGGCGGTTTCATCACGATCCAAGCGGATGGACCTGAAGTTTCTGAAAACGATCCGTATCTTCCGCTGGTTGCTCCGGGAATCCAATACTCGAACATCTGGGGACTCTCGTGGGCTCCGTCAACCGGCAGGTTTTGGGTTTCTGCGGACAATCAGATCGATGAGATCGACCTGTTTCGATTCGACCCTACCCGAACCACGTTTGCGTCGAATGGCACTCAGCCACGGATTTCGCGGCCAACGCTGGCTGGTCAGATACTGTCAGTAGACTCATTGATGGGCGTCCCGATCGTCGAAAAGATCAGCGTGGCGGACGGGACCGTATCGTTCTTCGCCAACACACACGATGACGATTTCACTCGTGAGATTCTCCCTGTCGGGATTGCTGTAGAGCCAGACGGATCCGCGTGCTATATCGCGGACGCATCTGAGGGCAAGATTGTCAAGATCCCCGCAGGGAACAGCTCGCCGATCGAAGACGAGTGGGGAGGGAAGACCGATTGGTCGTTTCCAAATCCTTGTGGTATCGACGCGTCCCCCAACTCCAGGGTTTGGGCATCTGATGCCAGCGGCGCGATCTTCTGGGCGACCGAAACCGGCACTCAGTTCTACAACAGCCTTCCTTACGTGGTGAAGGCGATTCACGTTGATCGTGACATCTCGACAGACGGCATTGATCGGTTCTTCTTCGGAGACCAACCAGGGTTCACCGAAGCTTTCAACATGAACCCCATCGGGTATGGTTGGAACGGAACCACTGTTGCCAATGAGGTTCCAGCGCGACATCTCGGAGGATTCGTGTGGGGGCTCTCTGACGGCAGATTGATGTTGACTAACGAAAACCATTTTGAATTCGAGTATCACAAGCCTGAAGCTGTCTTGGTTTCAAACGCTGATCCCAGCTTCCCGTTCCTTTCGGATCGGCAGGTGTCTGATCGTGTGATCGAGTTTTCTGTGCTGGACCCGTTCGCGATCCCGTTGCATTTGCGCTTGCTCGATCCTCCGGATTTGGCACCGTATGACGACAAGAATCTTGATGACCCGGCTGGATTTACTGCTCCATTGGCGAAGTTCCCCTATGAGGCGAACGATAATCACATTTCGATTGATGATTGTGTGAGCGCTGGGGAATGTGGCCTGAGCTTGAGTCCGGATGGGTCGGGTGCTGCGCGTGAGTTGATCGCGGACCCGTCAAACCCCGTTTTTCTAAAGATCCCCGACGACTTCTCCGGAGAGAACTTCCTAGTTCAAGTATCGAAGGTCGATCCAGCAACCTTGCAGATGGTCCCCAATCGAGTGCTGACACTTGGGCCGGTGTTCACTTCGTGGAAGCGGATTCTTGTAGAGCGAGGAATAATGCACCGTGCCGGTGGTTTGCTCGCCCGCGACTATGTACCAGACCCTGGCTGCACAAACGACTGCAATCGTATCGAGGTCTTCTCGTGGGCGGACGTTGCGGTAGGGGACTTTGTCGTTCTTTCTGATGCTCGTGGACTTCTCTCTGAAACGGCGTTCGTGAGCGGGATATCGGCCGGGCCAGGATCAACAACAAACTACCTCTTCCTGGAAGATGGATTGCCTCCCGTGGGGGATGACTACATCCCAGTTGGAGACTATCAGGCGTCGGCATCTAATCAGGGACAGAATGATCCGGAACTCAACCTGGAGGTTGGTGCAAGCGCAGGAATCGGTGTGATTTCCGATTGTGATCCTGATCCCAGGGTCATCAACGGCAATACGTCGTGCTACTACCAAGGTGACATGAGGCTCACCGAGCCGGTGTTTGGAGATGCCTTCGTCGATATCGGCGGAGCCCTGAGTGGAACATCTTTCGTACCCTACTACCCGGGAGAAGAAAGGGAATCCAGTGGTCGGTGGTTTTTCGCTTGGCAGTGGTTTGATTCAAAAAACCAACCGGGATTTGTCCACCTTCTCGGGGCAGAACGAATCTTGGATCATGAAGACGCGTTTGGAGTCTCGGTTCTTGGGAATTCGCCCGCCTATCCTGCCCCGATCAGGTCATCCTACGCGTTGATCCGGAGGATTGAAGAGGTGATCGAGAACGGTGATCAACAGTATTGTTTCTTTACTTATGGTCTCAGCGATGTTCAGCAAGACATATCAGCTCACGAATTGGTTCATCAGTTTGCTGCGAATGAAGGCAGCACGAAACGGCACTGCTATTCGTCAACTTGGACAGACGGTGGAGGTTGCCTACTCCACACGTTTCAGGGTTTGGCCCACTGTCCCGGTCGAGATCCCGTCCGACTAGATGCCAATGAGGCCTCCACAACATCAGCGAACGGAGGAGACGTTTACGATGTCCGAATTAACATCAATCCGTTCAACTAGGGTTTTGTTATTGACCACGTTCGTGCTTCTGACGGCATCACTAGCAGGCGCTGACGTCGTTTTTGAAGCTCACCTGTCGGCGACAGAACTCCACCTAGGTGAACCGATAGAACTGCATGTGTCATTAGAACTTGCTGGATCGAGTGACGACACGGCTCAGGTATTGAGCGAGCGGTTCCTGGTTATCAGAGTAATCGATCAGGCCGGAAATCCACTGCCCAGAAAAAGGCTGTTCGACGAGCATTACCACGAAGAGAAGAGCAACTCCGCGTGGTTCGACCGCACGATTCGACTATCGCCAGTCAAGCCACGGTGGGAAAAAACCATTGACTTAGACTTTCAGTTCCAATTCCTGGAACCTGGACGTTACGGGGTTTCGGTTGCCTGGGAAGTACCCGAACTGGAGGCGGATGAAAAGGAGGCCGTCCTTCAGGAAGTGATAGTCAATTCGTCTGCATCTCCTGCCAATCTGCTGTCAGGTTATTCTGCATCCTGGGACGGCGAGCTTGTCTGGTTGTGTCCCGAAAGTGAAGTGGATTCACGCGCCTATAGATTCTTGGCGGGCGGGGAGTGTCCGAGCGCACCCCTTACCTCCGTTGCTACTCGAGTCCACCGCGAAATGAGGACAGGCCTCTTAGAACAATTCCCAACTTCTGTCTACGCTGGCTACTGGTTGGCCGAGTGGAAATCAGTTCCGTATGGACGGTACCTCAACGCAGAAAGGGAGCTTGTCACCTATTTGGGAACTGGCGCGTTCACGGAGCAGCATCCTGCAGTATCGGTCATTCTGGAGGTTCCCAAAGAAGAAGATGGTCGATTGGTCGGTAGGGAAACGGTGGATACCGTTCAGCGTATTGAGGAGCATCGAAACCGTCTAGCAAATTTCTTGGAGGTGAATCCCAGTTTTCAGTTGCGGGACGACCTAGAGATGGCACTGGCTTTTGATGTGCTCGCACTTGGTGACGTAGAGAGTGCTAAATCTCATTGGCTCTGGGTTGCAGAGAACAGCGCGTCCAGAAAGGCCGTGGCCAAAGCGAGGGCCAACGTCGGGGCCATCGAGAAGTCAGGTCTGTTAGACGAATAGCCCAGATCCGTTCCGTCAGGAGATTGCAAGGTACTCACTCGTTGTCGAACGGGCTCTCCAGATGGAGCAACACACGGCATCGGTGTTGGTGCGCAACGCCCCTGAGCCTAGCGTTCAGCGGAGTCCGAGATAGAACCACGATTCATGCGTATCCGTAGATCGCTACCGAGTTGCTCTTTTTGTGGAAAAGCGTTATCTCAGTCGGTCTCGGCGATTTCTGTTGAGTCCACGGTCGCTTCATAGTTGCGCTCCCGTCGTTGGTTACTGACTGTTCCGTAGATCATGGTTAAGGAGATGCATTTGTGGCCGAGCCAGTCCTGGACGTCGGCTGCGCTCCAACTGGCGTTTTGCTCATCAGGTGGACGGCGATCGAGTGCCGGAGTGCGGACGCCGACGCAAAGCAGACACGAATTCGAGCGAAAGCGGACAGCATTTCGAAGGAAGGCGGACAGTGATTCGAGCGAACGCGGACATTTTACTACTTGAAGATTCAGGACGACTTTTCTGGTGAGAATTTTCAGGTCGAAGTTACCAAGTTAGATCCAGTAACTTCTGCACCGGTGCCGAATCGAGATCGGCATCCGTGCGAGAACCGATCCGGAATAGGGGGCTATCACAATGGGGCGCACCTTGAGTTTCGTGTTTTCGCTAGTTTTGTCGTTCATGCCTTCGGTCGTAGAGTCTCAGACCTGCAGTTTGGAACTGGTGGTCAGTGCCAATCCCCCCGTGCAGGTTCTCGGCGCACCGGTGGAGATCGAGTGTGCGATTCGGAATACCTCGGCGGAAACCCAGAGGCTGGTGCCTCATGCGCGGACGTCGGTCAAGTTTGAGGCTTCAGTTGTTGATCATCCTGAATTGGTGGTGTTCTCGAAGCCGGCTGAGGCCGCGCTTTTTGAAGAGATCCAGCCTGGTCAAGAAGTCTCTGTGGTTTTTGGTCCAGCATATGGTTCGTTTTTTTGTTCTCCGGGAACATACGAACTTGTTGTACGACCGGCGGAGGGGTTCCAGCAGGAGTTACTGGCTTTCGGTTGTGAGGAGCTGGCGTCGACCACCCGTATCGTTGTTTCTGAGCCTGTTGGGGTCGATGCCGACGCTTTCGAAGAGGCATTTCAAGGAGCTTCGCCTTCGAGCGTTGTCTGCCGAGAGGCTACGGTGGTTTCCCAGTTCTTGCTCCATAAGTCCCTGGTGGATGAGTATCCAACTGCGCTGTATGCAGGATATGCATACAACGACTGGAAGAGGATTCTCCCGGGTGTTGGTACCAGTCTGGCTAAGCGAGTGGCGCAGCTTTCCGCGGCCGATTTTTTTGACAGGTACCCCACGGTTTCGATCGGTGATAAGCGAAAACCTCTTCGGGACGAGGCTCAACGGCGAGAGGAGCTCAATTCTTCTTTTCTCGAGAGGAACCCGGGCTTCATTCATCGCGCAGAGTTGGAGGGCCGTCTTGGAGAGCTTCGGATTGCGCTAGGGAAAAACGCGGCTGCCCGTTGACGCGTCTGTCAACAGTCGCGCGGTGAGCGGGTTGGGATACGAACCTATGCCCGCCCCTCAGCTTACCGGAGTCGGAGTGCCGGTTGATGGTGCATGGTGGGCCGACACGGTAGTTGCCCATGGAAAGTACTTTGCACCTTACGAGGCATCGAACGTGGCGTTCATCTACGATCGTGCGACGAGGTCTACGTTCACAGGCGGGATCGTCCAAGGAACCTCCCCCGGACGAGAGTACGCGACCGAGGTGCATTACCGAGTGCCCGGAGATGCACGGGGAGGTGTTCTCACAGTTCAATCCAACGGCATTGGCGCCTCGGAACAAAACCCGCTACTCCGATTGGTTGCTCCAGACATTTCGTTCTCCTCGCTTTGGGGAATCTCCTGGGCTCCGTCGACCGGAAAGGCGTGGGTCGCGGGCGATAGCCAAATCGATGAAATCGACATCTTCTCTTACGATCCAGGAAGAACTGAGCCAACGCCTCCACCGGACCCTTTGCCCGCGCGAAGGGTGACGGTCGTGCCGAGTGTTTCTCAGCCCCGTATTTCCCGGCCGACAGCTGATGGTCGGATTCTCTTCGTGGAATCAGTTTCCGGCGTATTGAGCATTCAGCAGATCAACGTCAACACCCGCGCAATCTCGAAATACGCCGACACCCACGATACGGGCTTCACGCGCCAGATCCTACCGGTAGGTATTGCTGTCGCGCCTGATGGATCGGCGTGCTACGTCGCTGATGCCTCCACGGGTAGGTTGGTGAAGATCCCGTATGACAACAACGCCCCTATCGAAGACGAATGGGGGACCAAGACCGACTGGGTGTTTTCCAATCCGTGCGGCATGGACGCGTCGTCGTGGGGGGCGGTGTACGCATCCGACGCCCCAGGTGGCGTATGGCAAGCAGTCTGGTGGGAGACCGTGCGACTGGGCTTCGTGGGGGCGCCGGTCCTTTCTCTTCAAATCGACCAGGAGATCTCAACCGACGGTGTTGTTGACCGGTTCTTTATGTCATTTCAGCCCGGCCTGTCCGAGGTTTTCAACCTGAATCCGATCGGCTACGGCTGGGATGGTTCGGAGGTCGATGATGAGGTTGACCCTCGATACCTCGGTGGCTTCTTGGAAGCTGGCAGTGACGGCTCAATTGAACTCTGGCACCAGAGTTTCTATGGCTTGGATCACCATAAGCCACAGCGTGTCCTGGTTTCAAACGTTGATTCTGACTCCCCATGGCTCTCGTCCTACCAAGAGGTCGATCGGGTTGTTGAGTTTTCCTTGCCAAACGAGTGGGCTCCGTTTCCCGCTCCGCTTCGCCTTCGCCTTATCGATCCTCCTGATCTCGCCCCGTACGATGACAAGAATCTTGACGATCCAGCCGGTTTCTTACCTTCAGCGATGTTCCCCTACGAGGCGAATGACAACAATGCCTCAATCGATGACTGTGTAAGTGCCGGTGAGTGCGGGCTCAGCGTGAACCCTGATGGATCAAGCGCGACGCGCGAATTGATCGTAACACCTCCGGAGCCGTTCTATCTCAAGATTCCTGATGACTTTTCTGGTGAGAATTTTCAGATTGAGGTGTCGAAGGTTGATCCGGCTACGTCCACTCCGGTGCCGAATCGCGTGCTTGCTCTTGGGCCGGTTTTCACGTCATGGAAGCGGGTTTTTGTTGAACGGGACAAGATGTTCAGAAAAGGTGGACTGCTTGCACGCGACTTCGATCCCACCACCTGCGGGGCAGGTGGTGTCGAACCAGGATGCGACGAGGTGATTGTGTTCGATTGGGTTGATGTGTCACCTGGCGACGAGATTGTGTTGTTTCAGTCGGACCGATCAATAGACAGTAGCGACGCATTGCCAGCTACGGTAACGCAGGTATCGCCCACCGGGCAGCCATACTCGAATTCTCGCCGCGTCACCCTCGACAAAGATCTTGGTGGCGCTGGCCTGGTCTGGGAAGCGAGTTCGGACCAGCCAGCATCTGTCGGCGGAACGGCATCGATCACGTTTGGCGTTGGTGAATCTGCAGGGATAGGCGTTGTGTCGGGATGCGACTCTAGCTCGAATCAGATTAACGGGTCGAATTCGTGTTTTCTCGAGGGCGATCTTAGGGGTGTGCTCGAGTCCTATGCAGATGCCTTTGTCGACTTCCGTGGCTACCTCGACGGAGCTGATGGTGTTCCCTATCTCTACTATTATTGGGTGGTAACAGCGAGCCCGCAGGATTTTCTCGATTTCTCGAGCATATGGTTTCAGGGTTCGGGCAACAACAAGATCCAACTCATCGGAGCGAGCAAAGACCAAGTGGACGACCAAGTTACGTTTTATGGGTGGAGCGATATTGGCGGAAACGTGACCTACGTCTTTCGGAAATCGTGCGAAGCACGGGGTCGGGTGGAAGGGAAATCCGTAGCCGAGGTCCATAGCTTCACTCGTGACACGACTGTTCATGAGTTCGCCCATCAATGGAACACAAACTGTTGTTCCTCGAATGGCCACGATACCCGAGATTCATGGTGCATCAACGAATTGTTCTGTCAGGATGAGGGTTGCGTGATGCATCAGGGATACCAAGCATTTAGTTGGGATGACGTGGTTCGGTTCTGCACAGAAGACCTTCTTCTTGGGGACCCGCTGTGTGGAACTAGTTCATGCATGAAGAGTCAAACTGACCAGTGCCCGATTGCTGAATCGGCACTGAGAACCGCAACAGATCCGATCTAGGCCGGAGGCGATCATGATTCGGATTGCTGTATTTGCCCTTGTTCTTCTAATCGTGATCGGAATACCCTCCGATGCAGAGGAACCCTTTGCTGTCGAAACCTCAATTGCACCCACGGTTTTTCTACCAGGTGAACCGATAACTCTTGAAGTTGCGGCCAGGAACGTCTCTGGGAAACCCGTTGTCGTCGGGTTTTCTCGGCCACCGTTCGCGATCCGCATTCATGAGCACGGAGGAGAGAGGCGAGACGATTGCGGGCTTTGCCAATCTCGATGGGGATTAGTTCGAAACGAACTGCCCGTCGATTGGGAACACCGAGAGACTCTCCAGATGTACCTGGAGGAGACCGGCACCTACGATATTCGTGTGGTCCTTAGGAAGCACTGGAATGTGGAGCATCGACCTCCGGAATTCATGGACATTTGGTGGGGGGAATGCGTTTCGCCCAAGGTCGAAATTCGCGTTGAGCGACCCACGGGCGTTGATCGCGATGCATACGAGGCGTTTGATGGTCACCCCCTCAAGGGAGGTAGGTCGGGATATGGCGCCCGCCTACTGCAGGAGTTTCCAACATCAAAGTACGCGGGCTACATCTTGGCGAAAGAGCTGTCACCGTTGCCCGGTGTTGGTGATGATCCAAAGGACAGGGTCATGCAGTTGACCGATGCCGGGTTTTTCCTTCGCTTTCCTACCACCCATGATCGGTCAAAAGACGCACCTGAAGGATCCCGACTCGACATGGAAACCGTAGTGCGAAACGGAGCGCGCCTCCGAAGAGAATTCCTCGATGCCCATCCTGATTTCCCGCTGCGAACCGATCTTGAAAGACAACTCGGGGACTTTGAACTTGTGCTCGGAAACTACGAACGAGCGTATCAAGCATGGGCCTGGGTTGCAGACCACGCAACTGCAAACCTCACCTCTTGGGCTGAAGGTACAGTTCAGGCAATGGAGTCGCAAGAACTGGTCGAGCCGCGAGGCGGGACGGACGAATAGGGAACCAGCGAAAGCCGTACCGGGTATCACAACCTCACAACACCAACTGTGCTAACCCAACCGCCAACCCGACCGCACCGGGCCGAAGGCATGTCAGATGGCTCGAAAACCAGCTCATCCGTTACAAGACCAGCCTATTCGGTTTGTAGCCAGCCCGTGCGCGTAGCGACCATGTCGTGGTACAACGCTGATATGGCATCTCATCGAATCCTCGTTCATATCTCCCGCAGTGAGCACCGCGTGCTCGACCCTGATGACGTGTACTTCCTGAGAGCCAGCGGTGGGGAAACCGAAGTCCGCCTGCGCTCACGTACACCGCTCGTCGCCGTCAGGCCGATCGGCGAGGTCGTGCCACTGTTTGAGCCCTTCGGATTCGTCCACATCCACCGCGAACACGCTGTCAATATCGCCCACATCAGACTCCTCCGCCTGCAAGCCGACCGCAGGGATTGGGAGCTCAAAATGGAGCCGCCGGTGAATAGTGTGCTGCCGGTAGCCCGCGATCGACTGACGAAATTCAGAGAGGCCCTTGGATCTCCCTGAGTCTGCAATAGTCGCCCCAGGCGTTTCGGACGTTTCATACATGCCTTGGCACTGGAATCTTGACAGCGTTAACGTTTGGGGTTAATATTTTTCTGAAGACGGGGTTGCATGGAAATCACGTTCAAATCCTCTAAGCTCCGGAAGACCTGCACCCAAGCAAAGACCATCATGAAGACCCATGGACCCGAACGGGGCAAGATCCTGAAGCGGCGCCTTTTTCAACTTCAGGCCGCCCCGAACTTGGCGACCATGGAGACGCTGCCGGGGAACTGTCATGAGCTATCCAGTGACCGGAAAGGCACCCTCGCGATCGCTCTCGACGGCCCATACAGACTGATCTTCGAACCTGCGGAGGATCCTCCTCCGGCACTCGAAGACGGCGGCCTTGATTGGGATGCTGTAACCGCCATCCGCATCCTGGAAGTGGAGAACTACCATGAGTAGGACAGCCACAAATGAATTCGAACCAGACTTCGTTTCGCTGCCCGGCGAGACCCTCCAGGAGGTGTTGGACGAGAGGGGAATCTCGCAGGCAAACCTGGCCGAACGAACCGGCAGGCCGAAGAAGACCATCAATGAGATCGTGCAGGGCAAGGCGGCGATCACCCCTGAAACCGCATTGCAGCTGGAACGAGTGCTCGGTGTGCCGGCGGCGTTCTGGAACAACCTTGAGCGCAACTATCGCGAGAACCTTGCGCGAATGGAGGAACGGGAGCGTTTGCTCTCGCACGTCGACTGGCTTGATCGAGTGCCGTACAGACCGATGATCAACAAAGGCTGGATAAGGAAATGCTCCGACAAGGTCGATCAGCTCAGAGAGATTCTCAACTTTTTCGGTGTCGCCTCGCCCAATCGATGGGAAGAGGTAATCGGTAAGCCCGCGGCTGCATTCCGCGTTTCTGCCGCCTACGAGATCGACAATGGGGCTCTCACTGCTTGGCTACGTAAGGGAGAGATTGGCGCTCAGCGTATTGACTGCAAGCCGTTCGACAAGGACGCGTTCCGCGAAGTCCTCGCTGAGGCGAGATCGCTGACACAGAGGCCCCTCCCTGAAGTGTTCTCGGAACTGCAAGAAAGCTGTGCTCATGCAGGTGTGGCTGTCGTCGTTGTTCAAGAGCTGCCGAAGACGAGAGCAAACGGCGCAACTCAGTGGCTTTCGAAAGACAAGGCTCTCATCCAACTCAGTTTTCGTTACAAAAGAGAGGATGTCCTCTGGTTCACGTTCTTTCACGAAGCCGGGCACATTCTTCTGCACGGCAAACGCCAGGTGTTTGTTGATTCAGGGAAGTTCACTGGCGAGGTAGAACAGGAGCAGGCCAATCGGTTTGCAGCGGATCTTCTGATTCCGCAGAAGCCGCTCAAGGAGTTCTTGGATGAAGGGGCGATGTCAGAAGGAGACGTTGTTCGCTTTGCGCGAGACGTCGGTGTTGATCCAGGCATTGTGGTTGGGCGTCTCCAAAACGACAAGAGAATCAAACACAATCAACTGAATAGCCTTCATCGAGCTATCGGCCCAGAGGTGTTTATTGATGCAGCAAACGTATAGAGCTGCTCGACCCGACGACGTATAGCCCTGTTTACGAGCCGGCGGCGAGTGGTCGGTTCTTTTGGGTAGTCCGCGACCCAAACCACAATTCCCTCTCGAATCGTCCGACGATTCGAGAGGGAATTGTTGGTGGACGCGAACGCGAAGAATTCGAACCACCGCGGCCATGCCTGTCGAGGTGCCCATCCTCGAGATCAAACCGCCGCCGGTTGACCAGCGAATAGCCCCAAAGGCCATACATCTGAAGGAGCTCGGCATGAGTCAGGCTGAGATCGGGCGCCGACTCGGGGTTGATCGCTGGACGGTCGGGAAGGCGTTGCGGTGGTTGAGAGAGGTCGCGCGAAGCTAGAAACCTCCAGCGTTCTTCCCTCGTACAATCAAAGGTCGTATCGGTTCAATTACCAACCACAAGCCACATCCACACCCGGAGCGCCCGGGTGGATCGACATGCCATCCCGATCGGTCCAGGCTCAGTGCTTCGTTATAGGCTGTCGTGTCGGAGCCCTCCGTACGGTGCGACGGAGGGCATTCCGCATGACCTGGGCCGCCACCGTTACCGCGGAAACTGAGCCACATTCGCCAGGTCCTTCATCCTCACCCGGCACCGGTCGAATTTCGCATCTCAGCGCGGCGGGTGGATTGTCACCGTCTCCGGCGCAGGTCGTCCTCGTACTCCTCCAGCGCTTCTCGTTGCTCCGGCGTGGCGGCCTCGCGGGCGGAGTTGAGGATGATATCCATCTGGTAGCCGGCGAAGTCGTTGATCGCATCGACCACAGTCTCCGCCCAATCGTAGGGATCGGTACCCGGCGAGAGACTTCGGAACCAGGCAGGCAGCACCTGTTCCCAGCTCACGCCTACCTGCCACGAGCCGGCCTCGTCGGCGAAGAAGACGATGTCGATTTCGCAGCGGTCGATTTCGCGCAGGAGGTCGATGAGCAGGCGGAGCCCCTCTCGGGCCGTATGGAGATCGCCCGCTCGCTCGGCTCGGAGGCAGGCATCGACGAGCCGCGAGTTCTCAGCGATGAAGGTCTCTGTGCCGCGCGACTTCTCCATGTAGTTGCGTGAGTTCACCATGAAGTCCTGGTAGTAGCGCCCAGCCAGGCTCTCGCGGTGGAAGTGACGGATGGTGTGCAGCAGGTCGGGCTGGGTATTCCCGTCGGCTACGACGTCCTTCAGGTGAACGTAGTCGGCAATGAGCTCGGGGAAGACCTCGTCGGGCAGCATGTCGATAGCGCGGTCGAGCCAGACCAGAAGCCCTGTGCCATCGAGTTTGCGAGCGTGGGCACGAACGTTCTCGCGATCTATCCGCGGCGTGTTCCGCCGTCCGCTCATCGGTCGAACTCCACTTTGGCGCGGGCGAAATCAAAGCGATCCGGACGCCAACCGTCGAGCCATGCGGCGAGTTCGTCGGGGTCTTCGTCGTTTAGGTCCTCGCCCGTCTCAACGTAGTAGACCATTCGCTCGTAGCCGGGCGTGCCGCCGCAGTCCTCTGGCGGGGCCGAGCGCTCGCCAGCCATGAGCCGGCGGTTGAAGCTCTCCTTTTCGGAGCGCACGGCGACCAGCTTGACTTCGTGGGTCCAGTCGTCGCCAAAGTCGTAGAGGTATTCGCACCACTCCACAACGAACTTTCCGGTGAAGTACGTGTTCAGCTTCACCTGCCGCGCGTCCGGTGTGGTGCGATCGTACTCTTCGCCGCCGGGGAGTCCCGCGATAGGCCGCCCCTGGAAGGTGGGCAGCCGGAACTCCCAGAGGTGGCACTCCTGCCAGCCGAAGCTGTCCTGGATCGCCTTGTGAAGCTGGGCGAACGTGGAGGTCGTGCGAATGACGAACCGCCGCCAGATGCGGGGCTGGATCTCCTGCAAGCCCACCTCGAACTCGTAGTATCTCGGCATTCTTGTTCCTCGGTCTGCGTCGTTGAGCCCACGGGAGGGGCTACTGTGCCAAATCCGGGTTTCGGGATTCTCATCGGTACCAGGAAGATCATAGTTCAACACATCGGTGTATGGACGCCTCTGCAGGCTGTCAAGGTTCTCTTGGCGTTGGGTTGACCACTGTCAATCCAGTCCAACGTTACGCGAAGCATCACCGATCCGATGTAAAATGCTCATCTTCTGGGACGCGGGCAGGGGGTGAACATGAGTGATTGGCCAGATTCTTCGGACGATTTGGCGCTGGGGCCTTTTCTGGATCAGGTCGCTGCCCGGCTCGAGGAACTCCCCCATGAGAGTCTCAAGAGTCTCTTGCTGGCCCATGCCCGCGGTTTGTCCCGGTCCGAACGGGCTGACTTTCAAAGTATGGTCCTTGCCGATCTTCCCGAGGCGACCGAGGGTGCTGAGTCTGAGCGAGACGAGGGGCTTCTGGAAGACATATCCTCTCTCAGGCAAGACCTTGCCAAGGGCGTCTACTGTGACGGGTGGGGCTGGGATGACGAGATTCACGACGAGCGATCATTCGGTGACGAGTCATGGGTTGACGAGATGGACGCATTGTTCGATCGTGCAGCGGAAGAATTCCTGGCCGGCAACTACGGGCTTGCGTGCAATGCCTACGGCCGTCTGATGGCGATTTTCGACCTGCAAGAGGATGGCGAGACCTTTTGCGGCCCGAGCACACCGGAAGAAATGGTCGAAACGGAGCTCGACGAGGCAACGGCACGGTACCTTCGCAGCCTCTACCACACGACCAAAGCTGAGGAGCGGGTTCAAGTGCTTGCAGATACTGTACGCGAGCTCGCCTCGTTGTACATTGTCCGCGTGAGCCTGAAGGCAATGATCGATGCCGAAGTCGATTCCTTGCCTGGTCTGGACCGTTTTCTCAATGAGTGGGAAAGCGCTTTGACGGCCATGGAAACCGGGCGATTCACTGGTCCTGTTATTGAAACCTCCTTGCGCAGGCGCCTTTTGCGAGAGGTCTGCACTCTTGCCGGCGGCGCCGATGGCCTGGGTGATCTGGCCCGCAAGGATGGAACATTCCACCCCGAGGCGTATCACGACTGGGTGACGGCGCTGATCGATTCGGGGAGAAAGGAAGAGGCTCTGGCTGCGGCCCTGGAGGGCGCCGAGAAGATCCTACAAGATAGCCTCAAAGCCAAGATGTGCGATCGCCTGGCAGAGCTCGCCGCAGAGCTGGGACGAACGCAGGCGTCAGTAGAAGCGAGACGCATGGCGTGGCGGAGCGAACCGAAACAGAGTCGACTGAAAAAACTACTGAGCGAATCAACCTTCGATGTGGTTGAGATCGAATCGCGGGTGGCCGAGGAAAGCAGATGGGGGCGTGACAGCGACATCAAGCTCGCCGACAATCTGATCGGATTGCTCGAGGTGTTGGTGGGGGATCTGGCCGCAGCGCAGAAACGCCTACTGAAGGCGAAACCTCTTGGTTGGAGTAGTACGAACCATCCGGGAACGGTTGTTTTCCCGTGTCTACTCGCGGTTGGCAGCGGCTGCGCGTCCATTGATGGAAGAACGGTGATCGCGCACATGGTTCACAAGATTGACCGAACTGAAGATCGTTGGCACAGTCGGCAATCGGCCCTTGATGAAGGGGGTGACATGAACCAAGAGATCAAGGCGGCTGTTCTCAACTCTGAAAACAGGGCGAGCCAGCCATTGTCCGCCCTGATCATGCTGTTGATCGACAGGCATCGGGCGTCTGAGGCCGATCGAAGAAATCTACTCGAGAACGCTGAAATGGTAGCTCGCCGTCGCGCCGAGTCGATCGTCTCGAATACCCACCGGAACGCCTATGGTCGCGCGGCAGAGGTGCTCGTTGCAGTTGCGGAGGCATGGCATCTGGCGGGCGAAGGAAACCGTGGTCAATCGGTGTTGAGTTGGGCCAGGGGTCGATTCCCGAGACACAGCGCTTTCAAAAGGGCGCTCAATTCGGCCGAAGTTGGATCACCGCTGTTGGGTTAGTACGAATCCCTGGGCCCTGGAATAATTCGAATCAGAAACCGTGCCAGGCACCGGTTTGCAGGTTTGTAACGGGTACCCGACCCTGCCTTCGCACTTTCGGCGAGACGTCATTCGTGTAGGCGGAACACGATGGGGTGGGTGCCACACACCCTGAAAACCAGCTCATTCGCCAAAACACCAGCCCATGCGGTGTACCACCAATCGGTGCGCGTAGCGACCAAGTCGTGCTACAACGCTGATATGGCACCTCCTCGAATCCTCATTCATATCTCCCGCAACGAGCACCGCGTGCTCGACCCTGATGACGTGTACTATTTGCGAGCGAGCGGTGGGGAAACTGAAATCCGCCTGCGTTCGCGCACACCGCTTATCGACGTCAGGCCGATCGGCGAGGTGGCACCGCTGTTCGAGCCCTTCGGATTCGTCCGAATTCACCGCGAGCACGCAGTCAACATCGCCCACATCAGGCTCCTCCGCCTGCAAGCCGACGGCAGGGATTGGGAACTCAAGCTCGAACCGCCGGTGAACCGCGTGCTACCGATCGCACGCGATCGCCTCGCGGAACTCCGGGCGGCGCTTGGGGGAAATGCCGGCTGATCAAGGGAGAATCAGCCCCACAAGGTCGGCAAATCGAAGGTGCCCCTTGCGTCGAGGAACACAAACACGTATATTGTTATTAGTCTCATCCACCAATGTGGAAGGAGCATCCGAAGTCCTGCGGCAGCGATGTCTCGGGGCTTCAGTCATTTAGGGCTCTTTGGAAGGCATCACGTTCCTTTTTGAAGGTTCGGCGGCGGTGAGGTTTGATCCCGTAAAACGCTGTTTTCAGCAGGAAATAGTTGTTCCTCGCAGCCAGGATGACTACGTAGTCATGCTGTTCTGACCAGATGACCACATGGCGTCCCCTACCTCGCCTGTTCTCCCACCAGCTGAATCCGGGCGCATCGATTGAAGCCTGCTCGATGGCCCAGGCTATCCAGCGGACACGCTCGCAACGACTGATATCCGGTATCCGATCCTCTTCATTCCGATTCTGCCGGCTGGGCGCTTCCGATACGACATGCCAGAAACTGTAGCCTTTGCCCTTGGTTTCAGGTCGCCGCTGGGCACTCACGCGGGTACCCAGAAAAGTGACTCCTGCTCGAACGAAACTATCCAAAAACGCTTCGTAGATCTCGTCTTCGTATGACGTGCTGACACCGACGAAAGCGGACACCGATTCCGAAGTTATGCGGACACTCGGTGTTCGGGGCTGAGAGAGAGCCCGTGTTGATGAAGTGTCCGCATTAGGCGGTCACGAGACGGGTTTCGGT
>Ga0164313_10002609_pt1 | contig 16112 bp, 17 predicted proteins | sample GuaBasSedimGuay4_FD_113735 | JGI IMG/M metagenome (GOLD analysis project Ga0164313, IMG submission 113735) | Subseafloor sediment microbial communities from Guaymas Basin, Gulf of California, Mexico - Guay4, Core 4569-4, 0-3 cm | ecosystem: Environmental > Aquatic > Marine > Hydrothermal vents... | reverse complement strand
GCGCTCGCCGGTCTCTGGTCATCCTGGAAGGACCCCGACTCCGGTGACCGGATCCGAACCTGCACGATTCTTACCGGCGAACCGAACGATGTCGTCGAACCGATCCACGACCGTATGCCGGTGGTTCTCTCCGAAACAGTGTGGGATCCCTGGCTCGATCCCGAGATCACAGACCCCGGCGTCGTCGGCGATCTCCTCGCAGCGTCGACCGGCCCGAACCTCGTCGAACATGCTGTGTCGACGCTCGTGAACCGGGTCGCCAACGATGTCCCGGAGTTGATCGCGCCGCTCGAGAGCGGCGCCGTGTAGGCATCCTCCGTATCGGCTCGACTCAATGGACGGCCCTCAGCGCCATGAGAGCGACCAGCAACATCGTCACTCCGATGACCAGGATTCGAAGGTCTCGATCCCGTCTGACGCCGACAAGGCCGACGAACCCGACAACGAGCACTCCAGCGAACTGAAGAGCCACACCGGCGTCCGTGGAAGGCAAGAGCACGTCGAGCATCTCATAGACAACGCGCGAACGGCCCTGCTCATGCCGAACCATGACCCTTTCGGGCGTAATACGCTGTGGCCTATGCGCGCACTAAGGAAACTCGGTCCGGGGCCTGGTCTCGAAATGGTCGACATCCCGATCCCCGAGGTCGGTCCGGACGAAGTGCTGATCGAGGTTCGTGCGACGTCGATCTGTGGAACCGATCTCCACATCTACGAGTGGAACCCGTGGGCGGCCGACCACGTGTCCCCCCCGATCACGGTTGGGCACGAACTGACGGGTGTCGTCGTGGATCGTGGCGCGAATGTCGCCGAACCCCAGATCGGGCAACTCGTATCGGCTGAGTCGCACGTCGTCTGCAACATCTGTGCATGGTGTCGCACCGGCCAGGGTCATCTCTGCCCGAAGACGCAGATCCTCGGTGTCCACCGTGACGGCGCCTACGCCGAGTACGTCGTGGTGCCCGCCCAGAACGCATGGCCCGATCCTCCGGACATGCCGTTGTCGATCGCATCGCTCCAGGAGAACTTCGGGAACGCCGTCCACACCGCAACGGTTCCCTCTGTCGCCGGCCGCAAGGTGCTCGTCACCGGGACCGGACCGGTTGGTGTGATGGCGATAGCTGTTGCGAAGGCTCTCGGTGCTCGTGCGGTGTACGCCACGGATATCTCCGACTATCGCCTCGCTCTCGCGATGACGATGGGGGCCGATCGAACCATCAACCCGCTTCGCGAAGACGTTGTCGCCGTTATCGCAGAAGCTACCGAGGGGGAGGGCGTGGACGTCCTTCTCGAGATGTCGGGGGCGTCGTCTGCACTCCAGGCAGGTTTCGCGGCGCTGAAGCCCGGCGGAGAAGCGGCGCTCCTCGGTCTGACGGCAGAGGTATTCCCGTTCGACATCGACGACAACATCATTTTCAAGGGCGCAACCGTGCACGGTATCGTCGGGAGGCGTCTCTGGGAGACGTGGTTCGAGATGCGGGGTCTGATCCGCTCCGGAGCGGTTGACCTGGCGCCGGTGATCACTCATCGATTCGCTCTCGACGACTACGACAAGGCGTTCGAACTGATGCAATCGGGCATGTGCGGGAAGGTCGTCATGTTCCCCGACCCCGCCTATGCCGACGGACCACTGAGTTGATGGAGGATCGATGACCGACAAGACAGCATTCATCCGTGACGAGGTTCAGGCGCTCAAGGATCAGGGCCTGTACAACACAATACGGACGATCGACGGCCCCCAGGGAGCACACCTGACGGTCAACGGCCAGAGGGTCTTGAACTTCTGTTCGAACAACTATCTGGGGCTCGCAGACGATCCCCGCCTCGTCGGGGCGGCCTCGGCAGCACTCGATCGATACGGGATTGGACCCGGCGCCGTGCGGACGATCGCCGGGACGATGACTATCCACACGGAACTCGAAGAGGCTCTCGCCCGATTCAAAGGGGTCGAGGCAACGATCTCCTTCCAGTCGGGTTTCACCGCCAACCTGGCGGTGATCCCCGCGCTCGTCGGTGCGGGAGACGTCATCATCTCCGATGAACTCAACCACGCTTCGATCGTCGACGGTGTGCGCCTCTCGAAGGCCGCCAGGAAGATCTACTCCCACAATGACGTCGGGGTTCTCCGCGAACGCCTCGCCGAGGCGCGTGAAGAGGGAGCGAGTCAGATCCTCGTGATCACGGACGGTGTGTTCTCCATGGACGGCGATCTCGCACCGCTCGACCGCATCGTCGACGCTGCAGACGATTTCGACGCGCTGGTGATGGTCGATGACGCCCACGGCGAAGGAGTCGTAGGTCGGGGAGGACGGGGAATCGTCGATCACTTCGGTCTCCATGGCCGCGTCGATGTCGAAGTGGGCACGATGTCGAAGGCGTTCGGCGCCGTCGGCGGATACGTCGCGGGATCCGAGGAGTTGATCGAATGGCTCCGACAGCGTGGCAGGCCGTTCTTGTTCTCGTCGGCCAGCACACCGCCGGATGTGGCCGCGTGTCTCGCGGCAGTCGAGATCCTCGATAGCTCAACCGAGCTCGTCGACCGACTCTGGTCCAATTCGGCTGCATTCAAGGCGATGATGAGCGAGGCAGGGTTCGACATCGGTGTGAGTGAGACACCGATAACTCCGGTGATGCTCGGCGATGAGCACCTCGCCAGGGAGTTCTCCCGCAAGTTGCTTGAGGAGCACTCGGTCTTCGCCCAGGCGATCGTGTTTCCCACCGTCGCTCGCGGCAAAGCGAGGCTCCGGGTCATGATCTCAGCCGCTCACAGCGCAGAGGACCTCGAGATGGGCGCTGCGTCGTTCGTGGAGGTCGGGCGTGAGCTCGGTGTCGTCACCTGACATCGATCACCCCGGAGGCGACCGCTCCAAAGTGATCTGGAGGAGATCGACAGAGGGCGAACGGCAAAACGGAGCCACGGCTTCGACGGGATAGTCACTAGATTCAGACACCGCTGGGGGATCACCACCATGTCTGAGACAACGCAGAATTCGAAGGGAACACCCGCTTCTTGGGGTCGCCTCGCTCTGCGCGGCGTCCTCCTGCTACTCGGGATGATCTCGATCTACTTCTTCCTCCCGACGCTTCTGGACCTTGCCGAGAAGGCCCCCCAACTTGAACACGTGAAGTGGCGCTGGTTCTTCCTGATGGGGTTGCTGATGACAGGGGCATTCGCTTCTCAGTGGGCGCTCACTCGAATAGCGGTGCCCGGCGTCTCCTGGTTCGTGGCCGCCACGTCGCAGCTCACGTCGAACGCGGCGGTGAAGGTCATTCCTGGCGGGGTCGTCGCAGGTGGAGCCTTCTACTTCCGGATGCTCGCGGCGTCTGGAGTGCCGATGGGCACGGCAGTGGCCGCGCTCGCAGCCGTCGGGATCCTGTCCAACCTCGTGCTTCTCGCCCTTCCCGCTGTGGCCGTGGTGATCGCCATCGTCTCCGCTCCGATTCCGGAGGGAATGCTCCCCGTTGCGATAGCCGGAACCGTGATGTTCGTGGCGATGTTCACCGCGGCAGTCGTGATCGTGAGGTTCAACCGACCCCTTGAGTGGCTCGGATGGGTCGTGGAGCACGTCGTTTCGTGGGCGGCCGATCTTCTCAAGAAGGACTGGTCGATCAGCGCCGACGATCTCATCAGACAGCGTGACGAAGTCGTGTCCGCTCTCGGCAAACGGTGGCACAAGGCACTCGCCGTCGCCGTCTCGAACTGGCTCCTCGACTACGCAACTCTCGTTGTCGCCTTGATCGCCGTCGGAGCACAGCCCCGGCCGAGCCTCGTATTGCTCGCATTCGCCGGTGCCGCCGTACTCGGCATGATCCCGATCACACCAGGAGGTCTCGGGTTCGTCGAAGCGGGACTCGTCGGCATGTTGACCATCTCCGGTATCCCGGCAGGTGACGCACTCCTCGCGACGCTCGCCTACCGCCTCTTCCAGTTCTGGCTCCCGATTCCCGCCGGTCTAGTCGCCTACGTTCTGTTCCGGCACCGCTACGGCAAGCTTTCGGATCTCCCGACCGCCTCCTGATCGCTGCTCATCCCTGCCGGGGTGAAGCGCAGGCGCGCACCGTGATCCCCTGCGTGCCGATCCCGATGGTTCCCAGGATCCGTGGCTCGAAGCGGTCGGTCACGGACACGCAGATGGTCGTACCGTCGGTGGAAGCGAACGCCGTGCGACCCGTTCGGGTTCGAGCCGCGAGCGAAGCCTTCTCCGCTGCGGCAACGGCAGGACCTCGATCAAGGCGGGTCGTCCCGTCGTATGCGGAAGCCTCGTCCAAGCGGGCGGCTCCGGCCTCCGCTCCAACATCCGCGGCGAACGCGGCTTCTCGATAGGTCGCTGCGAGCAGCGACGTATCGAGAGCCAATCCCAGCACGACGAAGCCGATGAAGAACAGCGCCCCGAGATAGGGGAGCATGGACCCCCGCTCGCTCATGGTCGGCTCCGATACGGGCTGTATGTCGTGGTTGCTCGGCCGGTGACCGTCTGCCGGAGAGGGCTTCCGGCCGGTCCGACGAGAGGAACCTCGACCCGGATCACGACGGAGAGCGACGCCCCTGTCGTCGTTGCCGTGACCTCGGCGTCGGGCATCAGGTCGTGTGCGATTCGAAGGGCGTCATCCGGATCGCCGTAGCGAGCTCCTTGTTGTGCTGCATATGACGCAACCTCGGATGCCTCGGCCGAAGCAGCTCCTAGACGACCGACCGTCACGATGACCTGGCTGATCATGAGCACGAACACGAAGCCGATGGCCAGGGTTCCGATCAGGGCGGCACCGCGTTCGCTCCTCATGGTGGAACCACCAGAGGCGCAGTCGACGCAGCGTTGATGGTGATCGGGATCAGATCCGGGCCGGGTGGTAACCACCGTATGGCAGCCCGTGCGGTGATGCCGACACCATCGGACACGATGACCGCGTTCACACTGGAAGCTCCCGGCACGATCCGGACGAGCTCGCTTTCGAGCCGGACCGTCTCGACACCGAGATCACCCCCGGGCCGTCCCGCTCGTCGTGCAGCAGCAGCTACCGCTGTCTGGGCGGTGTCGCGGGCGACTACGACGAAAGCGACCTGCGTGACGATCACGATCAGCAGGAAGATGACGGCGGTCGCTGCAAGCGACTCGACGATCACCGACCCTCGGTCTACGAGAAGAACCCTGTCATCTGAGCCACGATGCTCGACCAAACGTCGGCAGTCGCACTGCGAACCATGGGCAACAGCATCGCTATCACCAGTACCGCGATGGTCGCCAGGCCCAGCCACTCGACGGTGGTTGCACCTCGTTCTTCGTTCCACATGTTCATCCCCTTTCCTATGGGTCCCCCGCAAGGCTTCTCAGGCCGACGAGGGTTGGATAGAGCAAGAAGAGCAGCGTTACCGGCACCATCAGGGCGAGGACCGGGCCGTATGTCGTGAGGGCTCTTCGGCCGCCCTCGGCGGTCAGATCACGGGCAAGCGCTGCCCGATAGTCCGTGCCGAGGTCCCCGAGGGCATCGGCGAGACGGCCCCCTGTGTCGTGGGCATGCGCGAGGAGCGTGTAGAGCCGGGCGGCCTCAGGGTCGGCAGTTCGACGAGTGTTGCGTTGGAGCGAATCGCTGATTCCGCGACCCTGTTCGACATCGTCGATCGCTACCTGCAGCTCCTCGGCAGCTACCCCTGTCGACCCATCGACGTATCGTTGGATGGCTGTGGACACGGACTCCCCCGCGATGACATGGAGCGTGAGAGCGTCGGTCACGATGGGGAGTTCGAAGCGGAGTCGCCGCGCTCTGCGATCCTTCCGGGTCGACATCCACATACCGAATCCGAGCCATCCAGCGGCCGCTCCGAGCACGGCGAGGGGGAGCACGGAGCGGCCCGGCCCTTCGACGAACAGATCTCCCTGAGAGACGAGTGCCCCGATGACTCCACCGGCAGCGGCGGTTGCGGAGCGCTTCAGGAGGATCTCGCTCTTCGACCACCCGAGTCCGGCATCCGCTGCCGGGGTCTCTTCGATTGGGCTCGGGTCGGACTCGATCGACTGAGGAGTCGGGCGCAGGTACCGCCCCACTCGCTCGGTCAGGTTCGTGGTTCGACCTCCGATGGCGATGAGGAGAATCCCCACAGCCAGTGTCAGGGCGACGGCGACGCTCATCGCATCACCCGGGGGGCGCTCGAGAGTCGGGCCGAATGCCTGGCCACGATGAATCCGAGGCCGGTCGAGACGAAGCCGATGGCGATGACCATCGCGCCGGTCGGTGTTCGATAGGCGGCTGCGGCCTGGGGGTTGGTCGCGATCGTCAGAGACAGCAGCGCCCACGGCGCGACCAGAGCAACGGTCGCCGTCATCCGTTGCTCCGTGAGGGCGGCTGCATGCGCACGTCGGAGGCGTAGTTCGTCGGAGACGGACACTCCGAGGGACGAGATGACGCTGCCGACACGGTGTCCTCCGGAGCGATGGGCGAACGAGAGCGTTGCCAGGACCCGATCGCTCGTTGCGTCATCGAGTTCGTGCCGAAGTCGATCGAGTGAGGGTGTGAAGCCATCTCCGAACAGCACGGACTCTTCGACCTGTCGCGATGATGAGGCCAGGGGTTCGGGGGAGCGCCGGGCGGCTGCGATGAACGCATCGGGGAGAGTCGCCCCGGCGGCGACCCGCCCCTTCAACAGGGCGAGAAAGTCCGGCCACGCTTCAGCGATGGATTCTCGCTGCCGACGTCTCCTGCCTGCATCGACGACGACAGGAACCGCAGCCGCCAGGAGTGCGATGGCGATTGCTGCGGCCGGGACTGCCAGGAGGCCCAGGGCGAGGAACCCTGCAACGGTGCCGGCGGCTACTGCGGCCGGCAGTACCCAGGGAGACGGAAGGTCCGGTCTCGGCAGTCGCAGAGACGGCGTCCATCCGGAGACGACGATCCATGCGGCGGCCCCGGCCAGCACAGCGGCGACACCTCTCATGGTCGCCAACCGGTCGGGTCGAGGCGCGGATCGTCGGGTGTGCTGCCCGTCCAGTGGAGACCTGACGGACCCATCTCGAAGATTGGTTGCAGCGTGAACACTTCTTCGGAGAGCTGTTCCGGCACGAAAGCGATCTCCTCGACGATCCGGTTCCTGCCGGTACGACGGATGAAGACCACGAGGTCGATGACGGAGGCGACCGTGCGCCGCACGAACGGTATCGCCACGTTCTGACCGGCGAGAACGCTGTACGAAACGACCTTCTCCAAAGCGTCTCGAGCCGAATTGGCGTGGAGCGTCGCGATGCCGGAGCATCCTGCGTTGAGCGCCATGAGCATGTCGAGAGCCTCCGGCCCTCTCACTTCTCCCACGACGATCCGATCGGGACGTTGGCGCAGAGCTTCTCGAACAAGATCACGCAGCGAGATCTCGGCGCCCCCGTCGAGACCTGCATCGCGGGTCTGCATCTGCGTCATGTCCGGCAAGTCGGCGTCGATCTCGAAGACCTCCTCACACGTCACGACTCTCCGATCCGGGGGGACCTCTCGCAGGAGGCAATTGACGAGGGTTGTCTTGCCGGCCCCCGGCGCTCCGGCGACGAGTACCGAGAGGTCACTGCACATGGCGTCGTGGAGCAGTGCCGCCGATGGCGGCGTCAGTGTCCCGCGCTCGACCAGTTCGTCGAGACCGGTCGCGGTAACGACGAATTTCCGGATCTGAATGTTGAGACGATCCGGATGCGTGACGGGAGGACCTGTGATGTGAACCCGTGATCCGTCAGCGAGCTGTGCGGACACGATGGGCGACGATAGGTCGACCCGCCTCCCGGTTCCTGCGAGGAGCTGGTCGGCGAACCGGCGAAGCGTTGACGTGTCGGCAACGATCGGCACGAGTTCCTTGATGCCGTTTCGAACGACGAAGGTCCGGTGTCCCCCGATGACGATGATCTCCTCAACGGTTGGATCGTCGAGGAGCTCCCCGAGGAATCCAAGCCTGTGGGGAGGAGCTGTCACCGTCATGAGAGCGGCTCCAACGTTGCGAGCGATCGTCTCAGGCGACCATCCGGCCGTTTCGCGGCCAGAGATGCGGCGCGAACTGCGGCGCGATCCTGGATCACGGCGGATGGTTCGATGCCCGTCCACTCCCTGGCGGCACTGACAACATTCCCCTGATCGTGAGGGGCGACCCGATTCAAGACGACGGTCGGTGGTGGTCCCGACCAGGCCGCGACCAGTTGAGCAGCGCGAACGACACCGACTGCGCTCGCGTCGACGACGAGCACGGCTACGTCCGACCGCTTGAGAACCTGATCATCGGCCTCCGCGGTCCCCAGATCCACGATCACCCGGTCGAATGCGACAACAGCTGCGTCGATCACATCGTCGATCATCGCCGGTCTGAGGGGAGCCTCTCCGATGCGATGAGAACCGGTGATCACCGAGATAGGTCCTACCCGGTGCAGTGCTTGGTCGGCGATGGCCCCTGCCATCCGTACGTGATCGGCTGCGTCGGTGATGTCGGGACGAGGAGGTAAGCCAAGCCGGATGGCGATCGATGGCGCCGTCATATCGAGATCGACGAGCAGGGTCGACGATCGACCGCCGGATTCCCAAGCAAGCGCAACTGCGATCTCGGTCGTGCCGGGTGCACCACGTGATCCGATCACAGAGATGACCGAACCCGTTCCGCTCCGGTCCATCGAGACGGAAGACGGCGAGATGAAGCGGATCGCGGTCACGATCGTACGAACGTCCGCCGTGTCTGGGAGCAGTTCGTCAACGCCGGCCGTGCTGAGCATCATGGCTGCAGGTCCGTCCTCCTGGGGATGGATGCCCAAGACCCCGAGGCCGGCTCTCTGCCAGGCAGCAATCTGGACCGGTGTAACCCACGACACCTCACCGCCGGCGACGACGACATCGATGTCCTCGGCATGCTCCTCGATCTCGTGGGGTTGGAACGCTCGCAGCACGATCCGGAGTTCGGCGGTCTCCCTGGCATAGGACACGAGACCCGGTTCCCAGTCTCGGGCGGAGAGGACCGTGGCGACGCGAACGCTCATCCTCCGACCCGGACCAGGTCGAGATCGCTCCCGTTCATCGCTGCGGTGAGAGACGCGGCGAGAGCGTCATCGACGGCGAGGAGGAGCTGGATCTGATCGCCGTTCACTGACGAGTCGGAGACGGTCGCGTCGACGACGAAGACGGACGACGCGACAAGGCGGGTCTCGGCGGGCTCTCCCGGGCGGGACGTCGACGCGTATATGTCGACGCGATCACCCGGATCGATTCGACCGAGCACTGCGTGGGCGCCATCAAGTTCGAGTGCAAGGAGATCGGGTGCCGCCTGCACCTCGGGAGAGCGCAGCAGGCTTGGAAGGAGTGGCTCTCCCGCGGCGATCGGCGCAACCAGGACCCAATCGGAGAGCTCGCCCGGTTCGTCTCCTACAACGAGACCGGCCGGGTCGGTCGCGTTCCTTACGGTGAGGTCCAACTCCACCAGTGGTGTGCCGGAGGGGAGATCAGAGCCTGCGACGAGCACCGGGACAGTCGGCACGGGACGGGTCATCCAGAGCACGAGGAGCGCCGCGACCGCGGCGAGGCCAACGCCGAGCAGGGTCCTTGTATCCGGTCGGGGAATCGACAGGCTCCGCAGGTGTACACCGACGGCCATCAGCGGCCCTCCATTGAGACGATGTGGGCGATAGCGATGTACCGCTCGGCGTCTCCGTCGATGACCACAACGTGGTCGACACCGACTGCATCAACTACGCCGCGGTAGAGGTGACCGTCTGCTGTGGAGAGCACGATCTGTTCGGTGCGATCCTCAGAATCGAGGAGTCGATCCCGCAGGGTCTGACGTCGCCGGGCGGCGGCACGAGCCGCTGCCTGCTCTGCATCAAGGGTGTCATCCAGACGATTCCGAAGCGAACGTCCCAGCCGAACCAAGTCCGGATGTCCAAACGGATCCATTCCCTGTCACCCCCTGTTCCGCCCGCCAAGGATGCCTTCCTCTCCTTACATATCACACCAAGACGCAAGTGGGAATAGGTGCGTTTCGCGACCCTGATCGGAGTTTCGCGGTCTGTGGACGGCAGCGAGCTGCCAGCCACCAGCTTCCAGCCTTCAGCAAGACAAGATCTGCGGTTCGTCGGCTACGGAATACGGATTACGGAATACGGATCACGGAATACGACTACCTTCTCCCCATGCCCACCGACCCCTTCCTCGTCCCCGACCCCAGCCCGGAGCGCCGCGTCTTCGTGAACCGGACGCTGAACATGCGCTCGATCAAGGCGATCGGGTACGACATGGACTACACGCTGACGCAGTACCACGCCGAGGCTTGGGAAGAGTGCGCGTTCGGCCACGCCAGGGATCGGCTGGCCGCATTGGGGTGGCAGGTCGAATCGCTCGAGTTCGACGCATCGATGGTGAGTCGGGGCCTCGTCATGGATCTCGAACTCGGGAATCTTCTCAAGGCGACCCGATTCGGGTGGGTGATCCGGGCGATGCACGGCATACGGTTCCTCGACTACCGCGACCTTCGACGCGCCTACTCGGGGATACTCGTCGATCTTGCCGAGGATCGATATGTGTTCCTGAACACGCTCTTCTCGCTCTCGGAGGCGAGCCTCTTCGCCCAGTGCGTCGAGCTTCTCGATGCAGGGAAGCTCCCGAGGGGTCTTGGCTATGGGGAGCTGTTCGCTGCGGTGAGGGCGGCAATCGATGGAGCGCATCGGGACGGTCTCCTCAAGGCGGATGTGCTCGCTGATCCCGAGCGATTCATCAATCTCGACAGCGACATCGTCGACAGTCTTCTCGACCAGAAGCACGCAGGGAAGCGGATGATGCTGATCACGAACTCGGAGTGGAGCTTTGCCAACGAGATCATGACCTACACGTTCGATCGGTACATGCCTGAGGGTCAGACCTGGCGTGACCTCTTCGGTACGGTGATCGTGTCCGCTGCGAAACCCGGCTTCTTCACCTCGTCGAATCCGCTCTACAAGGTCGTCGACGAGGAGAGCGGTCTCCTCCAACCGCATCACGGGTCGATAGAGCACGGTGACGTCTTCTACGGTGGCAACGCGCGGCTTGTCGAGGAGTACCTCGGCCTGTCGGGCGACGAGATTCTCTATGTCGGAGATCATCTCTTTGGAGACGTTCACTTTTCCAAAGCGCTCCTCCGATGGAGAACAGCGCTCATCTTGCAGGAGCTCGAATCCGAGTCGCGAGCGCTCTCCGAGTTCCTTCCCACCCAGCAGCGCCTCGAAGAGTTGATGGCGAAGAAGGAGCAATTCGAAGCGAAGTTGAGTGCTCTGCGACTTGCCGCCCTGCGTGCCCGCGATGGATACGCGGAGCCGATGTTCGAAGTGAGCGACGGGGAGACGGCGATCGTCGAGACGAGGAACGAGATCCTGGCGCTCGACGATGTGATCGCCCCGCTTGCGATCGAGGCCGGGCGTCTCCGCAATGAGGCCTGGGGGCTCATGATGCGGGCAGGTGCAGACAAGAGTCTGCTCGCGAGGCAGGTCGAGAGGTACGCCGACATCTACACGTCACGGGTTTCGAATCTGTTGTACCCCGGCCCGTACGCGATGTTCAGGATCGGACGATTGGATCTTCCTCACGACCCGCATCCGCAGCACGAGTCGAGCTGACAGCAAACAGCGGACAGCAAACAGACAACAGCGGACAGCAAACAGCCGGACCCGACTGCAAGTCGAAACCTAGCCGGGGCCCTGTCCGTGTTGGCTGTCCGCTGTTGCCTGTGGTCTGTCTGCTATTCCTCTTCCAGATCTGCTTCTTCTACCACGATGTCGAAGCGGTCCACGCAGTCGGCACATCGGTACGGAACGACGTCTCCCGGCATCGGTGGGTAATCGGGTGAGAATCTGACCAACAGGTAGGCAGTACCGCCGCATTCGACACACACGATCGATTCCGCGAGAGGACTCATCGAATCTCCTTCACTTGACCGTGATGACAGTGCAGTCCGCGGTGTGAGCGACCTTGTGGGTCACGCTCCCGAGGAACAGTCCGGAGAAGTCTCCGAGACCGCGACGGCCCATGACGACAACATCGGCCCCGGTCGCGTTCGCCGTCTCGCAGATCGTTTGCGCGGGCGAACCGAGTTCCACAGTCGTGGACACCTTCGCGACACCGAGTTGACGGGCCCGCTCGGCCGCGCTCTCAACGATCTTCTCACCGGCCGTTTGGAGAACCGACCTGGATTCCGCATAGAGCCCCTCGAGTTCGGCATACGCACCGAGGGCGAGAGGAACGGTCGACGCGTAAGACACGACGTTCAAGATGGTGAGATCGGCTTCGTACTTGGTCGCGAGATCCGCAGCGAACTCAACAGCGCGGTCGCCATGGCTGGAGCCATCGACTGCTACCAGGATGTGAGACACCATTCGACACCTCCTTCACCCCCAGTCTCGCGCGTTGGAACGGATCCGACTAGGGCATCTCGGAAGGGAGATCGGGCAATCTGGTACGATCGTGGCGCCATCGACCCTCGTGGGAGAGCGACGCAGGTCGCGCCGAAGGAGCAACCACCCCGGCAATCTCGCAGGCACCCGGACCGCGGGGCGAGGCGCATCTGGAGAGCAGGGCTGTGGCCCTCACCGAAGGGGAAAGCCGCTGAGGCGGTGAATCTCTCAGGTCATCCGACAGATGGGGCGAACGCACCGACGCGTCCCAACTGAGGAGCAGCCGATGACAGACACACCATTCCCGGATCTCGGACCGACCGGCGACTTCCTCTCACGCCACATCGGCCCGTCGAACGCGGACACCGCGGACATGTTGACCACCGTAGGTGCCACCTCGATGGAGAATCTGATCGATCGCGCCGTCCCTGCCCAGATCAGGACCGAGCGTGACCATGACCTCCCGGGCCCAATGTCTGAGACCGATGCGATCGCTCGCCTCCGCGCTCTCGCGGACCGGAACGAGCCGTACACGTCCCTCATCGGCATGGGCTATACCGGAACGATCTTGCCTGCGGTTATCCAACGCAACGTGCTCGAGAACGCCGGCTGGTACACGGCCTACACGCCGTACCAACCCGAGATCTCACAGGGACGGCTCGAGGCCTTGCTGAACTTCCAGACGATGGTGTCGGATCTGACCGGCATGGACATGTCGAACTCTTCGCTCCTCGACGAGGGGACGGCTGCGGCCGAGGCGATGGCGATGTTCAAACGTGTGAACCGACGCTCGGGTCCGGTCTTCTTCGTTGATGAGGCCGCACACCCACAGACGGTCGAAGTCATCAAGACGCGGGCCCTTCCTCTGGGCCTCGAGGTTGTTGTCGGCGATGCCCACGGTGACCTCCCGGATGGCACATTCGGCGTGCTCATCCAGTACCCGGGGACTCATGGAACGATCCGTGACCACGCCGATGCGGTCCAACGGATTCACGCCGCCGGAGCGCTCGTTGTGTTCGCCGTCGATCTGTTGGCGATGACGCTGATCACCCCGCCCGGCGAGTTCGGTGCCGACGCCGTGGTCGGCAGTTCGCAGCGATTCGGCGTCCCCATGATGTTCGGAGGACCACACGCAGCGTTCATGGCGACCCGCGAGGAGTACAAACGGCAACTTCCCGGGCGCATGGTCGGCGTCTCGAAAGACGCAGACGGGCGCATCGCGTTGCGTCTCGCGCTCCAGACACGTGAACAACACATCCGGCGCGAGAAGGCGACGTCGAACATCTGCACGGCACAGGTATTGCTCGCCGTCATGGCGGGTATGTACGGCGTCTACCACGGTCCGGACGGCCTCGTTCGAATCGCTACCCGTATCCACAGACTCGCCAACGCTCTTACCGCCGGGCTTCGGGCCGGCGGCATGACGGTCCTCAACGACTCCTGGTTCGACACGATCACGGTTGAGGTTGCCAACGCAGAAGAGACGCTTTCAAGGGCGCGGCACCGCAGGATCAACTTGCGAGCCGTTGATGCCACAACGGTCGGCGTGACACTGGATGAAACGATCACGATCGCTTATGTCGATGCCCTCTTCGAGGTGTTCGGCGTGGAGGCTGTCGCCGATGCGCTCGTCGACACTGCTCCGTCGGGGATCCCTGGAGCGTTGGAGCGCACGACGGACTTCATGACCCACGACGTGTTCCACATCTATCGGTCCGAGACCGAGATGATGCGGTACCTCAGACGACTCCAGGATCGCGACATCGCCCTCGATCGGTCGATGATCTCCCTCGGCTCATGCACGATGAAACTGAACGCGGCGACGGAGATGGCCGCCGTGACGTGGCCTGAGTTCTCCGACATCCACCCGTTCGTCCCTCTTGACCAGGCAGCCGGCTACCTCGAGTTGATCGCCGACATGGAGCGATGGCTTGCGGACCTGACCGGCTATGAGGCCGTATCGGTGCAGCCCAATTCGGGCGCTCAAGGGGAGTTCGCCGGTCTTCTTGCGATCAGGGCCTATCACGAGTCCCGCGGTGAGGGGCACCGCGATGTGTGTCTTATCCCGGCATCCGCTCACGGAACGAACCCCGCCTCGGCATCGATGGCGGGGATGCGGGTCGTCGTCGTGAAGACAAGCGACGATGGAAGCATCGATGTGGACGATCTGCGGGCGAAGGCAACCCAACATGCCGACGCACTCGCCGCCATCATGGTCACCTACCCATCGACGCACGGCGTCTTCGAGGACTCGATCGTCGAAGTCTGCGACATCGTCCATCAGTACGGCGGACAGGTCTATCTCGACGGTGCAAACCTCAACGCGATGGTCGGGATCGCCGAACCCGGCGGCTTCGGCAGCGACGTCTCCCACCTCAATCTCCACAAGACGTTCGCGATCCCGCACGGCGGCGGAGGCCCCGGTGTCGGCCCGATCGCGGTGAAGGCACATCTCGCTCCATTCCTCCCGGGGCATCCGCTCATCCCGGACATGCCGGGACATGAGGACGGTATCGGTGCTGTTGCGTCCGCTCCGTGGGGTTCGGCCGGCGTGCTCGCGATCTCCTGGGCCTACATCGCGATGATGGGGGACTCGGGTCTTCGCTCAGCTACCGAGATGGCGATCCTCAGCGCCAACTACGTTGCCGCCCGCCTCGCCCCCTTCTACCCGGTGCTGTACACAGGCAACGACGGGTTCGTCGCTCACGAATGCATCATCGACATTCGGGGGATCCAGCATGACACGGGCGTCACGAACGAGGATGTGGCGAAGCGTCTCATCGACTACGGATTCCACGCCCCGACGATGTCGTTCCCCGTTGCCGGGACGCTGATGATCGAACCGACCGAGTCTGAATCGAGATTCGAACTCGATCGCTTCTGTGACGCCATGATTGCCATCCGGGGCGAGATCGACGCCGTCACATCTGGCTCGGTTGAGATTGAGGAGAGCGCGTTGCGGCGTGCTCCTCATCCGGCCGAGGATCTTCTCGTTGATGAGTGGGATCGTCCATACGAACGTGAGACTGCCGCCTACCCGGTGGATGGCTTGCGCAGGAACAAGTACTGGGTGCCGGTGAGTCGGATCGACAACGCGTTCGGCGACCGTCACGTCGTCTGTGCCTGCCCCCCGATGGAGGCATACGAGATGGGGACCGAGGGCGGTTTCGAGATGGTGCAGAATCAGGTATTCGCCGATGAGTGATGACTTCTCGTTCCGCCAGAAACCCAAGGGGTTGTTCAAGTGGTTCCTGCAGACACCGAAGTGGCTCTATCGGGCGCACCTCGGTTTCTTACTCGGGTCGCGGTTCCTGCTGCTCGAGCACATCGGACGCAAGTCGGGGAACCTGTATCAGACACCGCTGGAGGTTGCTCATCACGATCCGGAGCGCGACGAGTACATCGTGACGTCGGGGACCGGTGTGAAGGCAGACTGGTACCGGAACATCCAGGCGAGTCCTGCGATCTCAATCTGGTTGGGGAATCATCAGTACCCGGTGGTGCAGCGCTTCCTCCCGACCGATGAGGCCGTCGAGGTCATGAAGGGTTACGAGCAGGAGCATCCCAAGGCAGCGGCGAAACTCGAGTCGATGATGGGGGTCTCCCACGATGAGACCCAGGAGTCGTGGATGGCGATGATGGAAACGATCCCGATGATCGGGTTCACGCCCCAGCGACAGTAGAGGCCTCGCTCTCCCCGATCATCACCCAACGGTTCCAGCGCCAGAAGATGACGGAGGCGACGCCGAG
>Ga0164313_10002608_pt1 | contig 16113 bp, 10 predicted proteins | sample GuaBasSedimGuay4_FD_113735 | JGI IMG/M metagenome (GOLD analysis project Ga0164313, IMG submission 113735) | Subseafloor sediment microbial communities from Guaymas Basin, Gulf of California, Mexico - Guay4, Core 4569-4, 0-3 cm | ecosystem: Environmental > Aquatic > Marine > Hydrothermal vents... | reverse complement strand
TCCCGATTACCCCGGCAATGTTTGGTGTTCCCGCTTCAAACTTGAATGGCAATTCGTTGAATTCTGTTTTCTCGAGTGTGACCTCTTTAATCATTTCTCCACCGCCCTGGTAGGGTGGGAGACGGTCAAGCCAGGCTTCTTTGCCGTATAATAAACCAACCCCCGTTGGACCATACATCTTGTGTCCTGAGCTGGCATAGAATTCTACGTCCAATGCCTGCACATCAATTTTCAAATGCGGCGTGGCTTGCGCCCCATCAAGCAAAACCGGAATCCCTTTTGCATGTGCTTTGGCAATGATTTCTTCAACAGGATTGATCGTGCCGAGCGTATTTGAGATATGTACAATTGCGACAATCTTCGTGCGCTCAGTCAGCAAATTGTCCAGATCGTCGAGGATTAATTCACCTCGATCATTGATCGGAATCGCTTTGACAGTTGCACCGGTTTGCTCGCAAGCCATCTGCCATGGGACGATATTGGAGTGATGCTCCATTGCTGTGATGAGCACTTCATCGCCGGGTTTGAGGATGGCGCGTTCAAAACCTGAAGCGACCAGGTTTATACTTTCCGTAGTGCCTTTAGTGAAAATAATTTCGCGCGTGTGAGCGGCGTTCAGGAAGTCTCTTGCGGCTCTGCGGGATGCTTCAAATGCCTCCGTTGCGGCAGCACTAATCGCATAAACTCCACGATGCACATTGGCATGTTCGTATTGATAATAATGGGCGACCGCATCAATGACTACCGAAGGTTTTTGACTTGATGAGGCGCTGTCGAGAAATACGAGTGGCTTTCCATTCATCTCGCGCGACAGGATAGGAAAGTCCTTCCTGACAGCGTCAAGGTCAAATGTCCGGGTGATATTCTTTTCCACCGTTTGCATCAGGAAATTGCCTTTTCTGTGGCATTCTTTATTGAAATCTGAGTAAGTTTTTTCTCCAGGTAAGACTCAAAATATAGGGCGATATCCCTGTTTGGAAAATGATCGATGACATCCTTGAGAAATGCATTTTTCAAGAGTGTTTTTGCAGCATCATCGCTCAATCCCCTCGTTTTAAGGTAGAAAAGTGCGTCCGGATTCAGCTGCCCAATCGTCGCGCCATGACTGCATTTGACATCATCTGCGAATATCTCAAGCTGTGGTTTACTGTCCATGACCGCATCGGGTGAAAGCACGAGAGCGGCATTGTGTTGGTAAGCATTGATTTTCTGCGCATCGGGTCTGACGATGATTTTTCCGTTGAATACACCTCGGCCGCGATCGTGAAGCACACCCTTGATTAGCTCATTGCTCAGACAGTGTGGTTTTGCATGATCAATAAAACTCTGCGTATCCATATGCTGGCTGCCTTGAACTACAAAAAGGCCATAGATATTACTCGTGATATTTTCTGAATCGTGCGAGACATGAATATTGTTTCGCATGAGTTTTCCGCCAAGTTCCGCGATATACACACCATATGTGCTATCACGGTCCTGATGTATCGTGCTCTGGGCGGTATGAAACGCCTCTTTTCCCTCTACTTGCAGTCGGTAATGGTCGAGATGTCCATTTGCACCAACAAAAATCCGACTCGCTGTATTTGTGTAATAGACACCATTATCAGCCTGTGGCAAATAAGATTCTACGATCTCTGCTTTCGCGTTTTTTCCGACGATGATCAATGCATAGGGATGACTTGCAGTCGCCCCGTCTTTTGAATCTGTCGCATAAATCAGGTGAATTGGTTTCGATACCTGGGCATTGTCTGGAATGACAATGCAAACCGGATCTTCATTTATTCCAAGCCCCATTGATTCGAAAATCCCCATCGGGGTATTGCAAATCTTGTCTACAGAACTACTGAGAGTCTCTTTTAGCTCCGGATTGGCCATGGCTACAGACAGACTTCCAGCAAAAAATCCTTCTTGAGATCCACTGCTTACATATGCTGCGGTGTTGTCTTCACCACCATTTGCGACCTTTGTTTTATGTTCGTCGTTTGTGACCAATACACCATTTAAAAAACACAATGTCGTTGCCTCAAATTGGTCGGGAATTGAGCAAGTAAATTCAGATTTTGAAGCACCGTTGTACTCCTCTGCTAAAATAGCTTTGACCGAGGTATACTTCCAATCCTCATCCTTTCGTGTCGGAAAACTGCCTTGATCAAATGATGTTCGCGCATATTCCCGAAGCTTGAGTCCTACGTGACCTGCATGTCCGTTGACATCTTTGACCTTCTGATCTATCTGACTCAGAAACACTTGTTTGATATCTTCTGCGGTATTGTGCATAGATGCTTTACTCTTTTTAAACAGTGGCCGAAGCAACTTCCTCCTTGATCCAATCGTAACCCTTTTCCTCAAGCTTGAGAGCGAGGCTCTTGTCTCCCGATTTTACGATCTGTCCATTGTAGAGGACGTGTACAAAATCGGGTTCGATATAGTTGAGCAGGCGCTGATAATGTGTCACGACGATAAATGCATTGTCGTTGTTCCGCATCGCGTTGACGCCATCCGCTACAATTTTCAGCGCATCGATATCGAGTCCCGAATCAGTCTCATCCAGAATCGCGAGTTTGGGATTTAACACTGCCATCTGAAGAATCTCGTTTTTCTTCTTTTCTCCTCCTGAAAATCCATCATTGAGAGCACGGCTCAGAAACTTTTGATCCATGCCGAGCATTTGCGTTTTACTGCGCAAAAGTTTGAGCATTTCGACTGCTGACAATTCATCTTCTCCACGTCCTTCACGGCCGGCGTTCACGATACTCTTCAGAAAGTGCGCAGTTGATACGCCCGGAATTTCGACGGGATATTGAAATGCGAGAAATATCCCGGCACGGGCTCTCTCATCCACTTCCAGATCCAGCAAATCCTCATTCTTGTACGTAATAGTCCCTGAAGTCACCTCGTATTCATCTTTACCGGCAATCACTTGCGCAAGGGTGCTCTTCCCGCTTCCATTGGGTCCCATAATGGCATGGACCTCTCCTGGTTTTATTTCAAGGTTGATTCCCTTCAATATTGCCATGTCTTCAACAGCAACATGTAGATCTCTAATATTCAGCATAATTATCAATTATCAACTATCAATTCTCAATTATTTACCCCACACTCCCTTCAAGACTTACCGCCAGAAGCTTTTGTGCCTCGACCGCAAACTCCATCGGGAGTTCATTAAAAACATCCTTGCAATATCCGTTCACGATCAGGTTGATTGCATCCTCTTCATTCAGTCCCCGTTGCTTGCAATAAAACATCTGGTCTTCACCAATTTTAGATGTGGTCGCTTCATGTTCTACCTGTGCAGTTTGGTTTTCGATTTCGAGATATGGGAATGTATGTGCACCACACTTATCACCCATGAGGAGTGAGTCACATTGACTGAAGTTGCGTGCATTTTCAGCACGTCGTCCTACTTTTACCAACCCGCGGTATGAGTTGTGACTGCGACCCGCGCTGATACCTTTGGAAATGATCGTGCTACTTGTGTTTTTACCGATATGAATCATTTTGGTGCCGGTATCAGCTTGCTGCATATTGTTCGTCACGGCGATTGAATAAAACTCACCAACAGAACCGTCACCCTTGAGGATGCAACTCGGATACTTCCATGTCACTGCCGAACCTGTTTCGACCTGAGTCCAGCTGATTTTACTGTTCTTACCGCCACACATTCCTCTCTTTGTCACGAAGTTGAATATGCCTCCAACGCCATCCTTGTTTCCGGGATACCAGTTTTGGACTGTCGAATACTTGATATACGCATCGTCCATGGCGATCAACTCTACGACTGCCGCGTGCAACTGATTCTCATCCCGCATAGGTGCTGTGCACCCCTCGAGATAGCTCACATAACTGCTCTCGTCAGCGATGAGCAAAGTGCGCTCGAACTGACCTGTATTTGCTGTGTTGATGCGGAAATACGTCGAAAGCTCCATTGGGCATCTTACCCCTTTAGGGATATAACAGAACGAACCATCGCTAAACACAGCGCTATTGAGCGCCGCGAAGTAATTGTCCGTATAGGGCACAACAGTACCCAGATATTTCTTGATCAACTCAGGATGATCCTGCACTGCTTCACTAAACGAGCAGAAGATGATGCCTTGCTCAGCAAGTGTTTCCTTAAATGTCGTTTTTACAGAGACACTGTCAATGACAGCATCCACGGCAATTCCTGTCACCCCAGTCAATCGTTTTTGCTCGTCGAGGGATATGCCGAGTTTTTCAAACGTCTTCAGCAATTCCGGATCTACTTCATCGAGGCTATCTATCTCCGGGCGCTCTTTTGGCGCTGCGTAATAGATGATATCCTGATAGTCGATCTTGGGATAGTTTACGTTTGGCCATTTCGGCTCGGTCATCGTCAGCCAGTGCCGATACGCCTTGAGCCGCCATTCAAGAAGGAATTCCGGCTCATTTTTCTTGGCAGATATGGCCCGTACGACGTCTTCACTGAGTCCTTTTGGAAAGACATCCATTTCGATGTCGGTGGTGAAACCGTACTTGTATTCACTATTCGTGTGGTCCTCGAGGACCTGCATCGATTCGGCCATGTGATGTTGTTTAGGCCGTAAAGGTAAGCGATTAATCCTGTTTATACAAAAAAGTATAAGTAAAGATTCAGGCTGGGAGGTTTCTGCCAAAGAGGCAATTACTGTTGACTACAACCACCGATTTTAGCTTCAAATTCATTTTGTGTCTTGACCTCGAAACCAGGGTCGAGCCTCACAAAATTGCCCGCACGATATATCACATCGGTGCCGATGCCTCCCACAATGTGCCTGGTAGAACTTATTGACAGAGTAGCCTCATAGCGTTGTACTCCTGTACTGTTTGGATTGCTTGGATCTCCGGTCGGCGTGAGGGCGTATGCCAATGGGCATACGCTAAACAGGGTTGATTTCCATAATCCTCTTCCGAATGTCCCGGCGAATATGAAGCCATCCTCAATCACCATATCGTAGACAGGTACAGCAGGAAGGCCATTCATATATGGAATCCACCCGCTAACGTTGGAGTTGGTGTAGAAAATGCCAATTTCAGTACCGACATAAAGGCCGCCAGCTTGATAAACGATTTTGTGCACAGGGACGTTGGGTAAGTCTTCTGAGAAATTAGTCCAGACGGTATCATCAGGATGTAGAACGTACACTTTTTCCCCTGAGACATAACCGCCAAGAGTGACCCAAACCCGATCCGCATCATTGGGGTCGACCGCTACAGAAGTAATCCTTTTTAAATTAGAGGAAGGCAGATTATAGTTGACATTAACCCACGTTGGTGGTGAACCCGTTATGACATCGGAAGTTTTGTAGATATCGAAATTCTGTGCTGCATAAAGCGTTTCTGTATCATCAACGCCCTGCGTCAGTGCAACTACACTGTTGTCGCCTGGCATGTCAAGTATCAGCGTCCAACATTTATGCCGCAGCTTACCAGACGTGAAAAGGAAGTTTTGGAGCTTGTTGCTAATGGATTGTCCACACAAAAAATTGCTGATCAATTGCATATCAGTTTTAATCCGGTGGAATCACATCGTGAAAATTTACTCACGAAATTTGGGGCACACAATGGAGCTGAGTTAATAAAAATGGCGGCGGAGAGAGGGATGGTTTAATTGTTGATGGCCGTCGATATGTTTACTTGTAGTCCAGTTTTTAATTTAGATAATTATAATCTTTTTAGTCGATAGACCACTTGTTGTGAAAAGCACAAGAATATAAGCTCCCGATGGTAAATTTTGAACATGAATATTCCTGATTGATTGCCCTGAAACGCGATCTTTTGAATAGGTAAGTTTTCCCTGATAATCCCAAATTTCGACACGCCGAATATTACTTTCGCTGCTTATGGTAATTTGATTGGTTGCCGGATTTGGATAGATAGATGTTTCGATAATTTCAGTATAACTTGTTGCAGTGCTTTCCTCTACTTCAATGTAGGATTCTATTGTCACTGTATCGCTACTTGTCTCATTAAAAACGACTAATGAGACGTCATAAATACCAGTGGCAGGGTATGCAACTGTCGGATTTTGCAGGCTGGATGTATCTGGGATACCACCATTAAATGCCCAGCTCCATTTATTTGGAGCCCATTTTGACTTATCGGTAAAATGCACTGAATCGCCCGTGGTGACAAGTAATTGGTCCGCTTTAAACGCTGCGATAACATCGGGTGCCTGATCAAATTCCCAAATGCCCCGACCATAGGAAGCAAAGCGGGCACTTTTCAAAACAGGAATATAATCTACTGACCAATAGGCTTGGGTCGGTAAGTCCTGACCGCCTATGTCATACCATTTACCCTCCCACGTTTTGCATACAAATGCGCCGACCTGTGTGGCCGCAAATAGCAAACTATCATTAGGAACCATAGCAAGGTCAAATACTAAAGTCGAAGGCAAACCCGATGACAACTCATCAAATGATTCTCCATTGTTTTGAGAGACAAATACAGGTGGATTTGAATATCCGCTTCCAGCAATGTAAAGGAGGCCGAGAGTTTGATTTGATGGCTCAATAGAAGCTCCATAAAAGAAATGAGCAGCAGGGCCTTCAAATCCATCTGCCAATGTCCATGTCGCACCGGCGTCAGTTGTATAAAAGAAATCACGCTCAGTGGTGAGCACGTATCGATAATCGTTGTTTACTGGAGAGTAGGCCATTGCAGATATCGTTGCATCCTTCCCATTGCTGAAATCAAACGAGTCCTCTACAGCGGTGATCAACCCAAGATTGTAGGTAAGACGTATTAAATGTGCGCCCGAGTCCAATCTGCCACCAGCGACATAGACTGAAGCCGGGTTATCCGGATCTTCCATAAGCTTTGGCAGCCACTGATATCCGTCACCTTCGAAAGACCAAAACGCTAATCCTCCATTATTATTCGCATCGGGACTGTACATTGCAAATGTGGGATAGACCATCCACACGCTCGCACCGCCATCCCCGGACACGATATTTCCATAGTCTCCACTGATGACCTGATCGTAATCAATCACTGAATCAGCGTCTCCGTCATCTGAAAATTGATACCCCTGGTCCTGACTACCTGCATGGGTGTACTGAGGAGCAAAACGGCATGTATAGCTGGAGTAGTACTGACTGATTCTGAGATTTTGCAGTGAAAGATTCCTAACCGAAACCAAGTTGTCATAAGAGACATATGCACCACCATCAGTATTTATAATCAAAAAGTCATTCCCGTCGGCATCAACAAAGGGATCGAAAGAAGGAATATCAGCGTGGAACTTATCCTCGGGTGAGTCGTAGTACTCTCCCCAACTATTAATGATATTCCACGTCTCACCGTCGTTATCACTTTGATATGCATCAATGCCACCCAGATAAAGCGTACCCATATGGAAAGGTGAAGCTTTAAAACTATTCACTGCGAAAGGGCGAAAACCTAATGTACTTCTATATGCCCAATTTACGCCATCGTCATTCGAAGCAAAGATGTCAGAGCCCCCTTCTGTAGTATACAAAACATATAAATTGTTATCGCCATTATTAGCAGCTCCGGCGAGATATACTCGCTCGGGCTGAGCAGAGTATATAACTCCTCTGACCTCCTTCTCGCCAAAATTATCAATCGAATATATTGTATCATTCGCGAGGACAAAAACGTCGCTATTGCTCCGCGGATCCGTCCACACATCGACAAGGCCTGCCCCAAATGGAAATGAAGTGAGCAATTCAAAATTGTTGGCGTGGTCATAGGAGACGTATAGACTGGACTTACTTGCTGAGACGTCATAATCCCATTCCTGTGCAAGGACATAAATACCGTCTTCCGGGGATATCTTCATGACTGTACGTCGAATATATCCCCATGAGGCAACGCTTTCAAGCCCTTTGGCTGGCCTCCATGTTCCTCCTTCATTATCGGAATACATCATTCCAGGACTTCCCCACATCGCTGAGCCCAGAATCAGCCGGGTCGCAAATCCGTATTTTACCTTTGACAAAAAATGAATGGAAGGAATATTCAGTTGATCATTGAGGCTTTGCCAGTCGTCTGATCCAAGGGTGCTCCTCCATATCTGCCCACCATCGGCTGCGACATAAAGTTGATTTGTCATGCGGTGATAGGCTGTGGCAACTGTACGGCCAGCTTGATTATTGGAGCCTACTTCATTCCACTTACCATAAATTCCCGGAGAATTACTTCCTCTTGAAGGGACATCACTTGCCTTCTTTAAGCTGTAGTCGAAGTCCATTTTACGCCAATTGTCTTCTGGCGCGGAGCTATGGATTTGTTCTATGTATGCGGCGCGTTTGTCATGCTGTTCGTCTTCGTCAACAATGATTGTTTTAATGGGGGGTGGTTGAAAAGGACTCGCTCTTGTATAATAGAAGAGCACAGATAGGGAAGAGACGATAACTAGTGCGAATAATAAAATTTTGGGTAATTGGGATTTTCTCATGTTAAATCATTTGATCATTGTCTAAACCCCAATTAAGATAAAGCAAAGTACTTGACAAGCCAAGAGATAATGAAGATTTATTCAGGAGAGTAATCACTGTATGTCCGATGTTTTGTATCTCAATTAATTGTTAATGTCAGTACTGGTGCTTAATTTAATAGTTGGTAGTTACATGTCCCAATAGTTTGACCGTGATTATCCCTTTTATCAGAATGTCATTTGAGACATTAAGGGAGTCATTTGAATTTATTATCACTTGGATATTTGGATTGACTATGACGCTATAAGCTTCAATACTACCCCCATCTAATTGGGTGTCATAATTATCTGCAAATATTACTTCAGTATTGCTGTCAGGCGCTCCATTGTCCCAACTTCCCGAAGTGTATGTCGTCGTAGGTGGACCGCAGTTTGGACTCAGGCCACCATCAAGAATTGTCCAATTGAAACTGTCAATAATACTCTGACGAGCAGAGTCAGCGCAGTAAACACTTGAGCCAGCATGAAATTGGACATTGCTGAAGAGAGATTGTGTACTCCAACCAATCAATAAACTGTCGTAGTTGGGTAAAGAGAGCTCAGTACCTGAGAACATGAATTGCATATTATTGACCTTGGAGACAATCCAGCCACCAAGGTTTTGATCAAAATTCAATGCGATAGCGAACATTAGAGACATATTTGTTACTTTAGACACATCCCAACTCCTGATGTCTCCGCTAAAATCAGATGCCCGATTGAACATGTTCGACATGTTTATCACCTTGGCTACATTCCAACTGTTCAAGTTGCTATTAAAAACACTTGCCATTTGAAACATTGACCTCATATCACTGACCATAGCAACATTCCATGAGCTAAGGTCCTGATTAAAATTAGATGCCCGATTGAACATGTTCGACATAGTTGTTACTTTACCTACATTCCACGTACTGATATTCCCATCGAAAGTACTGGCCAGATAAAACATGTATGACATGTTTGTGACCTGAGCTACATCCCAGGCAGATAAATTGCTATTAAAATTATTTGCACCAAAGAACATGAATGACATATTTGTCACTTTGCTCACATTCCAATTACTGAGATTGGCGTTGAAGGGAGTAGCTGATTGGAACATTCCTCTCATATTCGTAACATTGGCCACATCCCAATTGCCCAGATCTTGGTTGAATGTACTTGCGTTGGTAAACATTGAGCTCATGTTAATCACATTAGATACATCCCAGCCACTTATGTCTCCATTAAAAGAAGCTGCACCATAAAACATGAAGGACATATCTGTCACAGCGGCCAGGAAAGGTGTATCGATGGCATTGGACGTCAAGTTAATTGCGCCATAGAAGGCCTTGGACATTCTATTCCAAACAATGGTCCCCCACTGTTCAATCGCCACAATTTTTTGCTTATCGCCGCCATTATTGAAATATATCCCGGCGAAAATCCCTTGAATACCAATTGTGTACGTCCCTGCCACGCCGAAATCGTGCGTGATTTCACCAGTAATACCAAATTCATCAAAAGTACCGTCATTATTCCAATCGACATCGTAGTTGTAACCATTGCCGCCTAGAGTAGGAATCGTAATTGAAGATGAGTCAGATGTTCCGGGATTATTCGTGTTCCATGTGCTCACAAAGGCAGATGAAACCGGAAAACAAGCCAAAATATCTCCTGAAATTGTCCATCCGTAAGTATTGATAAGCGAATTTCTTGCCGAATCTCCTTCGCAGTATATACGCCCCAATGCGCCTAAGCTCAAGTTTGAAACCCCTTGGCTTTCCCATCCAATCAGTGTACTGTCATAATTGGCAGCTGACAAACCGGAGTAACTCAACATAAGAGACATAGATGTGGCTGAGCCTATGTCCCAATCTTTCAAGTTTTGATTAAAGGCGTTTGCCTCAAAGAACATGAACTGTAAACCTGCAACATTGGCCACATCCCAAGCACTTATATTGGCATTAAATGACCTCGCCTTTTCAAACATATTGGACATATTCAATACCTGCCCGACGTCCCAGGCACTTATATCTCCGTTGAATGCAGTTGCCCCTTTGAACATGTACATCATGTCTTCCACATTAGACACGTCCCAAGCACTTAGATCCCCATTAAATGCGCTTGCCAGATGAAACATATCAGACATGTAATTCACGTTGCTTACGTTCCAGGTGCTGATATCTCCGTTAAAGGAAGTAGCATCTAAGAACATATTAATCATATTTGTGACAGTGGACACATCCCAACCGCTTAAGTCTCCGTTGAAGGCATTTGCTCCGATGAACATATTTGCCATATTTGTCACACCTGATAGATCAGGAGAATCACTCGCGTTTGAGGTTAAGTTCTTAGCACCCCAAAATGCATTAGCCATATTTGCCCAGGAAATTCCTCCCCATTGTTCGATTGCCAGAATTTTCTGTTTATCACCACCGTTGTTAAAATTTATCCCTGGGAAGGCTCCTTGTATGCGAATAGTGTAAGTGCCGGCCACTAAGTAATCATGGGTAGCAGACCCGGTAATCCCGAATTGGTCATAGGTTCCATCATTATCCCAATCCACATCATAGTTATATCCACCACCTGCAGTTGGAATAGTTATGGAAGTGGGGCTGGAGACTCCGGGTTTGTCTGTTTTCCACGTTGTAATAAACGGCTGTGTAAATCCGCTGTAAACAACGAAAATGTGTATTGCAAGTACGAGTATTCGGGATTTCAGCATTGAGTGGGAATCTTGTCTAAAAGAGTTTCTTGCCGTAGTAACTGTTGTATTCATATTGTATAATTAACTGCCAATTCTTGTTCCCGATCCCATTTCACTTAGCTTCAATCTTTCGAGTCTCATCGCTTCTGTCCAGGGTTACTGTTGGGTAACTTTGCATGCTTTGTTGTTTGTATGATCCTGGGTCCATACGGATTCCACGTACACCAATGATTTTTTATCTCTGGAAATTTTATTCTCTTGGACATTAAATGCTACACAGTATGCTCACAATAATATCTTTGAGTGCACATGGAACCCAACCATTTGGCTACATATCGCAAATCACAAAATCTCAAGCATCTCGCTGAGCTGTTCAAGCCGTATGAGTTACGGGTCTTCAGAATGTGTATGCATTATCTCAAGCATACGCAGGATAGCGAAGATGCTGTCGTGGATATCTTCCTGGAACTGAAGGACAAGGTCCTGAAATATGACATTCAGAACTTCCCGGCATGGTTGCACACTCTGGTACGGAATCATTGCCTGAAAAAATTGAACGCCAAAGCGCGGATATTACTTCTTGAAGAAAATATTCCGACCCAACTCATGGAATCTACTGACACCACGGATCAGATAGATAGACTATTGGAAGCACTTCCTGAAGCCATCGACGAGCTGGATGAGCGACAACGTTGGTGTATTGTGTTGTTTTACCTGCATGGGAGGTCGTATAAGGAAATCGAGAAATTGAGACACTGTAGTTCCATGGAAGTAAAAAGTGCAATCCAGAATGGAAAAATCAAGTTGAAAAAAATTCTGAAGTATCATGTCGACTGATCCGTTTAATAAATACCAGGACAAACCATCGTATCTCCTCGATGGGGAAAGTGAAGGCGCAAGCCTCGAGAGGATCGATGCGCGCATTCATGAATTATCCGGCAAGAGCTCCGGGAGGAGACGGCTGAAATGGATGGCTATGGCTGCCATGATTCTTGTCGTCTTGTTTGCAGGGCGGTACGGATTGTTTGGAGACCGATCAGGTAGTGAGTTGGTGAGCTCTTACTATGAGGTATACCCAAATTATCAAACCAATATCACGCGAGGCATTGTTGCGGATGCTCAGTTGGCCGATGCCTATCAGGCGTATGACGAAGGCGCATTTGATCTGGCGACACAAGCTTTTAAGGCACAGTCGATACTCTCGGCAGTCGATGGGCTTTATTATGCAATTGCATTGCAAGGGCTTTCAGAATGGGAAACCTCACTTCAACTCTTATACCGTATACGCAATGAGTTGCCCGATGAATACGTGGCAGCAGGGGAGTGGTATCTCGTACTTGCGTTAGTAGCTCAAGAAAGGTATGAAGAAGCTTCACCTATTCTCGAAGCAATTGCATCAGGAAAATCAGAGTTCTCAGGGAAGGCGGTTGACTTGCTCAACGACATTCAATGACGGCGGTTGACTTACTTAATGACATTCAATGACGGCGGTTGATTTACTTAATGACATTCAATGACGGCGGTTGATTTACTTAATGACATTCAATGACGGCGCCAATAAATTAGTCCTCCAAGTCCCAGTAATAATCCCGGAATCCAAAGCCATGCCCATGAGCACAATCCAGCATTATACGTGACGGGATGCCCATAGTACACCCAATTGGCCCAATAGTACGGGTGTTGTGCCGGTGCAGGGGCAGCGTCCAGATAGGCAAGCTTGGCTCGACGAAGGCTTTCTGAGCTGTTTATTCCTTCCGTTAGCGCTTCATAATAATGCTGAAAAATACCGGCAGATTCACGGTCACTGACTGACCACAATGAAGAAATGACGTTAGGTGTTCCTGCGAAAGCGAACCCATAGGCCAGTCCAATATTACCTTCTGCCGAGTGTTTGCCAGACGCGGAGTGACATGAGCTTAAAACCACAAGTTGGGCTGATGATTTCATGGACAGTAAATCATTGATATATAGCGTATCGTGTCCGTCACCAAGGAGTAGAAAGATGCTATCGAGATTTGTAGCGTGTGTGTAGGAGTGACCAGCAAAGTGGAGTAGGTCTGTATGCTTGAGTAAATCCAATAATTCCTGCGAGTTAGGGTGCCCTACATAGTATTTGCCTGACATGATTTCACTTCCTGCCTGGATTTCAGATGTATTGTATTGCAGTGAGTTGTCCGCATAATCAGGTGCGATAAAGGCAGAATTATGCAGAGTCATATCAGCATTCCATGTTGCAATACCAAATGTCCCGGATGGTATCAGTGTTACAGTAAAGTCCTGAAGCAGATATGTAGAAGGTATCTCTTCAAAGGTCAACTTGTCAACACTTCCCGGGATTAAAATATCAAAAGGAATATTATCAAGAATTCCTGCCGACGAAACATACAACTTGCCAGGAGATAAGAGATCTGCGTATTGGCCTAGAATCAAGCCGGACAGGGCATGGGCATGTGCGACAAATGACCAGTCCCTGGACTCTATGTCTCTGAGCAATTCAACGCGATGAAAATCAATACTATCTGCGTTGCCGGGACTATTTTGAACAGCAATTGTATCCGCTGTGATAAGGATAGTCCCGTATGTACTACTACTTAAGGGGAAGTAGTGGAGCCATATAACATTTTCAGACTTGCAAAATGTCTGAAGGTCATCTAAAGATGCGACTGAATATTGATATAGAAATCGAAAGTACTCCGGATATTCCTTCTTTAATTGCTCAACCAAAACATCGACCAACCTGTTCAAAGAGTCTTTCTTTGTATCGTAACCGCGAGCGTATATTCCTGGAAGTTGTTCTTTTAAACTACTGATTTGTTGAAGTACGGGGTTCCGGTCAATACTGTCCTTACGGCTCGAACTCATGTATTGTCCGAGCAGGTCCCAGTTTCTGGATTTTTCTATAAATTCAAATGTGCGCACCAGAATGTCAATGTCCTGACCGTGTTGATATAATTCCATCCCCGTTCTAATTGCGTTGATATAGTAGTCATTTGCAGTGACGATCAATCGTTTGCGCGATGCGCCATTGAGAAGTTCTGATCGAATGGATTCAATGAGAGAGTCCCCTGTGGTAAATGTTTCTAACGAAGCCTGAAGGAATTTTAAATCCCGTGATAATTCATATTTTTCAAAAAGGAGATAGGCTTTGTTCTCATAGAGTCCCACATCTGAAAAATCAATATTCCCCACCTCCCGTAACGTGGGAAGGTCCAATATATTTTTACTCTGAAACGCCTGATAGTTGACCTTAATCGCTAGTTGCGAAAATTTCAACGCCCCGTCAATATCTCCCTTTTCACGAAGGAGTAGAGCGTAATTATTGTAGGCGTTGCGCAAGGATGCGTGACTGGAATCAAAGAGTGACACGCCCCGGTTGATTACATCGAGCTGAGCTTCTTCAATTTCATTTGCCGAATAGTAGTCCGGAAATACACTCTTGCACGAAGCGATTTCAGACATTCCGGCTACGATGCCACTGTAATCTTTAAGTTCTTCCCTGATATTTAAAGATTCCTGAAACGCCTTCAACGCATTTTGTCGATCTCCTGTATTCCGATAAGCGATACCAAGGTTGAGGTGAATGTTTGCCGTCATGGGGTGGGCCCTGCCAACAGAACCGAGACATATCGCCAAAGCTTTTTCTTGTATTTCAATTTGCTCTGATTTATTCCCAAGTATCCCATACGCCTGACCTATATTATTGCTGATGACTCCGATGTAATAGTGCTCTTCACCGATGAGTTGAGTGAAGATTTCCAGAGCCCTGATATAGTTGGACAATGCACCTCCCGGATCATTCTGCCCGTCCAGTATTGCTCCAAGATTATTGTGCGCAACTGCCAACTCTTCGTCTGCCTTTTCCGGAGGAACCAGTGCAATGACTCCAAGATAGTTTGTCTTTGCCTCATCGATCCTGCCTTGTGCGTGATATGCTCCCGCAGAATAATTGTAAGCCTTGCATAGCTGTAATGTGTCAAGAGGGATATCTGACTGAATTTGCTCAATGCAGGCTTCCCACGCAGGCAATGGATCATCCGGAATACCCGACTGAACGAAGTAAAATGTGAACTCGAAAGCGGAAGTGGCAGAGATATCTGATAGATCTTCGGACAGAATCCGATAGCATGAGTCTCTGTAAACCTGATCAAGGCCCTCTGCTTTATGAATAAACCCACGATACAGGGAATCTCTGGTGATCAGTTGCTGCTGGTACTTCTCGAAGAGTGTGTCCATCAAAGTGTCCTGTGCAGAAGTTATTGAACCAACAAAGATGAACAGCAGTAACAGAAAATAGCGAATCAGAATGCACATAGCAGGCTTAACTACCGCCGCATTATGATGAATCGTGGTATGTTCCTTTTGACAAGTCATATCAATAGTCCGGAAACATACATTGTCAACGTTTGGTTTTTATTTCTGAACTTTGAGCGTACGTCCCGCATGAACCGAAATTATCAATTATCAACTATCAATTGTCAATTAATATGTATTGCATCGTCGAAATCACAAAGTACCCACTCACTCCGGACTATGAAGCACCGATCAAAGATTTTATTGTCCGATTGAACACACATGATGGACTCGATATCACATCAGGAGAGACGAGCACAGTAGTACGTGGAGACTATGATCTGGTGATGTCTGTGCTCAAGGATGAGATTAAGGTCTCGTTCGAGTCTGGCGTTCGGACGGCGTTCGTGCTGAAGGTTTTGAGTACAGAAGGGACCTGAGCGACTTAACCATCCTGAAAGCGAGGGCAAATAGATTTTACATTTGCGCGTCCGTAGCACGAGGCAAAGGCGGACATTGGCACGGACGAAATAAATCCGTGTCCAAAGGACTCCTTCGGAGAAAATCCCTCCAATCCGTCCAACCCGTGTTCTATTAAATCTTAAATTATAATACCTCAATCAGTCACAAACTGATACCCAACACCCTTAAGCGTCATAATCTTAATCGCAGGATCTTTCTTCAAATACTTCCT
>Ga0164313_10002606_pt1 | contig 16121 bp, 2 predicted proteins | sample GuaBasSedimGuay4_FD_113735 | JGI IMG/M metagenome (GOLD analysis project Ga0164313, IMG submission 113735) | Subseafloor sediment microbial communities from Guaymas Basin, Gulf of California, Mexico - Guay4, Core 4569-4, 0-3 cm | ecosystem: Environmental > Aquatic > Marine > Hydrothermal vents >... | reverse complement strand
TCCACCGTCATCCCATCGACACCGGCGCTGCCTTTGTTCTTTCTCACTCTTCGAAGCGCTCGCAACAGGTTCGGGCGCGCAAGCGCCTCCTCCATCAGCGAGCCCGTTCCGGGGCGCTCGGTTCCCGTAGTCGCGACGAGGAATAAAGGAAAACCGAGCCCCGGGATGCGGCGTATGCGTCGGGGAGGCGAGTTCGGGGGCGTTGCCATTGCAACGGCCGCGGTCCAGAATGTCGTGAGACACGGCAGTGTCCCGCCCTTGCGCATCGGGGTTTGCTCGACGACAGACAGTCTCAATTTTCTAAAATCGGCCATGGCTCCGACGATCGTAAAACTCACACGCCAATGAGAAGTCCAGAAAAGGGCCGAGGCCCGTCAGCGATTCTCGACGCGAGCCCCCCGTTCTCCGTAAAAGCGCGCCGCCAATTCGCCGAGCCAGGCCTCTTCGGGGCTCGTCCCGATCTTCAGCACGCCACTTCGCGAGCCTTCAATCAGTCGCGTAATCGCCTCTCCGGGCTGAGACATTAGGCGCAAGGCGCAGAGCACTGCGGCGTGCGGCGCACTGGCACCGCTGCATTTTTTCCAATAGGTCACATCCGCGACGAGCGCGGTATTTCCCTCGCCAGGTCGCTCGACTCGATGACCGACCCCGAGTCCATTGATCGCGGCCAGTACAAATTCGGTTCGTTCCTTATAAGGCAGGGCGCTCAGCTCCTCGGGCATGAGCGGCGCACCGAGCCAATATTCTTGCTTACCCAACTCGACGGGGAATTCCGTGCGCTCGGCCAGGGCCTTTCGAGGAAGCCCACCGGTAAAGCGTACGGGCACGATCGGTATGCCCAGCTCGAGAGCCATGTCGATGAACACGCCACTCATCTTCTCGACCGGTTGGGCACAGCAGAGCGCGCGGGTTCCTTCGACGTGAATCATGAGGCTCCGAGGCTGACCCGAGATGCCCTCTGCGAGTTCCTTCACGATCTTCAAAAGAGAGGCGGGATCCTCTCGATCAAAATAGGCGATCATTCCGGGATCGTTCACGCCGGGATAGGCAAGGCAATGCGCGATTAGTCGACCCAGCCAGGTCTCTCGATGTTCGACCTTGGCCAATGTGAGCGTCGGCGTCCGATTCACCGCGGATACGATGATTGAAAAAAGCAGCGACTCGATCCCGACCTGATGGTTGCCCAGGTAAAGGATGGGCTTGCCCCTCAAGGCGCGCATTGCGCGCGCATCCGTCACATGCATGGCTTCGACAAAGCTCGACATCAGGCCGTAATAAATGTCTTCAACCGGGAAAGCGCCGATTCCGAACCACTCGCGCCAAAAGGCCTTGACCTCGCTTGTATCGAAGGCGGCCTCGCCGGCGGCGCGCACGACGATGTCGTCGCCATCCTGACTCACGATTAGCGGAATTCTATCCAGAGGGCGGTTTGCCATGACCGCGCCAGCCTCAACCATTCGAACGAGCGAAGGATGGACGCTCTTACGTTGAGCGACAAAATCTTTGATCGCTATTTCGCGCACGACATTGTCGCTCCGAGCGTCGTATATCTCCGCCATCGTTCCCGGCAGCCAGTCGCTGGCTTGAACCTCGGCCTTAGAGAGACGCGCTTCTCCCGCTGCGACCCGCGACAAGGTCATGCCTTCCACAAACGATCGCTCACGAAAGAAGCGCAGACGATCGAGCGCACCAACCCGACCCAGAGGACCCTTCGGCAACAAGATTTCAACCAGGCGAAGCGAAACCCAACAGCGCGCACCGACATAGGCCTTCACCCGAAAAGCCGGAAAGCGGTCATCCCCATCGAATCCGTCGAAGCGCATCTCGCATCGCACCTCACCCTCGCTAGGCGGATCGCCGTCAAAGCGCATCTCGGAAATCCGATACGGGTACGCGACATCGTCGGGGCTGATCTTCGACGAGCAGAGATTCAGGCGATCGTGAGGGATACAATGTGTGAGGGCGTCAAGCAGGCCTTGGTGCATTGTGCCCCGGGGCACGGATCCGGCGCCCGCATCCAAGCTGAAATCGCTGCCATTGCTGCCAAGGTGAAGATTCGTGACATAATGAAAGGCCGGACCATGAAAGAGCCCACCCTCTCGATAGACGTTGTCGATGATCTCGGCATTTTCGAGAGGCTGGCTGATCTCGTCGACTGAGAACGTGACTTCGGCTTCGTCCGTCGATACCTCACCTCGGGCAACCACCTCAAATCGCGAAAGCCTCGGGTCCCGCGCGTCTCGCCAAGCCGAAAGCTGGACGTCGAAGCGCCCTACCCCGGCTGACGACGCGGTGACCAAGGTCCGCAATTTCGTGGGTCCCGCGATCGGCAGCCAACGCTCAACCTGGACCCCATCAAGCGCAACCACCTTCCTTCCGGTCCTGGCCTCGACGGCCCCGGCCAAACGATCGACCATCGACATCAACGGCAGAACCGGTGCAGTAAACGTCGGCAGATGATCTTTCAGCCACGTGTCACGTTCAGGATCGAGTAACTCTTCGTACGTCGCTGCATCCCGATCGTTAGGCGCTTTCGAAGCAAGCCCTCCACTGACGATTCGAGTGCCGATCTTGGCCTCATAGATCCGCTTGCCATCCACCCACAGCGACGCATCCGCAAGGGCAAAGACACCGCGCCCATCTTCGCCGACTTCGCGAATCTCGAGCGTCACCGACACCTGATCATTGGCCGGAATCACCTGCCCACGGTATTTCCAAGAGTGTTCAACACCGATAATGACGGGTTCGAAGCGCGGCGCGACCACGTTGCGACCCAGCTCCGCTTCGATCATGTAGAACTGCAGCAGGTTGATCATCGCTTCGATCCCAAGCGATCCCGGCTGCACAGGATCCTGGAAGAAATGCGCCTTGAAGCACCACTCGTCGGAATCGATATCTTTCTCGGCGCGCAAAAAGCCCTTCCCGTAGCGGCCACCTCTAGGGTCGTAGGCCGTCACCCGGTCGATCATCAGCAACATCGGACCGGGAAGCCGCAGCTCATCGCGGCAATATCGCTGCGGGCGCGACGCGAGATCGACTTGGTAGCTCGACTCCCCCTCGAGCATCGCGCGCTGTGCTTCATCAATTGGAAGTCCGACTTGTTTCTCGAGCGCCTCCTTGGGAAAGAATCCGAAGACCGTCTTCAATTCCCAGACTTCGACGTCGCCGACAAAGGTGTGGACCTCAAATGATTGAATGATCATCGGTCCCATTCTCGAGATGCTCGTGATCTTCACCTCGCTTCGCATCGTTCCTGAAGAAGGAAAAACCTCGGCCTTCACTGTGGCGGTGCCATCGAGATTGCGAAACATCAGGTCTTCGACGTTCGTCAGCGCGCTGCCAACACAGCTCGCCAACCAACCGCAAGGCTGAAGAACGGCCTCGAGATGCACGGCGTAGGGCATGGTCTCGCAGCCGTTCTCTTGAAAATACCATTCCGAAGCATCCGGGATGTCGTATTCAATCTCGACCGTGCCACCCGCGACAAATTCGCCGGGGGTCGTTTGAAGATCCGTGATGCGACTCAGGAAGTGATAAGGAGGGCCGGGCAGCCGTGCCACACGGCGAAGGCCATCGAAGCGCTCGTACATGGGCCCAAAAGCTGCACTCGGTTTGCCCCAGGCGCAGGCGAGCAGAGAGGCATAGTCGAAATCAAAACCCTGATAGGACGCGACTGCCTTGCTTTCGACGTAGCCTGCGAGCAGCGCGTCGATCTTCTCCGTCGGCCAATCGGGAACCAGGCGAAGACCAACACGACGAGCGTGGAAAGCGCCAAGACCGTCGACCGAGCAGAGCAGGTCCGCGTAGACCATGGGAATGGGTCCGTCGTGGACCTCCTCAACGAAGATCTCGTAAACGAGTTCCTTGGAAGTCGGCACGACCTGACCGCGGCAGACCATCTTGTAGGGTTCGTCCGGAATTGGCTCGAATCGCCACGCGTCCTTGTCGAGCGTATACCCAAGGCTCGTCAAATAGATCGTCAACATCTGAATGCAGCCTTCGAACATCAGTGTTCCGGGCATGCAGGGGTCGTTCTTGAAATGCCCCTTGAAGAACCAATCGTCGGGGCTGACGGTTTTGGTGGCTCTCAGATAACCGCGACCCCATGGACCGCCGCGCACGTCGAAGTCCGTGACCTCGTCGAGAAAGAGCATTTCGCCGGATTGAATGCGAGGCGTGCGAGTATGCGTCTTGGTGCGCTCGAACCCAGCACCGAAACAACCCGAAACATCTCCTTGGGCGAAAGCGCGGATCTGATCCGCCGAAAGACTCGAAACGCTGACCTCGACTGCGGGCGCATCGAGCCGGGCGTCTGCCCGAATCTCCTGTTCTTCGGGCGTCCATAGAATGCCCGCCGAATCATCGAGTTCTTCGCGCGTAAAGAAGCCGGCTTGGCCGCTGCGCATCGTCGCGGCGAGTTCGCCACCGATCCGGCAGTCGTAATGGAAGAAGAAGAGTCGAATATCCCCCTGATTCGCGTGACCATCAACATGAATGTCGTAGCAGAGCGTTTCACCAGGCTTGGGAAGCGAGCGATGAAAGGTCATCTCGCAGCCAAGAAGCCGATAGCACCGCTCGCCCCTATTCAGAAAGTCGATGCCGAGGTAACTAATCAAAAAGAGGTCGGCCTGACCAGATTCGATCATGATGCCAGCGGGCATGCGCCCATGATGCAGATACCAAGCATCACTCTCGACATCGGTCTCCGTCCAAACCGTTCCCCGCTTCATCGAGCCCGGCAGGGCGTCGATCCCCGTTACTCGCGTGGCCAGCAAGAGCGGCGGCATCGGCATCCGAACCTGCACAGGGTATTGATCCTGTTTCACAAAGAGCGGCCCGAAGATCTCGGAGATCTTGCCGCCCGCATCGATTTCGAGTTCGGCGCGTGTCCAAGTCGGCCCCGTCGGAAGCGGCGCATCGTCACGCGTCGTCGAGATCGGCGTCAGAGCAGATGTCGAAGCAGCTGTCGTCAAGGACAGCACGGGAGCCGGTGAGCTCTCTTCAGTTCCCGGTGGCGAAGCGACGGGAAGTTCAACGGGCGCCTCGAAAGCAACAGGGGCGACAGGAGCTACGACCCTTGCCTTCGCGTCCACGGGGACTGCCGCGGTAGCGGCCTGCGCGCGACTCGACAAAGGCGATCCCATCAGCGCGACTAACGCATTCTGTCGTATCTGCAAGAATTGATTGTGGATGGCGGTCTGTTGGGCGACGAACTCATTGTGAATCCGAGCCACGTGCCCCCGATAGGCCATGATCTGTCCGGCGGGACCCAGGAATGCCGGCGCGATTACCACGGACCCCGCCTCCGGTGCATTGGAAGCAACGGGCGCCGACTCGTCCTTCACAACCGCCGGCACCGCATTCGAAAGCCCAATGACCGTCTCGGAAAGACGGGGTGCCATCCGCATAACGTGTGTCCCGGGGACAAATTCCGGAAGCGTCGCTGACTCTCGAACATTGGTTTGATCCATCGTGCCGGGCAGCCTCGGCGCCTCTTCCATTCGCTCCTCCTCGTCAATCTTGGTTTCACGTTCTGCCGCGGGAAAGCTCAACAGCTCTGGATGCGCTGGCAGCCGAAGGATGGGTTCCTCGGGCGAAGTCGAGCTGGAGAGCGCCCCGATGGAGGGCGATTCTCCGCGTAGCCAAATGCGAGCCCACTCCCCTTCCATCCCCACGCACGCGACTTCGAGGCCGTGGAATTCGCCCGTCGCAATTTCGAGATGCTCGGGGATTTGTCCTCGGACACAGCAAACGACACCGGCCGCCACATGCAAGAGACCCGATGCCGCATGGGCATGACCAAAAAGTCCCACCAGCGCTTCCCGTTCGGCACTGCATTCAAGCTGAGGAAGATCGGTCTCCGGCGCATCCGTCAGCACCGCAAGGATGGGCTCGCCCAAAGCCCGAGCATCATCGAGTCTTCGGAGAACTAAGGTGATCGCGGCGTCGCCGCCAATCTGGCGCTCCGAGGAAAGTAGTCGTACGGCAGCGGCGCGATGAACGGGCTCACACGAAAGGTCAACTGCGCCCACAACAGCCGCATCGATGTCACCGGCCCTGAGCGAACGCACGCCGACTTCGAGTGCGCGGATCCCTGAGAGTTCTTCGGCGGCGAGCGTATAGCTGGGCCCGCCGAAGTTGAATTGTTGATTGAGTCGATTGGCTGGGATATTAGGCATATTGCCCACAACACCCGCAGCCTGCAGAACGGGGATGATTGCCGCCTGGGTCTCGACAATCCAATCCTCATCCAAACCGAGCACGTCCGCCCACTCCCGGGAACGCCAGCGGGCGCCGTAGCGTGCCACTTCGGGGTCGCATTGGGTGCCAATCAGGACTGCCGTTCGATCACCCGGCAGGTCGAGCCCATCTACGGCCTCACGCGCGGCCGCGAGCATCATCGTCTGCTGCGCAATGGCCTGCTTCAGATCGTTCGGCGGCGACTTCGAGCCTTTGAGCGAGAGCGTGATGTCGGAGGCGCTCGCCCGTTGAATTCCATCCTCGCCAATGCGAACACGCGACCGAGAGAGAAAGAGATCATCGGCAAAATCGGCGATGCTCTGACCATCACCCACCCGCGCGCCCATCGCGACGACGGCAATTTCGCAAGCGGCCAAACCTGGCGAAGCCGAGGAAAACCCGGAGCGTTGTGTCACGGATTCAGCCTGCCACTCCTCGACGATCAGATGGGCGTTATTTCCGCCGAAGCCAAACGCGCTGATGGCGGCGCGGCGAGGGCCGGCGCATTCCCAACTCTCGGGCCCATCGGGTAGATAGAAAGGGGAAGAAGCGAGGGCTGGATTCTGCACCTCGACCTTGGGTGTCGGCGGCCGCAAGCCGGCTTTCATGGCTTCCAGTGTCTTGATCAGCCCGGCCACTCCCGCCGCCGTAATGAGATGACCGATATTGGCCTTGAGCGAACCGATCGCGAGAGGCTCCCGCTGGCCGAAGACCTCCGACATGCTTTCGATCTCGATCGTGTCGCCGACAGGTGTCCCCGTCGCATGACATTCGACGTACGAAATATCATCCGGCGCAAGGCCACTCTTTTCGTAGGCCTCGCGCATCGCCCGAACTTGTCCGACCCGGGAAGGGGCGAGAAAGCCGCCGTCGCGCCCATCGTTCGAAAGACCGATTCCCCTGATCAGGCCGTGAATCGTATCGCCCGCTTCGAGGGCGTCATCAAGCCGTTTCAGTGCCACGAAGCCCGCGCCTTCGCCGGGAATCAGTCCATCCGCAGCGCGATCGAAAGGGCGCGAGTCTCCGCGCCGACTGAGTGCGGAAAGCGCAGAGAATCCAACGTGGATAAACAGATCATCCGCGCGGTTGACTGCTCCGGCCAACATCGTATCAGCCTTTCGATCGTGAAGCTGGTCACAGGCGAGCTTGATCGCGTAGAGCGATGACGCACAGGCGGCATCTAGAGCAAAAGCGCCCGCGCCCAAACCCAAACCGCGGGCGAGTAGATGTGCGGGCAGACCCGACATGAAGCGATTGCGCGCATCGATCTCGGGGAGGCCGAGACGCTCTGCCAATTCGCCGAACCAAATGCCTTCGGCATAACGGGAGAATGTCGAAGATGGAAACGAAAGATTGCCAAAGATCGCGCCTGTCCGTGAACGATCAAGGCCACCGGCAATCGGGCCGAGCGCTTCGCGCGCCGTATGAAAAACCCATTGAAAGAGCGGGTCGAGAGTCTGGATTTCCTTGGCCGGGATCAGAAAGCCCTCGGGATCAAAGATCGCGTCGAAGCCTTCGACGTAGCCGCCGCGCTGAGACCATGTGCGATCCGCGGAATGCTCGGGGTCGGCCACCAGAATTCTCGAAGGCGCGATACCCCAACGGCCCTCAGGCACTACGGTCAGCAGATCCCGCCCTGCGACTACGGCCTCCCAGAGTGCTTCCGGGGAAAGCGCACCGGGAAGAATACACGCGCAACCCACGATGGCGATCGGTTCGAAGGGCATCGATCGTCGCCTAACGGGCTTCTGGACGTACGAAGTCCATCGGTCGCGTACCCGGCAAGACGACCGTTTCGACGCCGCGAAATTCCGCGATCAACACGTCATTCGCGTCGATAAAGTAGAGATCGGTGAGACATTTTTCCGCCTTCGCCTGTCGCCCCTTCACAACGCAGCGCACCGTTCCGACGGGCAAATGTCCGCGGTTGAGTTGAACCTCCGCAATCGAGGTCGGCAGTGAGTGGCCACCCGTCATATGCTGGGTCCAGAGCAGTGCCAATTGCAGGCCGCCGTCCAGGAGCGCCGGATCCAGTTGCCAACCCTCTTGAGGCCCGTCTGCGCTCCAACCCATTTCATGTACGCCGACAAGACTGGCTTCGATGCCCTCGATCGACACTCCGGCGAGTTCGCGGATCACGCAAAACTCCTCACCGTGGAAGAGCGATCCGCCGTAGATCTCGTTTACCCAAGGCGCGAGTGCGGAAAGTGTCGGGACGGGGCCGTCTCCCGCGATTTCGTCTTCGGCCAGGATCACGGTTGCGGAATAATGTTTGATGCCGCTGGCATTGAAAAGTTCGGCGCGACAGGTTGCGCCGTTACCGTTCGAGAGCGGTTCAACCTGGATCCGGAAGGTTTCGCCTGCACCCGTCGTATCAAAATTGGGTAGACGAATACCCTTGAGCACCCGCACATCCGAAAATCCCACGCAGCGCAGCTGGGGAAGTATGGCCCGCGTTGCACGAGCAAACCATTCGAGCACGAGCGCGACCGGGACGACCGCCTCACCTTTCACCCGATGTCCGTCCAGGTAGGGGAAATGATCGCGATCGACGAGCAGATCAACTCCTGTGGTCCTTGGGCCCTCTTCCGCGAGCAGCGCATCGGATTTGGGCTCCCCACCGAGGACGATCTCGACATCGTCACCCGATACGGACGTCAGCTCATCGACTAACATACGGGCGCCAGTTGCGAGCGGAATCAGGGGAACGCCGAGAGATTCAAAACGCGACTTGAGAGCAGGATTCACCATCCCCCCCTCCCACGGACCCCAATTGAAGGATTTCACAACGACGCCGTCGGCCCGACGCCCCCGTTCGGCAGCAGCCACCTTGTTGAGGACCTCGTTCGCCATGGCGTAATCACATTGCCCCCGATTGCCACAGCGCGCGGCGACAGAGGAGAAGAAGGCGAGGAAGCGGAGAGGGTCCTGGCTCGTCACTTCGAGCAGCGCGCGTAGACCGTTGACCTTGGTATTGAAGACACGGTCAAATTGTTCGGGGCTCTTCTCGGCGATCAATTTGTCCGCGAGAACTCCGGCGCCGTGAACGAGGCCGGTGATGGCGCCCCACTCCTCCCGAATCGGCTCGATTGCCTTGGCCAATGCTTCTGCATCCTGAACATCCGCAGAGACGTAGCGGGCCTCGCCTCCGGCGGCGCCGATCGCTTCGAGCGTCGCGTTGATTTCGCGATTGGCAAGAATTCGACTGACCTCCGCTCCGAGTTCTGCCGGCAAGATCTTCTGGCCCCTCTCCTTCGCGGCGACGAGCAGCGCGCGTTTGAGTTCGGCATCGCCCTCGATGCCCTGCGAGTCAGCGCTTTCGGCAAAAAGCTCGCTGCGACCCAATAGGATGAAGCGGCAAGCATGAGACTGTGCCAATCCGATGAGCGTCGCGGCCGTCACGCCTCGCCCTCCGCCCGAAGCCAGAATCACGGAACGAGCATCGACGACGTCATCTCGTTCGCCGATCGTTTTGACGGTTTCGGCCACGCTTTCGAACATCCATCGACGGCCGTCGGCCGTGAGGCCAACTTCGAGATCGTTCCCGCCCGCTGCCAACTCGCTCATCAGCGCGCCTGCAATTTCGATCGCTTGTCGCCCGCCGCGCTCGAGATCAATCGCACGAATCGTCGCATCCGGCCATTCCTGAGCCGCGGTTTTGGCCAGGCCGCTCAGACCGGCGAGCCAGGCACGCGATGAGCCGCTCAGACCGAAATCGCCGCCGGTGTCCTGAACTGAAATAAAGGTTCCGCCCTGTTCCGTGAATCGCGCGGCCACGGAACGCGCCGCGCTAAATGCCTCGCGATTGACTTCGAGCGCCTGCACCTCATCGGCGTCACGAAGACCGCCGAGAAAAATCAGGGCGTCACAGTTTTCAGGGAGTTCGCCACGACAGACCTCTGCCTTGAGCCCGCGATCCGCAAATAGCTTTGCCAGAGCCTCGGCGACACCCTGGCCATCGTCGGTCATCACGATTTGCTCCGAGCCAAAGAGTCCGGCAGTCGCGAATCCCAACGCCCTTTTCTCAACCGCGCGCAGCGGATAGCGAAGCACCCCGTGCATCGAAGCAGCAGCGCTCGGCAATACGCCGTCAACGCCCGAAACCAGGTCCGTTTCAATCGGACTGGAAGCCTCACCGCCAATCAGCCCCTGCATATACCGAACGATCTCGGCGAGCGTCCGCATCTTGCCGAGTTCACCGGGATCGACATCGGGCATTCCAGGATATTCGTCTTGCACCGCCGAGAGAATTTCAACGCGCTTGATCGAATCGACGCCGAGGTCGGCTTCCAGATCCATCTCGAGTCCCAACATTTCGGTCGGATAGCCGGTCTTGTCGGCCACGACCTTGAGCATCAGCTCCTGCAGATCGATTCCACTCGAGACGGGAAGATCGGCGGCGACTGTGGAAGCCGGGGCGACCGCCGCGCTGCTGGATCCCGAGTCCGGGATCAACGCCTTCATGTAAGTCACGATCTCCGACAGTGTCCGCATCTTGCCGAGTTCACCGGGATCGACATCGGGCATTCCAGGATATTCGTCTTGAACCGCCGAGAGAATCTCGACCCGTTTGATCGAATCGACGCCGAGGTCGGCTTCCAGATCCATCTCCAGGCCTAGCATCTCTTCTGGGTAGCCGGTCTTTTCCGAAACGACCGAGATCATCAAGGCCTGCAGATCGATTGCAGGACTGGGAGCCGGTGTGGGAGCCGACGGAGCGGCCGCGAGCGGCACGGGGGTCGGAACGGCAACTGGTGCCAGCGTGGGCGCCGCCGCCACGACGGGCGCGGCCGGCGGAATGGGAACGGCGACGGGGACGGGTGTTGGAAGGGGCGAAACCGCAACCTGGGGCACGATCGGTGCGGGAATCGGTGCGGTCGGCTGCGTGGCGATGAAATTCGGTGGGGTCATGGGCATGCCGCCGGCAAGCGGATTCAGCATCGCGCTCAAACTCATCGCTCCCATTTCGGCGGATTGTAGGAAGGCCGCGTGGCTCTCGGCCATTGATCGCTGATAGGCCGAATGCGCTTCTGCGGTTTGGCGCTGCATCTCGGCATAGGCCGCCAGCCACGCATCGTTCATGACCGGCGCCTGCATCTGAGAGGGCGCTTGTGCAATCGGAGTCGCCGCCACCGGCCGTAGCGGCACGATCGCTTGCGCACTCACGGTCGGCGCAGCGACCGCCAGTGCGGGTGTCGACACCGTCGTCGGCGGGATGACCGGCGCGGCGGGAGCGGGAGCGGGAGAAGACACGGCTTGATTTGCAAGGCTTCGTCTGGGATTGGGCTTCGGCAACGCGCGGGCGCCTCCTTTGGGTGGATAGGGCTTGCCATAATTGGCGCCATTCAGCTTCAAGACCAGTTTGGGTTTGACACGCTCTCGAGGATCCTGTGCGGACGCGAAATCCTTCCACAGGGCCTCGAATCGGAGCGGAAGCCCGGCCACGGCGAGGCGGCCAATCGCATGCTGAAAACTCGTCACGCCGTCCATGCCCTTGCGATCAAAGGAGATGGCGCGATGCGGGCGTCCCTTCAAGATCTTGCTCACGAGACTCGTCAGCACTGAACTCGGACCCACTTCCAGGAAGGTCCGCACACCGGCCTCGTACATTGCTTCGATCTGCTCGAGGAAACAGACGGACGTCGCGATCTGCCCGGACAGCGCCTTGCGGATCTCAGCCTGTTTCTTCGGGTAAGGCTCGGCAGTCGCATTGCGATAGACGTCGATCTTCGGCTTTGAGAATTTGATCCCGCGGAGAAATTCGTCGAAGGGAACGGTCGAAGCACTCACGAGGCTTGAATGAAAGGCCGTTGCGACGTTCAGCCGCTGGGCTTTGACCCCCTCCTCCGATAGCTTCTTCTCGACCGCGTCGATGGCTTCGGTTGCCCCCGAAAGGACGACCTGCTTGGGGCTGTTGTGATTGGCGATCACGACGTCGATCTTCCAGTCCGCGAGCAGGGGTTCAAGATCTTCCCGAGTGGAAACGACGGCCGTCATCGAGCCCGAAGTCTCGGCCGCTGCATCCCGCATCAGTTCACCGCGACGTCGCGCGATCTCGAGCATATCGGCCTGCGAGAAGGATGAAGCCGCGCAGAGCGCAGTCACCTCGCCGTAACTATGCCCGGCCACCGCGGCCGCTTTCAGCCCGAGCGCGTCTGTGAGATTCAGCAGCGCAAGGCTGGCCGCGCCGATTGCCGGCTGGGCCCATTCGGTCTGCGTTAGGCGTCCGCGCTGGGAGGCCTCGGCATCGTCGTCGAAGGTTCCGATCGGAAAGACGACGTCCTGAAGAGATTGGTCGTAGTCCTTCGAAACCTGCGCGGCGAGATCCCAGGCTCTGCGAGCTTCGGGATAATACATTGCGAGGTCTGCACCCATGTCGATGTACTGCGAGCCCTGACCGGGAAAGAGGAATCCCAACTTTCCGTCGTCGTCGGAAGCCTCGAAATAGATCCCAGCCGGAGAGGAGAAATCCTCCCCCTTGGCGAGCAATTCGATCGCCTTATCCAGCTTTTCGACAAGCTCAGACTCATCGCTCGCGACGACTGCCAGGCGTGCCGAATGACTCGCGTTGAAGTCGGATTGCGATTGTTGTGCAAGGAAGCGCAACACGCCCTCTTCCATTGCGTCGCCGGCGATGGCCTGACAACGATCACTTACGATCTGGGCCGAATCCCCCGTAATGAGAACCAGCTCGGTTTTCGAGCTTTGGAATCGCACCGCGCGGCTGCCCTTGCCGTGGTATTCCTCGAGCGCCACGTGGAAGTTGCTGCCTCCAAAGCCGAAGGAACTCACGCCGGCACGCCGGGGGTAGTTGTCATCGCGGATCCAGGGCCGGGCACGTCGCGTGAGACTGAAGGGGCTGTTTTCAATTTCGAGCTTCGGGTTCGGTCGATCGATCTTGATCGTCGGCGGCAGCACCTGGTGGTGCAGGGCAAAAATCGCTTTCAGTAGACCCGCCGCCCCGGCCGACGCCTTCGTATGACCGATTTGCGACTTGACTGAACCGAGACTGCACCATTGACGATCTTCACGCCCCGCCTCGTCGAAGACCATCTTGAGGCCACCGACCTCCGCCGCGTCTCCGGCAGCCGTCCCGGTACCGTGGGCTTCGATCAGTTCGATGGTCTCGGGACCGAATCCCGCTTGGTCATAGGCACGACGCAGCGCCTGGGCCTGCCCCTCGGAGACCGGGGCGTAAACGCTCTTCGAGCGACCATCGGAGGAAGCGCCCACACCTTCGATGGTCGCGTAGATTCGGTCACCGTCTCGCTCCGCATCTTCGAGTCGTCGCAGCGCCACCATGCCGAGGCCTTCGCCTAACATTGTTCCATCCGCTTGATCCGAAAAGGGACGACAGTCGCCGCTGGGCGAGAGCGCCGGCGTCTTGCTGAAACACATGTACATGAAAATGTCGTTCATCGTGTCGCAGCCGCCGCAGATCACGAGATCCGACTGTCCCAGATACAACTCGTTCACGGCCATCGACAGCGCCGAGAGCGTGCTGGCACAGGCGGCGTCGATCACGCAGTTTGTGCCACCGAGGTCCAAGCGATTCGCGATACGGCCCGCGACGACGTTGCCAAGAACCCCGGGAAAGGTGCTCTCCTGCCAATCTGAATAATTCGAGGAAATTTTGGCGACGATATCCTGGACTTCCTCTTCGGGAAGGCCCGCCTCGCGCAGGGATTTCCTCCAGATCGGATGCTGCAGACGGCTGATCATCGAACCCGTTAGCTCTTGCGAAGAAGTCACTCCGAGGATCACGCTCATGCGCGAACGATCCATGGTCTCGAATTGCCCCTGGGACGCGTCGTCGAGGACTTGTTTGGCAACGACCAAGGCGAGCAGCTGATTGGTGTCGGTCGCGGGAATGATGTTCGGTGGGATGCCCCACGCCAGCGGATCGAAATCGACATCAGGCAAGAACGCGCCGCGCTTCGCGTAGGTCTTGTCCGGAACGCTGGGATCGGGATCGTAATAGTCTTCGATGAGCCAATGGGACTCGGGTACATCGGACATGAGGTCCGATCCACGCAGAATGTCTGTCCAAAAACCGGTCGCGCTGACGGAGCCCGGAAAAAGGGCACTTACTCCGACGACTGCAATAGAATTTTTCTTCGGCAATTTACTCAACTCCGATCTGGCGGCCTCATGAAACAGTTAAGGGGCGCGGTCTAAAGTGAAAGGCTGTTGGGGGGACGGGCACTCCGTAACTTCGGAGTTGCTGCGCGCGCGTGATCACGGCAGCGCCTTCGAGAAGGTTATAAGCGATCTGAACAGCGCCACGGTCTTCCGGAGCTTCGAGATAGGAGCCCTTGACCCATTCATTGAATGCGCCCATCGCGGGGCCGCACCAAATTTGATAGTCGAGCTGGCGTGTCGAGTCTCCGGTGATCGCCCAATTGCTCGAGAGACCGAGATACCAGCGAAAGACGAGCGCCATTCTGTGCTTCGGATCGCTTGCTGCGCGCTCGACCTCGGCGGGATCCCGTCCGTTGAAGAATTCCTCGGTCTGTTTCCAGATCTCTTCCACGCTTGCGCCCAGAACCTTCTGTTCTAATCGATCCTTCACCGAGCGGGGCAAATCTTCGAGGCTCTCGTAGCCGGTATAGATTTCGTAGAGCTGCAGGGCGCGAACACCAAACATCGTGCCACGCTTCAGAACCTGGAGCTTCACGCCCTGTTCGAACATGTCCGAAGCCGGCGCCATGATGACGTCGTTCAGATCCGCTTGCGCCAATAGGCGCCGACCCGTCTCACTGAGCCCCGATTCGACCGCCGCCTGATTGACCGATCCCGTCAGGACATACGAAGCACCCAGGGCGAAGGCCCCGGCGACGGCGGTCGGCGTTCCGAGTCCGCCAGCGGCGCCGACGCGAATCGGCCGCATATAGTCGTGCTCGAGCGCAAGTTCGTCGCGCATCTTGGCGATGATTGGAAAAACTGCAGTCAGAACCTGATTGTCGGTATGCCCGCCTGAATCGGCCTCGACCGTAAAGTCTTCGGCGATCGGAACACGCTTCGCGAGCCTCCCCTCATCGACTGTCAGAAGACCGTCTCGAACCAGACCTTCAAGGATCTCGGTCGGCGCCGGACACATGAAGGGACGCGCGGTTTCAGGCCGAGAGATCTTTGCGAAAACCGCGTTTCTGCGTTCGATTCGCCCATCGGACAATTCGCGCAGTCCCGTCGCCGCATAACGAACAATCGATGGGGTCAGCGCCATATACGCAGATGCCGACACCTTGCGCACTCCGCGGCGGATATAGATATCCGCGACCGCACTCTCGAGAGAGGATTCGTTCGGGGAATAGATCAGGTTCGAACCCCAGGCGTAGCGATCGCCAAGCGACCCTTCTAACTCGTCGATGGCCGTGTTCACGCGATCGGGCATCAGGCCTGCGGCCCCGAAGAAGCCCAGCATTCCGGCTTTACCCATCGCGATCACGAGTCGTGTCGTGGCGATGCCATTGGCCATGGCGCCCGCGACGTATGGAAATCTCACGCCATGCGCTTCCGCGAAAGAACGATCCCCGAGCCACTCGGGATAAAGTGCAGGCAGGGTCCCGACTCGATCGAATTGCGCCGCTTCAACGAGACCCGCCGGACTCTGCACGGCCGCCTGATTGGCGACAACAACGCCCATTCGCGAGGTCTGGGTTTCACGAATGACATCCAGCGGTCGACGGATTTCCTGAATCGCCCGGGCAATATCGCCCGGCTCGTAGGCTGGACCGTCAGATTTGCCCACCCGAGGGTCGGCAGTACAAGTTTTCGTATTCATTGACTCTTCTTCGATCTGGGGGGGGGGGGGGGGCGGGCCGGGGGATATAATATTACAAACAAGGGGGCGGGGGCTAAAAAAACGACGAGGGCGCCCC
>Ga0164313_10002605_pt1 | contig 16125 bp, 12 predicted proteins | sample GuaBasSedimGuay4_FD_113735 | JGI IMG/M metagenome (GOLD analysis project Ga0164313, IMG submission 113735) | Subseafloor sediment microbial communities from Guaymas Basin, Gulf of California, Mexico - Guay4, Core 4569-4, 0-3 cm | ecosystem: Environmental > Aquatic > Marine > Hydrothermal vents... | reverse complement strand
TCGCGGCGGGTCACATCACGCTCATCCTGCAAGCGTTGTACCAGGCGGGTTTCGAGTTGGCTTTGCAGGGCACCGAACTCTTCGCCAAAACGTTCGATCGGGTCGTCTTTCAGCCCATAGGTGAAACCCCATACCTGGGCACGTTCAGTACGATCCAGGTCACCGTAAAACTCCATGAATCCGGCCATCAGGTCACACTTGGTGAACATCAGGTATACCGGGAAACGAATACCCAGCTTTTCATACAATTCCTGGATACGACTACTGATCGCGGAGGCGGTACGTTCACGTTCGACATTGCTTTGCCGGGCAAGCTCCTCCATGCTGATGGCGAGGATGATGCCGTTTATCGGGCGTCTTTTCCGATGCTTCTTCAACAGGTTGAGAAAACCGAACCAGGCCTTGTTGTCGACCTCCTCATTGCTGTCCTGGGTAGTGTACCGACCAGCGGTATCTATCATCACTGCTTCGTCAGTGAACCACCAGTCACAATTCCGGGTCCCGCCAATTCCCTGGACCTTCGATAAGCCCATGCTGTCTGCAAGCGGGAATCTCAAACCCGAATTAACCAGCAAGGTGGTCTTACCCGAACCTGGCGGTCCAATGATCATATACCAGGGCAATTGGTAGATAGAGCGCTGTTTCTTACCACTTACATTGCTCTTCTTCAGTGCTTTCAACGCTTCATCGAAGCGATCTTTCAGAACCGTCAGTTCCTCAGCAGATTGTTCCTCAGCCGGATCAACAGCTTCTGCAGATGTTGCAAGGTCTTTTGAGATCTCAGAATCTTTCTTCTTCGACATCAATGACTTGATTAAGCGGAACAGACCCCATATCAAAAATATGACAGCTATGGTTACAACTCTTGAAAGTACCGTGTGTAAAGGTGCATAGGTGCCAAAACGGATAAGAGGACCATAGTACCAAATCATGATCGCCAGAACGCCCAGTCCCATCAGGGCAAAAAAGCCCCAGGCAAACAATTTTGCAGTTATTTTGCTGACACTAATCATTATCCGCGAGACCTCTCCATCAGGGTTACTTCCACTCTTCTATTCTGGGATCGGCCACTGGCCGATGAGTTGGGTGCAATGGGCCGGGTGTCACCAAGTCCTTCAGCAATCAATCTTTCCCGGTTGGAAACACTGCTATTTAACAGGCTAACAACCGATTCGGCGCGTGCCTGTGACAGGCTGTAATTTGAACTGAAACGCTTGTTTCTTCCCATTGGGATATTATCTGTATGCCCGATCACCTTGATTCTTCCATTGGTTTGCTCCAGACCTTCGCCGATTCGCTGGATAATCTGATGGTAATCGGCGCTGATGATTTCGCTGCCAGAGTCGAACAGGTTGTCACCGGCGATTGAAACAACGATACGGTCGGGTAACTCCTTCACCGTGACCTGGCCTGAACGAATCTCCGCTTCGAGGAATTTTTCGAGGCCAAACCTTGCGGGGCCCGGATCGGCAATGTAAACGGCAGCGGGGGGTGCCAGCAGACGTGCTGGCAACAGGGATTCCTCCCGGCCGATATTCATTACCCGGGCGTGAACTGGATCTATATGGTCTCCAAGACTAAAACGCCAAAGGCTGAACAGACCGATCAATAACAAAATAGCGATACAAGCGGCCAGCCACGCCGGAACCAGCACAGTTTTTTCAACCGCTGACTTATTCATGCCCTCCCAGTGTGGTGAGAGTGCCGGTTCGGGTTCTTCATGCTGTTGGCGAATGGTGTAGTAGAGGCTCTCGCGTATTTCCTCGAGCTCATTGATCCCATTTGTAGCGACACGATAACGACCCTGGAACCCCAGCGAAAGACACAGATACAGGAGCTCTAACAGGTCAATGTTCTTGGCAGGATTCTGGTTGAGTTTGTTCAGCATCTGGAAGAAGCGCTCTCCACCTCGTGTTTCCTTGTGAAACAGGCTCAAGAGACTTTGAGTGCTCCAAATACTGCTGGCACCCCAGGGTGTGGACATGACAAACTCATCAATAACAGTGCAAAGTGCGTATCGGGCTATAAATATGGTCTCGGGAGGAATGCCTTCACGCTGTGCCGTGCTTTCAAAATTCTGAATTTCAGTGGCCAGCTGTTTATGCAACCCGGTTGAATTGGGGTGCGAACTGGTGTTGCGTATCTGGCTGAGTAAATTGAGTAATACGGATGCGGATTTTTCCAGGGGATTTAACCCGGGCCGGTTTGATAAATCGACTTTTTTTCCTGGTTGTCCGGATCGTTGTGGTCGACTTGGCTGGTTTTGCCGACGACCACGTGGATTAGGCTTGATGATCGTGTGCTCATCATCCATGTCGAAAAAAGGATCATCTTTATCATGCATATTGATTAACCTCTAATTGCCCAGAGCTCGAGTTCGAGCTCTGGATAGTTGCCGCCAGGGTGAAGACCAAGACCAGCAGAAGTTGACATCTTTTTCCACATATCGCCGCGTCTGTTGAGTTCAAAATAAGAAAACCCGGAGTGGAAAGGGATCTGTCGTGGCGCGACGGACAATGGTTCGAGCTCTATGCCTGGCAATTGCGACTGAATTAATTGCTTCATAACCTCTTTGGGTCCGATTTTTGCCTGCTCAGGAAATTGCGTGCGTAATTTTTCGGTCGGCATATCTGCCTTCACTGCGAGTACGAAAACTGCACTGCTGAAGAGAGACTTGTCATTGATAACGGCAAGGTTAATGCCGACTTTTGAGTAGTACTTGAATGGAATTTGCTGGGCACTGTGTTCAAACACCACCCCCAGGGAACGACGTAGCTCGACCATTATGGCTACAAAAGTTTTCGACAGGTCTGTGTGCAGATATTCTGGTAGCCCTGTCGGCCGGTTACTGGTGGAGGTGAAAGTGGCCAACTCTCCCGCCAGTTTCAAACAGCTTCGAAATAGTGACTCCGGATGATAAGCTGGCAGTTTTTCCAGATGTGCAAAGACAGGTTCATAACCGTTGATCAGTTGTAGCAACATGTAGTCTTCGACCTGCGCGGTACCACCTCCGTGGCCATCTACACCCAGACGTAGGGCAATGGCTTCCGCACGTTGTTTTAACAAACCCTGGATCTCTTTGACATATCCCGAAAGTGTTTGATTATTCAGACAATCAATCGAGGTTGCGATATAGGTATCGTCCAGTACCACGCGTTTGTCACTGCGTATTTCGATGATCCGCCCGATACCAATACAGGCATACTCCGTACGCTCGTCACTTTCAGTGAGTAACATCAGGTTTTTGCGCCCAAGTTCCAGCGGTGCGCTGGAATCCTCGGGCAGGCTTACGTCACGTACGTCAGTTACTTCGATTCCGTAACGTACGCCGTGATTCTCATCTTCTTCTCTGCTGGCCTCAGTGGCGTTGGGTCGTTGTTCCATCAGACACAGGTAGAAGTTTTCATCCTTGGTGAGTTTATCCGGCTCGATCGGTATAGGAGGTGCATCGGCGGAAGGTATATTGACTGTTGTGCCATCAGGCAGAATAGCCTTGCACTTTTCAATTTCAATCTTCCCAAGGCTCAGGGCTTCCTGGTTAATCTGCAGTTCTTCGATGCCCCAGGAATAGGGCCTCATTGGACTGCATCGATTCTCGATCAGAGCTTCGAGATAACGGTCATTTTGCTGGAAGTGCTGTGGCCTCAGGAACATACCTTCCGACCAGATGATTTTTGAGGTCCATGACATGTGTGTCTGCTTCCTAGTCTGAAACTGTCGTGACGATCTTCTGTTGCTCCAACGCAACCTGAATGCCCTTGGTGCTACCCTGGGTGACTGCTATGGTTTTACGCCAGACGGCATTATCGATGTCACGATAACCGGCGACCAGGCCAATGGCCGTCGTAAGTGGGTTGAGTTCCGTTGGCAGTGCTTTACTTTCGCCCGGTTGCATCACGACCTGGTTCTTACCCAGCAGGTCCGGACCCAATGCGGCACCTGATGGTTGCGTCAGTGCCATATAATCGAGGCGGTTGAATTGCTCGGTAGAGTTGAGCTCAAGTATATGCAGAATAATTGGTGAAGGCCTTCCCTGCATGTCAGGATTTACATCGGCTGCAGCCATCACCTGCAAATCAAGATTTTCACGTTTGGGTGGTGCACTGGCGCACGCGCTGAGCAATACCAGTAAAATAATTACAAGAAAACTATTGAGGGTTAACTGGAATACACTTCCCTTGCTGGTTTTTGAACGGTTCATCATTATCACTCCTTACGTGTGTTTTTCAGTCGGCTAAGCTGTTCTTCATATGCGCGAGAGAACTCTCTGCCGAATAATTGTTGAAAATCATCTTCAGCCTCGCCCGCAATTTCGTCAAACAGTAGTTTAAATATATCCCAGTACTTGGCTTTTTTCCCGCCAGGAAGGATATTGTCCAATATTGAATCCGAAACTATTCGTGTTTCAAGTGATTTCGGGTTAAAGCGACCAAGGATATTCTGTAATGCTGCCTCCATTCCTGCAATGACTGCCATCTGGTGTGCGTTAACGTCATCAAATCCCTCAGTGATTGCATTAACACCGGTCATATAGGCGGGGTCACTCTTACTCAACAACTGTAACAAGGTTCTGGTTCTGGATGTTGAAAACTTAAATGGATTGTTTTCTGCAGGTCGGATCATTGTCTGGTCAAGTCTGAACTCACTTTTGATGTGAGTTCTGCCACCGAGGGTCTGAATCAGGCCTTCAGTGAACATGATCAGCATCCTTCCCACCTGTTCAAACAAAACTTCCTGGTCAATTCCCGCAACCTGATCTATTTCCAGGCCTGCTCCTTTTGCAAACGCGGCAACCGCGTTGCCAGACTGTTGCGGCTGTGCCTGCCTGGTCGGTGGTTGCGGTGCAGGTCGTGCCGCTGGGGCGGTGGTCGGTGTGGGCTGTTTTTTCGCGGGGGGTGCCGTTTTCGCTGGCGCAGCCGTCGTGGTTGGTGGAGGTTCAACGGGTAGCTTGAGCATCCCTGTTGCCTCATCCCAGTTATCCGGGAAATCCGTCGGATCAGATGTCTCAAGGGGATCGCTATGTTCGGGAATTTTCAACATACCGGTTGCTTCATCCCAATCGTCCGGAAAATCGTCAATATCCGGGCTCGAAAAACCTCCGCCAGAAGCCGGGGAGGGAGCTTCGACTGGTTCAGCCGGCGTGGCAACTGTGGCAGGTTTGAACGCTTCATTAAGGGGTGTTCGGCGCTGTTCCAGGCTCTCAACTGATTCTGCATCTTCGGGCTCGGGTTCGTCTTCATCAAAGCCCATCAGGCTATCGATACTCACGGGTTTACCCGATGGGCTATCATCCAGGTGAGACAGCGGCGTATTAATATCTTTCAGGTAGTCATCATCATCCCCGCTCTGGGTGTCGGAAGTTTTTGACTCAGAAAACGGATCGTCATCTGCAAAGGGGTCATCTGTTGCGAACGGGTCCGGTTCTGAAAACGGGTCGGTTTTTGCAGGTGCTTCGGATGGGGCCATAGGTTCGTCGAACGGATCCATCCCCATCATGGTCTCATCATCGCTTGTGAACGGGTTGCCGGCCAGCGACTCGTCATCAATCAATACTTCAAATTCGTAGTCACCTATCCTGAATTTGTCGCCGGCGTTCAGATCAACCGGATCGTCACGTGTCAAGCGTTGCTCAGACCCATTCAGGAAAACTCCATTGGTGCTCGTATCCGTAATGAAATACTCATCGCCCTGTTTATGGATTCGACAATGTACACCCGAAAGAAATCGCTGGGGGTCTGGAATGGCCCAGTCGTTGCTGCTGTTTCTGCCGATAGTGAATGAATCGGATTCGGCGGAATAAGTCGCCTGCTGACTGGGAGTGAGTCGTTGGTAGCTGGTAATTTTCAGACTTAATGACATGGCAAATTGGCCTTCACAATACGTCCTTGATTTGTAAATAAATTGCGCAACACTGGTCCCTTCCCCTCTCCTATGTTAAATGATATTGATTATTGTTCTCAGAACTCGCATCAACTAAATCTGGTGCAATTTTGATCAATTATTTTCTATAAATCCATCCCAATCAATATCTTAACAAAAAAGCTTTGATTACAACCTGCGAATAAGTGCTTTCCCATGTTGCAGGTTAATTAATTTACACTATACTCGATAGTACATTTACGTATACAAATTGCATAATAAAAATGAAGCAATAGTCCTGAGTCGATATTGGAGACATTCAATTCAGGTTGATTTTTCTACGCCAAAATTCTTACTGGTGTGACTTGAGCGATGAGTAAAAACAGGGAGTAAAAAATGCGACTTACGGCTGAAGAGTTAGCCCAGCCAATTTCCGTGGACTTGCCATGTGGCGAAGACCTGGAATACGATCCTGCCTTCCAGCAAATGGAAACCATGATGGAGTCTTCCGAAGAGCAGGAATTCGGAGACACCGTCATTGATGCCACCGGTCCGGATTGGAAAGGCGTCAGTAAGCAAGCAAATGATCTGAATGGACAAACACGTGATCTGCGGGTCATTACATATTGTGCCCTGGCGGACCTGCATCTGACCGGTCTACCGGATTTTAATAAGTCATTGGAAGCGCTGAACGTCTGCATGGAGACGTTCTGGGACACAATCCATCCCGAACTTGATGAGGATGATAACAATGATGCCACCATGCGTTACAACACCTTGCAGATGTTGAATGATTACGATCTTGTCAATGTGGGTCTCGAAAGGGCGCCGTTGGTGGAGTTGAAGGGCGTTGGTCGTTTTTCTTTGCATGATATTTGGTTGGCGGAAGGAAAAGTGGCGCCCGTTGGTGAAGAAGAGAAACCTGAAATCAGTTTGATTCAGGGTGCATTTGGTGATGCGCCTACCGAAGACCTGGTTGCGCTCGGGGAGGGCATAGCGGGCTCCATTACACAGCTTAACCGTACCGTTGAGTTATGGGGTGAGTTGGCGACCAATGCTGATTATTTAAGCGTTGATGAAACTCTGAGCGTCCTCAAGGAAATACATCAGGCTATTGATACCTACGCACCGGTTGCCGCTGCGGCAGCATCTGATGAGGTAGAGGAGGAGGAAGATGGGCAAGAAGGCAGTTCGGGTCCCAAAAAGTCACTGAGCGGTGGAATAAATGATCGGACCGATGTCATACGGGCGCTTGATACGATCTGTGAGTATTACGCGGCTAACGAACCGTCCAGCCCAATTCCACTAATATTGCGCAGGGCGCAACGTCTTGTCTCGAAATCGTTTTTTGAAATTCTCGCTGATATCGTGCCTGAAAGTGTTTCGCAGGCCATGGAGATCAGTGGTAATACAGATTCAGTTGAAGAATGAGTCTGTTTATGTGTGAACGAGTTTTAACGGAAGTGTAAATCTACTGTTACATTTTTAAATATGAGCTAATAGTCAGGAGATAAATAATGGGTTCAGGAAGTAGTCAAAAATTTATCGCGCGCAATCGTGCGCCGCGTGTTCAGATCGAATACGACGTGGAGCTTTACGGGTCGGAAAAGAAAGTTCATTTGCCGTTTGTACAGGGGGTATTGGCCGATCTTGCAGGTAATCCGGCTGAAGCACAGCCAGCGGTTGCAGACCGCAAGTTTCTGGAATTTGACGTCGATAACTTCGACGACCGCATGAAGGCGATGAAACCACGTGCAGCTTTTCGAGTTGACAACACCTTGACGGGTGAAGGTCAGCTAAGTGTGGATCTGACATTTGAAAGCATGGATGATTTTTCACCCGATGCGGTGGCACGGAAAGTTGATTCGTTAAACAAATTACTGGAAGCACGTACACAATTGAGCAACCTTGTGACCTATATGGATGGCAAGACAGGTGCGGAAGAACTAATTGCAAATGCCATTAAAGATCCCGCTCTTTTGCAGTCCCTGGTGGCCGCACCAAAACCAGAAGATGAAGGTGAGGAATAATCATGGCTGAAGAACAGAAAGTCTCCGGACAACAAGCGGCAACAGAAGTCGCTGAAACAAGTGACTTCGCATCACTGCTGAATCAGGAATTCAGACCAAAGAGTGATCGTGCAAGTGAAGAAATCAGTTCGGCGGTTGAGACGCTGGCTGAATATGTTCTCAAGGACACTGCAGTCATCTCTGAAGACGCGGTAGCCTCCATCGAGTCGCTCATTGCGCAAATCGATCAGAAGTTGACTGACCAGGTGAACAAGATCCTGCACAACGAAGACTTCCAGCAATTGGAAAGTGCCTGGCGTGGTCTCTCCTATCTGGTCAACAATACCGAGACCGATGAGTCACTAAAGATCAAGGTGATGAGCATTTCGAAAAAAGATCTGCACAAAACCCTGAAGAAATACAAGGGTACTGCATGGGATCAAAGCCCCTTGTTCAAGCAAATGTACGAACAGGAGTATGGTCAGTTTGGCGGCGAGCCTTTTGGTTGTCTTACCGGTGACTATTATTTTGACCATAGTCCCCAGGACGTCGAGACACTTAAAGGAATGTCACAGATCTGTGCAGCGATGCATGCACCGTTTATTTCAGCTGTTGCACCCAAGGCTTTACAGTTTGACTCATGGGGTGAGCTTAGCAACCCACGTGACCTGACCAAGATCTTCGGTACACCCGAGTATGCTGCATGGCGTTCTTTACGTGAGTCTGATGATGCCCGTTATCTGGGTCTTGCGATGCCACGTTTCCTGGGTCGCACACCTTATGGTGCCAATACTGACCCGGTCGAGGCCTTCGATTTTGAAGAAGACACCGAGGGTGCTGATTCATCAAATTACACCTGGTGTAATGCCGCGTATGCAATGAGCACCAACATCAACAAGTCCTTTAAGCTTTACGGTTGGTGTTCCCGTATTCGTGGTATTGAATCTGGTGGAGCAGTTGAAGAATTGCCAACCCATTCGTTCCCAACGGACGATGGCGGCGTGGACATGAAGTGCCCCACTGAAATCGCCATTAGTGATCGTAGAGAAGCTGAATTGGCGAAGAATGGTTTCATGCCATTGATTCACAAGAAGAACTCTGATTTTGCGGCTTTTATCGGTGCGCAATCACTGCAAAAACCTGCAGAATACGAGGATGCAGATGCAACGGCCAATGCCAACCTGGCGGCGCGACTGCCATATTTGTTTGCAACCTGTCGTTTTGCGCATTACCTGAAATGTATTGTGCGGGACAAGATTGGTTCATTCAAAGAACGGGACGATATGGAGCGCTGGCTCAATAAATGGATTAAACAATACGTTGATGGTGATCCAGATGGTTCCAGTGAAGCAACCAAGGCTCGTAAACCGCTTGCAGCAGCAGAGGTGGTAGTGGAAGCAGATGAAGCCAATCCGGGATACTACAGGTCGCGATTCTACCTGCGTCCTCACTATCAATTGGAAGGTTTGACCGTGTCGTTGCGTCTGGTTTCCAAGTTGCCGTCGGCCAAAAGCTAGATAGAAGGCATTTTGAGAATGCATCACATTGATCTCCGGGTCCGCTTTCGGACCCGGGTACTTGTGAGATGCTTCACATCATAAGTGTGGTGTTTGGACTACACTTTAAATTGAGAACGATGGGTTATCGCTGACAGGCCATAGCTCAACGCTCCAGGCAAACCAGAAGTTGGTGTTTTACTAATTTTCACAAACTTAATTCAAGGAAAACTACTATGGGTGTTCATTTAAAAATTGATGGTATTGAAGGTGAGTGTACTGCTGCGAATCACGACAAGTGGATCGACCTGCAAAGTTGGAGCTGGGGTGTTAGCAATAGCTCCAGCGTAGGTATTGGTACTGGTATGAGCCGTGGAACTTCAATGGTTCAGGATATTTCTATTTCAAAAGTCATGGATAGTGCAAGTAGCAAAATGTTTATTAGCTGTTGCACTGGCAAGGTGTATCCGGAAATGATATTACATTGCACCTCGGTGCAGGGCGACGATGAGCCGGAAACGTGGTTGGAAATAATATTGACCGACTGCATATTCACAAGCGTTATGGAGAATGGATCAGGCTTCGAACCGGGTGGCTCTGAAAGCGTTTCCATCGCTTTCAAGGAACTCTCTCTCGATGTGTTTACGCAGGATGAGAAGGGTGCACTGGCGAGCAGTGGTGTTAAAACTTACGATGTGGCCGGAACCAAAGGCACACAGTGATACCGGGGTAACTCCCGCTCTATCGCTCGTAACATCAAGCCTATTCAGGGCGGACCGGATTCGGTCCGCCTTGATCTTTTGAATTTAGTATAACCGGGTAATCACCCGGTAACCGGACAAGAGCCATGACTGCTGAAACATTAATACACGCCGGCGATCCTGTAGCCGCACTACAGGCTCTTCAAGACCAGGTAAGAAGCAAACCGGCCGATGCGAAATTGCGAATTTTTCTATTCCAATTGCTGGCTGTAAACGGTGATTGGAAACGTGCCCAGGTACAACTTGAGATAGCTGGTCAATTGGATTCGGAGGCCGAACCCATGGTCCAGGCTTATCGTGATGTTATCAATTGTGAGTTACACCGCGAAGCCGTTTTTGAGGGCAAGAGTAAGCCACTGATTTTTGGAGAACCTGAGGATTGGGTCGCATCCCTGGTCGAAGCGCAACAGGCGTTTGCCAAGGGCGATATGGATACATTTTCCGCACTCAATGCACAGGCTTTTGAAAACGCCGACACACGTAGCGGCAGAATTAACGATGAGGGGTTTGAATGGCTGGCCGATGCGGATCAGCGTTTTGGCCCGGTTTTTGAGTTCATATTCAATGGTCAATATTACTGGGTTCCGATGTCCCGGGTGGCCAAGCTGCATACTGAAAAGCCAACTGACTTGCGAGACCTTATATGGTTACCTGCAGAAGTCATGTGGATAAATGGCGGGAAAATCATGGTGATGATACCTGTACGTTACCCACATATCGAAGGAGTTTCCGGGCCAGGCTTGTTATCACGCCGAACCGACTGGGTTTCTCATGATGGGGATATCTCCGAAGGCACCGGACAGCGAATTTTCGCAAGCGATCAACAGGATTATTCCATCCTGCAGGTACGCAGTATAGAATTCGATGAGTAATAGCTGAGAATGGGACAATGGTCCCTTAAAGAAAGACTTCAGCCTTCATTGCTGGACCGATTAACGGATTTACATCCCGAAAAAGGCAAAGAAAGTGGCTCGCAACAAAGCATGAGCCAATCCCGGTTCAAGGCGGCGGTGATTCGTGACCTTGGCTGGTTGCTTAATTCGGTTGCACTTGATGTTTGCATGGATTTGGATCGGTACCCGGAAGTGCAGAAGTCTGTCTTGAACTTTGGATTGCCGGATCTTTCCGGCCACACATCTTCCACCATTGATGTACGAAGCGTGGAGAAATCAATAAGGGCGGCTATCCTTCAGTTTGAGCCTCGAGTCATTCGAAGCAGTCTGGAAGTTAAGGTGCATAGTAACGCTGATGAAATGTCCCACAATTCTTTGATTTTTGAGATTATGGGTGAAGTCTTTGGTCAGCCTTCACCTTTTCAGGTTGTCTTGAAGAGTGAGCTTGATTTGGAGTGTGGCGAATTCAAGCTAACGGAGAGCTACGACTAATCTGAAATGGATACAAGATTACTTCATCACTATAATATTGAACTCGATTTCATGCGGGTAATGGGCACCGAATTTGCCCACCATTTTCCAAAAGTTGCCGGTCGTCTGGGTATGGAAGGGTTGGAGTGTGCCGACCCTTATGTCGAAAGGTTGCTGGAGGGGTTTGCCTTCCTGTCGGCCCGTGTGCAATTAAAAATCGAAGAGGAATACCCCAAGTTCTGTCAGCACCTGCTGGAAATTGTCTATCCGGATTACCTTGCTCCCCTACCCTCGATGACGGTTGTACAACTGGAACCGGATTGTAGTGACACTGATTTGGCTGAAGGTGTAAGAATTGACAGGGGCACCTCGCTACAAAGCGGCCTTGGGCCAAACATGCAGACAGCATGTGAGTACCGGACGTCCCATGATGTCGATCTGTTTCCAGTAACGATAGTCGACGCAGATTACCTGGGCACACGGGCGGCCCTGGCAAACCTTGGTATCAAGCCAGGCCGGCAGGTTTCCGCAGGTTTGCGAATAAGCGTTGAAGCGGCAAAAGGTATCGATATATCGGAACTGAAAATGGAACATCTACCGATGTTTCTTGGCGGTAGTGGCACCATTCCCATGGCTCTGTATGAACATATCCTGGCGGGTGTTTGCGGGTTTTCAGTCATAGTGGGTGAGAAAAGTGATCGCCAGGTATTCTCGCTTACAAAAGAAAATGTAAGCCCTTATGGGTTTGAACCCAAGCAGGCCATGCTCAATTATCAATCCAGGTCATTTGAAGGTTATCGGTTGTTAAGAGAGTATTTTGCATTTCCGGAGCGCTTCCGGTTTATCAATTTTAGCGGTCTCGGGGATATATTGCCCAGGTCCAGCGGACGGAAGTTTGACCTCGTGGTCCATCTGGATTCCCGCAACAATGATTTTGAAAATGTAATCAGCAAAAATAATTTTCTACCCTTTTGTACTCCCGCAATCAACCTGTTTCCCAAACGCGCAGATCGCATATCACTAAACGACAGAGATCACGAATTTCATGTTCTGGCAGATAGAAGTCGTCCGCTTGATTTCGAAATTCACCAGGTTCTGTCGGTGTCTGGTTACGGCAGTCAGGCAGAGGAAAGGCAACGATTTCTGCCCTTCTATGGACTCAAGGACAGCCATATCCCGACTGAACATTCAGCGTTTTTCTCGTTGAGACGAAGGCCCAGAATGTTGTCATCCAAACAACATCTGAGTGGCGCACGTTCGGGCTACCTGGGGCAGGAAGTGTTTTTATCGCTGGTTGACGCCAATGAATCGCCTTACAGCACCGAGCTTACACAGTTGGGAATCAAGACCTTGTGTAGCAACCGGGACCTTCCGATGCAGATGCCGTTGGGGCAGAAAGATGGCGATTTTACCCTGGATATCAGCGCACCCCTTGAAAAAATTCGATGCGTTGCCGGGCCAACCAGACCCAATACCCAGGTCACAAGCGGTGATTTTGCCTGGAGACTTATCAATCATTTGTCGCTTAATTTTCTTTCACTAATTGATGAAAATCCCGAGGAAGGAGCAGCTGCACTACGCGAATTGCTGCAGCTTTACAGCAATGGTCAAACTGTGGGTGAGCGCCAGATCAATGGCTTGTTGAAAGTCAGCGCGAAGGCCGTGACCCGTCGCTTGCCTATTCCCGGGCCAATCAGTTTTGGACGTGGTCTTGAAATCACCATGACGCTTGATGAAACCGGTTTTGAAGCTGGTGGAATGTATTTATTCGGCTCGGTGCTGACCGAGTTTTTCAGGAAGTATGTCTCCATAAACCACATGACTGAGACGATAATTCTCACCGACAGTAAAACAGAGGTTGCCAGATGGCCAGTGAAGGCAGGTCTGAGACCTCAGCTGTAACGTTTCTGACCAAGGTCAGTGAAAAACCGTATCGGTACGGTTTTTTCCAGACTGTGCGACGTATCAACTGCTTCTACAAAGACAAACCGTTGACGGGACATGCTTTTAAACCGTCTGATGACCCACTCAGATTTACCCAGGAACCATATACTTTTTTTGCACCGGCAACCCTGGGCGCGCTGGAGATTGATAGTTCCAGTAAGTACCCGCGGCTGTCTCAGAGGTTTATGGGTTTGTTCGGGCCCAACGGGCCGTTGCCCCTGCACATGACCGAATACGCCCGCGATCGTTCACGACACCACCACGATCACGCGCTGGCACGTTTTGCCGATATGTTTCATCACCGCATGGTGAGTTTATTTTATTCCGCCTGGGCGCAGGCTCAACCGACTGTCCAGTTTGACAGACCCGGTGAAGATCGTTTTGCGATGTATGTTGGATCCCTGTTCGGACTCGGGTTACCCAGTCTCAGGGGCATCGATTCGATGCATCATGTTTCAAAACTGGGTTTTGCAGGTCATCTCAGTAGCCTGCCACGCCACGTCGATGGCCTGGTGTCAATGATCGAGGGCTACTTTGATGTTCCAACTCAAGTACGTGAGTTCATTGCGCACTGGATGACGGTACCTGAGAGCGATCTTGTGCAATTGGGTGATGGCAGTATGAACGGTTGCCTGGGTGTCGATACGATCGTCGGCGAACGAGTCTGGCAACGGCAGGACAAATTTCAGATTCGATTGGGACCACTTAACCTGGAAGAATATGAAGCATTCCTGCCCACGGGCAAGTCATTTAAAGCCCTTGTATCGGTTGTCAGAAATTATGTGGGTATGGAATACCTATGGGAAATCAATTTAATTTTGAAAAAAGAAGAAAAGCCTGTGACCAGCCTCGGAAAAAGCGGTGCACTGGGTTGGACGAGTTGGCTTGAAACAGAGGATCAAGTCGACCATGTAGACGACCTGCTGTTGCAGGCCGAAAATTATATACACTAAATTTATTAACACATGACTATTAACCACATCAGTGAGAAGGAGTGAGTACGGTGACAGAAATTAGCAGAGGTGCATTGTTTGGAAAATTGAATAGCCTGCTTTACCAGGCCATCGAAAGTGCCACGGTATTTTGTAAGATGCGTGGCAACCCGTATGTGGAGCTGATTCACTGGTTGCAACAGGTTTTGCAATTACAGGACTCCGATCTGCGTCGAATAGTTGATCATTTTGATATTGAAATCGGTCACCTTGCGGCAGATTTCACCAAGGCGCTGGATCGTTTGCCACGCGGTGCGAGTTCGGTCAGCGATTTGTCTTCCCATCTGGAAGAAGCCGTTGAGCGGGCCTGGGTGTACGGAAGCCTGATGTACCAGTCTCCACAGGTTCGCAGCGGCTACCTGATCATCGGCATTTTAAAGAGCAGGGCGCTGCGAAGTGAGCTACTGGGCATATCAAAGCAGTTTGATGAAGTTAAAATTGACACCCTGGTTGACCAGTTTGACAGCATTACAGGTGGTTCTCCTGAAGATAATCTCGCGGCTTCCGATGGCAGTGACCTGAGCTCGGGTGGCGCTGGCGCAGGTGAGGGTGGTGGACCACTTGGTAAGGGTGAGGCTCTGGCCAAATTTACCACCGATCTGACAGAACAGGCTCGTACCGGCGAGTTGGACCCAATTGTGGGCCGCGATGAAGAAATTCGTCAGATAATCGATATCCTCATGCGCCGTCGCCAGAATAACCCAATTCTGATTGGTGAAGCCGGTGTGGGTAAGACAGCCGTTGTCGAGGGTTTTGCGATGCGTCTTGCATCGGGAGATGTACCTCCGCAGTTGAAGAACGTTGAGCTTAAAGTTCTGGACCTTGGTTTGTTACAGGCGGGTGCGAGCATGAAGGGTGAGTTTGAACAACGACTTCGACAGGTCATTGACGAAGTTCATGCATCTGAAACGCCCATCATTTTGTTTGTCGATGAGGCGCACACGCTGATAGGTGCTGGTGGACAGGAAGGAACCGGTGACGCTGCCAATCTGCTCAAGCCAGCACTGGCACGCGGTACATTAAGAACCGTTGCAGCGACTACATTTGCTGAGTACAAGAAATATATTGAAAAAGATCCTGCCCTGACACGACGTTTTCAGACAGTACAGGTGGGTGAGCCCGACGAGGATAAATGCATCCGTATGCTGCGCTGTATTTCGCCCGTGATGGAACTTCATCACAAAGTACAGGTTTTTGACGAGGCGGTATCCTCTGCAACAACTCTCGCGCACCGCTACATTCCAGCCCGTCAGTTGCCGGACAAGGCTGTGAGTCTGCTCGATACTGCCTGTGCACGTGTGGCGGTGGCCTTGCATGCGACCCCTGCGCCACTTGAGGACTCCAAGAACCGTATTACGGCGCTTGAGTTGGAAGAGGAGATTCTGGAACGTGAGCGTGCCGTTGGTCATGCCGATGAATCACGTGCCATCAAGATCGAACAGGAACTCGAGGAAGAGCGCGGTCGTTGTGAAGAACTGACCACACGATGGGAGCAGGAGAAAGTACTTGTAGACCAGATTCTTGAATTACGTAAGCGCCTTGTTGCTCTGGGTGAGTCTGATGCAGAGGAGGAGGAATCAGCGGAAAGTCCTGAGCTTGAGGAAGCGCCCGCGGCAGAGTCTGATGACGCAGACGCAGGTTCCGAGTCAGACGGCGAGGATTCTGAAGACGAGGGTTCAGATGATGAGGGTTCAGATGAT
>Ga0164313_10002603_pt1 | contig 16134 bp, 9 predicted proteins | sample GuaBasSedimGuay4_FD_113735 | JGI IMG/M metagenome (GOLD analysis project Ga0164313, IMG submission 113735) | Subseafloor sediment microbial communities from Guaymas Basin, Gulf of California, Mexico - Guay4, Core 4569-4, 0-3 cm | ecosystem: Environmental > Aquatic > Marine > Hydrothermal vents >... | reverse complement strand
CTCTCTAGGTAGTCTTTAGTAGTCTTAACAACTTTCTTACCTTTCTTCTTACCCTTAGCAAAATCTTCTGCAGCATTACCATCACCTATCAAGGCATCAGTATTGTCATTAAAATTGGAAGCAAGTTTACCTTTAGTTTTAAGGGTAGTATCTACATCCTTCCTTAGAGCCTTATACTCTAAATCTTCTGTAACCTCTGGGTGGTAGACTGCTAGAGCTTGTAGAAGTTGGTCATGAATGTCATAAGAAACTAAAACTTCTTTAGCTTTCTTAATGTAGGCATCTTTGACTGCTTTAACGTCCTTAATAGACCCTCTAACTTCATCATGAACTACTACAAGACCTTGCCCAAAGTTTGAGTCATCTATCGCATGATAGAGAAGTCCTGCATCTATACCGTGAATAGTAGACACATCCATTACAGTCTTCTGTAAAAGCTCTTTTCGAGTTAGTACCTGCTCACCGTCTGGAGTGGTGTGCATAATCTCAAAGATTTTAGCTACAGCCATTCCATATTTAGCTAAGTCTTTAGTAGGTACTTTTCCATCTAGTACAGCTCCTGCAGGAAGTACTTTAAGTACCTTTCCTTTAGTAGTTTCCTTGATAAGATCGTAAATAGCCTCAGATCTTTCTTGGTGCTCTCTTAGGAATTTATCTTTAAGAGACGTATTAAGCAATGAATATAGCTGTTTAGAAAGGCTATCCCCTTCTGCAGGTGCAAGAGCTACTTTAATGTCCTTATATAATCCTTCAACTGCTTTAAGTTCTGTAGGAGTGCTCTCAAGGAAGCTGCTATCTTTAAGTAATTTAGCTAAATAGGCTCTAGTTTTAGGATCATCTAAATTTTCGATTATTCTATCCGCAAGAGCTGTGGAGATAGATTCAATAGCTCCCTTCTCTCCCTGACCGTACACAAAAGTAGTTGTAGGCCCTTTAGAAAGTTCTCTACCTTCCTTGCCTCCATCAAAAAGGAGGTCAAGCGTATCTCTAATAAGGATTTCTAGCCCTTGTTCGTCTACACCTAAATCAGGAGCAATAGCAGTACTGTCAGGATCTTCTGTAACAAAATCCTGAATAGCATCAGTCATTATCTGGTAAAGATCAGAAAGAGTGACTTCTAAAGAACCATCATCTTTTACTAAAAGTCCGATATTTTCAAAGAATTTCTTTATATTTTCGTTAGATCCTAGTGCTTGTAGTAGCGTGAGAGTACCACCAGAAGCAGTAGCATCGTAAGATCCCATAAACTCCGTTTTAACGGTATCCCCAGCACTCCTAATATCCTGTACAGCTTGAAGGTTGGTTAAGAGAGTAGCGTAATCTTTTCCAGGAAAGAGTGCAGGAAGTTCGCTAAGTTTACCTAACTTAGCTGCAAGCGTATCCGCATCTGAATACTCGTTAAAGAGCTTTAAAGCCTTGTCTAGGTCTTTGTTGCCTTTAGCGGTAATATCCTTGTAGGTGAAGTCTCCTAAGTTCTCTGCTACCTGTTGTACAAGTATGTTGTACTCTTCACTACCTACTTCAATACTTTGTTCCCCGCCTGTAAGCATATACCTACTTTGCTTAGAGCCGTGAGGGTTTAATACAGCGTTAAGGTAGTAAAGTCTGGCATTCCTTCCTGTCTTTAAAGCTAGGTGTAACTCTGCAGGACTATCAGCTTTTACTAGAAGGTCATAGTACTCTGCAAGATCATCTATAGCAGTAGTCTTAGACAGTGTTTGTCCAGTAGTACTTTGCTTCTTATCTACTGAGAACCTGTTAGGATCCTTTATTCCAAATAAGGATCTTAGTAGCTCTGGCTTACCCTTAAAGATCTCTTGAATAATTGCACTTGCAGGTCTTCTCTGCTTAACAACTTCTTCATGCAAGAGTTGCATAAAATCGTGGACAGCTCCATGAACTTTTAAGGAAGTGTCATAAAGCTTCTTAATAGCACTGAGGGTTTTCTCATCAGGATTTATAGAAGGATCACTTAGGTCATCCAACTCTTTCTTAGAGAGATTCTTTTCAGTGTGTGGTAAAGAGTACTTTGAAGGTTGAGTGATATGTCTTACAGCCGTAAGAGCTTTTACGGTACTGAATAGAGGAGAATTGTCTTGTTCTGTAGACTTACCTCTATCTAAGAAATACGTAGCTTCTTGGCTGTCTGGTTTAATACCTAAAGTCTTTGTATTGAGAGATACAGAAGATACTCCTGAAACTTTTAAGTCTGTAGTAGGAAAATCTTCATACATCTGATCTTCATAGATATAGTCTTGGATAGTAGCTCCTTTACCTTCCATGTCTAGGGTTAGATATCCCCTTTTCTCTAACAGTTTTATAGCAGGCATTCCTACCTTATAGTAGAGAGCTTCGATCTCAACAGGAGTGGCAGGATGCTCTTTAGTGTTATGAAATCTAATACCTTGCTGGAATGCTATCTTTCTTCCTATGCTTGCAGCTAACCTAGCTAAGGGTAGAGAAGGAAGAATACCGTCTGTACTTATATCGTTTACGTCTATGTCCAGATTTCTTGCTTTATCAGATTCCCCTTTAACAGACTCCATAACTTCGTGTAAAGCTATGGTCATAGGGATGCTATCTTTATCCGCAATAACCTCCTTCATGAACTTTGAAGGGATTTTAAAGTGTTTACGGATAGAGTGTAATAAACCTTCTATCTTCCCTGTAGCTGCTACGGAATTATTAATATCGGGTAAAGCTTCTGCAGACAGTTCTGTAAGCATCTGATTAACAATCTTAGGAGTAGTACCCCATACATCGTAACGTAAAGGATCTTCCTTAGCTTTTTCAATCTCTGCTGCTTGGTCTATCTTTAGCAGTATGCCTTTTATCTCGGAATATACAGGACAGCTCATTATGGTTTACACCCTGGGAATAGTTTTGTGTAAGCAGCCTTAGCTACTTTCTCGTCAGTAATCTCTTTAAGAGTTACTTCAGGTTCTGGTACGTTGTCATCATACAGATGCAGTTTAAGAACATTAAGCACTTCCTCATTTTTTGATAGTGCAGGATACTGTTTAAGAAGACTCTCTACACTCTCTTTAGTAGTGTATCCAAGTTTTTTAAGCTTTTCCGCAAACTTAGGTATATCCTTAAGGACTGTCTCTATTTGACCTTCCTGGACACCTAGTTCTGCTGCTGCTATAAACTGCTCTGCTTTAGCGGGTAATGGTTTAGCAGTACTCTTAGGAGCATCCTTCTGTTCAACTTTCGGTTCCTTATCCTGTTTGGTTTCAACAGGCTCTGCTTTTTCCTTAGTAGGTTCAGTAACTTTTTCTTTAGGTTTGGTAGCCTTCTCTTGCTTCTTAGGCTCAACCTTTTCTTCTTGCTTAGGTTTACGTGCTTCCAACTCAGCCATACGGGTAAGTCTTTTCTTCCATTTAGCTAGGGTATTAGGATGTACGGTACCTTTAATTTGTTTCTTAAAAGCTTCTGTCTTCTCGTAAGCTTCTACTGTTTTCAGTACAGCGTTTACAGCAGCAGCTCCTTTTAGTTTCTTGTGCATAGCGGAACTAAGAGATACCGACATACCATGAATGTTAGAGTCTAAAATAACTCCACTATGGGCTGTAGCTACCAGCTCTTTAGGAATGTTTTTATCATCAATAATTTTACTCTTAGAAGGAGTAAATCTACTTATAGCAGACTCTTTCTTCTTAGCTACTTTAAGTAGTGCTTTAGCTGCGTTAGGGTTGGTGTGTTGTACAACTGCAGCAACACGTTCTAGATCATAAGTTGATAAGTTCTTAGCTTGTCTAAGGACTCTAGGAGAGACAGTTTCTCCGTCTACTATAGCTCTTTCTATAGTCTGTAACGCTAAAGGGCTTTCTAACTCTTCAATAGCTGCAGTAGCCTTTTTGAGAGCTTCTGTATGTCCTTTAGTGTCTACCTTCTCAACACCTTTATCGTCTTTAGATGTAAAGGCTTCTGTTAACTTCTTGCTGACATACTCAGTAGTAGAACTAACGTCTTCTACCTTCGGGGTAGGTGCTGGTTTCTTGGAAACACTGCCAGACCTTCTTTTGAAGTATGAGAGATTGGAGTCATCTAAAACTTCCTTAGTTTTCTTCTGCTTTTCTGAATAGAATATGCCTAACCCTTTTTTAACCTGCTTAAAGATTTCAGGATTTTGCATATCCTCATCAGAGAATCCTTGAGATGCTTGTATATCTTTAACCAAAGGAGCTATAGCTTCATCAGCTAAAAGGTCTTCTACTTTAGAAGCTTTAGCAACAGCTTTTTCTTGTCCTTTAAGCCTAGCAGCCTTCTGTTTAACTACTTCAGATTGAGCTTTATACTCTCTGTTTAAGTCTACTTTCTCTTGTTCAGAAAGTTTACTTCTAGAACTTCTATTACCTACGTACTTAGCAGTACCTACAGCAGTCTTATAAGCAGTCTTAACTGCTCCAGCAGCAGTATGTCCAGCAACTTTAACACCTGAAGCAGGAACTGTAATGGATGCTTTAGTAGCTCCACCAGCTCCAGTACCTACGAATCCTGCAGTAAGAGCTTCATCTTGATTTTCTTTCTTACCTAGCGTTGCTTGGACATCATCCCATAAGGATCTTCCTGTAGCAGTGTCCAACTTAGTAGCAAGGATTTCGTGCCAAGTCTGAATGTACTCTTGTACTCCTTCAGCTCCTGCTACTTTAAGAATTTTAGCACTACCTGCAGCTATCTCTTTTGCGATAGCGGTAATAGACCCTCTATCAGGCCGTAGCTTACTAACGAAGTCTTTAGCCTTACTGATAGAGTTCTTAAGTTCTTTAGTATGTTTCCCCGGAATTACTAGATTCTTCAGAATAGCTATGTCTAAGCCTTCTGTAAGTACCGTACCACCTCCCATGAATAGAAGTTCGTTATTTGAAGGAAGTGCTCCGTTATGCTCTTTCTGGTACTGGTGGACTAACCTTTGTGTCTGTGCAGCGGTGTTAACGCTTGCCTGACTTCCATACTTACCGACTTTACCGGCAATTTCTAACGCCTTTTTAGTCTTAGCGTACTTGTCGGAAATACCGTCAACAGCGTTATATAACCTTCTACCGGTATTGAGTATAGAGAGTCCTCCAGTAAGAGCAGCCCCTTCTGCGGCTCCTACAATAGAACCTGCACTATCAGCAGCAGCTCTACCTGCTACGTTAAAAGCACTTCCTGCAGCATCCCAAAGATTTCCTGAAGCAACATCTGTGTAGACTTGCTGTACGTCATCCTCATACTGCTTTCTTACACCTGCACGCATGCCTGCAAGGCTGTCCGAAGTCCCTACGTCAGAGAGTCCAGACTCTTCTCCAGAGTCAAATTCAGTACCTAGCGCATAGTTAGAGGCATTCTTAGCGAAATCCGCAGCTAATCCGTGATCTCTTAGAGTAGCGGATTGCCCTAGGTCTATAAGATCCTGAAAAGGGTTAAGCTCTTCAGGAAGAAACCGATCCTCTTGAGGATTAAGTCTAGCTTCTTTTTCTTCTCTTTTAGCTAATAAAGTACCTAACTTTTCAGCCGTGTACAGTGAAGCATCAGGCGTATAGAACTGAGTCATTACCTATTTCCATTAAAGTAGCCAGCAATATCGTTAAAGACAGGCACTTCTTGAGGTTGCGTAGCTGCTGCAGCATTATCCATAATCTGTTGCATTCTTGCGGCATCAACTTCAGCCTGAGCTGGAGTTTCTCCACCCCCTAAATTTAAAGATACCTGAGGTTGGCTGAAATCTATAGGGACATACCCAGACTCGTCTGGCTGATACCCAGTAGCATCTTGTTCTAACTGAACTGCCCTCTCTGGTGTAACCAATCCCAACTGTTCAAGAGCATTGCCTGTCATGTCTCTATTTACAGGAATAGAGTTGGGGTCAAATAAGTTAGGAGTAGAGACTGCTCCTTGACCTCCAGCTTTAGTATAGCCCTCCTGTACTGCTTGCTCTTGAGGAGAAGGTAAGTTCTGTAATATTGCATCAGCTATCTCTTGTGCAGGCATTACTTGAGGCTGTCCTGAACGAGCTATTGTAGCCATCCTCTTTCCAATATCAATATAGTTGCCCTGTGGCTCTCCTACATTGTAGGCTGGGTGGGATCTAGCAGCAGCTAAAAGGGCTTTCTGTCCAGGTTTGGTAGTCCAATCAAACTCAGGTTTTATAGTGCCGTTAGGGTTCAAAGCTTTCAGAAGCGTATCCTTAGCAGCAACAGAGCTGTTCATGGCGTTGTCCCTAAAAAACGCTATTGCGTTCTTTAGATCACTTTTACTGGCATCTGTGTTAAGTATATCGAAACGAAAGCCTGCAATGGTGTCTGGGCTATCAGAAAGACCGTAGGTTCCAGATATACTGTCTGCAATATTATCCATCTCAGCGTTACTGGTACCTTTACCTTTGTAGCCTCCTCCAGAACCCCTTCTACTATCAGCGTTAATGCTTTTATTCTGAGCTAGTTGAAGCTTTAAAGTTTCTTGCATACGCTCACGTTGAGCTTTATCAGAAAAGTTGTAGTTACCCTTTACCATAGCGTCAACAGAACTGCTGATCTCATCACGAGTCATAGAACCTTCAGCTTCTAAAGCAGCTTTATACTCTCTACCTACTTTCTCAAAGTCTCTTATAGAGCTACCTTCAGCATTTAGAACATTTAGGTACTTGCCTACTGTGTCTGCTTGCTTTTCTCTAGAGAGTTTGGCAAAGCCTTCATCCTTCATAAGAAGACTCTGTACTTCAGGAGAGCTTACTCTACGATGGTTTGTATTCATCAGCTTTTTAAACATCTCAGAGTTCTTACGTTCTTTAGCAATCTGAGCTTTTTTGTCTGCAGCTAGGCGTTTACGTTCCTCCGCAGGAGCTTGTAGCTTCTTAAGCAGAAGAGCGTTTCTTGTTAAATCCCTAAAAGAGTTAGCAGACTGCTGTAATCCTATACTAGGATTATACGTAGGCAATCTACCAGAATTTACATTAGTCCAATTTATCTTTGCCATAACAACCCTTAGATAGGAGCACCGTTTACACGTTGCTGGTTCTGAGATATGTAGTTTTGGTAGTCTTGAGTACCTACCTTATTACCAAACATCTGAGCTTGCATCTTAGCCTGATTAGCTAAATCGTTATTAACGACAACTGCTTGGTTAGCTATGTTTCTATTAGTAGCTCCTTTCTGGAACTTGAAAGCTTTATTCTGAAGTTTGTTCTGCTGGTAAGCATTATAAGCACCTGCTAAACCTGTAGCTAAAGAACCCATCTGTCCTAGGCTACCGAAGATCCCTCCACCAGAGTCTCCTCCACCAAAGTCTCCTTCAAGGCCCCTAAAATCGAAGTCGAAGTCGAAATCTTGTAGTAGGTCTAAGCCTTGGATACCTCCCGAATTTTGTAAAAATCCACTACTACGGTTGTTGTTCCTACCTCCAGTACCGCCTAAAGAAGCTAAAGAACTTGGAGTGATTGCTGAAGATGCAGCTTGTTGTATACTTGAAGCCATTAGATTACACCTATTTGTAAAAGATTTTCATGATAATCACCTACGATCCTATCATAATCGTAAAAAACATTGAACTCGTATATTCCTGCAATAGCTGGAGCTGACTGAGTATCTACGGAACGTATCATTGCTAAGAAGTCTGAGGTTACTGCAGGGTCATACACAGCATCAGACAGTTCATCTAGTCTTTTTTCTGCAAGTTCATTAAATTCTGTTATATCCTCACTGAGTTGTCTAGTGTCTTCGTTAGCACTCTTAGTATAGGATTCTGCTAAGTTACTGGCAAAGTCTACGCTTAAATTGAGAATAGATTTAGCGTCTACCATGTTTGATAGCTGTGCAAACCCTTCTCCTGAAGGTGCAAATGCTATAGCAGCTACAATCCCAACGATAGCAGCTAACGCTTCATTACCTGTTGCTTTAGCTACGGCAGATACTACTTGAGATATTAGGAAATTAATTGCTATCTGTTGGGCTATTGCAAGAATAGTAGAAGTAGCCGTTGCAGCAGCAGCACTTGCGGCTGTAGCAGCTCCTGCCGTAGCGGGAGCAGCAGCTCCTGCCGTTATGATGGTAATAACTACAAGAACTACTTGAAACAGTATCATGAACTCTTCAGTCAGATACCAAGCTATTTCAGTTTCTTCAACAGCGTAGAAATCTAGGCGTACAATTTTTTCGTATACATCCATCTGCTCTTTAGGAGAAAGCAGGTTTAAACTATACCAAGATACTGGAATTGTAAAACTTTCATCTCCTAAAACATTAGCAGCTATTTCATGATGTCCTTGGTACTTAATAGTTGCCAACCCGTTAAGATTTGCTATACGAATTTCATCATACTGTGTTCCAGATATTTGCTTCCTTACAGCTAAGGAAGTTCCTGTGACTGTATGATTAAAAGAACCTACACTACCTATAACTCCTACTATTGCAGGTTCAAAAATTTGGCTACTCCAAACTACAGCATTTTGTACATCACCCTGCTCCACAGTTAGGTAGTAGCTTGCTTGGTTAGAAATAACTGGAGTCTCTGCCACTACAGGGTAAAAAAGATTATAGAGAAGTTTAGCTACATGCTCCCCAGTATCTACAGGATTGACAGATATATTTAAGTAAGCATCTTTTATTTTAGCTATGTCAGGACTGCTGTTAATATTATCTATCAACTCATCTAAGTTAAGATTTAGTTTTTTAACTAGTCTTTCAACAGAGTTTATCTCTTCAGGTGTACCGTACTGAGGAAGATTAGATTTGTTTCTTCTTATTACTGCCATAGGCAGCAACTCAAAATTAGTACTGGTATCCGCAAAAGGCTCTAAGCCTGGGTACAAATTTAGTGATAAGTCATAAATCCAATAGTGCCAATCCAGTCCTAAAGGGTCTGTAGAGTTATCATAGTACTTAACAACTAAAGAGTCTGTACTAGTGTAGTCATTGAGATAAAGTACTTCACTAGACGTAATAGTGGCAGAAGGAGGATTTTCTGCAGAATTATCCGTAATTGTTACGGTACCTTCAGAGTTAATATCTACAGTTCCGTTAGAACAATTACTTAAGACTATGTTAAAAGTCTCTCCACTGTCGTCTGCTAAATCGGAGATTATGGGTATTGTGATAGCGTGTACTTCGTTTAATGTTCCAGTGTACGTGAGAGTGCCAGATGTAGTAACGTAATCAGCTCCTGCTGTTGCTGTGCCCCCTACGGTCGTATAATCAACAGTAAACCCTGAAGAGGTACCTTTAAGGAGTTTAACTCCTAGAGTTACTTCACTATCAGACTCACTAACAGTTTTATCCTGTACTAAAAGTGTTGGAGTATCATTATCATGAATAGTGAAAGTTACTATTGAAGGAACAATTGCTGCTACCGCTTGAAAGATGTTACCGCTGTTATCTATAACTCCAATGGATACGGAAACCTGTCTACTACCTTCTATGCTAGTGTTATCTGTAATTAGGGTAGTAAAAGATACTTCACTCTCACCTTGTAGCATCTGTACAGCAGGTACAGGGCTGTAGTTTCCAAACGCTGGTGATCCTCCGTACACAATATGAATAGTTAAATCAGTACCTTCAGGCACCATTCGAGTAGAATGAATAGTGTGTTTAACTGAACCACCTTCTGCTGCGTTTATATCTCCAGTAATCCAGAATTCTGCTACAGGTGCCTGCCTACTTATAGTAACTTCATAGTCACCGCTTATAATGTTGAAGAATGGTTCTTCAATTCCCCAATCATCATAAGAAATGCCATCACTACTATCTATGTAGGTAAGCATATCGGTTGCAGGGTGGTATAGGTAAGGAGCAGATTGTAGGTAGTGCTGAAAATGAAGTAATGCACGAGGATAGGCAGCTCTAGTCTCTTTTACTGCAGCAAAAGCTCCTAATGCACTAGATACAGCGTTCTGTACTGCAACTTCATCTATTTGTGTTCCATGTATAGTTGCATCCGGCAATCCAAAAACATACTGACCAGACAAGGCAAACCTATAGAAGGTAGTAACATTTACCTTCGTTTGGTTTATCTGATACCAATAATGGTCAAAGTAGCTATGCTTTAAATTAGTATCTTTAGCCTTACCTATCACAGCTTTGGTAATAGCATTTTTAGAAGGTTTTTCTACATTCTGTCCGTAAAGTTTTATAGACACTTTACTTACTTGAATTACTAGTTGGTCAGTAATTCCAAAAACCCCCATGACCTCTTTCATGATAGGTTCAACAATGTTATCCCAGATAGTTTCTATCATGGAACCTATAACTTCCCAAGCAAGTCCAATTACGCCTTTAATTAACTTCCCTATACTACCCATTGAAAAGTCCTAACTTGTTAAATTTTTTACGGAGTTTATCCGCCCTGATAGTTATACGTTTAGGATAGCCTATCTGCCCTTTAAGAGAATTAGCTTCCAATAAAGATCTAAAATCCTCTACGTTACTTTTATGGTGTAAAAAGAAGCGAACAAAAACTGTATCAGTATCTTCAATACATGTTATAGCTGTCAGTAAAGCTAACAACTCTACAGGTTTACCTTTACCTGAAAGAGAAACACCTTCAGAGATATACTCATCATCTTTTAAGTAGTATAGAAAGATATTAGTACCCTCTATGCAGTAAGCTGTAGAGGCTTTTACAGCCTGTTTCATACGATTTCTATACTCTGCCCTGATCTCAGGCTCAATAATCCTCTTAACACAGCTAAAGTGCTTAGGAATATCCTCTAAAGTACAGGGTCGATACTCTAAAGCGTTACCAAAAGCATCAACTATTAAGTTGGACATTTGGACAGTACGCATCTATTAATCAATTGCTTCATAGTCACAACTTCTATATCTATGTGAGAAAGCTCTTCTCCTTTAGGTACGTCAATAAGAATACAGTATTTTTTCTCAATACCTAAAAGTACTAGCAGATACCCTAAACTGTCCAATTCACTTTTTATAAGTGTATCGTTCAGTTTTAAGGCTCTGCCGTTTTCCTGGCTGATTAACTTGTTAACAAAGTTAAAAGCTTCTCTTTTACTCATTAGATAATGATTACAGGGGAACCTAGATCTGATAACAAGTCGTTAGCAACATCATCAATAGAATCTGCAACAACTGCCTGAGGAGCTATACCTGATCCTGCAATAGATAATGTAGCAGCATAACCGTCTAGCTGCTGTTTAAGTAACTTTTGTTTAGCGTCAGTAGTAAACCCAAGAGTTTGAGCTGCCATTAGAGCAATCTTCTGAGCAGATTCTGCGTCTGTTCGAGTAGTAAAGGCTACCTGCTCTAAGTCTCTATCATTCAGTAAAGCTGTCTCTGATTCTGTTTTAATGATAACTCTACTGTTGAGCTGGTTCTCCCGATTAGTTTTCTGTTGAGATGCTTGAACACCTTCATAAGCTTCTGCAGTCTTACCTATAATTAGGTCAATTTCTTCTTGAATCTTTTGTTTGGTTAGATCAATTACACCCCCAACCTCGTTATTCTTATTTTCAGACTCTATCTTCTCTTGAATAAGTTCAGCCTCTTTGTCTGCTTTCTGTTCCTCCATTAGGAACTTAATAGATTGAGCTAGAACTGCTTGTATAGAGCCTAAATAAACAGTAGCGTAGTCAGATCCTGTAATACGTCCTTGTTCATACTGGTCTATAATATGGAATTCAGTAGCATTGATAAGAACATCGAATACTCCCGTACCATCGTCAGCATTAGTACTGTTAGTTAATTGGGTTATTTCTATGTTAGCCATTTTACATTCTCACTTGTTGATAAATATGGGTATCATTTACCCAAACCTCTAAAAAATACTCGTTGTAGACTGGAGCAGTTTCGCTAACAACTACAAGTACTACTAACCAAACACCTTTGCTGTCAGGAGTAAACTGGTAAGTAACTCCTCCAGGCTGGGTATCCGTAGGAGGAATATAGTCCTCTGCAGCAATAGCACTTTCTATAATTGTTACAGTACCGTCAGGTGCCCTAAGCCTTACATCAAGGTCTTCTAAAGGGGTGGGTACTACCATTGAAGGTAACACCCAATTCACCGCTATAGTTGTGTTAACGATAAACATTAAGAGTCCGTGATTGTTGTGTATTCGGCTGTAACAGCTTTTCCTACATCATTAGAACTATAACGGATTACTCCTGCTCTAGGAAATACAGAGTAGCTATTAGCTGCAAGTACTGTAGCTGTATCATTCTCACCTACGTTTACCGCTTCAATTCCGTCAATAAAGATCTTGATATAGTCAGGGTCTACGGCGAAGAATTCTGTAGAAAATACGCCTTCATCTAAACCATTGCCTAAGTATAGGTAGCGGTTAGTTTTACCAGCTTCCATAGAAGCACTGCGGAAATTTTTGACTTGTCCAGTAAGTCCAGAACCTCCAAAAGTGCCTGAACCTCTAAACACTTCTAAGTAGTAATCTGAGAGAATTACATGGTTTATAGTGCTTTGGTATAAAATATTCCAAGCACCTCCATAGTAGTATTCCACCAGCATTTCTCTTTTATGGGTAACTATAAAACGAAATGCCATCGAAGGGTTTCCACTGTTGTAGTCCAGCAAATTTGCAGAAGCTCTGGCTATACCACTTTCTACATAAGACACCTTGACTGTGCTATCACCGTTTACTACACGGTCAAAACTAAGGACATGTCGAAGACTGTTAGGATCGAAAACACCTCCAGTAGCAGTTGTAAGTCCTACGTGTCCATGAAAATAAGCCTCTACAGTAAATTGTGTATAGCCTTTTAAGTCGTATATTGCTGCACTTTCCATAGAAAATACATTAATCATTTGAGGTACAGTACACCTGATTACAGGGGAGGCTGTTCTACATTGGTAAAGAGTATACTGGTTTGAGTACAAATAAAAATTTTCTAATCCCTCATAATGAAATAGGGTGTTTGTGTTATCTGTCCAAGATCCTGAAGACATATAAGGAGCTTCTACTACGTTATTAGAATCTCTAATAGTTGCAGGTAGGGGAGTAGTCTCTACGCTAGTCTCTACTTTAGTAGGCTTATAGTACATACGATGTTCAAAATCGTAAGAAGTAGCACCATCCATCCAAACACCATCATACAACCCTACGGTGTAATGGTCTGTATCTAAGAAAGCATCTACATTTCCTGCTACATCATCAAAAGCTACAGTAAATCCTGGAAGGAGTTCTTCTGCAAGAGCATGTGTAGGTTTACTTCCGGCATGGTCTTTCACCCAAGCACTACCATCCCAACCATAGTCAGTCCACATTAAATTACGTAATAAAGGGTCTGAGGTAGGACTTGAAGATAATGCTGATACTTTATAGTAAGGAGTCACGTGAGTTTGACTATGCCTAGAAAGAAACTTATTTTTTCCTAGAGGTACGATATTACGTGTGTAGTAGTACTGACTTGAATCCTGTAGGAGTTCACCTATAAAAGTACCATCAGCTCTTACTAGCACTATATTGTAGAAAGTACTAAGGATCGCTATAAAAGCGGGATTACCATTTTCATCGTCTACAGGGTGTATGGCGTAGCATCCGGGAGAACCTACATTGGCTCCTCCTATTCTTGAAGAGTTACCAAAAACCATTATCCTTCCACCCGCGTTCCAAGTGTTATCACACCAAACACCTTTATAGCACCTTACATTACGAAAAAAGTACATAGCGTATCCACTTTTATATGTACTTTCTGCATAGGAGGTATAGCTATGTCTTACAATTCCTGCAGAAGTGGCGATAAGAGTAGATTGATCCCACCACGTACCATACAAATCACTTCCGGTTGGGTGCATGATAAGTACATGCCCGTCTGCATGATCTCTGTCTACTTGAATGCCTTTACACGCAACAACTGTTGCGTATCCTGCTGCAGTCCAATTTACTCCTTCATCGTCAGAGTAATACAAGTCATCAGTAGTGTTATGGGTAAAATATGCCCATAAACGGTTGTTATAACCTCTACAAACTCCTAAACAACCTAACACACCTGTAAGTCCAGCAGTAGAACTATCAATATGAGTAATAGTTAAAAAGTCTGCACTGAGGTAATAAATCCCTGTATCACTACAAGACACCCATAAATCTTTATTAGTATCTACTTCTACTTGAGTAATATTTGTAGGAGTGAATTTAGGGAGTACGTCACCTTGTAGAATATAAGTATTATCAATTTTAGTTATATCTGTACCGGCTAAATTCGCCACCATTAGAGTATCCGGCTTTAGCATAAGAACTTTAAAGTTGTCATACTCATGCGTAACGTAAGGACTATTGGCGTAACTTAAATCCTCTCCTAACAGGTGAGAGTTAGTGCTATTAAATAAGGGAGGTACAACAGCACGTTGCGTATAGGTATTATCGAGGAATCCTTGGCAATCTAAAACACTAAACTTGTAGGCACTTACTCCTGTAGCTCCAGTAGTAATTACGTCAAGTTTAACGAACTCTGCTAAATCTCCTGTTACATAGGTATCCGCATTAAAAGCAATTTTTCCTGTACCGGCAGAAGCTGCAGCAGCATTATAAAAAGGTTTGTCTGAAGCGTTATTATGCCCGAAAGCACCTTGTAAAGGAGCTTTAGGGATATTAGTTATTTCATACCCGAAAGTACCCTTGGCTGTAAATAGGCTATGGGCCAAACTACCTATGTTTTTATCTATGTCTATAAAAGACCTATATCCAGGTCTATACATGTCAGGTCTGTTAATACCTGTAACAGAAGTAGAAGTATACCCCTGAACACTAGACTGTAGTTTTCTAGGGTTTAACTTAGCAAAAGGACAACCTCCTCCAACAGCATCTAAAGGGCTTTGTCCTCCTTTAAACCTATCCATAACATAGGTAGCTTCTCGTTCAGTAAATACGTTTGTATCCGTAGAATTTACCCAGTCAGCGTCAAACCTTACCTGTATCTGGTAGTAGACAGTAAGATTTTCGCTAGTAGTTTGTACACAAGGAGCATTGAACCTGACTGCTGCCCAAGTTTGGTAGTGCTCGGCACTGCTATGTAATCCTGCAGAACGATACGTAGTGTCAGATGTAGGATAGCTAAACTGTCTTGCAATCTTAAGTACGTGCATTCCAGGTTCTGCGTTGTAGGTAATATCATTATTTGGTAGTCCAATTACAGCAGTACCATCTTTACGTCCTGAGAGGATGCCTACATCCCTTCGTTGTCTACCGAAATCAATGCTAGACATTACGATATTTAGGGGCGTGTTGAAGTACCCTGAAGATTGACCTGACCAACCTTTCAATAAATTGTCTTGAACATGGTTACAGCCTTTAACAGTCTTAGTAACTTTGCCTGTATTTTTATCAGTAAAAACTGCAGTAACAATACCTACTATTTCCATTACCCGTTGCCTATGTTTGATGAGTCGAATCTAGTTATAGAATAAAAGTTTCCAAGAGACCTGCCTATTGTAAAGTCACTGTCTTGGTAACTCTTACTAAAGTGCGTAAATCTTCTCATAGTTTGTACATAATTGCCTAAAGATCTTGATACACGCATTCCAGGATCAATAGGAAGAGTTTTGTTAACGTAGTTAAAACGCTTCATAGAACCCTCTACAAACCTTGCTCCAGACCTACTAACAAACATAAGATCATTTACGTAAGGCACATCCCAAGGATCTTCAACAGGTGAAGAAGTGCTGACTATGAGAGGTGAAGTATAAGCTCTTAAGTTATTGCTAAAATTGTAGTGTAGAACTACCTTATAAACTCCTCTAGGCAGTACTAACTTAGAGGGGTAGTTACCCGGTGTGTAACTTGCGTAAACGTCTTGAGGATCCTGTGTGTAACCTGTACTAGTAAGTACTTGCATTCCTGTAGTAGCTGCTAATAGCTCTGCAGACAGTACAGAGTAGTCTACACGAACTGCAGGAACACCTTCTATAGGAGCTTCAGGGTAGAGGTTGTAAGGTATTAGAAAATCCGAGGATAGTGCGTAGTTAGGTATCGTCTGATTTATACTTTTAGCAGCACCCCTACTAGCGAAATTACGGACTATAGACGTAGGCGTATGGAAGATTTCTACATCTTTATATTGTTCTTTATTAGTCCCGTAGTCTAAGTAAAAACGGAATTTCTTATTAGTGGTCTCTACAAAGGAGTATCCAGTTTCTAGCTGGTCAGTATTGTCGAGAATAACTGGAACACCTGTTAACTGCTCCCAGTAAAAT
>Ga0164313_10002602_pt1 | contig 16145 bp, 13 predicted proteins | sample GuaBasSedimGuay4_FD_113735 | JGI IMG/M metagenome (GOLD analysis project Ga0164313, IMG submission 113735) | Subseafloor sediment microbial communities from Guaymas Basin, Gulf of California, Mexico - Guay4, Core 4569-4, 0-3 cm | ecosystem: Environmental > Aquatic > Marine > Hydrothermal vents... | reverse complement strand
GAAACCCTCGAAGATTTCTACGATGCGATGGCAGAAATGCTTTGTTGCGATCGTGATGAGATCGCCTATATCGAGAATGCGACTCGCGCCTGGGATATGGCGTTTTACTCGTTGCCGCTCGAAGCGGGTGATCAGATTCTCACGCACTCGAGCGAGTATGCGTCCAACTACCTGGCTTACCTGCAACAGGCGCGCCGGCGTGGGCTGAAGGTTGACATTGTTCCGTCCGATCAATTCGGACAAATCGATGTTGAAGCACTCGAGTCGATGATCAATGAGCGTACACGCCTTATTTCGATCAATCACATTCCAACCCAAAGCGGGCTGGTCAACCCTGCTGAAAAGGTTGGTGAAGTTGCCAGTAAACATGGCATTTTTTATTTACTCGACGCCTGTCAGGCGGTGGGTCAAATGCCTGTCGATGTGAGTCGGATCAAGTGCGACCTGTTAACCGGCACCGGGCGGAAGTTTCTGCGCGGACCCCGCGGCACTGGATTTCTTTATGTGCGCCGATCTATTCTCGACAGGCTCGACCCGCCATTCGTCGACCTGCGTTCGGGAAACTGGATTGATGCGGACAATTTCGATTTCGCCCCCGGCGCAAAACGTTTCGAAAACTGGGAAAGCTATGTTGCCGGCAGAGTCGGGCTAACCCGCGCAGTACGCTACGCGCTCGATATCGGTCTAGACAACATCCAGTCCAGGGTAGTCGAACTCGCGGAACAATTACGCGCCCAGTTAGCGCAGATTAAAGGCATCACCATTAAGGACCCCGGTGAGAATAAATGCGGCATCGTGACCTTCCACAAGCAGGATGAAGACGCGTTCAAGCTGGCCGCACGATTACGCGCCAGTCAAATTAATATTTCGGTTACCACGGCGGCGAGTGCGCGGCTAGATAGTCAATTCTCTGAGCAACAGAAAATTGCGCGCGCATCGGTTCACTATTTTAATAGTGAAGCGGAGGTCGAGCGGTTTTGTGAATCTGTAGGGCGCTAAGCAATACAGGGAACCTCTGATTTATACGTCATTGCGAGCGAAGCGAAGCAATCTTTCTGATAAAAATCACCCTCTTAGAGATTGCTTCGTCACTTCGTTCCTCGCAATGACCAATAAACCCGAAAAGTGTAGGATGGGTACAACCCATCATCCTGATTAAAAAGCGCCGCCTCGTTTAAGCGCCATGTATTCGCTGATCAGGGCCGAGTGCATATGCGAAGGTTTGGTATCGGTAACGATGACATTCTCACTCCTCAGGTTAGCGAGCATGGCAGCCTGCTTATTCATCTGTTGACTGGCGCCGCAAAATTTTAACGCGTCCTCGATAGATACGATCTCAGCCTGTTGGGTATCCGTGATGGCCTGTTGACGCATACTGGCGACTAGTACCAGATGGTGTCGGGACAGCATTTTTGCAGCCTTCGACAAATCGTCCCTGTCCTCGGGTTCGATCGATGAAATCAGGATGATTAGCGAGCGTTTTGACTGGCGCGTCATCAACTGCTGTGCCACTTCGAGATAGTCGCTGGTGGCGAGGCTGCTGTCGAGATCATAAATCTGGTCGAGTAGGTGGCTGATCTGAAGCCTGCCCTTGACCGGCGGTACCCACCTGGGTTGCCCGGCGAAGCTCAGTAAGCCGACACTATCACCCTGGCGAAGCGCCACAAACGCGGAGAGTAATAATGCATTGAGGGCATGATCGAAGTGACTGATGTCGCCATCCCGGGCGCGCATGCGTCGCCCGCAATCGAGTAAAAAGATAACCTGCTGGTCGCGTTCCTCCTGGTATTCGCGCGAGATCGGACGGTTGAATCTCGACGTTGCCTTCCAGTCGATCTGGCGCAGTGAATCACCAGTACGATAATCACGTAGCTGTCGAAAATCGGTGCCGTCGCCGCGGCGTTGACTTAGACGTACGCCCCAGTCGCTATACAGCAGATCGCTGTTGATGAATGATGACTGAAAAAGCGGTTTGTAATTGGGATAAATCCTGGCCTGCTCGGGTTCGCAGTAAAAGGTGTTCTTTTCCCATAGCTTAAACGGAGACATAATCCGGCAGCAGACCTTGCCAAACTCGGCGAGACCTCGTTGTAGGGGAATGATGTGATAGCGCGCGACGAAATGTTCCCCGGGGGCTAACTGGGCCTTTACCGGCAAGCCTCGCATTTGCAGTTGCGCCGACGGCGAATCGGTCAACCAGAGTAGCTGGCGGTTCGCCGATTCATTGCTGACCTTGACTAAAACTCGTTGCCGTACACCCAGCGCCAGGTGGGGGTCGACGGTCCTGGTTACCTTCAGGTTGGGTGCATGCCTGGCAATGAAGTAATCGAACAGGGCTACCAGGCCAAGCACTACGCAGTACGACCAGAAAGCGAGGTTGATCTGTATCGCGTATTGCCAGCCAAAAATATTCGACAGCGCGGTAATGAGACCCAGCGCTACCCATAGCAACAGTAATAGCAAAAGCGTGCGGGATGGTCTCATGAGCGAGGTGCGTTTACCTTTTCGAGTAATGTACGCAGTACTTCGTCGACATTCAAACCATCGATTTCGACCTCTGGGGCGAGAATGACGCGATGGCGTAAAACCGCCAGCGCCATCGATTTGACGTCGTCGGGTGTGACGAAATGCTCACCATTGATAAGCGCCATCGCTTTTGCACATTTTAGCAGGGCGATACTGGCGCGGGGTCCGGCGCCATGGCGTAACAGCGTTGTGCTGCGAGTTTCGCGTGCGAGCTGGACCGCGTACTCGGCAACTTTCACATCGACATCGATTTGCGCACACTGTTTTTGTGCAGTGGGTACGTCGATCAGGTTTTCCGCACTCAAGGTAATATCTGAAGTCGGTTTCGATGCGTTCTGCGTCGCGAGCAAAACCTCGTCTGCCGCCGAGGGATAGTCGATATTTATCTTAATCACGAAACGATCGAGTTCAGCTTCGGGTAGCGCGTAGGTGCCTTCCTGTTCGATCGGATTCTGGGTTGCCAGCACCATGAAAGGTTTGGTTACCTCCATGGTCCTGCCGTCGAGAGTTACCTGGTATTCCTGCATGACCTCGAGTAATGCCGCCTGGGTTTTAGCCGGTGCGCGGTTTATTTCATCGGCGAGCAGCAGGTTGGTAAATACCGGCCCCTTTTTCAAAATGAATTTGCTTTGCGCCATATCAAACATGATATGACCGGTGACATCCCCCGGCATTAAATCCGGAGTGAATTGAATACGTTTGAAGGTACCGCCGATTCCAGATGCGAGCGCCTGTACCAGCAGGGTTTTACCCAGTCCCGGAACTCCCTCGATCAGCACATGCCCGCCTGCCAGCATCGCCACCATGACCTGTTCGACAACCCCGGACTGGCCTAGCAGGTGTTTATTAACGTGTTCTTTTAAAGCGTTTAACGATGAAGATACGGCTTCGAGATTTGAGTCTGGATTATTCATAATGATTGCTCGATGTATTTTAGTAATTTCACGGTTCGTACAAATGATGTTTCGTTGAATTCGCCAGCATTGAGGGCCATGTCGACGGTAGGTTTTTCTATACCGCAATGCTTGCTGATTAACTCAAGCTGCCTCTCTGGATCATTGTTAGCAGCGACGAATCCAGGCAGGACAACGCTTGCGCGCCGGAGTATTTGCTGCCGGACCGGTTCGATCAGCGCATCTACGGCCTTACGATGCCAGAGATAATTGGCGGTTGCTGAAAAATGCTCAGCCAGGGCCCGACCCGCGCTGGTATCACGCGGTACGATACGGCCAAAGCGATGACCCTGGCGCCAGAGCCAGAAAACAATCAGGAATGCCAGGGCGATCAGTAGTTCGGGTGCATTATGCGTGATGAGTGCCCAGATCGAATCACGCAGGCTCGGGTGTAGTATCGCAAAATCGCCTTCCTTAGAGCTCAGGACCCAGAGCAGGTAGGCGTGGTCATGCTGATCGATACGCCTTGAAGTCCATATTGTCGGGTCCGAAATAATCGTCAATAGCCCGCTACCGACGTCGAATTGCATCATATGTACTCCATAATCCGAGGACGACCAGCTAAACGGCTGTGTCCCGGCACCATCTTCCTGGGACCCATCGATATAGGGGTGAGTTAAAACCCTGTCCCAGGAAAAACCGATTTCGAGAACGCCGATATCCTCGCCAAAATCAATACTGATCAAAGATTCATCTTTGACAGGCAATAGCGATATTTCTTCGGCGGATTTTCCGTCCTCGATTTGCTGGTTGATTTCCCGCATGGTTTCACTGATAGAGACTTCTTTATCCTCAGATTCGCCATCGTCACTATCCTCGCCCAGGTCTGGCCACGCTACCTCGACATTAAACTCCTTGAGTAACAGGTCTTCTGAACTGGCAAGCGAATTGGCCGTGACGATCAGCGTGCCGCCGCTTTCAAGCCAGCTTAGTACCTGCTCGAGCTGGCGTGGATTCACGACCTGGTTGGCATCGGTAATCAACACCGTGTCGACCCCATCCAGGCTATTCAGGCCGATCAAACTGTCTGCTTCCACCGCCTTAAGGCCGCTTTCCCGCATAAATTGTTGAGCAGCCAGGTAGGGGTTTCGCAACGCGTTTAGGGACCAGGCGCTCTGCTCGGTTTCATCGTAAAACTCGATACTGGAATAGAGCCCCCAGCCTAGAAACACGATTAGAATGAGGCCCAGGCCGAGCCACAGTTTCGAGGCATTAGTGGACCGCATCGGTCATCTCCTCGTTCCAGCCGTCGCATAGCTTTTGCATTGCATCGTTTACGGGTAACTCGTGCCCATAGGCAAGATGACACCAGGCGCGTGTCAGTCCCGAAAAATAGCTACTCAGCGCGTCGATGCCGCGCGCTCTTACGAGGGCGGCACACTCGGCCTCGGTGTGACTGGCCTTGAAAACCAGTGCGTGCTGGTCGATCAGGCGCGAGAGCGTCGCGCGATACAGCAGGCCGAGAGCGTCGCGATGCCGGCCTTCATGCCAGAACGACATTACCTGTGCCGGTATGTCATCGGGAAGGCTCTCGGGGGTAACGTCGAGGCCAAACATGAGTTCCGGCGCGGCCTCGGTCCTGTTACGCGATTGCAGCCTACTGAGCGGCCCGCGAAAACGATACAAGACATAGACTATGAGCAGGATAAAAGAAACGATCAACAGGAGTTTAAGTGATGCCGCGGTTATGTTTATGCCGTCTTCGTTGCTGGACAGGTCGATATTATTTTCCCACCATTCGATAAAATCGATAAACCACTCGGGAATCTTGTCCTCGTTTTCTTCCACCAGGTTTTTGAAACGCCATTTACGCACGGTTCTCTCCTGGCCGAAATCTTCTCCCTGCAACACCTCGTCGATCAGCTGCCTTGCTGAGCCGTTGTCATGATTGATTGCCGCATAGCTGGCCGACGGCGTGGTTATCGCAATTAATCCGGTCAGCAACGCGACCAGGGCCAGGCTAGCTGCCGACCTCGATGAATCCCGTTTGCGCTGGGCCAGGTTTCGAAAAGTGATCTCAATATCCCATGCCTCCAGCTCGATACGCCGATTCAAGTAAAGGGCAAAGCCTGCCATGGTGTGGAATGGCATTACCAGTATTATCGCGAAATACCAGCACCAGGTATAAAACCATTCTTGCGCCAGGTTGAGTTGGTCTGTCGTGTTAGAAGTTTCAAAGCCGAAATCTTCGGGTATGAAAAAGAGTATTAGCGCGGCGATACCGAAACAGAAGATAAGCTCGAAGAAAAAGCCGATGACCTGGTTGGCAAAGGCAATATCGCTATACTTTCCATGCAATACAGTTAGGCGTTTTTTACGCGATTCCCGGTTTAGTTCTTCAAGCACCGTTACCGGGGCATTAAACGCTCGTTGAACCGAGAATCGACGCCACAACAACCAGGGGATCAACTCTTTTTTAAACAACGACCCGGTTTGCCACAGTATTTGAGTGATTGTCGACTGCTCGGCAAAAATCCTGCGGCTGGCGTAGTAAAGCGGTAAACGCTCCCAGAATGGCTTTAGCCACCAGATAAAAAAGCCGGCCCACAGGGGGTTATCAAAAAAGATAATTAACAGCAGAATGAACAATAGCAACGAGGGCAGGGCGCCGGTGACGAATAGCGGCAGCCACCAGGCACTAGCCATCAGGTAGCCCAAATCAATCGCTTGCCATCCTGATCTTACGCGGGCCTGAAACTGTAGTTTATCGAGATTCAAATCGTCTGCCCGAAATCGAATACCATAATACGAGCAACCAGCATATTGCACCGACGCCATATTTTAGCGAAATAGAGAGGCTCGCATTTGCCGACCAGAATGCTTCCATAAAAGCAGCTATTACCAGCATCAGGATGATCCCGTATAACATCGGTATCGACTCTCGGCCTGCCAGCCGTAACGAATCGAGCCTCGAAAGCTGACCTGGATTCAATATTGAGTAACCGAGTTTAAGGCCCGCCGCACCGCTAAACACAATCGCGGTGAGTTCGAAGGCGCCGTGACCGACTACAAATGGGTAAAAGGTATCGACATAATCGAGTCGGGTTAAATGGCCCGCAATGGCGCCGATATGAAGACCATTGAAAAACAGCACCAGCAATGTCCCCAGGCCAGCGAGCAGGCCACCCGCAAAACAACGGAAAGCGATGCTGATGTTATTCTGGATGTAAAACCCGAACATGAATATATCGGTTTCGGCTTCACGTTCGCGTCCGATTTTACTCGCGGATGGATCATACATTTGTTCTACCTTACGCACATCTGATCCATCGAGAATGCTGTAGATCGCGTTTTCATCCAGGTAAACCCAGCCGCCCGCGATCAGGCCGGGGAGCAGGAAAACCAGCAGCGCAATCGCTATATACACGCGGTGACGGTAAATAGAGAGCGGAAAACCACGAACTAAAAACCGGTAATAGTTCAGGCGCGAACCGGTCTGGTAACGATAGAGTTCGCGGTAAAGACGCATTACCAGTTTGTTCAGTCGTTCGATCAGGGCGGTGTCGTACAGGCGTTGCTTGGCCAGGGCCAGATGCTGGCTTAAAAGCATGTAGTTTTCGGTGAGAAGCTTGCTGTTTTGCCCGGAACCGGGCTTTTCGAGCGATTGTTCGACCATTTTCCAGGTGGCCTGATGTTCCTGTTCACATAGTTGTTGTTTCATTTTACACCCAGGAACCAGGCGCCGAGGCGATGCAATTGTTCGACGCCGTTATCGTTTTTACTATGCGTAACGCCTTCGAGAATAGCGGCCAGTTCCTGTTGGCGGGGAAGTGAAAGCTGCTGGCTGCGGTGAAGAAAATCGACCATCGCAGTTTGTTCGTTTCGCAGCAGGGAGATTGCAGGCGCCTGTGGTGTAATATTATCGATTTCAGCCGGTTTTGAAGACTCGCGAACGCTGATCACGAGGGTGCCCGCGGCCAGATCGCCAAGCCGCTGAAAGCGCGGATTGGAAACCATGGTGAGTAATCCGAACAGGTAAAAAAACGGCAAAAAATCGACGCTACGCAGTAAATTTCTAACCATCGAGGTGCCAAACGAAACCGGTGTCAAATCGTCGTGAACCACCGAAATACCGAGAGTCTTCTTACCGGGAGTCTGGCCATTTCTAAATACCTCGAATAGCACCGGGTAAAACCACTCGACTAAAAACAGGGTGATAAACCAGAAGCCAAAGCCGAGCTTGCCGAATGGGATCGAGATCAGGGAAATCACGAACAGGATAATTCCCCGAATGATAAGGTCGATACAAAATGCGAGAAAGCGTGGTACAGGTCCCACTACCTGCGTCTCGAGTTCGATGCCGCCTGGAATCTCAACCCGGTAGCTAGTGTCCAGCAAGAAATTTACCCCCTTTATACCTGAACCTGGTTCCCTTCATGCATTATACGGGCTAATCCGCCAGTGTATGCGGCTCGGCGCCAAACAACTTCGTGTAAATCATTGACATCGTCAATACAGACCAGGGTATGGTCCATATCCAGAGGATACCGAGGGTAAATATGGCAAGCGTGTTGATTATTCCCATCAGTAGCAAAACACCGAACATCGGAAACCACTTGCGCGTCAGGACTTTACGGGATACTTCCAGCGCCTGCCATGCCGACATGTTCTTTTCGACTACGAGTGCCATCGCAAACATATAGGCAATCATTAAATAGATTCCGGGTAAAACCAGTAAAAATGTGCCGAGTATGATCATTATCAGCATAATGGCATAACACAGGAAAACTGCCGGAATTTTACCGAAGTAGGCAAAGATAGAACCTGCCGAAACAGATTTACGTTCGGCGTGGCGCATGCCCATGATATGAATTCCGATAAACATCGGCATCACCGCGATACTGGCGAATAGCTGAAGAAGTGCACCGATGGCGCCGGCCGTATTCTTATCTGCACCGATGGATATGAGTCCATATATTATCGGGTAGCTAATCATGCTTGCAATTATGGCGATGACAAAATAAAGAAAAAATGCAACATGACAGGAAAGTTTAAAGCCTTTCAGATTTCTCCAGGCTTCGCCCATGGTCCCGGTCATACTGATTTCAATATTACCGGCGATTGCATCTTCGATGGTGCCGCCTGCATGGTCAGACGGGGTTTCGTATCTAAGTTCGGACTCGGGTGCTGCGTAAACGTTGTTCATGGCTAACTCCTTGTTTTATCTCAAATTTAATAATAGTTGAATTGTTTGTAAAAGTTGTTTCAATCGTACATCCGGCAGACGCCGATCCTGAGATAAGGCGGAAAGTTGTTTTCATTAGCCGGGCAGGATATTTCTGACTGCCCGGCTGATGCGAATCCGCTTACCCGATGATGGAACCAGGTTCGTGCGCCTATTAGCGTGGCGTCATTCCTGATAATGTCGGAATTACAATAGCGGCGACCATGCCGACGATAAATATTACCGGTAGTATCCAGGCGAGAATTTTTACACCCAGCGTGTTAGCAACCGGAGCCGGGCCAAAGTTATTGGAATTCTCTGTGCCGGGGAAAAAGATAACATAAATAGCCATGATGAAATTAGCTATTGGCACGATGAATAGTAAAAACCACCAACCGCTCCGATTCAAATCGTTGAGTCGGCGTTTGCCGAACATCACCGAGAACACCAGGGTGGCGACGTAGAATAAAATCATCGCTCCCATGGCCAGACCGCCCATTGCGGCTTCACCGCCAACCATGCCGCCGGCAAACATTGTACCGCCGAGGATCGGCATCATCACTAGCATCAAAATTAAAGAAGTACCGATACCATAGGCGAGGTAACGTAAACGCCCGATTCGGCCCTTGAAAGAGAATATGCTCGGCTGATAAAGCTCGTCTTGCTCATTGTCAAGTGAGGCATCTGGTGTTATATACGGATTCGCTTCGTTCATTGGGGTTTCCCGGATTGAATTGGAATTGTTGTCGATAAAAGGTTTTTTTCGACTCCTGGACAGTAAACATATAGCACAAGATAGGAAAATAGGGCTTTTCCCGCGATTTTGCGGGTCAATGGGGCGCTCTCATATTTCAACAGGTGGGTTAATTTGATGGCTTCTAAAATTACTAACAATACCGATAACGGTGCCGGACGCTGCCATTTCAAAATCATCAACGCCCTGGTTATTGACGGCAGTGGTAAACCCGGTAAGAAAGCCGATATTGCAGTCGAATCCGACAGGATAGTCGCCATAGGTGAGCTTCAAAACTGGTCCGCTGACGAAACTATCGATGCCAGTGGATATATTGCGAGCCCTGGTTTTATTGATGTTCACACTCATGACGACCTGGCGGCGCTCAATACCCGGGACATGAGTTTCAAGGTATCACAGGGCGTCACTTCAGTGATTGCCGGAAACTGTGGTCTTAGTCTCGCGCCATTTGAATCGGGTAAGGGATTCCCTCCGCCTTTTCCAATCCTGGGTAATGAATCCGATTTCGTTTTCCCCAGGGTTGCCGACTATCGCGCTAAATTTGAATCCGCTCCAGCCGCGCTGAATCTAGCGCTGCTCGCCGGACATAGTTCAATGCGGGTCACCGTCATGGGCGAATCGCTGCAGCAGGGCGCGAGTAAAAAGCAGATCGAGGCGATGCGAGAGATACTGAGATGTGCTTTACGCGATGGTTGTATCGGCGTCAGCACCGGTCTCGATTATCCGCCGGCGATCGAATCTACTACCAGTGAAATAGTTGAAATTGCCTCGGTATTGAAGGAATTTGATAACCGGATCTATGTTTCACATATCCGTAACGAAGCCGACCAGGTGCTTGAGGCAATTGAAGAAACCCTGGAGATTGGGCGTCGCGCATCAACCGCCGTGGTTATCTCGCACCATAAATGTTCGGGGCCAAAAAATTACGGTCGCAGTGTTGAAACCCTGGCCGCGATAGAATCGGGCCGAGCGCAGCAACGGGTCGGTCTCGACGTGTATCCCTACATCGCCAGTTCGACGACATACAACAAACCCTGATTCTGGAACCAAGACATTTTGGAGCGGTCTGGGGCCTGGGCATGATTCTCGGATGGAAGCAGGATTTCTCAGGCGCAATTATCGCTTTTGAACGCCTGCTTGAAATAAACCCACATGCACGGGATGCCAGGCCTCGCATTGAAGTACTCAAACAGGAATTGGCGAAAAGCGCTGTTTGAGTTCAGAGGCTGATTAACTATCTGAGCTGACTATCCTTGCTGCCGCGGCGGTTAAAACTGTTGCGGGCCGACTGTTGTTCGTCGAGCTCAGACTGGCAATCGACGCAGAGGCGTACGCCGGGAACAGCCTGCCTTCTGGCCTCTGGAATCTTGGCATCGCATTCCTCGCAGCACTTCAAACTCTCGCCGCTGGGTAGTTGACTGCGCGCGCGTTCGACCGCGTCTTCTACGCTGGCGTCGATTTGATCCTGTACAGCCCCGTCTCGGGACCAGCCACCGGCCATAATTTATTCCCCTGCTTTTATCAGTTACCAGCAATTATACATTAGGAGCCTGTGAATTATTCATTGATCAACTGTTGTTGGATATTTAACTCCTTCTCCCCTCACCCCAACCCTCTCCCCGGAGGGGCGAGGGTTGGGGTGAGGGGGTTAGTATTCAATCACCCAATGGTTCATCACCGAGTAAATACCGGGGTCCAGTCCCCAGGCGAGCAGCCCCATCGCCGGCGTTGTAAAGCGAGCACCGTTTTAAAGACAGGCATCCGCAACCTATACATCCGCTTAGCTTGTTTCTAAGATCCTGCAGACTCGCAATTCGCGCATCGAGTTGTTTTCCCCAGCTGGTTGATAGTTTTGCCCAGTCTTTTTTATTGGGTGTGCGTTGATCGGGCAGGGTTTCGAGAGCACAGGCGATTTCTCTCAGGCTTAAGCCGAGGGTTTGCGCGATACGGATAATCGATATACGCCGCAACATGGCGCGGTGATAGCGCCGATGATTTCCAGAAACCCGTACTGAATGTATCAGGCCACGGGTTTCGTAAAATCGCAGAGTCGAGGTAGCGACGCCGCTGCGTCGAGCCGCGTCTCCAATACTGAGGTAATTATCTGTGTTTTGCATGACCGCTAATCCCGTTGAAAATAATCATTGACTTAAAGTTAACTTTAACTCGTATACTATTGTCAAACTATATTCAGGAGTGTTTTATGGCCGAGGTATTGAATCAGGCGGTAATGCCCGACAGGCACTGGCATCTGGCGATGCCACGGTCTGATCTCGAACAGCATTCAGCCAGAATGGTGCGCATCGCTGGTAAGCAAAATTGCATTTTTTAATACGGAAACCGGCATCATGGCCTGTGACAATCGATGTCCCCACGAGGGATATCCGCTGTCCGAGGGAAGCGTCTCCCAGGCTTGTACGCTGACCTGTAACTGGCATAACTGGAAGTTTGATCTGGCTACGGGTGAAAACCTCTACGGCGGTGATCGTCTGCGCACCTACCCGGTTGAAACCCGTGGTGAGGACATTTGGGTCGATATCACCGAATTGCCCTATGCGGAGAGGTATAAAGCCGTTACCAGCAGTATTCATGACGCCTTTGATGATGAAAGCTACGATCGCATTGCCCGTGAAATTGCGCGCCTGATTAAAATCGGTGCCGATCCTCTCGATGCATTGCGCCTGTCGATCGAGTGGTCCTGGCAGAGACTGGAATTTGGCTGGACCCATGCCTACGCGGGAATGGCCGACTGGTTAAGACTTTACGAAGAACATGCGGATGACGAGGAACTTCAACTGGTTTGCCTGGTGGAAAGCGTCGCGCATGTCGCATTTGATGTCCTTAGAGAAAAGGAATATGAATTCAGTAGCGGGGTGGCAGAGTTCGACGAATCTATTTTTTTGAAGGACATCGAGAATGAAAATGAGTTGGCGGCTATCGCGGCTATTCGCGGTGGTATTCGAGATGGATTGCAGTTTACTGATTTCGAACCCGCACTCTCGTCGGCAGCTTTGGCGCATTACAACGATTTTGGACATTCATTGATCTATGTGACCAAGGCGAAGAGTTTAATTGAGCACCTGGGTAAGCAGGTGATGGAGCCATTGTTGCTTTCCCTGGTACGTAGCCTCATATTTGCACGCCGCGAGGATAAGATTCCAGAATTTAGAGCCTATTCGGATTATCTTAATAAATGGGGTCAACATCAGAACCAAAATCCCGATGCGAAGCTTTGGCGGCAAAAGAGTATTGATAAATCGATGCGGGCAACGCTAGACAGTAGTGGCAGCCCGGCCGAGGAAATTTACCAGGCCCTGTTGCTCGCAAATGCAGTCAATTTGTTAAGTTTCGATATTGAGCAACAATATAAAACCCATGTGACGGTCTCGGGCAATGTCGGCTGGCTCGACTTCACCCACGGTCTCACTTTTGCCAATGCAGTGCGGCAGCAGTGTTCAAAATTTCCCGAATTGTGGCCGCAGGGATTGTTGCAGATGGCTTGCTTCAATGGCCGAAATGCCGGGTTTACCACCGACGAGACTGATCTGGAGCGCTGGAAATCAAACGATCCCGATCGCCAGATGAGTCACCTGCTCGAGCGAGTGCTGGATCATGGACAGGGTGAATACATCGTATCGGTTCACCTGTTAAAAACGGCCCTGGCGGTTCGTGAAGAAATATCCAGGCTCGACGATAGTGAAGCCGAAATCCTGGTGGCGGCACTCACGCGTTTGTTCGAGTCGCCGATACGGCGTAGGCAGGCGAAACGTATCGCGCATCAATCCTTACAATTTGTGTCGAAAGAGTAATTAAGCGGTATAACCGCCATCGACCAGGTATAGACCACCGGTGCAATAGGCGGCCGCATCCGAGGCCAGGAATACCGCGAGACCGGCGATATCATCCGGGACACCGGCACGATTGAGGGGAATGTGCTTTATAAATCGATCAAGGATATTTTCATCGTTCCACAGTGCCTCGCTGAATTTGGTTTTAATCAATCCCGGACAAATAGCATTGACGCGGATATTATCGACACCCCAGTCCTGTGCCATGGCCTGGGTCAGGCTATTAATCGCGGCCTTGCTCACGCTGTAAATACCGATACCCGCTTCGGGCTTCAGGCCGCCAATCGAACTGATATGGATAATCGAGCCGCCGCCGCGTTGTTTCAGTATTGGGTAGGCTTTTTTGCAGAGTTCGAATGGACCTTTGAGGTTAACATTGATGATCTTGTCGAAGGCGCGTTCGTCGGTATCTTGTATCGACCCAAATACCGGATTGACGGCGGCGTTGTTAATGATGATGTCTATGCCGCCGTAGGTTTTTTCGGTTTTCTCGACGAGCGCATGAATGTCTTCAATGCTGCTCATGTTGGCGGCAATGCCGGTGGCTTCCAGGCCGTCGTCCTTGAACGCCTCGGCAACGGCATCAACCGCTTCTTGTTTACGACTACTGACGACAACACTTGCGCCAAATTCGGCAAGCCCACGCGCCATCGCCTCACCGATACCTTTACTGGCGCCGGTGACCAGTGCCACCTTGCCATCGAGTTGAAACAACGGCTGAATACGATTATTTTTTGACATTGAATTTAATCACTCCGCATTACTCCCTCTCCCCCGCGGGGAGAGGGCAGGGGTGAGGGGGAAGTGCTAGACTGCGCCCCCTCAAGCTTCCGCTCCTGCTCACGCTCCTTACCGGGACGCCGGACCGCTACATCCATGTAGGCAATCCTAGCCTTCTCCACCAAGGGGGAGAAGGAATTAAAAGTCTTTACTCCACCAACAATTCTATCTCCACCAGCGCCGTATGCGCGCTGCTACCCTGGCCGAGTCGGGAAGTTCCCTTGTCGCGGGTGAGGAGGTTGGGATTGCCCTGGGTATCGGTGCCGTCACTCGCCGGATCATACCAGGCGCCGGTTGGCAGGGAGACCACACCCGCTCGAATATGCGCGCTGACATGGGCCCTGGCCCGGCAGGCGCCCCGGGCATTGAATACCCGCACCAGATCGCCATCGTTAATCCCGCGCTTAGCGGCGTCTTCAACATTCATCTCTACCGGGCTCGGACGGGCACCCGGTACATCCGCGATGGCGCATTCCATTTGACTATGCAGTTTATCGCCGGGCTGCGGCGACACCAGGTGCAGCGGAAATTGCTCGGTCAGATCTGAGCCTAGCCATTCTTCCGGCACTAACCAGCTTGGGTGGCCGGGACAATCATCGTAGCCGAAGCCGTCGATTGTTTCCGAGAAAATTTCTATTCGGCCCGAAGGCGTACCGAGTGGGGCCGCATCTGGATTTTCCCTGAAGGCCGCGAATGGAACCTCGGCGTACTGACTGCCGGCAATCGGTAATTCAACCCAGTTTTGAGCACGGAGCTGTTCGAATTCCGGTACATCGATGCCATCGGCACTGGACTCCTGCCTGAATTGATCGTAAAGGTGATGCAGCCATTGGTTGCTATCTCGTCCCTCGGTAAAGGCCTCGCCGACACCTATTCGTTGGGCCAGGGCGGTAAATATATCGTAATCGTTTCGCGCCTCGCCGACCGGCGGGATTAACTGATCCATATGGAAAAGAAATGAATCACCCTGGGCACTGCTAACATCCTCGCGTTCATAAGGAGTGGTAGCCGGCAACACGATGTCGGCGCGTTTTGCGGTTGCCGTCCACCAGGGTTCGTGCACGATTATGGTTTCGGGTTGATGCCAGGCCTGGTTTAATCGATTAATGTCCTGATGATGGTGGAAGGGGTTACCGCCGCACCAGTAGACCAGTCGAATATCGGCATAGCGACGATGCTGACCGTTAAATTCATAATCTGCTCCCGGGTTTAACAGCATATCGGCGATACGTGCTACCGGGATGAAATCGGTGATCGGGTTTGTGCCCTGCGGCAAGGTCAGGCCGCCTAAACGCCGCACTGCCACACCGACACCGCCAATTGCGCCATAGCCAAAACCAACACCACCACCGGCTAATCCAATTTGTCCAAGCATCGCCGCCAGGGTTGTCGCCATCCAGTAAGGTTGTTCGCCGTGCTGTGCGCGCTGCAGGGACCAGGCAACCGTGATTAAGGTTCGTGTTCGGGCCATGCTTAAAGCAAGTTCACGTATGGTTTCCGCATCAATTTCACAGATGCCCGCGGCCCAGCCGGCGCTTTTTGGCTGGCCATCGGATTCACCCAGTAAATAGGCCCTAAAACGGTCGTAGCCGGTAGTGCAACGATCCAGAAAGTCACGATCAACCAGGTTCTCGACCTCGAGCGTGTGGGCAAGGCCCAGCATCATCGCGGTGTCGGTCCCCGGCACTATCGGCAGCCATTGCGAACCCTCGTAGGCATCGGTGCTTTGCGGGCTAATATTGACAAGGCGCATGCCCTGGTCAGCAAACTTACGCAGCCAGGTCCCAGTTTCATGGCGCGTAACGCCACCCATGCTGACCTGCGAGTTTTTTGGATTAATACCGCCAAACATCACCAGCGTTTCGGTATTCTCGGCAATCATCGGCCAGGCGTTTTGTGCACTCCAGTAGAGTTTAAGGAAATGCATGCCGAGTACATGCGGCATGATCGCCTGCGCGCCCGCGGTGCTATAGCTGGCGAGTGAGGAGACGTAACCGCCGATACAATTTAAAAATCGATGCACCTGACCCAGCGCGTGGTGGAATCGACCGGCACTGGCCCAGCCATATGACCCGCCGAAGATCGCCTGGTTGCCATGCTCGCTACGAACACGATTGAGT